>Ga0210245_100517_pt1 | contig 35447 bp, 21 predicted proteins | sample ChrtobMetaP3_4mM_FD_155450 | JGI IMG/M metagenome (GOLD analysis project Ga0210245, IMG submission 155450) | Chrysochromulina tobin associated microbial communities from unialgal haptophyte culture, Seattle, Washington, United States - P3_4mM | ecosystem: Host-associated > Algae > Haptophytes >...
CGCCGTCGCCACCACCGCCGTCGCCACCACCACCGTTACCGCCGCGTCCATCGCCACCACCGCCGTCGCCACCACCGCCATTGTCATCACCGCCACGTCCATCGCCGCCACCACCGTCGCCGCCACCTCCATCACTGCCCCGAGGCGCAGTTTACGTACGAGTGCAGGCAACTACGGTGACATTGGCCTTTAGCATCGCGGGCACTCTCGAAGACTTTTCTAACGCTGAACGCGAGGCGCTGGCTGGTGAGCTGACAGAATATCTGAGTTGCTCTGAACCGCATTGCCACCTTCACCTTACATTCACGGCAGCGAGTGTTCAGGTGGTGGCAACGCTGGTCATCCCCAACTCGCAGGCGCTGGCGGGCGCGCAGGCAGCGTACGACGTCATCGCGTTGCGAGTGCAGCGCCTCACTGCCTTGCAACCAGAAGAAGCCACGAGCGTCCTTGGGGTCAATGTGTCGTCAGCCATAGCCGTGGCCATCGTGCAAAATAGCACCGCCACGGTCACCGTCGTACTACCGCCGCCGCCACCCCCCTCTGCCCCAAACGAGCTCCCAGCCAACGCTGTGCTCTTCATCTTGCTCGCGCTGGTCTTGGCGGCGCTCGCGGCCGCTTGTTGGTGCGGCCGACGCCGACTCGTCATCTGCCTACAGAGCAAACGTGGCAAGGTGCAGCTGAGGCGCCTAGTCCATCGCACCGAGACGATTCGTAAGATTCGAGCTCGGCCCGTGACCATCGCGTGCTCTTCGGCCCTAACCGCCTCGGTCTCCTCCTTCTTCGCCGAAGATCCCGACAAGGCGCACGACAAAAAGGTGCTCGGTATGCCGATCGACCCGAGCGTTACCGACGCCAAGTTCTCGCTGCGTCGACTGCGGGATGCCATCGAGGCCACCGCCGCCATGTACACCTCGAAAAGGAGGGGGTCGGCGCTGCAGCTCGTGCTCCCGGCGATGGCTGAGTGGTGCCTCCACGAGGCCTTTTGCGGCGGCGATGCGAGCAGTGAGCTGATCTACCGCGCCGCGTCGCAGCTGGTCGCCCTCGAGGAGCTCCTTGCCGCGGAGCGCTCAGCCGTTGGCGCGGTCGTCTCCATCTATCTGCGCGACGAGGCGACGGCGATTTGCAATCGAGGCCTCGGGGACATCTACGCCTTCGAGCTGTCGGTACGCGACGCGAGCGACGCCAAGGAGTCGGCGAACAAGGCGCTTGTCAGGGGGAGATTGTGGCGAGACAGAATGCAGTCACAGCTCGGACGGCTCCATAAGGGGCTCAATAAGGCTCACCACGTGGACAACCTCACGGCGACTCGAGGTGACACGAGAGGTTTTGACGAGGAAGACGTGCACGAAGACGAGGCGAAGCGCGGGGCGGTGACTAGAGGCGCGTCGCGGCGCACCCTTGCCTCTGAGGCGGCAGCAAAGGCAGAGCTCGAGAAGGCACAGGCGGCGATCACAGAGGCCGAGGCGGCGATCGCGCATGCCGACGCGAAGCTTGCGTGGCTGGCAACCAACGCACAGCCCGTGACAATGCAATTGGCGTCGGCTGCTCGGCGCGAGGCAGAGAGCGGACCCCTTCGCCAGGCGGCGGAGTTGCTCGCCTCGGCCTACGGCACCTTGGCGAGCAGCTCGGGAAGAGTGCGCTGCGGCGACCTTCTGCCTACAGAGTACAGCCCGGCTGTCAAGCTCCCCGCGCCACAGGAGACGACAGCGCGCCACGCCGTGTATGTGGTCCAGTGGACGCTGGCCAAGCGCCGCTGCAAGGAGTCCGCGGCGCTGATCGAGGAGTTCAAAAAGGTCAGCCTCGAGACGCTGCTCGCACCGGCCCAAGAGAAGGCCACCATCGAGGCGCTCGCGCAGGAGTGCGAAGGCGCACAGCTCGTCTCGAGCCTCCGCGCTGTACCTTTCGAGGGCAAGCGAGCTCATGTGGCCGCCGAGCGCGCCTGCAGAAGGGCTCTCACAGCGCTGGTTGCGATGCTCGGAGAGTTCCGAGTCTTGCTCAAACGGAAAGTGGCACTGGCGGAGGAGTATGAGAGGAAGGACAAGGCGGCCAGGTTGCTCGGAGCGAAGCTCGACGAGGTTGCGAATCAGGTGAGCAAGCTCGAGGGCGAGCTAAGCGAGCTGATCGACCTCCGCCTTACCGAGGGCCATGCTGCGGGCAGCAGGGAGGGGGCCAAGGCGGCCGCCGCCGTCGAGAAGGCGAGCGCCTCCCTCGAGAAGAAGAGCACAGAGCTCGCTAAGCTCGAGCTGCGCCTGAGAGGAGAAAGGGCAGAGCTCGAGCAGGCCGCGGCTGACATTGAGGCCTTCGCAGCTGCCCTTGCGGCCGACGGCGAAGGTTCGGTCTTCGAGCTCATCGCGTACCCGATGGCGGAGAGCGCGCGCGCCTATGCGACAGTCTGCGCGAGCTGTGTGGACGAGGCTCTGGACGCCAACCTCGACGACCAGCCTCAGGCCACGGCTCATCATCTGGGTCACTTGGTGGCGGGCTCGGCTGCTTCGGCTGCAGCAGCGCTGTGGAAGCTCAAGCTTCGAGAGTCGGAGGAGCGTGCTTTGACGCCTGCAGAGTCGCCCTTGGCGCGGGTGGCCTCGAGGCTCGGGGCGACAACCCTCGGGGGTGCTTTGGCCCGAAGTGACTCCTTCAACAGATTAGCCGTCAAGTTGGCACCCCATCCTTCGCCGTCACGAAAGTGGAATGCGGCGCATGCGGCGCTAGTCGACGAGCGCGATGCGGCCCTTGCCCAATCGCACGCTGACGCTGCCGCCGCTCGTATCTACAAGTCACAAGCTCTGAGCATGGCGCAAGAGCTGCAGGCGGTCGTCGCAGCCCTCTCGCCGACACGGCCCAGTGCTACAATGCCTCTCGAGTCTCCGTGGTCGCTGAGTAGGGGGTGTTCGTCGTCCTCGGATGATCTGAGTCCATGGTCTGCAGCGCGATCGCCTACACAAGTGTCTGCAGCGGCAGCCATGGAGATGACACGGTCGCGAATCGGCTTTTGCCTGCAGCGCATCTGCAGCAGTGAGAGTATGTCAGAGCCCGCAGCGCGTACGGGGACCTTGTCGGGGGCGGCAACACCAGTCTGGCTCCAACACGCCGCTGATGCCCTGGCGCCGGCGACTGCGGTCGCCACACCTGCACCATTGCCGCTACCGCCGCCCGTTGCGAAGGCGGCAGCCAGCCCTGGTGCCAAAGGGCCTATTGATGCCCCTACTTCGCCCTCTTCTCCCGACATTGGGAGGGCCATTGGGAAGGCGATGTCGTTTGTGTTTGTCGAGTCGCCGCTAGCGCTCTTCAAATCGAGTGGCCACGTCATCGATGGGATGGCCCATCCCGAAGCCGCCAAGAGCGACGATCTCATCGAGCGACGCGCAGCGCTCATCAAAGCCAAGGAGGCTGGCTGGCCGTGCGCTGAGGCGCGGGCGGCGGGCTACTCGTGCGCCGACGCAAAGGCGGCTGGCTACACTCTGGTCGATGCCATGGCGGCCGGCTGGTCTACCCAAGAGCTGCTGAATGCGGGCTACATCAACCAGGCTCTCGCATCGCGACTCGATGCGATCGCCGCGCACTCGCCTGGTGACGAGGCGCGTCCCGAAGTTGGTGGTGGTGGCGTTGGCACCGCCCACTCTGATGGCAACGACGTCAACAACTCTCTAGCTTCTGCCCTCGCTCCGCTCGAGACCCTCCAGATGTTCAACCAAAACCAGATGACCATCGAGTTGGTGCGGCGTGAAGCACGTGACGGTGAGCTCCGCCTGAGCTCCGAGTTCCAACAACTCAAGACGCTTCTCGAAGATGAGCGGCAGCAGAGGAAGGCGACTGAAGCTCAGATGAGGGAGCTTCGCAAGCTCTGCGACCAGTCAGTCTCCTCGTCGCCTGCACGGCACGAGGAGCTCGAGGCTCAGATTGAGGAGATGCGCGAGGTGCTGAGCGACACCATTGTCTCGCTCTGCGACCCGTCGGCGTCCTCGGCAATCATCTCCAAGGCACGGCAGAATCATCTTGCATCTTCGGCGTCCTTGGCAGGGCGGATGACTCCGGCAATCAGTGACAATCAATGGCAATCAGTGGGAATCAGTAGCAATCGATTGCCATCAGTGGCAGGGCGGATGACTCCGCTCCAATACGGCGGCGCTCGACGACTCCGCGCAGGCGATGGGACGGCGCGAGGCAACATGGTAGTGCCGCGGATCTCGAACTACGCGCCACCTGTGCAGCCGCCGCCGCCGCCGCCGCCGCGCCCGTCGCTGTCGCGCCCGTTTAGTGAATCGCCACCGCCAACGCCACCGCGCCCGTCGCTGCAACGCTCGCTGAGTCAATCGCCGCCGCTACCACCACCGCGCCCGTCGCTGTCGCGCTCGCCGATCAGTGAGTCGCCTCCGCCAACGCCACCGAGACCGTCGCTACATCGCTCGCGCTCCGCACAGCTCCAGGAGCACCCAATGTACTCTCGAGATTGCAATCTGGTGACTCTCGAGGACCTTGAGGAAGAAACGGATCTCGATCTTGGCGAGATCGAGAGGAGCGTCGAGCGCTTCGGCAGCATCGCTCCCGCGTCGGCCATGCTGATGATGAGGGGAGCTTCGCCCGCTTCCGAGGCAGGCCATCTTGATGATGATGATGGGGTTGTGGCCAAGCCCCGAGGCCGACATGTGCCCGAGGCAAAGGTTGCCGTCCACAGCCAGCCGCCAGGGGGACAGTTTGTCAGGGCGATCTGGTGGCTCTTCGAAGAGGCCACACGGACGATCGTGCAGCCAGACGTTTCGTCAACACCATCTTCGGGCAAGCGGCTGGCGGCGCCCGCCGAGGGAACGACATTCAAGCAGCAGCCCTCAGCTCTGGCGACTACCTTGGAGGAGAGCCTCTCGCCTGATCCCGAGCTGCGGCCTGCCGCCGTCCCCTCGAGCCTTCAACGCGCCCGCGCTGCTGCCCATCAAGCCCGCCTTCGGGAGACCTTCGACGGCGGCGGCGGCGGCGGAAGCGGCGGAAGCGGCGGAAGCGGTGGAACGTGCGATCCGTCGGCAACGACGACAATAGGCTCACCCAGCCCTGCGAGGCACGTGCGCTTGAGCACCATCGACACGCCGCCGCCGCCGAACGAGCCGCCAGCGTGGCGGAGCACCTTACGCGAGGATCTTACGACGCGCGAGCGTCATCCCGAGCGTGCAGACTCTCGTGCCGGTGAGAGGGCGGCGCGCGAGAATACAACTTCCTGGGAGCGACCTACGATTGATCTGTATGTATAACTTATGCGACCTACAATCCGCCCCACAATCTCCACGTGAACTACGTAGTAACACTACTCCCACACGACACGCGACAGTCGACACGGCGGTTCGGTTCTCCTTGCACTCCTTGGTCGCTTCTTCTCGTATTCAGCGCTTCTTGAGCAGTTCGTTCACATGAAGTGTCAGATTGCCAATCTGATGCCTCAGGGTCTCCATGTCGAAGTCGCTCGCCTGTTCGTCGATCGACTCACCCACCACGTCCGACCGGCAGAAAGAGAAACACGGTGCAGCCGAGGATTATAATCCAGGCGAAGAGAATATAAACCGAGAAAGGGCCAAGGGGGCCTCCTTCTTCCGCCGCGGCAAGGGGGTCGTTCTTGTCCTCCTGATCGGTGGTGTCGTCGTCGTTCGCATCGTCGTCGTGACCTTTCATCGACGCCTTGCCCTTCTTCGTCTTCTGGTGGACCATGAGGAAGCGCTCGCCGTCTTTGCCTTCGGTGAAGTACGAGCGGCATCTTGCGCCGTCTGCGCCTTGCGCCTGGTACTCTGACTCCATCGAGAGGAGGATGCGAAGCTTCTCGAGTCGCCAGCGTAACTTGTTGGAGTCCTCAATGCGCTCGTAGGTCTTCGACATCATCGCGACGAGCGTGTTGATGGCGAGCAAATTGATGCCGACGAGGTAGCACAAGAGAATTCCCTCAAAGAGGAAATGATGCCCCCCAACGGCCGGAGATTCTCGAATTCTCTTCACCACTTTCTCGACGTCGTCGGAGACATCAGCTTCGAACATCGTCATCACCCAGTAGCGAACCGTGTGCAAGACCGTATGCTGCGTGCGCTGGTCGCTGTTGGCGATCATCAAGAGAGCATGTGTCCAGGCGGCGAGTAAGGCAATGTACACCGAGAGGAAGCGTGCCACGTCGCGATAGAGCATCTCCGAGAGCATGACGATGAGCGTACCGCACGACTGGAAGCCGAGCAAGAAGAAGAAGACATAGAACCACGCGCAGAAGGCTGCGACAGCGCCGAGGAGCCGCGAGGTGGCTAACACCTCGATCGGCGAGTCACTCTGGCCCTGGGTGTTTGCCACGAGCTCGACGAGGAGGGAGAGCAGGAAGGATGTGCAGCCGAAGAACGACGCGTAGTTCTCAACCGTCCGGGCCCCATTCCGGCCACGAAAGTAGATCGAGACGCCGTGCACTAAAATCTCCCTCAGCTCTACCACGAGTTTCTGCAAGGCAACGATGAACAGGCCTATGGTGAAGAAGGTGACACATGGCGAGGTGGGCCACGCCCGGCTGGTGACCAGCAGCCGGATGCCAACATGCAGGTCAGGCGAGTCGTTCAAGGTCGACCACGAGAAGATGGCGAGCAGCACGCTGTATTTGATCATCCGCTTCCAAAAGTCGCGCTGGCCGTACGTGAGCCACTTCCTCTGCAGCAGCTCCCACGCAATCTGGCCGTCCTCAAGCAGCTGCCAGCGGTCGAACTTGTCGATGGTGCACAAGAGGCCGTCGTCGCGCTTGGTGCGGTCGAATTTCGGATCGATGAGCTTGAGGGGAACCAGGCAGCACTCGATCTCTCCATATTTCCAGAGGAGCTTGCAGCCCGCATAAGGATGCTCGCTATAGTTGGGCCAGCCGATGATGCGCTCAAGCATCTTCTTCTCGGCGAGGCGCGCCGCGAGCTCAAGCGGAGTGTGATGCTGCACATTCTCCATCGTCTCCATCTTCAGGATCTCTGCCTCGGCGCCGTCCGTGTGTTCGTGGACCAACTCATGGACGTGGTTCCACATCTCGACGAGCCCGTGTACGACGCACAGGTGGAACAGGTTGTTCTTGTTGGCCGTCTCGCGCGTGAGCAGCCTCTGCGGCGAGACTGCGGCGAGCAGGAGCTCGAGGAGCTCCTTCCGCTTCATCTTGTCCTCAACCGGTACACTGCAGATGATGGCCTTCTCCCTCAGCTCCTCCTCCTTGATCGCTCTGTACCCTGCCGCGCCCCTTCTGCAGAGCTGCTGCGCCGCGTCCAGCAGCATTTTCACGAGCTCGATCTGGTCGTTGGCGACGGCAAACTCAAGTGGCGTCTCGCCAAAGTACACTGACGGCGCGTCCGAGGTGCGCTTCGTTGCACGCTTGGGCTCGCCGTTCGCAAAGAAGCTGCCGGAGGCGGGCGAGAGCAGCAACTCGGCGAGGGTGTTCTGCTCTTTGGCCTTATCGAGCAGATATCTCACCGCTGCGAGAGCATCTGCTCTGGCCTCGTCCTCCACAGAGGCGACCCAGAGAATGGCGATATGGAGCGAGTTCTCGCCATGGTACGGCGACTTCTCTTTTGCGGGGTCGGCGTCCAGCCTGTACGTGGTGGCCAAGGAGACCTCATGTTTGACGTGATAATCGATCAAGGCTCTCGCCATTTTGTCCCGCTGGTAGAGAAATGCCATATGTAGCGGCCGTTCTCCAACCGGTCCAGCTTTGTCGAGCGCTTCCGGGGTCGTGTCCACGATATTCTTGACTTCCTCGACATTATCTCGCTTCACCTGGTACCAGATGGGACCGAAGTTTCGGTCGCTGTTGCGCAATCGACCTTCGGGATCATCGTGCACGATGCATTGGTCGTGAATGCTCTGGAAGTGACAAAATGCACTGGTCGGAGCTAGGGCCGCGGTGAGCTTTTCAAAACTCTTTTGTCTACGTGTCGATACTCCTGGCGGTGAGCCTGACGGTACTCGCGGCGGCGGCGTCGGCGATCGTGCAGCACGTGGTGACATAGGTCCCTACGTTTCGCTGGGCTGTTCTTGTGAGAAGTGCAGCTCCTGTTTCGTCACCCAAGTTCCGATTTTACGTCGATCGGTCACGGACAAATAGATGCCCGCTTTTGGCAACGCAAATTCTCACACCAATCTAGTTCTGAGCATCGCGAACGTTCGCTGCGCACCACATTTACGTGAGGTCGTCGTCTTCCTCGCCCACCTCGACGAGGACGGACGCACCCACCGTCCACGGGCCGATCGGAGTCGCATGCGCGTGCTGCGACTGCACTCGGTCCAGGTGAAGCGAGCTGACCAGGACGACTGCACTTGTGGGCGAGAGGGGGCTCGCCGCAGGTTGCGCAAGGCTACTGCTGCTGCCCGACACCCGGAGAGCCCAGACAGAGCGCGCAGGCTCCCAATAGATACTCGCGAGCATCCCGGTGGCGAGGCCGGCGGAGCGGTGCCGGATCCACGCGGGCCGACCGTTGCGCAGCTCGTTGGCCACGAGATACATGCCGCAGAGCAGATTGAGCGATGTGGGCAGACCAATCAGCCGCAGCGCGGTCGGGACGCATGGGACGCAGGCAGGGGGCTTCGCGACGTTCACAGCAGCCACGATGGTGCTCACGACGAGCCGGGAGGCGCGAACGGAGCGCCGTTCTTCTGCCGCGCCGCGCAGCACCTGAAGCATGAACAGCGGCGTGTCGTCGTCGGCCACATTGGTCGCTTCCGGAAGAAAATCGGCGGGTGCGTCCGTCAGGCTCTCGTCGGCGCTCGCGTCGGCGCTCGCGAGGGCGCTCGTCACGGCGCGCGCCCCCTTGGAGGGCGAGGCTGCAGAGCCCGCCGAGCCGGCGAGGCCACGCAGCCCGTGGGCGAGCCGCTCTGAGAGCTCCGCGGACGGCTGGCTGATGAGTGCCGCGCGCGCCACGAGCTCGAGGTGATGACGATTTAGGAATCGGCCGGCGGAGTGGCGAACGATGTTGCCGGGGGTAGCACGCTGGTGCGCCACGCGCCGTGTCGGGCACGCCGCCTTGAGCGCCTGCTCCATGATCCCGATCGCCTCCGCCTCGAGGCCGCGGCGCCATGATGGGCGCCTCAAATCGGTGCCCACGCGCCGCCTGGGCGAGCCTGCGGTCGCGCCCTCGTCGTCGGCGAGGCAGTCCAAATCGCCGAGGACCGAGGGAGGGACGGGCCGGAGGCTCGTGCCACAGCGCACCATGTACGAGTGTACGCGCAGGAAGGAGAGGATGCAGGCGCCCACGAGCGCGGGCTTGTAATGCATCATGGTCATGGGCGCGTAGAAGGCGCCTTGATGGCATCCGAGGGTCGCATCCTCTTCAACGTCGCACCAAGGCGGGAAGAGAGGCAGCAGCGGCGCATGGAAGGCGAGGTCGGCCAACGGCTCATGCGGATAGATCGCGAGCACTCTGCGGAGGCAGGCGCAAGACGAGACATCGATCACGCCGTTGGCCGTCGTCGCGCCTAGCGGGTCGAGGAACTGCGCCGTCCAAACGAGGTTGCCCGGCACAGGATCGTACAGGCAAAGGTTGAGGCGAAAGCGGGCCTTCTGCGCGGCCTCGAGCTTTTCGAGCTCCTGCGCAAGCATGAGCGCCGCAATGCCGCCACGGCTCAAGCCGAGCACGTTGATGACGAGCGGCGCATTCGGCCACGCCTTCAGCAAAGTGCGCACGCGGGTGGCAACCGTCGTGCATTGACTTCGGAGCCCCACCGCCCAGATTACGCCGGCCAGTCCGGCGACGACGCCGCAACCGTCAAATCCCATCTTGAGGGCTGTCGGTGCGGCTGGGAGAGTCGTGCTCGGAAGGGTCACGTCGACGCTATTCGTGAGCTCGAAAAAGACTCCGATTTGCGTCGTGATCGGCTTCAATGTGTTGGCGGTACCTTCAAAATAGACGCTGAGCACAACGAGCGTGGCGTGGAACGGCGGTGGTAGTGGTTTGAATCTCGGTTCCGCCGATCTGCTCAAATTCGGCGCTGAGGAGGGCGCCGCCGCGCTCAGGTCGACATCGTCGGCTCCAATGACATTGATGTGTCCATTCAATGTCGTCGGCTCCGCTGACATCGGCTCCGAATTCGGCGCTGAGGAGGGCGCCGCCTCGCTCAGGTCGACATCGTCGGCTCCGCTGACATTGAAGTGCCCATTCAAGGTCATCGGCTCCCGCGCAGACATCGCGTTGAATTCAAAGTTAAGCACTTAACGCGGTTATGAGAGGGAAGAGGGAGGCGAGAAACGATGAACCCACAATCAAGTTCGGTAACGGTAAGCCCAAACGCCGCGGGCGTTTCAGGGTGTGACGAACCGGACCTCTCGAAATCGCAGAATCCTTCGCCTTTCGATGGAGTCCATTCAGCGTCACTCGCCTCAGTCAATCAATCGCCCTCACCCTTCGCCGCACCTGTGTCGCATGATAGGGGTACGGGTACATACATCATGCTGTGATAGAATGTAACCGGGCACGCCATGTGTCCCCCGCGGTCCACACGCCAGTCAGGCGAGGTGGTTGCACGTGCTAGAGGTCTAGACCGTGTCCGCAGGGGGACTACAGGTCCTGCCCGGGGTCGCATACGGTGGGGCTCGGCCGCGCGCGTCTCGTCAACGGCTGACGAAACTCGGTTTCGTCAATGACGAAACTCGCGCGGCAGCCTAATCCACCGTCATCAGGAGGTATTCATGCTAATCAAGAACTATGAACAACGACTCTGACCTCCATAACCGGACAGTCCGGTTCGTCAGAGACCCAAAAGGCTCATAGGCCGGCTCTGCTCCCCTCGGTCAACACAAGTACTGAGTACTCGCTCGCTCGGGCTCGCTCAATTTCGCTAGAAACAGCATTCACAGCATTGTGAGCACATTGATTCACAGCAGGAGCGAGATGCGGCTTCACTCCGAATTGGACTGGGCTATGTTCACAGTAAGTTGAATTTGGTTCTTGACGAGTGTGCCGGGTTTGCCAAGCCCGGGGGGTGCTCATCGCACTGGCCTCAGGCGGCCGATGAACACCCAATTGTGATGATGAACACCTGCGTGACGACCTGAGTGAGGAGTGTAGACGAGTTCAACAGAGCCCTCAACACAATTTGGATCACTCTAGTGTGCATGCTACAACACAGGCGTCGATCCTGTCATCGCGGCTTTCGCCTGAGCAAAGAGCTCCTGCTGAAGACGTAAGCTCTCCTCCTCTGTCATGCCCGGCGGCAGTGCACCGCGCTTTCCCTTCTTTTGCCGCTTCATCGAAGGTGCACTGTCGGCGGAGGCAGACGCCGAAGCAGAAAGACTGGCCGTCTGATGACCGAAGCCAAGGTCATTGAGCGCGCCGAGCATGTGCGCTTCGGATATGGTGTTTTTGTTCTCCGCCTCAGCGCGCTCGTTGGCTTGCGCCGTCATCAGGTCGAGGAACTCGCCGAGGTAGCCCTGCATCAGGCGCGCGACGTCGCTTCCCGCCGTGACGCCAGGCGGCAGCACGTCACTGACAAGCTGGCTCACGGGTCCGAAGGGCAGCTCCGCTGCCGATGGCCGAGAGCTGGGGCCGGCAGCAACTTCGTCGGCCATCGAAGATGGCGCTTGCAACGGCGCCTAACTGGACACATTTAGGGGTGTGTCAGGTCGGCCGGCATCGCCCTGATGGTTCAAAACGGCGCGGAAACTTCAGTGTCATCTCCCCGTCCGAGCACCCTTTGACACGTACGCGCTTTAGATTGCGGCCATGCTGAACAGCGAAGCAATCGAGTACGTGAAGAAGCCGACGGAGGAGTTCATTCGCGACAGCTGGCGCCTGGTGAAGCGCTGCACAAAGCCCGACCGCCAAGGTGCGCGCATGCAAAGCAGAAGAGCCAGCACGCCAGCAGAGGCAGAGGCGATTCAGAGGAGCAGCCAACAGGCAGGCAGGCTAGGGAGCAGCCAACGAGCAGCCAGCGACAGCTGGCCATCGTCTGCGGCGGCGGCAGCAGCACACCGGCCAACTCTCCCCGCGCATGGGTGCAGCAGCAACGACCAGCTCGGTTTTGCCTGCTCAGCAGCAGTCAGCGGACTGGTCGACGCAGGCTCCCTTCTCTTTGCGGCAGCCTGAGCTCACTCCGCCTGTCGCGCGCGTGTCGCAGAGTTCTCGAAGATTGCACAGGCGACTACGATTGGCTTCGCGATCATGGGCTTCATCGGCTTTTTCGTGAAGCTGATCTTTATCCCGATCAACAACATCGTATGCTGCGCACCATCGCTGCGCATGCGGCGTGCATAGCATGGCGAGCCTGCTGCAGACTGACCCACTTCGTGTCGCATCCCTGTGTTCGCAGATTGTTGGCATGTCATAAATCCGTGGCCTTGCTGCGAGGATGGTCGTGGCGCTGTTAGCGCCGTCGTTTACGATGATGTCGTGCATGTGTCCTGTAAGCTGGAACCCCCGGCCTTGCAGCTATACCTCTCCAGCTCTCTAGAGCTGCATCAATCATGCATCAGATGTTTTTCTATCTAGAAACTGAGGACTCTCTGAGAGATGTTTACTCCGCGGGTGACAGATACGACACAATATTTACACACGCGCGCGGCAGTCCTAGGGGTGGACACCTCACGCCTCCTCTGAACTCTCTTCGACATCGTCCTCTCCCCCAAGTTTCCTGGCAACCACGACCAGATGCTCGCTTTCGGACGGCTCGAATGGCTGCCCGTCGAAGCCGCCGTCGATGGCCTCTATGGTGAAGCCCGCGCCGTCGAGCAGATGGACGAGCTGCTCGGGCAGCACATAGTGGTGCTGCACCGTTTGCGAGAAGCGCGTGCCGTCGGCCGTGGCCTCAAAATCATAGTGACACGCGATGGTCTGTGCCGCGGCGTCGACATCCGGCTCGCGCTCGAAGACCTTCCACTCGGCGCCGCTCTCATCCTCAACGACCACGAGCAAGTCATCCTTGTCGTCCGCCTCGTCGGCTGCGAGCGCCTCTTCCTGCACCTCCTCCTGCGCCGCCTTGTGCCAATCCTCGGCATTATAAACGTCGAGCAGCAGCCGGCCACCGGGAGCGAGCGCCTCTGCACAGCGCTGGAGCACGAGCTCGTGCTTCGGCGTGCAGAAGAGCGTGTTGGCGGAGAGGATCGCCGCGTCAAAGTCGCCTTCGCCGAGCGGCTCGTGGAAGTCGGCAGTCACGATGTGTGCGCAGTGCTCCGCTGGTGCGAGGCGCGAGCGCGCCTTTTCAGCGAGTGCCTCGCTCATCTCGACGCCTAGGTACCGCATGGCATCCATCTCGCACTTGAGCTTCTCTAGCGGAAACGTAGCGGCACCATCCTGCTCTGGTTCGACCTGGTGCTGCTGCAACATGGTCAGCGACCCCTCGCCCAAAACGACGGCAGCTGCCACGCGGCCATCGCCGCAGCCGAGCTCGAGTATCCGCGAGCTACCGCTGCAGCGGGAGGAGTAGAAGCGCAGGTCGCCCGCGAAGCCGCCGAGGTGAAGCAAGCTGTAGAGCAGGCTGCCGGCAGGGGCGTTCATGGGAGCCTTTCAAATCAGACTCACTTCACTGTGAAAACTCGGAGCGCATGACTCGGCCACCCAAGGGGTCGGTGCTCAGATTTGGGTTTCGTTGAGGAAGTTGTCGTCGGAAAGTGTGAGACCATTGACCATTGACAGAGGTCCACACTCGTCGACGAGAAATTCCTCTCTCCGAGCTGCGTCGAGCTCCAACTCCCGGTGTCCATCGTCGATCGGGATCGTGATGCGATAACTGACCCCCCGATATAAAACGTAAATCGGAAAGATAAAAATCCGTGAGACGAGACGGAACTACTGCGCAGTAAAAGGTGATTTCCCCACACTCACGCGGGCGCCGCGGCCGCGATCCACTCGAGCGCGGCCACGACGCCGTCGCCGCAGAGGCTGCACGCGCCTTGGACGGCGCAGCGCGCTCCGTCGGGTCGGGGGTCGCGCTCGGCCACCCCGAGGGCAGCCTCCACCTCGGGCAGCGGGCGCGCCGTGGGTAGGTCCATCTTATTCGCGAGCACGAGCAGCGGTACCCCCCGTAGCCGCGGCTCGCTCAGCAGCTTGTGCAGCTCTTGCCGAGCCTCGCCGAAGCGCGACGCATCCGCCGCGTCGACGACGAAGATGATGCCCGAGACGCGCTCGGCCGCAGATCCCCACAGGTCTTCCAGGGCGAAGTAGCGCTCCCACTGGCCCCGCAGCTGGCGCTGCCCGCCGACGTCGTAGAGCGTGTAGACCGCCTCCGCGTGCTCAAACCGCTCGACGTCGTGGCCGATCGTGGGCATCGAGGTGGCCGGCGCTTCGTCGCCATGTCGCAGACGCTGCAGCAACGTGGACTTGCCCGCCGCGTCCAGCCCGAGCAGGAGTACCTTGAGCTGCCGTTGTGTGAAGCCGAGCTTCGACTTGATCCAAGCGCCCAGGTTGAAGGGCGTCGCTGCCCTCGCTGCATCCACTCGGAGCGTCGGCGGATGGTGCGTGCCCGCGCCACCAGCTCCCGCGCTCCGCCCCTCGGACGAGGGGGTCTTGCCCAAGGCGCCCGCGCCAAAGCCGCCCGCTCCGAGCTCCCACTCGCCCGAACGCGACTGTCGGATCTGGCGCGGAGCCGAAGGCGTGGCGACGCCCCGGGCACCGCCCGCGGCGCGCCCGTCGTGCAGCAGGCTGCCCAGCACGGCGCCGCCATCGCCGCCCTCCGAGTCGGTCAAGAGTTGCGACCAGCCGCGCGACCGGTCGCGTAGGGCGGCGACCGACGCGCGCACGGCCCGCTGGTCATACTCGCCTCGTACCCAGGGGTGGTTGAGCGCCGCCTCGGCCGTTGGCCGTTGGGTCGCGTCCACTTGCAGCATTGCCCGCATGAGCTCCTTGGCGGCGGGCGAGATGCGCGCCCATGTCGTCTCTCCGCCCGCGCCCGCGCCCGCGCCCGCGCCCGCGGCCACGCCCGTGCCCGTGCCCGTGGGCGCGGCTGTGGGGAAGTCGAGGCGGCCAGACGACGCGAGTTTGAGCAGCTGCGCGGGCGACTCGGCGCGGAAGGGTGCGAAGCCGCAGAGCGCCGTGTAGAGCACTACGCCCGCAGACCACACGTCGGTCGCCAGGCCGAAGCCCACTCGGCGCGCCCCCGGCACCATCCACGAGAGAGCCTCGGGCGACGAGTAGTCGGGTACGCCTGTCGCGCGCTCGAGCGCCGTCGCGCTCGGCACGGCGCCCGCCGGCAGCTGGCGCGCGCAGCGCAGGTCGGCGAGGCGCAGGGCGGTCTCGTCTAGATGGGGCGACTCGAAGAGCACGGCCGCCGGCTGCAGGTTGCCGTGGCAGATGCGCAGCGTGTGCAGCTGCGAGAGGCCACCCAAAATCTGCTGCGCCACACGGCGCGCGAGGGCCTCGGGCATCGGACCGAAGCGCTCGAGACGATCGAACAGGTCGCCGCCGCTCAGGTGCGGGCACACGAGCGTCACGTGCGGCCCACGTGGCGGGCGCACCACGCGCAGCAGCGGAAGCACGTGGGACGCCCCCGCCGCGGTCACCTCGCTCATGAGCGCCGCATGCCTCTCGGCGCGCGCACGCCAATCAGGGTCGTCCGCACGCAGCAGCGAGAGCTGCACGGGTGGTCCATGGAGCCCATCGAGCGCGGTCGCCGAGAAGATCTCATACCCGTGCCCTGCGCTGAGCAGCGTGGCGCCGACCATATCGTAGGCTTCGGCCAGCGGCGTCTCGGTGTGCGCCACGCCGCCCGTGGGCGCACCCAGCCGCGACATGCACACCTGCGCGCCGCGGAAGAGGCCGCGCCGGCCGCGCAGAGTGCCCATCCACAGCCCGCCCTCGCCCGCCGCGCGCAGCTCGGCGATTGGCGAGATGGGGCCCTCGCCCGAGCGCAGCGCCGTCCCGAGGGCGTCCGTATGTGGCTCCACGTCACGGATCGTGTCGCCGCGCTTGAACGAGAGCTCATCGAAGGCTTGGCCCACGTAGTCGACGAGCGCGATCGCGACGGCGCGGTTCGCCTGACGAGAGTCATGCAAGGCCAGCGCGCCGCCCTGCTGCAGCGCCAAGTTGGGTGCGACGGAAGGCAGCCCGAGCTTGAGCAGCTGCCGAGGCTGCGGCTGCTGCGGCTGGTCCGTCTCCGTGGCCGATCCGTAGCCCGAGCCGTAGCTTGAGCGTGGCGGTGTCTCGAGCATCGCCGAGCGTGCGGTCGAGCCGCGGTCGGAACCGTACCGCGACGAGGCGCGGTCCGAGCCGTGCGACGAGGGCGGCGACCGTTGCGAGCGGCTCACGTCGAGCGCGATCGCATGCTTCGCCTTCTTGCCGCCCGCTCCGGCGAGCTGGGGGCGCATCGCGAGGGTCTCGAGGGCCTCGTCGGCCATGTCGAGGATGGCATTGAAGCGCGGGCGCTCTTGCGGGCTCTCGCGCCAGCAGTTGGCCATCATCTCCTGCAGCAGCTGCGGAAAGGCGCACTCGGCGGGCAGCTGGGGCCGCGGGAGCATCTTCGTGATCACGCCCATGACGACCTGGAAGGTGTCGATGCCCAAGTAAGGCAGGCGGGCGGCCATGATCTCGTACATGAGCACGCCGAACGAGTACGTGTCGGCGCTCTCGTCGTGGGGCTGCCCACGAAGGATCTCGGGTGCGGTCCACTGCGGCGAGCCCATGCGCGCGGTGATGACGGCAGTCTCCTTTTTGATGTGCGAGAGCCCAAAGTCGGCCACCTTGGCCACGCCGTGCTCATCGAGCAGCACGTTGGCCGACTTGAGGTCGAGGTGGAGCACCGGCTCCTTGCACTGGTGCAAGTAGAAGATGCCGAGGGCGATCTGGCGGATGAGCCCCATCGCATACTCGAGCTGCAGCGGCTGCTTCTGCACGTGGAGCACCGTGTACAGGGACGAGGCGCATAGCTCGAAGAGGATGGACATCTGGAGCGGCTCGAGGCAGGCGCCCAAGAAACGCACGATGTGTGGATGGCGCAGGTTGGACATGAGCTGCATCTCCTGCATGAACTCACGCCGCGCCGTCTCGGTCAGCCGTTGGCAGAGCAGCCGCTTGACCGCGATGCGAGAGCGGCGCCAGCTCGCCTCGTACACCTCCCCGAACGCGCCCGCGCCGATGCGGTGGCCGAGCGTGATCTCAGACAGGTCAAACTCCCAGGTGGGCCGTGTCTCGCCGTCACGCCCGCTCGCGCGCTGCGCATCGCCCGCCTGCGAGATCGAGCCGAGATCGAGCTTGAGCAGCGCGCGCAGGTCCGCCGGTTTGATCTCGGATCCGGCCGCGGAGCCATCGCCCGACACGGCGCCTAGCCCGGCCAACCCAAGCTTGAGCGCCGGGATGGGCGGCTTGCCCAGCCCGAGCTTGGGGATGGCGGGAGAGGCAACGGCCGCGGCGCCACCGATCCCCACAGGAAGCGCCTTCGGGTCGTAGGGGGTCGAGTCCTCGGCGCGCAGCTTCGACAGGTCGAGGCAGAGCCCCTTTTTGAGCGCGAAGGCCTTGTCCGCAGTAGGCGGCGCGGGCGCGGGCGCGGGCGCGGGCGTGGGCGCCGTCGTGGGCTCCTCGTCTTCCGAATCAGACGAGGGCGGCTCCGACGACACGTACGCCTCAAACGCCTTCCTCTCCGCCGCCTCTGCCTTGCGCTCCGCGGCCTCGGACGAGGCTGCGCCTGCGGCCTTGGACGCAGCCACGCCCTTGGACGCCTTGGACGCGTCCTCGCCGCTGCCACTCCTCTCGTAAGGCAAAGTGAAGGCGGCGACGGCGGCGGCGGCGGCGGCCTTGGCGGCGGCGGAGGCGGCGGGCGGCGGCGGCGGCGTGGGCAGCGGCGGCGTGCTCGGCGACGTAGGCTCCTCATTCACACCCACCTGTTTGACGAACCCCAGCTCTTCTCCCGGCGTTCGCTCCGGCGGCGCCACTGGCGGCTTGGGTGGCGCGGCCGCGCCGAGCGGAGGGACGGTCGGCTTCGGGCGCGCGAGATTGACGAGACTGTGACGGGTTTCGTCAGTCTCGGTAGGCTTCGGGCGCGCGCTCGCGCCCACCGGCGCGGCGGCGATGGGACCGGCGCCCACGACGGCGCGGGGCGGCGTGCCCACGCGGGCGATGGGCAGGCGCGGCGGCTGCTCGAGAAGAGGCTGTCTCGTCCCGACGCGGGACGAGACGGTCGATACCCCCCCGCCGCCGCCCGGTGAGGCGGCCGCGGCCGCAGCCGCACGGGCGCCGATGGCGGCCGCGTGGCCGGGCATGCCTGGCTTGCGCAGAGGACCCGCCGGCATGGCGGCGGAGAAGCCACCGGAGCCGAGGAGCGAGTTCAGCGTCGAGGCGGACGTGGGCCGAGCCACACCTCGTCCCGGGCTCGCCGTGCGCGAGTGCGTGACCGTTGAGCCGATCTCCTTGGCGCTGTGGCCTGTGGTGGCTCCTTCGCGCGGCGAGCCACGTGGCGAAGAGTGCCCGGTGCCGATCGTCGTGCGGCGCGGCGCGGGCGCGGCACGCTCCCGTGCCGAAAGCGGTGTGCCGTCGATGCTGCTGCTGCTGCGGTCGAACAAGCCTCCAATGTCTGCCGCCGGCGGCGCCTTTCGGGGCGGCTGGCGCTGCGCGGCCGCGCTGGGCGCCGGCCCTCTGGCGGATCGAGGCGTGCTGCGTGCGCGGGCGGCCGACGGTGTCGCGGGCGTGGCCGCCGCAGGGCCCGTCGCGCCTGTGGCCGTAGAGCTCGAGTAGGCGGAGCCGGCGCTACGTGCTGAGCGCGGGCTGGAGCCACGCGCCGACATGGGCACCGCGTTGGCGCCGCCGCCGATGCGGGCTCTGGCGGAGGGCAGGCGCTCCTCCATTGCTGGCCGGCGCGCGCTCGTGATGGGCGAACCGCCGCGCGCGCTCAGTGGCCGGGCGGCCTTGCTGCTCTGTTGCTGCTTGCCCTCCGGGCCGTCGCCGACCACGTCCCACGAGCGGCGCCCGATGCCAACACCATCACCATGTGGCGAATGGAGGATCACCTCAGGCTTGCTTGCTAGGCCCTCGCCCGTCGGCAGGAAGCTTTGCATGATCGGCGGGCAAGGTGAAGACGGCGCACACGGTCAATTTGCCGAAGGCGAGTTGACCGAGCACGCGCGCCGTTTTGGTCACTTTTTGCTATGGGGAAGGAGGCGGCGAAGGCAGCGCGATGTGGCGGCGAAGGGGGCTGAGAAAGCCTCGGCTGGGCCTCGACGCCGCGCCCGGGTCCATCGCAGGCGTGGTGAGCAAGGGCGGCGGCGGAGGCACTAGCGGTCCCGGGCGCGAGAGTCAAAGCAGGGCGCACAATCTTGACGCGATGTCTGCTGGTGAAACATGCGCTCAACATGACGCGGCGCTTCCTTGAACTCTCGTGACACACGGGGTGCGTGGAGACTCGACGCGAGCGCAAGGGTCCGCCTCTACCCATGCCTCATTTTCCCTTCCTGCGTGCCACGCTCCTCGTAAGCCGCTCGCTGCACGCTTCTCCTCGGCTCGCCTTGGCCTCGGCATCTGCGGCGTCGGCGCGCCCGCTGCCACTCCTCGCGCGGCGCCCGCTGTGCAGCGCGCCGGCGCCGGAGCCGGCTCCGGCGCTGGCGCCGCCGGCGCAACAGAATGAGCCGCGGACGCTTTCAGAGCTCCCACCCAAGTGGCGGAAGCTCACGTATCAGGAGCTGGAAGTCTTCGACACGAGCGAGCTGCGGTCGCTGCAGTCGCTGCTGGAGCAGGAGCGCGTGCGCGTCACCGAGCAGCGCGCCATCGCCAAAGAGCAGCAGCGCAAGGTACTTCGCGTCGAGTGCGATCTCGACCTCAAACGAATAGCGAAGATCGAGATGTGGCTCAACGTCATCTTCAACGACAAGCGGCGCACCTGGTAGAAAAGGAGAGGAACTCGGTTTGGTGAGTACATACATGTATTTTGAGACCGACGTATACGTGAGACTCAGGCTTTTCCACACTCGACCCACTTCTTTTACCGGAGCGACGTTGCGCGCGTGACGGTCACGCGGTGGGCGGCTGCGTGATGAAGGGGTAGGCGGTGTGTTCACCCTCGGGCTCGCCGTCCTCGTCATCGAGAATGCCCATCGCGCGGCGCATGCTCGAAGGGTCGTCGTTGAGCGGGTGCGGCGGCATGGGCTGGAAGGGTGCCGCGTTGTTGATCTTTGCAAAGAGCAGCCGCAGCACGCGCTCGCGATCGTCCCAGGTGAGTTCGCGGATGTCGACGTGCTCATCGGGGTTGGAGGGCAGGTTGGACGGCTTCGAAGAGCCGAGCGCGGGAAGCAACCCTCGTCGGCCGCCCGGCATGGCGCGCTCCTCCTCGGCGCGCCTGCGCGTGATCTCGCCCTTGACGGCGTCGATCGAGTCCAAAAGAAACGTCTCGACCTCGTTGCGCTTCTGCAAGATGATCGCCGCGAGACGCTTCATGTGCGAGAGCTCCTTGCTCTTCAGGCGCACGAGCTGGCGCAGGCCCTGCGTGTCGAGCTCCGCCTCAGCGAGCCGCCGCCCGCCCGTCTGCGACAGCGTATCCTTCTCCTTCTCAAACTGGTGGACGCTCTGGGAGAGCGAGCGCTCGAGCCCCTTGACCTTCGCACTGAGCTCCTTGATCTCCTTGCTCTGCCGGAAGCCTTGCTTCGCGTACTCCTTCACGGACTGCTCGTTGAGGGCCACCTCGCGCCGCAGCTTCTTGCCCTCCTCCTCGAGCACCTTCTTCGTCTTCTGCAGCGAGTCCGTCTCAGCCACCTGCAGCCGCAGCTCCTCCGCCATCCGTCGGTTCTCGAAGAGGATCTTCTTCGTCGACGAGTCGAGTCGCTCGACGGCCTCCTCCTGAGATGACTTCTTCATCTCGGCGAGCATCTGCTTGTACTCCTTTTGCAGCCGGTTCTTTTCCTCCAGGAACTTGCGCTCGAGCGCCTCCAGATGCAGCTTGTGGTCGTCGCGCATGCGCTCGCGCTCGTTCTCGCCGTCCTCGAGGGCCCTCTCGATGTCGAGCTTGTTCCTCTTGAAGTCGGCGAGGCGATCGAGCTCGTCGCGCGCCTCGCTCAGCTCACGCGTGAGCTTCTCGTTCTCTGTCGTCAGCTGATCGCGCACGCTGTTGAGCTCCGCGTCCGCCGCCTGCCGCTCGTCCTCACGCTGCGCCGCAAATAGCTCACGTTGCTGGTTGATCGTCTTCCGCAGCGACTCGATGAGCTCATCTTTGCGCTCCGCATCCTCGCGCAGGAACTTGAGCACCAGCTGCGAGTCGTGCTCCTGCGTCTCCTTCTCTTCCTGCAGCTTCAGGTTCTCAGCCACGAGCTCCTGGCAGCGGAAGCGAAACTCCTCGAGCGATCGCTCCTTGGCTTCCAGATGGATGCGCTGCACGTCGCCGGAGATCATTTTCAAGGCGCAGCTACGGGTCGCTCACACGCGTGTGAGGGAAGCCGAGGCGCTATGGATAGGCGCGGGATCGGTGCTGCTGTCGCCAGCGGCGCTGGGCTGGCCAAGAGAGGTTTTTTGCACAACAGCCCTATGACCGGGAGCAAGGCAGTCAAGTCAAGTCATGTTGGCGCTGTGGAGGGCGGATGTCGCTGACGTTCGGGCGTAAGGGGGATGTCCATGGCAAAGGCGCCCAGTCGTAGGCATCTCGCATTTTCTTTCACAAATAAAACACAAACTGGCCCGACGAATCAAAATGGAAGCAGCCTCCGGAGTGCCGTCAGAACCATCGAGGGAGCGCACTTCGTCCGTCTCTGGCTTCATCGATGCGTTCCTACCCGCGGGCATGGATTTGCGCCAGTCGCTCTCGGCGAGCGTGCGCTCTCGCGGCACCTCGACTGAGTCCGAGACCGCGAGCAAGCTCGAGTCCCTGCGCGATGATCTCATCGGCAACACATCGCTGTACACCAAGGCCGAGCACGGCTGCATCTCTCATCCGCTCGCATCCCTCATCTGGGTGCCCGACGACGAACACGGTGCGAGCATGGGATTCGACTGCAGCTCGGATGACGACGGGGGCGAGGGCGCACTGTGTCGTCTGCCCATAAGCTTGCTCGCGCCGCCGGAGGATGAGGCCATCGCTGGCGACGCCGCTGCGGACGCCGCCGGGGTGTCGCCAGAGGCCTCGTCGGCCGTTTTGCATTTGGTGCGCAAGGCCGTCTGCGTCGAGCACCCACTTGCAGACGAGCTTGCAGCACTCCGTGTGGAGCCTCGGCGCGCGCGAGCCTTGGCGCAGGCGCATGCATCGTCGCAGGCGCGCTCGGTCCGCCCGCCGACCGCCGCGGCACCCTCTTCGCTCTACGAGTCACCCTCGATCTCGCCGTTTCAGCTCGCGCTCGCCGCGAAGGCTGCACGCAGCCGCGGCTCGGCTTCGTCAACTTCGTCAAGGCAGAGCTCCCGGCACCGGGCTCCGACGTCGACGACCACAGGGGACGATGGCGCTCGACATGGCGCTCGCGGCGGCATCGAGCTCGACACTGAGCGCCCGGCCCCGAGCGTCGAGAGAGTCCCTCTAAGCGCGCGCTCGACATGGCGCTCGAGGTGGCGACGCGTCATCTCGAGCCGCACGACAGGCAAGCTGGTGCCTCGTCGCGAGGAGGGCGCTGCCGCCGCAACGATGGGCAAGCTGGTACCTGGTGTGGTCGAGCGCCGTGCCGAGCTCGCGTTCCGCGTCGATCAGGCTCGGGCGTACTACCAGCACGCGCTGCGTGAGCGGGATGAGGAGCTGAACGCGTTGATGCTGCAGCAGACCACTGCCCCTTTGCAAGCCTCCGCGCAGATGCGCCAGCATCGGCGCTCGGGGCTCGCACATCTCGTGCGCAGGGGCCGCGTCGCGTGGCAGACCGCGTACGCGTGGCGAGCGTTGCGCTTCGCTCGCCTGTGTGCGGAGCGAGCCGCCCTTGCGAGCGCGGCCGAAGAGCTCGCCGGCTACTCAGAGGGGCTTTGGGGGGGGCGTGAGGGTAGCCAGCATGCCGTGTTTGATGCGGCCGACGTCGCACGCGCCTCCGCCTCGGACGCGGTGCTCTACGCGCCGGCGAAGTTGCTCGAGAGACAGCCGGAGGTGATGGCGCTCGCGCGGTGTGAGATGCCGCTCCAGCAGTTGCGCGATGAGGCCCAGCGGCAGTACAATGAGCACCTCAAGGCCTCGCAGCTTACGAGCAAGGACGAGCGCCGACGGCTACTTGTGGCGCTACTCAAGGGCGGCTGCCACGCCACTCCGTGGTATTACGAGCCCGAAGACTCTGAGCGCTGTGGCGAGGCCGCGCGGCTTCTCTTGTGGAGCGGCTCGTCGGAGAGGGCCATTGTACAGCGCTGGCTGGTCGCTGTTGAGCACGAAGCGTCCGCAGCATACGCGGCGGCCGGGCGGCCTTCGCACTCGGCAACGGCGGCGGACGTGGGGGCGGCAGGCGTCGCAGGCGTGGCGAGCATGGCAGGCGTGGCAAGCATGGCAGGCGGCGTGGCGGATGCGACAGCCAAGGAGGACGAGGCTGCGCACGAGCGACATGTCGAGCGCGTGAGAGCTCTGCGCCTACGGACCCAGGCACGTCGGGAATTGGTGCTTCCGATGCTCTCAGAGCTCGCTCAACGCCTGCAGCAGGCCAGCGGTCTGCCGAGCTCCTTCTTACCAGTAGCCGAGCACTTGATGGGGCGCGTGCTGCTCCCGATGGCTGAGCCTTGCCTGCTGCGCTGCGCCCTCGCTGAATACCAGCTGGAGGACGAGCTACTCGTGCGGCAGCAGCGTCGGCTTCGACAGCGCTCGCCAGAGCAGCTCCAGGTAGGCCGGTACGTTGAGGCGCACCCAACTACCGGCCTACCGGTACTCACGCCGCTCGCGGCAGCGCTCGAGGCGCTCAGCGCGCTCAGCTACGCCCAGGCCTCCGTGGACTATGCCATGCTCGTCGCGGCGGCCGTGAAGGCGGTCGAGGTGCACTGCGCGGCGTTGGCCGAGGACGTGGTGAGCGCGGACGTCCTTCTCCCCGTGATGGTCCTCGTCGTCATCCACGCCGAGCTGCCTCACGCCTACACGGTGCTCAAGCACGCTTATAACTACTTGGAGCCGCAAGCAGCGCGCTCCGAGCTCGGCTACTGCCTCGTGACCTACGAGGCCGCGCTCGAGCACGTGCTCAACACCGATGAGTAGCGCGGCCTTGTGCTGGAGCGGCCCGCGCTCGGCTGGCACCCACTTGTCCACGTGTAGTTTCGGCTTTCGCCTCTCCGTGAGCGGCGCAATATGAATACAGGTTTAAAGGAAGAGGTTTTTTGGTAGTCCGCCTATAAGTGATTAGAGCCCCCTTGGAAGGGGGAGGTGCGGGCTAGTGGACAACGGTAACCGGAACTAGGCAAGAGTCGTGAAAACGTCACATTGGTGGCCTCGGGTTGAGTTTCGTCAATAACCGTACAGTCTTTTGTTGAGATCAGGTTCGCCCCATTGCCACCGGCTGCGCTCGCCGCGGACGATCTCCGAGCGTCTCGCTATCCGACTGCATGCTCAACACGGCGCGACGCGCTTTCCTTTTTCATGCAAGAAGTCCAGTCCATCCTGTCTCTCTTGCAGGACGACGACCCCGTGGCGGCGCTGGTGCAACTCGACCACCTCCAGCTTAGCAACGCTCTACAGATTCTCCCGAATGTTCAGGATCCTCAAACAGCTCTCTTGGTGCTCCGTGCGAGATGCCACTTGTGCATGGGCTCAGTTGCGGCGGCGCGGCGGTGCTACTCTGCTGCATGCGCGCGCGACGCGGCTATGGCGGTTCGCGTGGAAATGCAGCAGCTTCATGTGCTGACTGAATCGTGGCTCGATCATCCTTTGCGATTACGACAACTCTTTCCTGCACCTCCTCGCTCAGCGGCGCTTCGCTCCTCCCACAACGCGCACGTGCGTCGCATCGACACGACGCTGCGCACAGCGGACGACTCGGCACAGCTTGGAGCGAGCGCCTTTGTCCCGATCGCCTCGAACTCGAGCCTTCGAGCCCTTCTCCTCTGCTTTCACGGCAACGGCGAGTGTGCCGACGACTACGCCCAGCTGTCCCCTCGCTTGCACTCCCTCGGCCTGTTACCTGTCGTCGTCGAGATGAGAGGCTACGGTCGCTCGACTGGAGAGCCGGCGCTGACGGCGATGCTCTCAGACGTGGAACAGTTTGCTACGGCGGGCGCCTGGCAAGATGTGAGCGGCCTCGGGGCTCTGTTGATGGGGCTCCCACCTCAGTTGCCTATGCTCATCTTCGGCCGCTCGATTGGAGGTCATCTCGCCATCCATCTGACTGCTAGCCTCCTCGTGCACTGCACGAGAGCCCAGCACAGCGCTTGCACGAGCGCCCAGCTCTTATCGCCCTCGACTCGCGTGCCGTCGTCTTCGCACAACATAAACAACAGCCTTGCGTCGTATCGCATGGCAGGGCTCCCGTCCCTCAAGGTTCTTGATAGCACCGTCGCTTCCGTTCGACACTGGGAGTCGTCTCTCGTGGACGATGATGGTGGCGAGAGCGCGGGACGGCCCACCGTGCCCGGCGGGCTGCGCACGGTGGGGCTGCTCGAGAATCAGGGCAAGATGAGGGCCATCGGGCGCACGGCGCTGCCAGTGCTGCTCCTGCATGGGGCGCAAGATTCCATCGTCCCGAGGTTTCAGATCGAGCTGCTGCAGCGCTGCTGTCCACACGCCCGTGTGACACTGCTCGACGGCCGCGGCCACAATGATCTTGGCTGCGACCCGCTGTATTGGGAGGCGTTGGAGAAGCTTGCAAACGACGCCGTGAGGTCGGAGCACGAAGTTAAAGGACAGAGGGCGGAGTGAGTTTTTATTAACAGCCCTGAGTTCACACCGGCTTTCGCAGTCTATGACGTCTCCTCTGGTCTTCTTGGCCGCGGTCGCAGGTGCGGGCACGAGTTCGGCGTGGCTGCCTGCACGAGCGATCGCTCGAGTACGAGTACTGGCACCTGTCCTCGAATATCCATTTGAGCACTTTGTGCACGTGCACGGCATACCTTGGGAGCTGGGAGCCGATGAGGCAGTGGCTGCTCTCCGTCCGATGCTGCCAATGTGCAACATCGTCGAAGCGATGCTGCCGCTCGATAAGCGTGCTCGAACCACGGGCCGTGTGTTGCTGCGACTCGAATTGGAAGGGCGGACGACTGCGAGCGATGTCGTGGAGGCGCTGCAAAACAGGACGGTCGGCACGCGTTGGTTGGATGTACGGCTGAGTACGGCTTCCGAGTACGCTTTCCAGACGCGCCAGGCGGCCGCCATCACCGCGCGCGCGAGTGGGCGCATCTGGAAAGCATTCCAGGCCGATATCAGACCCGCGCAGCTGGAGCGCTCGCAGCTGCCAGGCGACCGGAGGGATATTGTGGTGCTCTGCCACGGGACGAGCGCGCGGCTCGGTGAGGGGCAGATCAACCTGAACGATCTGCCCAACGGGCGGCTCGACGTGATGGCCCGCTGCGTGGCCGCAGCACTCTTCGTGAGCTACGGCATCCGACGCAGCGTACGGCTCTGGCTACTGCTTCGCGAGATTGGGCTGACCATTTGTGTCGATGGCGCCCTCGTCAAAGGGCTGTACCCCGATGAGCGGAGACTCGCGGTGGCTATCCAGCAGACGCTCCGGAGCGGGCAGGGCGGGCAGTTCGAGCCGCCTCCAGGTTGGGCACTCCACGGCTCCATGGCATCGAGGGAGGACGAGGCCATCGGAAACCGCCTCGGAGCGATCCTCGGTGCGACTTACAGGCGAGGAGCCGGAGCCACCGGAGCCACCGGAGCCCGAAGAGGCGATGGCAACGCGGGCGGTTCAGAGGCCATCAGTGGTGACGACCGTGTGCTCCTCGTCGTGTTGGACGAGCAAGGTGCACCTTTCGTGCAGCTTGTCACTGACGCTGGTAATGAGCATGCCGGCATGCTATCTGCTGGGCAGCCCAAGCAGCCCGAGCAGCCCGAGCAGCAGCCTGTGGCAGACTCTGATCGCAGTGAGGGCGTCAGCGGCCTTCGCACAGGGCGCTTTCGGACGGTCCTCGTCGTTGGTGATCACGTGGGCTTCACGCAGGAGGAGCAGGATGCCATGCAGCATCTTGGTGCCATCAAAGCTCGCCTTGGACCTGTGCAACTACTCGCTAGTCACTGCATCGTGCTGGCGCATGCGGTCCTGGACGCCGCAAACGTGGCTTGGGCTGCCCGATCCTAGATTGGGCCATAATAATGCGTGGTCCTCTACTACTCAGCACCAGAAGTAGTAACTTGCAAGTAGTCACACGATTATTACCTTGTACGATTAGAAAACATGAGCGTACCCGGTAACCCGGATGACGGGAATCGGGATCACAACGCCAATCACATGTGTGCGTATAGCATAGTCAGGTTGGGTTCCCGGCCGACATTCTTACGGTTCGTCGATTCCTGCGTTTACGCGGTCGGGGTTGCATATGAACGCAGACAGTGTATACGCGAGGGGGTGCGTATACGGAATTAGCACCCGCTGTGTATACACACCTTACCGCTCGCGAAAACGCACCTACGCTGCGTTCTATACGCACCCTGGGGTGCGTAAACGCACCCACCCGCGTATACGCACCCACCGCCGCGTCTTTACGCATATGATTATATGCGGCGTGGGGTGGGTATACGCACCTACTTGCCTATACGCACCCGACGCTGCGTATAGTACGCCGGGCTTTGGACCTTTGGTTGACGCCGGGACGCGACGAACGTCATGATTTCACACGGCGGGTACAAGTCTCCATATCAGCGGAAGCTACACCACTACCATGACCACTACTAACAGAAGGCACGTATTAGTCACCCCAAGCGCACAGACACAATTGTTGCAGTCATCATCTCACAGTACTGTAACGGTACCGGTACGAAAAACAAGAGGACACCGGGCGCTTGCCAGTCCACGCGGGCTCCATCCAACCTGCTGGGCGCAGAGGCTGCCCGTCCGTACAGATGGGTATGAAAAAGCCCGCTCAGGCAGCGTCCGCCGCAGCCGAGTCTCAAGCCGGTCCATCGGCAGCGGACGATGAGGTCACCATCATGTTTGCTGCAGTAAGTGACCTCGCTCTCAGGGTGGAGTCTGCACGAGCAGTGCGAGCTAAGGATCGCGAGCACATGCAGGCGCTTGAGGAGCAGAGTGCCGCACAAGCAGCGCAGATTACGCATCTGCAGACTGAGCTCGCGGAGCGGGATTTGCAGGCTCAAGCCAAGGATGCACGGATCGCGCAGCTCGAGGAGCTCATCGAGGAGGCACAACAGCGAGAGATGCGACGCAGGGAGAAGCACGAGGAGTTCGAGCGCCGGCTGGATGAAGAGCAAAAGCTATGGATGAAGCGCCACGCCGCTCTGCAGCTTAATGATCCGAATGCTGCTACCATTATTGCCGCATCAATTCCTGCATTCCAGGGTGGCGGCAAGCCGGGCGGAGTGAGAGTGAAGGTGCCGCACATCGCCTCCGCGCCGGCGCCGGTTCCTTCTCCCAACGGCGGATCCTTGACGGCAAGGTTAATGCCAAAGGGGATGCCTCCGGGTGCTGCCGCCGTAGCGAAAGCTGCAGCCGCTCTGGGAGAGCCAACGCCATCTGGAGATGCAGGTGGCACGTTACCTGCGCCTAATACGGCACGCGGAGCAAGGCCCGCCAGCGCTGGTGGTCGCACAGGCAGTCCGCCTGCAGGCGGCGCGATCACAACACGGACGCCTCCAAGCGCACCCGTGCCAGGTGCCGGTGCGCCATCACCTCCAGCAATCACAACACGAACGCCACCAAGCGCACCTGTGCCAGGCGCCTGTGCGCCATTACCTCTAGCAGCAACAGCGGCGGCAGCAGCAGCAGCGAAAACACCGCGCGGTCAACTCATCGTGTCCACCACACCTCGCGATCCACGCTTTTCGGCGCCGCCACGGCCCCGCGAAGCCGACGCCACCACATGTAGTGGTGGCTCCGGCCGAAAGTCGCCGCCTCCACGGCAACCAGATAAAGGTGGAGCGCAAGCTGCAACGGCGAAAGGTGGGGCCGGCGGCCCCGCAACACTTGCGAGCGCAGCAAACAGAAGCAGCGCGGCACAGCCATCCGGAAGTGGCACCCGAGAGGCTATGCCCGGGACGCCCGGGAGGGCAGACCCCAGTAGAGGGTCTGCAGGGTCCCTACTGCAGAGGAGGGTGAGCGCTGGCAGCAGTACTGCAGGAGAGAAGTGAATACGACAGGAGTCCGCAGCCGTCTGGTATTCGACCTTCTTTAACGTTCAATGATTCGACCGTCCGCTTCTTGGTCGCTTCCAAGAGCCCTCTTCATGGCCCTCTTGCGGCTGGGTGTGACCTGCAGACGGTGATCTGACTGTCTGAGATGAGACGGAGGAGTGGTGAGCGCGGGAGTGGCCGCGACCCGCAACTCTCAACATACTCGGCGATGTTGCTGGCACAACTGACTGACACAATAACCGCCGGTGATTTAGTCCACCGAGCGCGACGCACGCGACAGCAGCGTCAGTCTGTGTTTCGTGTGGTACCGGTCGTGAGGTTCGTCTGTGTACGTTCACACGACAGACGCGATAAAGTTGAAACGAACGAACGAAGCGATAAAGTTGAATTACCGACAGTAATTAATTACTTTGTGCGTAACCCTCGCGATGTCAATCGCCACATCCGTCGCGGCACGGCTTAAGCTCAAGCGCACCTTAGAAGCACCTGCATCTGAGCCCGCGCCGAAGCGTTCAGAGCTCGAGCCGATGCGCCCTGCAGCTCTCGCCGGCGATACTGTGCTCGGCAACTTCAAGGGACTGGCGGAGACTGACGAGGACTGGGAGGAGGCGATCATCGTCGGTGTTGCTGCCGATGGCACGTACACGCTCGAGTACATCGAGGAGGGCCTGATTGAAAAGGGCGTGCCGATCGATCGCATCCGCACCTCGGCGTCGCAGCCTCCCGAAGCCGGCACGACCGCGAGCAGCAGCAACAGTGCCAAGTACGCTGCGGGCGACACTGTGCTCGGCAACTTCAAAGGGCTCGGCGATTGGGATGAAGCCCTGATCGTGGGCGAGGCCGCCAATGGTACGTATACGCTTGAGTACGTCGACGAAGGCCTCGTCGAGGAGGGCGTGCCAGCCAGCCGCATTGCGCCGATGGACGGCGCCGACGCACAGGCTGTGGCACTCGAGGTAAGCTGCGGTCGCTTCGACGTCGCCCGCGTCGCTGAGGCAGAGGAAGCCGATGAGGCGAAGCACGAGGAGGCGGCTGGTGATGACGAGGGCGATGACGAGGAGCCCAAAGATGCGCTGGCGGCGCTGCTCTCGAGCACGGAGGACTTGATCCGATGCCGCGCATGGCTCGGTCCCAAGCGAGGCTACTGCTTCAAGGCGAGTGACAAGGGCGTGGGCTACCACAAGGACGTGCCGCTGCACGTGGCGGCCGAGGAGGCGGAGAAGGCGGGCATGGTGCTCACGGCGGCCCAGCTCGCTAACTGGACACGGGAGGTGTTCCTCATGCCTCCGAGCATACGCAAGGTCGACCGGTAAGCTACGGACCTCGTCGAATTCTTTCCCGGGACTGCCATGGATTGCCGTTGATTGCGATTGATTGCCGTTGATTGCGATTGATTGCGTCGAATTCTTGCCGTTGATTGCGATTGATTGCCGTTGATTGCGATTGATTGCGTCGAATTCTTGCCGGAGATTGCCATGGATTGCCGTTGATTGCGATTGAATGCAACGGATTGCCATCTGATGATCATTTGAGTGCCTTCTCTCCGCAGGTACATGGATCTGTTTGACTTGCCCTCGCTGCGCGTGTCGGCGCTCTCTGCGCCCAAGACGGCGCCTAGCGCGGGAGGCGCACCCCCGAGGCCAGCGGGCGGCGCGCCCAAGACGGCGCTCTTCGACTCGCTTCAGGCGTGGTTTGATGCGCAGCTGCCGTGGCTCTCGAGGCGGTGCAGCCCGTCGGAGCTCGAGGTGACTTTGCGCGTCTTCCTCGCGCCGCAGCAGAGTGTGCGTCAGGGGATCCAACATGTGACTTTCAGCGTCGACTGGCTGCGCGTTGGCGGCGAGTGCGAGGGCGAGCCACTCTCGGGTGCCATCCTCGAGCGCATGGGCCTCGCCGGCCGACGGCCCGCCAAGGGCATGCTCCTCGTGGTTGTGTATCGCGCGGAGAAGAACAAGATCACGCACATGTGGGCCGAGCTCGACCGCGAAGGCCTCGGCAACAAGCGCGCGGCCACGCTCGATGATGTGCTCGTGTCGGACGCCTTCGACCGCGCCCTCACGATCGCGCGCCGCGGCGGCGCCGTCGGTGAGCTCAACCCGCTCTTCTACAACTACTACGAGGCGCCGATGGTCGGCTGACGAGATTGACCGTTACAGTAACATGTATCGAGTTCCCCCGATTCCGTCGCGAACTCGACGAAAAGTAATTTGAGACGGGGAGGTTTGAGATGCTGACCTCGAGATCCAAATTAGATTTGGACTCCTTTTTTGTCTTTTTTCTGCACTTTGACAAACCCACCATCAAGTCGCCCTCCTCATCAAGGGCTCGCGCCGCGCGCGCCGCGCCGGCGCGATGCTGGCTCCGTTCGCGGCAACCAACGAGTCGACTGAACCCACGGGGAAGACCAATCCTGGATGCAACGGATCGCCGTGTCTCGATAGCGTTTCCATGAGCAGAGCGCTCAGCGCCTTGAAGCACGCAGAACGTCTAGACCGAGCATCTATGAGAGCTGACTGGTGCGCGGCCCAACGGATGCGTAACTTTGCCAGCCGCGAAAGGCAGCGCTCGTACGAGATGCTGAAGCTCGAGGCGTGCGATGGCTTCGATACAAACTCGACGGCGCTCAGCGGGCCCTGCGGTCTCATCCGTGGGCCCCGCGGTCTCATCCGGCTAGCCTGCAGAGCTGAGCCGGAGACTGATGAGGATGCCGATGCCGAGTTGTTATTATTATGCGATTCGCCTACCTTCACCGTAGCCGGCTGTGGGCCGCGAAAACCGCCAGGGGTACCTCCGCCGATGCTATGCTTCATCGAGATCATCCATGCGTTGCTCGGCTGCGATGCGAGCCTACGATGATCGGCTCCGTAGAGCAGGACCTTGTGAGCGCTGCGCGAGGGTATGCGCATGCATAGTGGGCGCCACAAAGCACACCGTGACGTGCCGAGTCTGAAGTATACGACCAATTTTCGACCATGTTGTCGACTAAGGGGTGCATACAGGGGATCTACAGGGGTTGCAACCCAAGGACAGCCGGACCATACGCCTAGGCACGACGCCCCCGCGCCCAGATCGGTCACTCGCAGTAGTCCGGAATTCCCGTAGTAATAACAGTGCAGTTCACACCCCATTTGCAGGGCGCCTCGGAGGCCGAGGCGAAGGCGGCCGAGGCGAAGGCGAGGGGCACGTCCGAAAAATGAGCGAGCGACGCGAGGCGAGGGGCACGTCCGCCGCGGTAAGGGCAGGATTGGGCAGCAAGCCCAGCAAGCCCAGCAAGCCCAACAAGCCCAACAAGCCCAGTAAGCCTGCAGCAGCCAAAGCACCGATTGGAGCTCTCGTGCCAGCGCTAGGCCTCGCAGCCTGCATTGGCGGCATCGCCTACATGATCTCTGCATCCCCACAAGCAGCTCCGTCGTCAGAGAGTGGCGGGGCTCCTATCAAGACTGCCGTCAAAGCCGCTGCCGCCGAAATGGACACCGAAGATGCGGCGTCCTGCCGCCAGCGCATGGAGGCGGGCGATTGCGAGGTGGACGACGGCGAGTCGATGGCCGGCTGTGCCCATACGTGCGCGGAGGCGTCCTTGAGCGCGCGGTGCACAGGGTGGGCGCGGCGCGGCTACTGCTCACCAGAGAGAGGCGTGACGGCCTTCATGCGCGTGCACTGCCCGGGCGCGTGCCGCAGCGAGCAGGTCGCTTGCCAGCGCGAGCCACCTGCGGACATGGCGAGCGATTGTGCCACGTGGGCGGCGCAAGGACGGTGCGAGCAAGAGTGGCGGCGCGGCAACGGCTACTTCCTCGCGCAGTGCTTCTACTCGTGTGGACAGTACGACGCGCCGCTGCTGCTACATGCCATGCTCGCCGAGATCGGCAACACGAGCCTCTCGTTCCCGCCGGGGCTTCTCAACAAACCTGTCGAGGTGGGTGAGCAGGCAACTGTGCTGCTGGACGCCAATGGCGATCTAATGTCCATCGAGGGCGGCGGGGCAGCAGCGTCCGCTGCGGAGCCGCCAGCGGGTGGGCACGCGGTGCGCATCGAGCGCCTGCATGGTTCACCCAAGGTGCGGCTGCTGCATGGACTCATCACTGATGAAGAGGCCGCCGCTCTCATCGCGCTGGGTACACCCACCCTTCAGGTGATGCTGATGGCCTCTGATTGCCTATGCTGATGGCCTCTCTCATCGCGCTGGGTACACCCACCCTTCAGGTGATGCTGATGGCCTCTGATTGCCTATGCTGATGGCCTCTCTCATCGCGCTGGGTACGCCCACCCTTCAGGCGTCACCCACGATCGCCGCCTACCGCTCGACAGTGCGCACCTCCTCCACGTCGTACCTCACAGCATCCAACCACCCAGTGCTCCGCCGCGTGCGCCGCCGCATCGCCCTCTTCGCTGGCTACCCCGAGGAGAACATCGAGCCGCTCCAATTCCTTAGGTGATTACCTATGATTACCTATAATTACCAATGATTACCAATGATTACCAATGATTACCTATGATTACCTATGATTACCTATGATTACCTATGATTACCTATGATTACCTATGATCGAGCCGCTCCAATTCCTTAGGCGCGCGTCTGAGTACCTATGATTACCTGTGCGTACCTACGTTCACCTATGTTTAACAATGCGTCGGGGTGATGCAACCTCTGAGTCACGTCAGGTATTCGCCCGGCCAGGAGTACGAATTCCACAACGACTTCTTTGACGTCTGTGACGTGGATCAACTCTTCCGCGGAGGCGAGCGGCGCATGACGATGCTGCTCTACCTGAACGAGCTGCCTCCAGAGGAGACCGGCGGCGCCACCGCCTTCCGCGAGCTCGGTCTACGCGTCGCGCCGCGCCGAGGCGCCGCGCTCGCCTTTGACAATTACGATGAGGTCGCCCCAACCAAGGGAGACTTCCGCTGCCTGCATGCAGGCGAGCCGCCCAGGCTCGGCACCAAATTTGCGGTCAACGTGTGGATCCGAGCCCGTCGCTTCGTATAGACGGCATGAGCGCCATGTTGAGCGCTACCTCTCCACCCAGAGCCTGCAACGCATCGCCCCTGCAGCGGCCCGCGCCGCGAAGCTACTCTCTCGCGCGGGTCGCGCTCGCGGCGGGAGGATCTGGTCGGAGCTGTGTCGTGTGCGTGGCTGCCGTGCGCGGAGACCGAAGTCGGAAGTCGCGGTGTGTACGTTAGTACGTTCAATACTTCAATTCTTCCAGGCGGTCTAGCGCACGTCATGGCTTCGCCGTGTCATCGCATGGGTGCATGCGGGGCATGGCTCATCGCGCACACCGCGGCGCGAGGGCCGAGGCGCCCAATGGACTATCGGACGGCGCCGCCCCGGACGCCCGTGCGCGCGGTCCGGCGTCCGCGGACACCGCGTCGTGTCACTGTTTGACCTCAGCACTCACCCATTCTCTAACGTTTAAGTTACTCCGGCCACATCATCTTCATACCCCTAGGGTGCTCCTCTCACAAGTCGTGTGACATCAACACGATGTTCCTGTAGCGTTCGTGTGCAGCCGAGCGCGCACGGAGCTGCAGCGTGTAGGCCTGCAAGCTGCATCGCGACCGCCGACGCAGTGCACCGATTTGCTGCGGCATCACGATCGGCTCTGGCAATCTCTCATGCGCTCTCTCCATGTGCATGCTCCATAATGCTTGCATGGATTACATAGTTGATCGCTGCACGCCGCGCAGTTTTGCGGCGTCAGCACGTAAAATCCTGCCGCGGAGGTGCAGCAGGTGCATACATGTAGGATGCCCTTACTCCGTGAAATCAAAGACGCACTGCCCGACGCGGCTGGCCACACAGCAGGCGCATGCTGACTTGGCCTTGGCCTTGGCCTTGCCCTTGGGCGCGCCCTTTTTGGGCGCATTGCGTGCCGCCGCCGCCTCACGCCTCGCTATGGCCTTGAGAGTGCGGCGATAGCCACCTGAAAATAGGACCGAGCAATTATTGTCGCTGATGATGGCCGCTTCGTCAGGCAACGCCTGCGGTGGCGCATTCTCCGCCGCGTGGCGCTGTACATCGGAGGAGCGCAGTGAATTACGCCGTGGGCCCAAGGCGGCCTCTGGCGACCCGCGGCGCTTGGTGGCGAGCGCACGGGCAGGCGCAGCGGGCTCCGGCGCGGCTGGCTCGGGCATGGGTGGCTCGGGTACGAGCTGGGTGGGCTGGGTAAATGGTTCCATCAGCTCGCCCTCATCGTTGTCGACTCGTCGTCGGCTCGGTCGCATGCGACAGGTGAACCGCGGAAAAAGCCATTTTGAATGTTTCGTGCGAACGAGGCGAAAGTCAAGTCAAGTCAAGTCAAGTCAAGTCAAGTGATTCAAAATGGCGGTCGCCTTTCCGCCGCCTTTGGTGCCCATCGCTGGCGCGAGCGATCGGGAGGGCAGATCTCGACGCAACCGGCACCACCGGA
>Ga0210245_100518_pt1 | contig 35442 bp, 35 predicted proteins | sample ChrtobMetaP3_4mM_FD_155450 | JGI IMG/M metagenome (GOLD analysis project Ga0210245, IMG submission 155450) | Chrysochromulina tobin associated microbial communities from unialgal haptophyte culture, Seattle, Washington, United States - P3_4mM | ecosystem: Host-associated > Algae > Haptophytes >...
CGCCGCCGCCCGCCCCGCCGCCCCCGCCTCCGCCCCCGCCGCCGCCCCCGCCGCCCTCGCCGCCCTCGTCGCCGCCGCCGCCGCCCCCCTCGCCGCCGCCCTCGCCGCCGCCACCCTCGCCGAAGATGCCGCCATCGACGCCGCCCGCGGCAATCGCACAGGAGGCGCTCCTGCAGACCATCTTGCTTGCGAGCGCCGGGGCGGTGGTCGTGACGGCCGCGGGCCTGGCGCTGTGCTTCTGGTCGTCACCTTTCACCGACGTGCGCTCCTGCTGTGCACGCTGGTGGCGAGACGTGTACGGCAGCGCTGAAGACGGCAGTCTACCGGTACCGATCCTTGAGCAGTTTGTCGCTAACGGCCGGCCGACGAGCGCTTCAGAATGGGCGGAGGCGGACGTGGAGGAGCTGCGCAGGCAGGTGAGCGCGGCAGTGCGAGCCGCCGAGGTGACGAAACAGACTGCCGACGAGGCGGCGGCGCGGCGGAGATCGTTGCTGGCTGAGGCTGGGCACGTGGCTGACGAAACGGCGGGCCAGATTGAGCAGGTGATGCTGGAGGCGCATGCGTGGGAGGAGGAGGCTTACCGGCGCTTCCCCGAGCAAGCCGAGCAGATTGCCTTCATGGCTCGCACGATGGATGCTTGTGGGCAGACAGCTCTTGAGCCGAGTGCCTCCGTCGAGGCGCGCCGTCGAGCCACGACGATGGCTGGGCTATGCGCGCAGGCGATGGTCTCGCAGGCGCGAGCGCACGCGCACCGAGCCGACCAGCGCGCCGCCGAGCTCGCGCGCTCAGTCCTCCGAGCCAAGGGTCAGCTCGCCCGGACCAGCTACGAGCTGAGCGCCTTTGAAGGCACTCCCGATGAATTGGCGCGCATGCAGGCGGCGGTGGAGGAGCAGCGATCAGTGCTCGAGCGCGCCATGGCCGCGCTAGCGGGTGCTCATGCGACGTGCGCAGCGACTGCGAGCCTCGACGGCAGCCCCCAAAGTAAGGGGGTAGGTCAGACCTACCCCCTTACCTACCCTCTGACCCAAAGCCGCGCCAGCCCCCACAGCCCTGGGCTACCATCGCCGTCGGCAACGCATACGAGCCGCAGCCTCAGGCATGTCTCAGGCAGGCATGCGCCCTCGCCGCCGCTGCTGCCATCGTACCCGCTACGGCCGCGCGCCGCGTGCACGCTGGGTGCAAGCGGGGGGCACGCCGGGCGCGACGGCAAGACTCGCTGGGGAGGCACGACGCCCGGCACGACGCCCAGAGAGCCGCCGGCGGAGCAACGAAGTGAGCGCTGGCATCGAAAGGAGCGACCGGGACGCGAGGTGCGCCCGTCACAGCGCGAGGTGCGCCCGTCACAGCGCGAGGTGCGCCCGTCACAGCGCGAGGTGCGCCCGTCACAGAGCCCGACACCAGCCAAGCCCAAGCTACCACGAAGCTCGATGCCGACGAAAGCCATACTGACAGAGGCGGACATGGACGTCGTCTTCGAGGGTCGGCTGCCCGTGGCGCTCTACGATTGGAATGATTTGCTGATCCGCGTTCGAGATGGCGACGGCGTCCTGCTGCCGGGGGCCCAGTTCGTATGGAAAGCTGCTCTCTCGGGAGGGGAGGGTCAACTTGTCTTCTTGCAGCTGGACGGGCGGCCGCACCTAAGCGCTCTAGTTCAGCCATTCCATCGTCTGTGGAGCTACGGCGAAGCAGGCACAACCTACGCGGCCTTTCACCTGGGCGGCGACCGGCCAGAGGCGCGGCTGGTGAAGCGCGCCGAGCTGAGCACGCGCATCCTCTTCGGGTCGCCTCCCGCAGAGGATGCGCTCGGCACGGCGCTCGGCCTCACGCACGAGCGTCGTGATGAGAGTCGTGATGAGAGGCGCGCCGAGCTGAGCATGATCGTGCGCATCCTGGCGCCGCGCACGGCCGCCGCACTTGCCGCCGCCCTCGGCGAGTCGGGAGCCGCCACGGGAGCCGCCAAGCGGATGCGTGCATTCGAGTTGACGGCGTAGGTTGTAGTCACGTCCGACTCGAGTGCAACGACCGTCCGAGGCGCTACAGCCGCGGGCTCTTTCGCACCTGGCTCGCTTGTCGTTTCGCATCGAGATCATAGTACCTGAGGCCCGCCACCGGCACCCGCGCCGGCCCGGGGGCATACTTCGGCTCTTAGCAAGTAGCGGTGGGCGGTCCGCCTTCCCGTCCCCACCGAGCAGGGCGCGGGGAGGCGATGCCCGATAGTACGTAAGTATAGTATGGAATTCCGATTACGGCCTTCGATGCCGCCGTGCGCGCGCGCACTCGCGCCGCGGGACGCATTCGTTACCCGTCGCGGAGACCGCGCCGGCGAGGCAGCGCGGAGCGGCGTCGTGGGCCGTCGCGGTGCGTCCCACCACCCGCGGCGCCGAGCGTGGCCGGCGCTTTGTACTCGGTATAATGTATTATCCTTTTGAAACGGCTTTTGAGTTCCGTAACTCGTTTTCGTTAAGAGTGTAGTATGTACAATGTACGAACACTATGTAAGACGTTTACGGGTAGCCCGCACACTGCACACTGTGACCCCACTCTCTGACACTCAGGAGCGGGTCAGCGCGACCGGACTCTAACCGGACTCAGGTCTCAGCACGCCGCCCTAACAACAACAAGGACGACCCCCCGACCCGGCGCCGCCGGAAGCGGAACCCACACACATTCCGACACAGGGCCGGACGGCGACGCACCGGGGACAGCACACCCTTGCGGGCGCGCGGACATGGGCATCGTTCATGTTATGCGCCATCGTGCAGCGCTGTCACCTCCACATCAGCTTCATGCACCCCCTCCCCCACCCATCGCGCATGGCCTCTGTTTTCGTGGTTCCCTCGAAGGATGATCGGAGGGCCGCTCACAGCGCACAACTGGAGTGCGTACGGCCACATCTCCACCGACATGATTATGTGGGGCGACTTCTCCGCCTCGCATGGTTCTGTGAAGGTGATTTGGGACGAGCTGCGCTACTCACGCAGAATGCGGCGCCTGGATCGCTCTTCCATGCTGCTGCTCAAGGTTGCGCCATGTTAGGGCGCCATTTTCCACTGCGACGGAGTAGACGCGTGAAGCGATGCGCGTGTGCGAGAGCACGCCGAGCTCGATCGCATCGAGCAAGGCGCCGGTGGGCGAGTCCTCGATGTTGCGCTCGGGTGGCTGCTCGTGGCTCACCCGTCGTAGACGCGCGGGGATCAATGTGCACCGCGGCCGTTGTGAGCTGTCAGAGTCAGACACTGCTCTTCGCACGCTGCTGCTGCTGCTGCTGCTGCCACCGCTGCTGCCGCTGCCTTTGCTGCTGCCTCCGCTGCCTCTGCTACCTCTCCTGACTCTGCTGCTGCTGCCGCTGCTGCCGCTGCCACTGCTGCCGCCGCTGCTGCTGATGCTGCTGCACCGCGTCGAGGACGGTCGAAGCAGAGCATTGGGTGCGCGTCGGAGGATTCCGGCCTCGATGAGCGCTTCCGGGCTCGGACGGCTTCGGAGGGCGATGTCAAGGCAAGTCTTTGCACGGTGAAGTCTGCAGGAGCGAGCGATGAAGGAAACAGGAATGGAAGCGGCTTCATCGGGATCTTCGAGCACAGTGAAGATGGATTTGGGCGACTCGGGCTGTGATTGTACTTTGCTGCCTGGTGCATGCCGAGGTTTTGGGGGACTGAGAGGCAACGCAGCGGGGGAAGCCAGCGGTGCCAGGAGCTTTGAGGCGCGCAGTCCCACAGGTGAGATGGAGATCGCAAGCGTTGTGCTGCGTTCCATGATGGCGGATTCTGGTGTAGCTGATGCTAAAGGTCGCCACGAAGGAACGAGGGGGCGTGGCAGTCCACGATTCGGACTGCCGATCGCAGATCTGACGAGATGCCCGATAATTGGTTTCACACGGTGCTCAGAAAACCCCTACACCATCATCCTCCACATCGACATCGGTTATGATAAAAAAGCAGCACGCACACTAGATCTCAAGTCGCCCGCTCACACGTGCTCCCCATGTACGCAGCTGACGTGGTTACGCAGATCGCAGTTTCCGGACCCGTCTCTTTTCGCCTCAGACTCCTATGAGTGGAGTAGAGTGGAGTGGACGGGCAAAGTACGCCAGTAAAAGTGACTCTGTCAGAGACGAGAGAGGACGGTGTGTGTCCTTCGGTGATCGAGAGCACAGTCTTTCTACTACTTTTGAATATACTCATGGTCGAATCAGGACATCAGGTAAATTCGACACTTTTGGTCCTTTGCGTTTTGGAGTTGAGAGTGAGAGATACACGAGTATGTGATTTGTTACGAACTGGTCCGCGTACTATCGCGAAGAATATTTACAAGCGTCTCAAGTGAATTTCTGTAGATTAGGCCTTTTGGAGCTCCACGAGCTGTTGCAGAGTGTCCCGTAGTCGCTTCACGTCGCTTTTGCCTTGTTGTCGTCGCAATTCGGCGACTAAGCGCCGCATGACCTCACGCCGCGCGAGTCGCGCATTACCAAAGGCGCGCGCCACAGTCATACGCACCGATCGCTGCCGCGCGACCTTGACCAGTTCGATGGCTTCACGGACTCTGCGACTCTGCGCAAGAGGCACGCGCACCATGACGAGCTGTGCCTGCGGCGAGTAGTGCTGCGTCTGCACCGAGGCCACCGCAGCGTTTCCGTCGGCGCCGTTGCCACTGATTCCGCTTACGTGGCGATGCACGGAGTCACGGATGCTGGCTTGCACGTCCGAGTGGTTGAGTGCGGGCGCGGGCGCAGACGCTTCCGCTGCTGCGGCTGCGCCTACGTCGTCGATGGTCACGAGTAGATAGCGCTCCTTGGTCCGCACCATTTCTGCGGGACCGCGCGTGTCGCTTCTGCTCCCAAAGCAAGAACAGGCTCGATTCATTATGAATTCACACCACACCACGACATATAGTGGACTATCAACCGGCTCCCGGTCCCGTCAAGCTCAACATGACGATTGACGACTCCCACGACACCATGAACGGACGGCGATAAATCAAATATCAAAATGCGCACACTCGATATGAAAGTAGAGCACACGCACTGGGACGCACAGCACACAGCCTCCTCGTATGGTATAGTAGCCATGGCATGGCATATTGGGCTGACTCGTAGGCATCGGCAGGTAGGGGCACCTTTTCTGCCGACGGGGGCGGATCGCCTCGTATATTACATACCGCCGGGTGTGTTCACGACGGTCGTTGGCCTCTCGCGCTCTGATCGCTTGGTCTCGCATCGCGCAGCAGAGCCCTGCCTCACAAGTGCACAACTTCACACCTTCACCGCCTCCTTCTTGGCCGCTTCCGCGAGGAACTTCATCATCGCGTCGCGCTTGGCAGCAGCGCTCTTGATGTCGGCCGCAATCTTCGCCGAGCGCTCTGGACTCACCTTAGGCGTGAGATGGGCCAGCATGTCGGCGGTCATGCCATCGAGATCGAAGACGGGTCGCCATCCCCAATCGCGGCGCGCGGACGTGTCGTCGAGCTGCTTTGGCCACGTGGCGGCGATCTTTTGTCGAAAGTCCGGAGCGTAGGCGATGGTGAAGCCCGGGATGCGATCGCTGATCGAGGCGGCGAGCTGCTTGGGCGTGAAGGAGAGCGCGGCGATATTGTACGTGCGCTGCGTGAGAGACTTGTCATCCGCCTGGAGCAGCTGCACCGTTCCGCGCAGCAGGTCGGGCATGTACATCATGGGCAGCACGGTGTCTTCTTCGAGGAAGCACGTGTACTGGCCATGGGCGAGTGCCTCGTGGTAGATCTCGACGGCGTAGTCGGTCGTGCCGCCGCCGGGCATGGCCTCAGATGAGATGACGCCCGGATAGCGCAGCGAGCGGAAGTCAACGCCAAACTTGGCGTGGTAGTACTCTCCCAGTAGCTCCAGGTGCACTTTGGTCACGCCGTACATGGTTGTCGGCCGCATGACGGTCTCGTCGGGCGTGTTGTCGCGCGGCGTCGACGGGCCGAAGACGGCGATCGTCGAGGGCGAGAATACCTTGAGACTATGCTGCCGCGCGGCCTCCAGCACATTCGTAACCCCCTGGTTATTGATGTGCAGCGCGAGCTGCGGATTCTTCTCGCCAGTGGCGGAGAGCAGCGCCGCCAGGTGGATGAGCGTGCCCACCTCGTGCTTTTGCACGAGGTCCTCGAGCGCCTTGAAGTCGGTGACATCGAAATGTTCGAAGGGCCCCTGCGCGATCATCTCCGGTGCCTTGCGCACGTCGGTCGCAATCACGTTGTCTCGACCGTAGATATTGCGAAGGTATGGCACAAGCTCAGAACCGACTTGGCCACAAGCGCCGGTGACCAGTAGACGCCCCCCGTGCTTCCTCTCACCGCTGCCGCTGCCGCTCCGATGGCGTGCGAAGTGTGTCAGAGGACCACCCTGCCGGCGGAGCAGCCCTGACGTCCGGGTCGCCGATCGCATTGGGGGGGATTCACGGGACGATTTTCCGAGCGCCAATTTTGACGAAATCGATGGACAGACGAATTCGCGATTGTTGGGTGGGAGCGACACCTTGGGACTTCCCTTCTCTGTTCGCCCCACTCTGATGCCGCGTTTCGGCAAAATGTGCTCTCGCCACAGGGAAGGGGGACGGCCGTGGTCAGCATGGAGCCGCTTCTTCCGCATGACGATGAAGGCCCTATCGTGAAGGCCTTTTTGCCCCATCGCGAAGGCCTTCTTGCAGGTGCATGCGTGTGCGCCATTTTCACGGGCATCCTCAACGTTCCTGAGACAGGCTTTCTGTGGCCGGCACTCTTCCTCGGCTTTGCGGTCCGGGCTGGCGTTGGTGAGGTGGTGAGCGGCACGATCCTCCTGACCATGTGCCTCGGCCTAGGCTCCGCCGACCTCTTGCATTACGAAGTGGTTTCGCGCGCCGAGTCGTGGGCCGCAGTGGTCGGCCTCGGGCTCCTCCAGAACTCCATGCTCCTGGCTGCGATTGCCGTACAACGCCAGCTGTGGATGCGCTACCCCGAGTGCGCTTTCGGTGCGCTCGCCTTCCCAACCGTGTGGACGGGGCTCTGGCAGCTTTGGGTGGCGTTCACGCCGCTTGGCACCGTCGGGCTGCCCATCACAGGCCTCGCACTGCTGCCCGCAGTCCGGCAGCTAGTTGCTCTGGGTGGTTGGGCGATCCTTCTCTTCGGAGTCGCGTGGGCGGGCTCCGTGGCCGTCGGCTTCTTGCTGCTGCAGCGCGTCTCGCGTGCGCACGTCTGGGCTGTGGCGTGCGCGTGGGCCGCGGCGCTCGCCTACGGCGGCCTGCGCGTTGGCCTTGGGCGTGGTATGTGGCTCGATGAGATCTCCGTATGGCCAGCAGCCGCGGCGATGCTGCACCCAGCAGCACCGCCCGTGGCACGCCCAACCAAAGCTGCGACCCTCCAGGTCAGCTGCATCAGCGGCGGCTACGGCAACTATTCGCTGCAATGGGCGCTCGAACGCACACGCGAGCGCCTGGCAGCTGGAGATGACTTCATCCTGTGGTCCGAGATGGCATCTGGCCAACCGTTGGCGGCCGGCGCTCCCGATGCGCTGCCCTATCCGGCAGACGGCCCCACGTTCGATGTCGTGCACGAGGCACTCGCAGTCCTCCAGCTGACCAATAGCACAGGCAGGCCGGCGCATGCGGCAAGCGCCGTCGTGGGCATCGCGTACCCGTCGGCACCCAACGGCCGCGGGCTCCAACGAAACACTTTCTCTCTCATCCAGGCGGATCGTCTGCTGGGAACTTGGGAGAAGGCCCGGCCGGTTCCCTTTCTCGAGGTTGGCATCGAGCGGGGTCGTGCACCTCCGTCGCCTATCGAGGTCGACTTTGGCGGTTTGTCGCTCATGGTAGCGGGCGCCATCTGCTTCGATTTCGACTTCCCAGACGTGATCCGTACGCCCTGCCGTCCAAATGCCCCTTTCATGCCCCAGCCAGCCGCTCAGCCACATTCCCACGCCCCTCTTTTGCGTCGGCTGGACCCCACCCCGTTGTACCGAGCCGACGTCATGCATTGAGCCCTTCATCCCTAATTGAGCCCTAATTGAGCCCTAATTGAGCCCTAATTGAGCCCTGATTGAGCCCTTCATCCCTTGCCGAAACTTTGCCGCGGCGCAGAGCGGTCGGTGGGGGCGGGCGCCGACTCGGGCGCTGACTTACTCATTGGGCCTTCAGACTACTGGTCGAGCATTGGCCAGGTGTGTGATGACCGCTGATGGCCACTGAGTGCCTCCTTCATCAGCTTCTGACCTGCCCACACATTGGCCAGGATCTGTGGGGCGACAACCTCTTCCGTGCCGTCGAGAATGGCGCCACGCTCTTCAAATGCGCGCACGATGGCATCAGCGGCGTCGCAGACCCGTATGGACGGACCCTTGCGCTCAAGCCGATGCTACTTGGGGACGTGTGGACCGCGCAGATCCCGATCCAGCGGCGTGTGCCCACCGTGTACGCGTGCGGGGGCTGGGCGTTCGGGTGGGTCTGCCTCAGCATGGCTCCGCTCTATGCACTGCTCGCGGCTGCTGGCACAAAGCGCGTCCGAGAACGCATCCCTGAGAAGCTCAGGCGAGCCCTCGAGGTAGGCAAGCCTGAGAAGCCACTCCATCAGCCCCATCAGCTGAATTGAAATTTTAGCATCCGAGACAGCCAGGTGCCAACCACACCGACGGCGTCGCGAACCGACTCCCGTCCGGGTTCGAAAGGCTCTCGCGCGCGGCTCTCGCGCGGTTTCTCCACAGTCGTGTATACACGCCCACACAGTGTGGTGTGGGAAGAGTTTGCGTGTTTCAGACAAACGTCTTCAAGACGTCTCAAACGGGGGTCTCCAGTTCCGTCCCCTCCAAATGTAAAATGTAAAATGTCATTTGTGACTTGAGCGTAGGATTCATGGACCGCGACGAAACTTGTCGACAGACAAACGGTTTCGATTGATAATTGCACCGCAACAAGACACATTGTGTGACACACGGTGTTACACTAGTTTGCTAGTGTTATGAAAGTGTTATGGAAAACACTGGTGTTACACTGTTCCAACACTAGTGTTAGCACTCCTATTTTGGGTGTCGTTGCGGTGTGAACGCGCGTGCTGCGAAAGTCGACAAATAACGAAACCGAAATCCGACGAGATTACTGAGATCGACGAGATTACACGATACACTAAAACAGCGCGTATTCACCACGCAGCATACTCTGCGCGCGATCGCATCCGCAACGTACTCTGCGCGCGATCTCATCGTACTGCACCATGTGAAACGAATTGTCTGCGGCTTTGATGATGACGACTCGCAGCTGAGGAGCACGGGAACAGCGTGCGTGGCCGCGGCGGGCGTGGCCGGCGCGGCGGGCGTGGCCGGCGCGGCGGGCGTGGCGGGCGCGGCGGGCGTGGCCGGCGCGGCGGGCGTGGCCGGCGCGGCGGGCGACCGGGCGTGGGCGGGCGTGGGGCAGTGCGGCAGCAGCAATGTGGGACGCGCGGCAGCGCCTCACCGTTGGTCTGCACGTCTTATGCTTGTCCTGCGAGCAGTGACGGAGCGAGGCATGTGGTTATCAGGCTGTGGTTTGGGGAAAGAGGACGTGGCGGGCGTATGCGCGCTGCCATGCCGCGCGGGCGAAACTCACAGCTCAATGCACGCTCAACATGCTGGCAGCAGCCGCGTGCGCGCGCGCCGCAGCGCAGCAGAGGGCAAGCGCACCGAGACTTGGCTCTTGGGACGCCACCATCACGCTGTGACCACGACCTCGGCGGGAAGGGCACGGCATGTCAAAGCATCACGAGCTGCCATCAGCCTAGCGGCGAGCGAGAGACGCGCATGAGGACGGCCTCCGCGTGAGGTTGCGAAGTGCTTGCTTGTTTGAACGCGCCATGATGGAAAGTCGAGCACTCGCATTCAAACGTGCACCACTTCAAAGAAAAAATCGCATAAGGGGCGTTGAAACAATGCGCGACGTCTCCTCACTCTCGACGCTCACGCTGCTCGTGATGCTTTGACGTGCCGTGTCCATCCCGCCCAGGTCATGATCATAGCGTGATGGTGGCGTCCCAAGTCTCGGTGCGCTTGCCGGCCATCCCCTGCTGCGCTGCGGCGCGCGCGCACGCGGCTGCTGCCAGCATGTTGAGCGTGCATTGAGCTGTGAGTTTCGCCCGCGCGGCATGGCAGCGCGCATACGCCCGCCACGTCCTCTTTCCCAAACCACAGCCTGATAACCACATGCCTTGCTCCTTCACTGCTCGCAGGACAAGCATAAGGCGTGCAGACCAACGGTGAGGCGCTGCCGCGCGTCCCCCACACTGCTGCTGCCGCACTGCCCCACTCCCGCCGCTGGCACGCCCGCCGCTGGCACGCCCGGTCGCCCGCCGCGGCCACGCACGCCGCGGCCACGCACGCCGCGGCCACGCACGCCGCGGCCACGCACACCGCGCCGACCACGCCCGCCGCGGCCACGCACGCTGCTCCCGTGCTCCTCAGCTGCGAGTCGCCATCATCAAAGCCGCAGACAATTCGTTTCACATGGTGCAGTACGATGAGATCGCGCGCAGAGTACGTTGCGGATGCGATCGCGCGCAGAGTATGCTGCGTGGTGAATACGCGCTGTGTATCGTGTAACGTCTCGTCGATCTCAGTAATCTCGTCGGATTTCGGTTTCGTTATTTGTCGACTTTCGCAGCACGCGCGTTCACACCGCAACGACACCCAAAATAGGAGTGCTAACACTAGTGTTGGAACAGTGTAACACCAGTGTTTTCCATAACACTTTCATAACACTTGCAAACTAGTGTAACACCGTGTGTCACACAATGTGTCTTGTTGCGGTGTGCGGGACATCCGCGCGAGCGGCGCGAGCGTCGGCGCGTCGGAGCGGTCGCGGAGCTTCAGAATGATGCGCTTCCGGCTCGGGAGCAGCATCCCAACAGCTGTTCGACGAGTAGCTTCTTCATGCCCTCCTCGTCCTCCTCCTTTATCGAGGCCCACTCTCAAGTTCATTAGCCGCAGCCCAAAAAGCAGTGTGGCCGGTGGCAGCAGCAGCGGCAGCAGCAGCAGCGGCGGCAGCGGCAGCGGCAGCGGCAGCGGCATCGGCATCGGCATCGGCAGCAGAAGCAGCAGCAGCAGCAGCGGCGGCGGCGGCGGCAGCAGCAGCAGCAGCAGCAGCAGCGGTAGCAGCAGCAGCCACAAGGCCACTGGCACCGTCTCGGCTTTGCTCGACCGCAGCCCTGGGACGGACAAGCATGGCACGCCTTTTTCTGTGCGCTCCCGCGCCATCCTGCCGATGCGTATCGTCGAGAGCGCCTTTGTGAAGTGGGCGCGGCCGATAGTCGGCAACGTCGCCTACATCGGGCTTGCGAGCGGCTTCTTGATGACCGACATCCTCGCGCTACGCACACTGCTCGTCGGTGGTTACACGCTCCTCGTGACCTTTCACTTGCTACATGCCAATCCGCTTCGCATCCCTCTGCGATGGTCCGCATTCTTCGTGTGCGTCAACTTCGGGATGGCAGTGCTCATCGCTCGTGAGCGGTACCCGTCGGGCCTGACTGAGCAGGACGAGGTGTTGCGCTCGGCCTTTTTCGACCGCCTGACGCCAGGGGATTTCGTGCGCCTGCTCGCCCTCGGCGAGCGGCGCGAGCTCGCAGATGGAACCACTGTCACCGTGCAAGGCAAGCACTGTGAGGATTTGATCTTTGTCGAGCGAGGCATCGCGACGCTCGCCGTGGACGGCAAGCACGTGGCGAACCTCGAGCGCGGCGGCTTCATCAACGACGTTGCCTTCCAGCAGGGCGCGGGCGCGGGCGCGTACGGTACCGTCGTCGCGACTGGCCGTTTGAACGTGATCGCGTGGGAGCAGTCCACCCTTCGGCAGGTGCTTGAGAAGGACCTCTGAATGACGCATGATGAGTCCTGATGACGCCTGATGGCGCCTGGTGACACCCTTCACCAGGGAAAGTGCTTGAAAAGGACCATAACGGACGGGTGCATGTCAGTGCTCACCACGGCTTGCGCGCGACCTTTCTCCGCACAGGTGCTTGAAAAGGACCCCAAGTTCTCTGCGAGTCTGGCGCACGTGCTGACGGCGCGCCTTGTCGAGCAGCTGCTCTACAGGTACAAGGCTCAGGAGGAGGAGCAGCAGAAGCAGCAGCAGAAGCGCGCACAGCGCGGCCTCGCCACGCGCCTGTCGTCGACAACTACAGGCGACAAGTTCCGATCGTCTTTCGAAGGCGTGCGCATACGCGCCCTTCAATCACAGCCCACAGCTCGAGGGATAGGATCTGACGAACCCTCTCGGGAGAGAGGATCTGACGAACCCCAGGCCACTGGTGCGAGTGCAGCGTCGGCGTAGTCGAACGCGCGGATGGAGCCCGCTATAGCGAGGCATCATCTCTGAGGGGCAACAGCATGCGATCTCGCGACATCATCTCTGAGGCGACACGCGCGGACTCGCGCCCGACCCGCGGTTTGGAGCCAGGAGGCCTGTATGATTGGCCTCTGTGATCTGTGTCTGTTTGGTGCCGCGCGCTCCGCGCACCTGCGCGTGGCACGGGCCGCGGCACAACCGCGGCGCCGATATTATCCATTCCGATAGGCCACCGGTCGGGTATGTATAGAGTATCCGATACCGTTGTGGACGTACCGTGTTATGTACCCGTCATTTTTGCCCATTGCCCATGCCATTGCCGTTCATGTCGACCGATGTAGTTCGCTTACTTCTTTTCGTGTTTTCGCGAGCTGGAACTCCACGGTACCGACTATGACTTATTGGTCAACTTATTATAGCGTATGGGTTACTTATTGGTTAACATACACGAATGGGTCGCGGATCGAACGTGACTCCCTGGGGGATCCTCGCGATTTCGCTCGGTCTGGTATCGTTTCCGATGTTCTTGGTGCTCGCGACCGGGACCGAAGGCCGAAATGCACCGACATGATAAAAACGCGCACCAACCACCAACTCCAAGCCGAGCCGCAAGCGAGCGACGACGCGGGTCGACGCGAAGCCAGCGGGAGCGGCCCGAAAAGGGACGCGTAAGGATCCGGGGATCGGAGTCGAGGAGCGCCTCTGTCAAGCTATGCGCGTCCCTAAACGCGCCTTGCGGCGGCATTAGCAGCCCAGCTCCGATTTGACCTTCTTGAAGGCCGCGAGCCCCTTTTCGCAATCCGCCTGGCTGAAGCTCGCGGAGACGATGACGCGCACCCTGGCCTTGCCCTTGGCTACCATCGGGAAGACGATGGGCGAGGCGAAGACGCCCTCCTCGAACAGGCGCGTGCTGAACGCCTTGGCTTTCGCTTCGTCGCCGAGCATCACTGGGATGATCGGGGTCTCCGAGTGTCCGATGTCGAAGCCGAGCTCGGTGAAGCCCTTGCGCAGGTAGTGCACATTGTGCCACAGCTTCTGCACTCGATGCTCAGACTCCCCGAGCATCGTGACGGCCTCGAGGAGTGCGGCCGTATCCGGGATCGTCAGAGCAATGGACATGAGGCGCTGGCGAGCGTGCATCATGAAGTGGTCAATCAGCGGCGCCTTCGCAGCGATGAAGCCACCTGTGACGGAGAAGGCCTTCGACAGGCTTCCAATCTCGATGTCGACCTCCCCTTCAAGCCCAAAATGGTTGACGACACCGCGGCCGCCTTTGCCCAACACGCCTTCACCATGCGCATCGTCCACCATCGTGAGTGCATCGTACGCGTGCGCGAGCTCCACAATCTTGGGCAGCGGCGCCAGGTCCCCATCCATCGAAAACACGCCGTCGGTCACGATTAGTATCAAAGGGTGCTCTCCATTCGGTTTGGGTGTCTTCTGCAGCTCTGACGCGGCGATCAACTTCGACTCGAGACTGCTCATATTGGCGTGGGCGTAGGAGAATTTATAGCGCACGCCGGCCACTCGGATTGCATCAATGATCGACGCGTGGTTCAGCTCATCGCTGACCACGATGTCGTCCTTGCCAAGGAGCGTCTGCACAGCGGATGCGTTGGCCGCATACGCGCTGGTGAAGGTCACCGCAGCCTCGGTGCCTTTGAAATGTGCGATCGCCTTCTCGAGCTCGATGTGTAGGCTGTGAGTCCCCGTAAGAGTGCGATAACCCGTTCCCAGTCCAAATCGCTCGATTGCATCTTGGGCGGCCTTCTTGAGGCGGGGCTCCACAGCAAAGCCGAGGTAGTGGCTGGAGCAGAAGTTGAGGTACGATCTACCTTCGATTTCCAGGTGCGAGCTCTGGCCTGAGTTTATCACGCGCGGGTTCACCTTGTTCACCTGGGCGGCGCGGAGCTTGCTCCAGAGCTTAGCAGTGGTGGAAGTTGTGGTGACCATATTCGAGCTCTTTCAGGCGGAATGGACGAAGCGCGTTTCCCCCCACATCACTTAATTGGCAACTTATGATTAACCGATGAAGCTGTGGGAATTACAATTGATCAGGTGAAAAGAAAACAACGGGCTGTCACGACGAAGCAAATGTGGGTCAGTATGTTACTGACAATGTTACTGACCCAACGGCACGGCATTCAACTCACCCGGACCCTTCAAGGCGGAGCATTGCCATACACATCGGGCACAAATCTAGCACATCACACCATGAACGGAAGAGCGGCCGCGTGCATCACGGCGCCCCCAGCGTGCATCACGGCGCCCCCAACGTGCGCACCCAACGTGGGGTCGATATAATTGCTTGCCAGGCCGCCTCCAGCGAGTGCGGTGAGCCTCGCCGAGAAGGGCGAGCTCAGGTCTGCCGAGCTATGGGCGAGCTCATCGGCGGGTGCCGAGCTCATCTCCCAGCCAGGCTCTCCTAGCTGAGACCCTCCGAGGCCAGTGAGCGCCAGAGGTGTCCAAAGAGGCCGCGCGGGAGCATCGAGCGACGGACTGTGCGACGGCGTCTGCGACGAGGATGACACCACAGCATCGCGCAACTTTGCCCCAACCTCCTCATCGTCGTCGAAATCGAGCTCCAGCGTGGTCTTCGTGTATTCGAAGACGCCCTGTAGGCCATCGGAGCAGGGGTGTTGCTCATCAAGTTGCCACAAATACAGGAATTCGAAGGCGACCTTCGCAATCGCGATCACGGTCAGAAAGAGAGAGCGCTCAAGATTCACCCGGTCGATTTCGTAATAGGCATGCGAGCGGTCGACGTCGAGGCAAAAGCCGTCGCCAGCAAAGTACTCCATGCGCAGGAAGATGTACAGCTCCAGCATAGTCTGCGGAACGCCCTCGACAGCAACCTCGACGAGGGAGCGTGCTCGGCGGTAGTGCGGGATCAACACGGCCACATCGATCGCCAGCGCTTCCGGCATGCAAAAGCGGAGCGCGGGAAGCAGCCCGAGCGGCTCGAGGAACATGAGCACGTCGAGGATCATCGGCCCAGCTGGCAGACCGAGCACTGCAAACACAATCGTGCGCGTGCCACAGTAGTGCCCATGCAGCTGTCGATGGCTCCGGCACAAATAGATGAGCACCATGGCATAGCAGATGAGGTATTGTAATCCTATGAACGAGACGGTGGCCCAGCCCCAAATGGAAATGCCCGATGCGAACAACGAGCGCGCCACAGCAACGTCGGCGGCCATATCAGCATAGAAGAGCAAGATGGCCGCCACCCCAATCGGCATCGAGACGAACCATTTGATCAACTGTGCTTGCGACTTGCAGCAGCCCTCATCAGCCTCCTCGTTCATACAGCAGGGCAACGGCACGCAGCAAAAGCAGCAAACACGTGTTCGCGTGGGCGCGGCAGCTCGCCGCGCTGCTTCAAGCTTCAGGGCGGCGGTCTCGATCTGGTCAGCAAGCCTGTGTGAAGCCGGGCCGACTGGTGCCTCGGATTCGTCCAGCTTTCCCGCAGCCGACATGGTGCGACGCAACCGCGAGGCCGCGAGCGTCGCATGCTCTGCCGCCAGCAGCGAGACGTGCTCCTGCTCTTTACGCCGATACTCTGTGTGGAGATAGTGTGCATTGATCGACGCCCTCCTCGTGGGCGAACTGGCGTTCAGCGTCGCTTTCGCGCGTAGCATGCCCCCACAACAGTGGTAGCCAAGACAACAGAAAGAGGGTAACACGATGGCAAGTATAAGGAAGGAGATTTCGAATGTGTACATGGCAGCTTGCCTAAGTTCCGGGGGTGGGCAAGGTGGGGGTGGAGATGGTGGAGGTTGTGATGGTGGAGGAGGTGCGGGTGGCGGTGGGGAGGGCGGTGGCGGTGAGGGTGGCGGCGGTGAGGGTGGCGGCGGAGAAGGCGGTGGTGGTGAGGGTGGCGGTGGTGAGGGTGGCGGTGGCAAGGGTGGAGGCGGAGCGGGCGGTGGCGGGGAGGGTGGTGGCGGTGAGGGTGGCGGCGAAAAGGGCGGCGGAGTTGAGGGTGGTGGCGGTGAGGGTGGTGGTGGCAAGGGTGGTGGAGGAGAAGTTGGCGGTGGTGGTGAGGGTGGCGGCGGTGAGGGTGGCGGTGCCCAGGGTGGTGGCGGTGAGGGTGGCGGTGCCCAGGGTGGTGGCAGTGTGGGCGGTGGCGGAGAGGGTAGTGGAGGTGGGGGTGGCGGCGGCGGCGCTGGCGGCGCGGGCAATGGAGGCAAAGGTAACGGTGGTAGTAGTGGCAGATCAACTGGCGGTGCTGCGATCTCTGACAGCATCCGAGAGGGCATAGCGCTTGCTTGACTTCGAAATACCTCTGAATGGTGCACCGGCATAACGAGGGCAGATGCCATCGGCATCGGCATCGGAGGAGCAGCGACGCGGAGCATCTTTCGGAATACCGCGCGTATCGAGAAAAGTTTTGGTCCTGGACCAAGTTTTAAAGTTGTAGCTGTGAACGTAGGTGTCGGTTGTGAACTCAACGTGAAGGACGCCTATCCATCATGGGACAGTCATGGAACCAGTCTGGGGGAGAGCCCTGAGTTTGTGGGGATCTCTCCGCCCCCAAACGGCCGAATTAGTTTTGTGTAGTTAGTAGTTTGATGAACCGCGCAATCACAAACCGAAGTCGTGTGTACTCTCCCCAGAGAGGCACAATTGGCAGGTCCCGGATCCCGGTGAGCGTGTGAGTGTGGGTGTGGGTGTGTGGCCCCCGCGCCGGGATGCTGGAAATAGCGCAACGTATACGCGCTTGCTTATACACTCGAGAGAGGAGAGGGCCGGGCGTGAAGTCGAGGCTCAGTCCGCAGTCACGCGAGGCCCCAATCGCTACGCAACCAGTCTTTCGGCCACGGTGGAGCGCTCGTCGAACCGAGAGAGGAGCACCTCCAAGGTGATCACAGAAGGCCGGGATCGAGGTCGGCCATCCCCAATACGACGATCACGAAACCGTGTGCTCATGTCCATGCTCCTTGCCGTCTGCATGGTCGTGCCCGCAATCCGCGTGGCTGTGGCCGCACCCCTCGCTATGCTCGTGGCCGCCGTGCTCGTGCGCGTGCTCATTGCGGATGGCATCCGCGTCGTCGCTCCCATGGCCGCGATGCTCGTGAACGTGCTTCTTGCTCGTGAACGAGCTAAATGGGACGGAAGCTTTCCGGACCTTCCTCTCCGCGTCGACGTGACCGTGGCAACGACTGTGATCGTGGACGTGACTGTGTCCGCCCTGCATAGGCTCCCACGCTGTGAATGGTCCGCCCTGCATAGGCTCCCACGCTGTGAATGGGTCGGGCAGGGCCAACCAGCTCTTCTCGCCGCCCGCCATCTCTTCCTCGGTAAGCAGGCATGCCTCCATCTGCGCCCTTGCCGCCTCGCGGATGATCTCGTCTGCGAACTTGCCGATGCACAACATCTCGGATCGCCGATCGCCGTGCATCGTGTCCCAAGTGTGAGAGCCCGTCGGATCTCGTTCGGCCGCCATCAGATCCTTTTGGATCTTCATCACGAGCTCTTGGGACCACTGCTTGCGCGGGATCGCGGCCACCCACGGCGGCCCAGCCACACAAGTAAAGATCGTGCCAGCCACTTGGATGATCGCTCGTTGCTTTGGCCGGGTAGGCAGCCATGCGAAGCCCTTGAGGCGCAGCAACCCAGCAAGTGCACCTTCGCGGGGTCGGCTGCCTAGGGCCGCATTCAACCGCTCTGGATGGAAGGGCCGCTTCGCACGGAAGATGAAGGATGTGACGCCGTACTCCATCGACTCGGACGTGTGCTCCCCTACACGCGCCTCTACCAGCCATTGAGAGTGCTGCTCAGCCTTGTCGAGTTTGAACCGCCCTTTGGCGAGCAGCGTGGCAGGATCGAGCACGCTGTGCCTCGTGCAGATGATCTCGGCATCGGGGTTGACCCGACGCAGGAACGCTTGGACCGCGCCGCGCTGCTCCTCACTGATGAGATCGCACTTGTTGATCGTGATCAAGTCCGCAAACTCGATCTGGTCGCAAAGGAGGTGCGCGACCGTGCGTTGATCTCCTTCAACGTCTTGCCAGCCCCGGTCGACAAGCGTATCCATCGAGTTGAGCTGCTCGAAGATGCTCGCCCCGTCCACCACGGTCACGAGATTGTGAAGGCTTGCCACGTCATTCAAGCTAACGGCCGTCGCTTTGTCGCGGAAGGTGAAGGTCTCGGCGACGGGTAGGGGCTCCGAAATCCCAGAGGACTCGACGATGCAGTGATCAAAGCGCTGCTCGAGCGCGAGAGACGAGAGGGACGAGAGCAGGTCCTCGCGCAGCGTGCAGCAGATGCAGCCGTTCGTGAGCTCGACCAGCTTCTCCTCCATCTGCAGCATCCCACCGTTGCGCGCAAGCTCCGCGTCGACGTTGACCGCGGCCAAGTCGTTGACGATGATGGCGATCCGGTAGCCGGCTCGGTTGTTGAGCATGTGGTTGAGCAGAGTCGTCTTGCCTGCGCCGAGAAACCCCGAGAGCACCGTCACCGGCATCGGGCCGGTGCCGCCCGCCTTGCGTATCTTGGTCGCCGCGTCGAACACCACCGCGTACGGACTTGGCTTGGCGTCGTTCGGTTGTGCCGCGACAATGTGACGCCACACGAAGAGGATGGCGGCGGGGCTAGCGGTCGCCTTGAGATTCGCCGGCTTGATCATGCCGCTAGCCAAGCCATCGGGCAAAGACACGAGCACTTCGAGACGCTCAGGGTCGGTCGGAGACTTGCCGGCTATCCTGCCGACGAGATTGTTGAAGGCTTTGCCAGCCTCCGAAATCAAGCCTGTGATCTCCGCGCACATGCCAGCCTTCCACTCCGAAATATGCGAAGCGGCATTCGGCACGACATGGTCCCTCCAAACACGTCCAAAGTCCGATTCCTTAGTGCACACGCCGTCGCGCACGAGCTTCGCCGTGAGCAGGTGGCCGAGTAGCGTCAACTCGATGGCGCGCGCACGTGCGGGTTCGGATGTGATCGAGACCAGCGCCTGTGCCGTCATGCGCACCATGATAGTCGATTGCGCTCGCACGCGCTCGCGGCGGCCTGCTCGTGTGTGCGTGGCGACTAGAAGTTCGGAACTTGACGAACATGGAAAGTGGTACAACACTTTGCAGCCGTCCGGTCTCCATCGGTAGGGCCATCGCCGCTCAAATTCACGGATCGCTTCACAGACTTGACGACAGGAGGTGTGATCAGGAATTGTTCGCATGGCTGATGACAATGGGACCGGCTTCGTCCGAGCCCGTCTCATGGAACTCTTCCCCCCCAATGCTCGTACGGGCCCAGATGAGCCGGCCATCAAGAAGCTCGAGGACCTGTGCCGGCGAAAGAGGAGCGCCGCCGTGTGCGTGCTCGATGAGCTGGCCATAAACTTGGGTGTCAACGGCCCTGCCCAAGGTGCTGAGGCCATCCGCGCAGATGGCGAGGAATGGCGCATGGAACCGAACGGTGTGGCGCAGCCTCCATTCCAGCCCTCATCTGCTCTTATGAGCATCGTGAAACGCTGGAACGAGCACCTAGACGGTCGGCGCCCATGCCCAGGCCGTGACATAGCTGGGAGCAAGCGAATGGCTCGTGCAGATACCCGATACGACTGGCGGCCGCCGCCCGCGCAACGGAACCAGGAGCTGCCCGACAGTTTTGCTCAGCAGCCGGTTCAACAGCCACAGCAGCCGCCGCAGCCACCGCACGGACCTCAGCCAGTCTTGCGCTGCCCGAATGAAACGGCCGACGATGCCGTTGCTGTCATCGTACAGAAGGCCAAGTTTGACCTGCGATTTCGGCTCTATGCAGCCGGTGCGCTCGAGCACTTCCGTGGGCGGCCTGACGAGCTTCAGGAGCTCATTAACGAAATCGAGGCTGCCGGAGAGAATGCGGACGCCAAGAACGCAATCTGTGCGCGCCGTGGCCTGAGCCTTGGATACTTCATGCCGGCGGCGCACTGCACCGTCATCTACCAGGTAATAGTCACCAAGAACGGCGACGTGCGCTATGACCTGCCCACGGAGACGGGCACTGCGATCGCCCACCGTCGGCTGGGTTGCCACCTGCTTCGGGTCCGCTTTGAGCGGCTCGCATCGAACGCGCTGCACGAGGACAAGGAGCGCTGGGAGCAGATGCGCCAGCAAGTCATCAGCGTCGGAACAGATCAGAGCGGCATACGCAGCGTGGCAGGCGATCGGCTGTACCTCCATTTCTGCCACAAGGACGCTGAAAAGCCAGAGGCGCAGCTTTGGTTTGTGTCGGTGCCTGCGACGCACCGCGAGCTCAAAAAGCAGGCGGTCTGGGTGCACCAAATGCAACAGCTGCTGCTTGACACGCTGGGCACGACAGATGGCCGCACCTCGAGCCTGAGCATCTCAAAGCTCAACGCTCGGCTCTGCCTGGCCTTCTCCACTGCTGTGACGGTGCCCGGATGCGCTCCGACAGAGGAGGCGGTGCTCGATCTGCGTGATGACTCCGGTCGGAGTCAATGGCAAGATTTAGCAGCACTTGAGCCGATGCCGGCCGGCAAAGTGAAGCTCGTCATCATGAACGACATCCGCGTGATCGCCGCAGATGGCTCGCAGGGGCCAGTCATGACAGACGGGGCCGGTCTGATCTCGCGCAACCTCGCTGAGCAAATGCCGCTGTGCTTGAGTGGGCGTCTGGTCACCCGCAAAGCTCTGGGCGCTCCGCTGCTGGCGCAGGTGCGTGTGTGGCATCGTGGCTATGTGGTCAAGGGGATGCTCATGACTGACTCCACACTGCCTGATGGCTATGTCGTCGTGCGCGAGTCAATGGTCAAAGTGTTTGCTCGACCCGGCGGCGAAGCCACGCTGGACGCGGACAAGGTTCCAAAACGCCTGCCCAGGGGTGACAAATATTGGGAGCGCTCGGCATTTGAGGTGCTACGCACTTCCAACGGTGCGCCGAGCGGCAAGATGAACCCTCAGCTCGTTCCTCTCCTCGAGCACGCAAGCGGACCGAGAGGCAGCGAGGGGCGCACGACAATGGTGGGGCTCCTCCTCTCGCTCGCCGAGGAGAACAAGCGCCGCGTCTGCCAGATCGATTCGGAGGAGCTGAGTGGGCCGCAGCTGCGCAGTCTGCTGCTCGATTTTGGCTTAGGTGAGACCTCGGTCGCGTCCTACATGCTGCTCGCCGGCTTCCATCCGCGTAAGGAGCCATATCTGCGGCGCAAGATCGCGGCCGTTCAAAAGGCGCAGCTGGAGCAGATCGCATCGGGCAAGTTCAAGCTGCCCGGCTCGCTCTACCTCACGGGCGTGCCTGACCCGACCAGCACGGTGCCGGTGGGCAAGGTCGTCGTCATCGAGGGCGGCAAGTTCTGCGTCGAGCAGCTTCTGATCTATCGATCCCCAGGGACCCATCCAGGGGATGTGCGCCGGACTCAGAGTGTCATGCCCCCTCAGCCCCTGCTGGCATGCCTGGAGCATGTGGCGGCCGAGCTGCAGAATGCGATCATCTTCTCGGTCCAGGGCGAGCGGGCTCTGGCGGATATGCTCTCCGGCGGCGATTATGACGGCGACGAGTTCGTCGTGATGCGTGCCTCGGACAAAATTGACACCGGTGTCGCCGGCATGGCGCCACTCAGCCTCGTCGATGCTTTCCAAAACGAGAGTCCGCCATGGGTGCAGCCGCCTAAGGAGGGCGGCGGCCGTGGCCCACCGTCCCAGGTGACAGATGACCACCAGCAGACATGCACCGAACTCGCGCGCCACTATTTCGACTGCGACGCGGCTGGCGGCCTCATTGGGCAGGCAGCCAACAGCATCCAGATGGCTCAGGAGTATTGGGGATGCAGCTCCTGGATCACATGCCAGCTCATCGACCTGTACAACACGGCGCTCGACGCGGCCAAGCAGGGCATGCGAAAAGCCTTCTCGGAGGCCATTCGAGAGGAACTCAACAAGATGGAGCAGACTGTTGGTCTTCCGTGCTTCATGGTCGTCAAGGCGTCAGAGCACCGCCGAGTCCAGCCCGACGGTTCGTCGAATTCAGCTCTGGGCAGGCTGTGGTGTAAACGAAGGCAGCTGCGACTGTCGCCAGAGGAGGACGCACCCGGTGGGGGATGCGACACCGATCTCGATTTTGGGCTGCTTCACTGCCACATCTGTGGGCTTGAGTGTGGTGCAGAGGAGCTCAGGATGCATGTACGCTGCTGCCGCCAGCTCCACGAGCTCAGGTATCCGGGGCAGCCGCTGCCGTCGGAGCCGCTGCCGTCAGAGCCGCGTCGCTGCGAATGGGGCCCTGTGCGCATCCGCTTCTATGACAAGTGGAGAGATTTGATTGCCCTCGCCATCAGTGAGCTGAGTAGCCTGTGGCAGCGCAGCCTAGGACGCACGACCTCGGCGGGCGCACGCCAAAAGTATGACGCAGCGTTTGCGCATGCAAAGCTTGCCCTCTTTGACCGGTACCGGCAGCATCTGCTAGAAAGCTACGACGAAGGCGAGCGGGAGCGGCCTGCGCATGTGCTGCTCTGTGAGGCCTCGCATGTGTATCTGGCTGCGTATGGCTTCCAAGGCAACGAGCAGGCCTGCCACCAGGCCCGTGAGCTCGCGTGGCAGATTGCGGGCTCTTATCTCGTGCTGATCAAGTTTATGCGAGAGCAGCACGATGTGCGTCCTGGGATGGCACCGCGCGGGCTTGTTGCGGCTGCGCAGCTGCCACGGATCCTTGCGCGGCGTGGGAATCTTCTGCACGACCTGGATGGCGAGCTGGCCGCTGAGGGTCTTGCCGTGGTGGAAGCAGGTGATGGTGGGAGCATCGAGGATGGCGAGGAGCTCGTCAGCACGCCGTGGAGCCGGTGTGCGTGATTCAAATTCAGCGTGTGTTCCCCCGAGCGGAGGATCGTAGGATGCCGACCAGGATGACGAGCAGGTTGACGTGGAGGAGTGAGAGTTGAAGGCCAGGGGCCAGTAGTGGCGAGTGTGTAATCTGAGAACCCTTAGGAGACCGCACAGTGTTACCATTCGAATCGCCGTGTGCATATTATGAAGGTCGAAGGGACTCTTCCAGATCTTCAGATCAGGCTCTGCAAACCTCACCATTCACGCCGAGTTCTGCGCACGAGTTCATTCACGCCCTTTCTTCACGGTCAGGCGCATGGCCGCTTGTGGCCTCGTGGCGCTCAAACTTGGCGGCATTGCTGGGTGCGACGGCGGTTCTGCGGCCTCCTCTGCAGCTGTGAGCGCCGAGGATGCAACGATCGCAGCGCTCAAGGCAGTGCTCGCAGCCAACGAGGCCAGGTCCAAGTGCGCAGTCAGCACATTCTCGAGCAGCGAGGATGAAGGCGATGATGATGGTGGTGATGATCGCAGCTCCGGCAATGTGAACAGCCAGCTGGCTCTCGCCACACCAGCGGTTGGTCTGAGGCTGAATCTGGGCGGTCTCGGCGTAGGCAAGCTCAACCTGAGTGCGCTGCAGCGCGAGGAGGTCGATGACGAGGCTCCGGCTGCCGTCCCAATGACTCCCAAGGAGACCTTCTTGAACACCGCGCTTGGCGCGCCGCCGCCGCCGCCGCCGCTGTCCGAGGCACCGCCACCGCCCTCTGCCGCTGCTGCTGCGCCGGGGCCCAGCCACGCCGCCGCCGCCACCGCCCTCTGCCACGCCGTCGTTCCCACGGGCGGCAGCGCAGCGGCGGCGCCTGTCCTCGGGTTGCACACGCGGCCCCTCGGGGTGCACTACGGCCGTGTGCTCCTCGAGGAGCTCGCGAAATTGCCGCCGCTCGCTGTGCTCCCGTCGGCGACCTCGACCGCCGCGGCCTCGGCAGCCCTGCGTAGCGCACTGACGATGTCTGAGACGATCACCGACCTCGCGAGCCGATGCTTCGATCTCCAAGCACGAGATCCCGTACCTGAGGGCTCCAAGCACGTCTCCAAGCACGTCTCCAAGCACGACTCGGAGCTCGAGCGCGCGCCGTCCTTGCGCTCGTCCTTGCGCTCGACCGAGCTCGCTCGCTCGCAATCCATCCGACCGCCTCGCCTGACGGCCCTCGGTGAGTGGCGACAGCACATGCGCTGGTACGGCATGATCGTCGAGCAACAGTCGTGGGAGGCGCCCGATTCCGCGCGCACCACGTACCTGGACGCTCTGCGTAAGCTCGACAACGAGCTGCAGCGCGTGCACCCGACGTTTGACCAGTCCCGCGACACGCCCGCGCCGGGCACGCCGGAGCAGCTGACCTCGCGGCTCGAGCTGCTGCACGAGCTGCACGAGATCGCGATCTCAATCAATCTCGAGCTCCTCTCCCAAGTTCAGCTGCCCGACGAGATGGCGCGCGCGCACCTGCCGTCGCGCGCCGCGCCGCTGCTGCCGCGCACCCTTGCGCGCGAGCTGCGCACCCTCGCGCGCGAGCTGCGCGCCGTGTCGAGCGCCTCCTCGACGGCCCGGCTGCCTACGGGCGCGCTCAGGACGACGCTGGACGCGCTCCTCGATCGCCTCGGTCTCGAGAGGCTTTCCCCACAGCTAGCTGCCGAGCTGCTCGATCGTCTGGAGAGGGCGGCGGAGGTGTGGCAGTGCTCAGCCGATAGGGGGGCCGAGCGCCTCGCGGCCGCTGCTGACCCCCCCTCGGTGGGGGTGGGGGAGAGGCCGCGACGACGCAACGCGAGCACCGATGTGACACTGGTGCGCCCGACACGGCGCTCTCCGGACTCCTCTCTCGACGACCGGCCGGAGCGGCCGCTGCGCACCCCCTCGATTCTGCTCGCGCGCATCTCGCGCGAGCGAGCTCCGGGCGCCGCGACGGGCGCCGCGACGGGCGCCGGGGCAGGCGCCGGGTCGGGCGCCGTGTTGGGCGTCTCCGGCGTCGGCGGGGATGGCCTCGGGGGGGGAGATCTGAGCGCTGGCCGTAGCACTCGACGCTCGCGTTGGTGGAGCCTTCTGGGACGTCTCCATGGACACCCTGACGAACTGCGCGCGGCGAACAAGGCGCTCGTTGCGCGTGCTCTCGCAGTCCGCATCCGCACGCGGCTGCCCTCGCTGCCCCCGACGGGGCTGGAGCGTGCAAAGGTGGCACACACGAGCTCCGTCGCCAATGCGATGCTCGAGGCGTACTCGCGCGCTCTTGCGATCCATTCGCAGTCGGCGGTTCGTCACTACGCTAGGCTGCGCCAGAGTGCGATCCAGGCGGCCGCCGCCGCCGCCGCGACTCTCGCCATCGCGACCCTCAACGCCGCGGCGGCGAGTCCGACCGGCACCGGTACTCCTACCGGTACTCCTACCGGTAGCAGCGCTGTCGTGGGCACCGCAACCTGTAGCACCGACCTGCAGTCCGTTGACAGAGCTGTCGGGGCCGACGACGCCTTCGCGAGCGGCGCGGGTGGCGAGCGAGTACAGGCCGCGGCCAACGGGCACAGCTCACCCGCCCCAGCTCTGCCCATGGCCATCGCGCCCATCTCGGCGCCTAACTTATCGCCCACCGTCACCAGTGCAGCGGCCGCCGAGACTTTCAGCGGCGGCGGCGGCGCTTTCAAACTGAAGCTGCACCTCCTTGACAAGCCGTTGGCTGACGGCTTGGGCGAGCACGCCCACGACGGCGCGGGCGCGCCCAGCGGCGCGTCGTACGCATCGCTGTCCAGCAGCAGCAGCGGCGGCGGCGGCGGCGGCGGCGGCGCAGCCCCGCGCACAAGCAGCAGCAGGAGCAGCAGCAGCGCAGGTGCACGCGAGGGGCCATCCCGCTCGCCTCTCGAGTCGCCCAAGTCCCCCAAGTCCCATCACATGGGCGACGCCCGCCCCAAATGGCAAGTACGCCCCGACGAGATCAGCTACTTGGAGCGGCTGGGCGCGGGAGCCTACGGCGAGGTGCACCTCGGCGAGTTTCGTCGAAAGGAGGTGGCAATCAAGGTGCTCGTGCACGGCGATCTGCACGAGGACGACTTTTACGAGGAGATGGCCTTGCTCTCGGACCTGCGCCATGAGAACATAGTCCTCTTCATGGGAGCTTGCCTCGCGCCCTCCAAAATGTGCATCCTCTTCGAGCTCTGCGAGCCCGTCAAGCATGCATATGCTCACTACGGCGCCCCGACCTCTTCCCCACAGGTGCATCCTCTTCGAGCTCTGCGAGGCCTCTCTGTACGACCTTCTCTACAGTCCCGAGTCGCCCTATCCCGTGGGCACTCCGCTACCGGTACCCGAATTCGTCAAGCTGCTGCGTGAGGTGGGCGCTCGGGATGGCGCCTTGTTCCCCTCTTGAGTGCCCTCTGAGTGCCTGTGCATGCAGGTGGCGCTTGGGATGGTGTATCTTCATTACTCTGAGTGCCTGTGCATGCAGGTGGCGCTTGGGATGGTGTATCTTCATTCGATGGAGCAGCCGCTGCTCCACTTAGATCTCAAGAGCGCTAACGTGCTCCTCGACAAGAACCGTACCGCTAAGGTGTGTCCCTGATGACCTCTGATGACCTCTGATGGCCTCTGATGACCTCTGATGAGATTCTCGACAAGAATCGTACCGCTAAGGTTTGCGGCTTCAGCACGCGGATAGGTCGCCCTGGTCGACATGCCTCGGCGAAGATTGCCGCAGATTGCCGCCGATTGCTGCTGCGAGTCTGAGCGCCACAGATTGCCGCCGCGTGTGCCCCTGCTGCTCCCTGCTGCAGGTGTGCGACTTTGGCATGTCACACGTGCTCGAGGACGCGGCCTCCGCCGCCGCCGAGACGGGCATGGGCAAAGGCATGGGCTCTCCGCAATGGAGCGCGCCTGAGAAGCTGCGAGGCGGCGCGTATGACGAAACGGCGGACTCGTACTCGTACGGCATCGTGATGTTCGAGGTGCTGAGCCGCTCGCTGCCCTATGCCGGGCGCGACCAGTACGAGCTGATGATCGGTATCATCACGCGCATGCTGCCGCGCCCGGCACTCACCGACGAGCAGGCGCAGCGTTGGCCCCGCCGGCTGCCCAACCTGATGGCTCAATGCATGCGGGAAGAGCCCTCCGAGCGGCCCGACTTCAACGAGGTGCGTGATTGCCGCGGATGACCGCTGATGGCTACTGATTGCCGCTCGCCGTGATGGATTCGCTCGAGGTCGGGGTGCTTGATTGCCGCTGATGACGCCCCCTGAGTGAATGGACCGCTGATTGCGAGTCCAATCATCTTACGTCCTTTGTCCTATGACGAGATCATTCTCCTTACACCTACCAAATTTGGAAATGAGGAGTGGAACAATCGATTAGTCTTTCGGAGGACCTAGGCTCATGCATTCCCTGACCAACTGCCACTCTGAAGGCGCATGCATTCCCTGACCAACTGCCACGCTGATGGCCCTCTGATGGCCCTCTGATGGCCCTCTGATGGCCCTCTGATGGCCCTCTGATGGCCCTCTGATGGCCCTCTGATGGCCCTCTGATGGCCCTCTGATGGCCCTCTTGCATGCCTGCCTGCAGGTGCTCGACACCCTCAACACCCTCTTTGCACGTGACAAGCGCGGCAGCATCGTAGGCAGCGCCTTCGTCTCCGAGGCTGGCGGTGCAGGGTCAGCATCAGCATCAGAATCAGCATCAGCATCAGCATCAGCACCTGCCATATTAGGGTCGACATCAGCACCGGCCTCGGCGGAGCCTCGCAACGCCCCCCGCGATGGCCTCACTGCCACGTCGCCGGTCCTCCTGTATGCATCCACGCCCTCTGTGCGGCTGCCGCGTGCACGCTCAATGGTGGTAGGCAAGCGGCAGGTGGCGGAGCTGCGACACGAGCTCGTCAGCAGCCAGGCGCCATCGTCGCCTGGCACGCCCCCCGCTACGCCCGCCGCCACGCCCGCCGCCACGCCCGCCACGACGCCTTTCGAGGAGGCAACCACGGAGGCAGCCACAGCGCCAGAGCCCATGGCGGCGCCGGCGCGAACGGCGTCGTCGGCTCCTCCGACATACAACCGCCATACAACCGACATACACCCGGGACATACAACCGACATACAACCGTCGTCGGCTCCTCCGCGGCAGCAGCTGCGCATCGAGGTGCCGCAGCACGACCGCGCCAAGGATGGCCAGGCGATCTTCGTGATCGCCTGCCAATGCGATGGGCAACGTTGGACTGTCGTTCGCAAGGAACGCTCCGTCAGCGAGCTGCATGCTGCCCTCCAGCCGCTACTCCACTTTTTGCCCGACCCTCCACTCGAGAAGCGCGGCTGGTTCGGGCGGGGCACGGCGGGGCTGGCCACACAGGCGCAGCGGCTGCAAGAGTATCTGACCGAGCTCACGCGCGATGGGCAGTGGGCATTGGACGATCGGCGCGTGCTGGCGCGGTTCCTCGACGTGCCGCCGCGGTGAAACACATTCGGGCCGACATACATCATACTCATACAACCGCCGGTGAGGCCTTATCTCAGGCTCACACCTGTCCCGGGTGCAAGGCTCCTGATGTACAGTGTAGTGTACGGGCGCGTGCGTCCGGGGCGCGAGCCCGGCCACTGTTGTGCATCTAGAGATTCTTCGGCGCGCAGTCGCGGCCGGAAATCATGCACTACCCTCCCAGAGCCGGTCCGGGACGCGACACGCGCGAGCTGGAGCTCTCCAGACCGCAGACCCGCGCACGCCCGACGGCGACGCCATCGGCCGCGGCGCGCGGGCGGCACACCCCCACCCGCCACTTCCCGCCACCGGCACGCGGCCGACCTCACGTGGTCGCGACCTCGCGAGTCCCGGTGCCGCCGCGGGCTAAGCCACCTACACAGGCGGCTGCGCCTACACCCTGCACGCGATAATTTACACACTATGTGTGTTTGCAGGTGTAAGTTATCACGTTGTATTGCATACTACTCGTCTTTCAACATGTGGGCACCTACTTACACAGACAGCGGCGTGCGCCTATCGTGGAGCGGCGTGGCGGCGTGGGTTGACAAATTCATCGAGACAGAGCTCTGTCCACTTCTCTTCGTCGTTGCGTTTAGGCATCGCGCGCACCTCGTCGTTGTCAGAGTCCAGGTCCGTCGTGGGCAGGTCGAAGTCGTCTGCACGCGAGCAGGCGGTTGCAAGAAACAAGGCGATGAGAAAAAAGCGCAGGCAAAATTGTGTCACGTTCGGTGGAAAGCACGCACCATGGCCGAGAGACTCTGCCCGCCACTCGTCATCGATGAGATCCAGCAAGGCCGGTGGCTGATGAACGTGGGCGATGAAGCGGCCGTCCTGCATCGGTGGCGCGGGATGTGTTTCGACCTGTGTTAGTGCACGACACGCGAACGGAGAGTGTGAATGAGAACAGGCGTGAACACCACTACTTTACTTGACTTGGCCTCAGGGGTTCGGTTTCTCGTGTGTCGATCCTGGGATGGGAAGATGGCTGTGTACGCCGAACGATGGTACGATGCGTTCCACGTGTGGCCCCACGCGCTTGCCACACGTGGCAAGAAAACTAGAACAAACGTGTCCAGAGGCCTATCACCCGTTCGACTGCATCAACCTGGCGGTTTAAGTAATTGAAGTTGAGTCAAGAATGGGGATACAATTGTAAGAGCAGTCGACATTCCAAGTTAGGAAACCGGACGGAACGAACAGACGCTTATAGAAATGACGCCAAGTGACTTGGAACCCTCAAGGACGCCGCAAGTGGGGTCCATCAAGGACTCTCCGGCTCAACCGGAGTCTACGCCGCCGCACGCGCAGGCGGTGGCGGCGGCGGAACCAGCAGACGACACTCCCCAACCGGAGTCTGCGCCGCCGCACGCGCAGGCGGTGGCGGCGGCGGCGCCAGCAGACGACACTCCCCTAGAGAGTACCACCGCGACTGTCGCCACTCCGGCAGCGCGCCGTCCCGGCATGTTCAGGCCAACCTCGCAGCTGCGGTCATATTTGGCCACACTATCCGAAATAGCGTCGTCTCATGAAGCCGCAAAGCAGCGGACCATGCCGGGAGGACAGCTCGTAGCAATGATGCAGGCGCACACGGTCGCAGGAGTGCCGACTATGGAACAGGGCAGAGGCTCGTATGACTCCGTACTAGATGGGCCAGTCTCGCACGACTCCATGGTGATAAATGCAACGACGATGGGAAGTGGAGGCAGCTCTGTTTCGACGAATTTGTCAACCCACGAGCCGGAGATGGCGGCACAGGAGCCGCCGCAAAGGCGATCGACGCTCCAGCAAGGTACGCGAGGTGTACCGGGGCGAAATCGCGATACCCGCGAGTCGTCCTCGCCAATAGATCCCAACGGGCTGCTGGAAGGCGAGGACGCGGCCGAACAGCCTGTGCCGCCATCGCCGCTATTTCATTCTCCGACTCGTGTTCGCGCTGTGGTGACCGTGCGGCACCACCGATTACAAGGGGACATTCTCCGTGAGACGGAGCACACAGAGCATGGTACAGAGCATGCCCCCTTGCCAGTTCGGCCTCACCAATGAACATGACGGTCCTCGGCTTTTTCGACCTCTGCACCGGTGGAAGTGAAAGCTCTTAAGCTCGCGGGCGGCGAGGATTCTTAACGTCGGGCCGCACGCCCCCCGTAAAAAGGCCCGTCACGCTCGACCACGCCAGACGCGCGAACGACGTCGCGTGGAGCGTGGTCGCGGTACATTACATGTACAACTATGTCAAGTGAATAGTAATAAACTTAAAACTAGAGGCGCCGGCCGCCTCTTGGTGGATCTATAACTTTAACTACGCGACCGGGGCTCGGCCCCGCCGGAAAATTCGGGGTTCTTGAGGTTCCCCTTTCCCCGCGCGCCGCGCCTCGCGGCGCCTCGGACGGCGCACGCCCACGCGCCGCTATGTAAGTATGTATGGTTGTATGAAAAGTGGGATGTGGGTTTCGTTTTCAGCATTCGCGATTCGGGTTCCGGTCGCGGGACCGCCTGCGCCGCGCTGCCCGGACAGCCGGACCCGGGCACGGGGCAAGGCGCGAGGCGGTGCCCGGTGGCGCGCTGCGCCGCTGCGGGGTCCGGCGCCGCGGGGTGTACCGGGTTCGCGTATGTGGATTGTGGTTGACGAACAGTTGCGAGAAATAGGCACACTTCCCTATTAATATGCCTGCACACTACCAGGGTGCAGGGGGACACCCTGTCTCGCTACTTGTAGCTCTAGACCCTCTCGGCTCTATCCAAAACCGCGTGCGGCGGATCAAGACCTTGCGGCACGTACATGGACATTGGTCTTCTTATTTATCGTTCGACGTGTATGTGCTCGTGCAGCGCAGCCTCGGACGCGCCGACCGAAATCTTCTTGCGGTCCGTGAGGATGGCAGCCTGAATCGCCGTCCCGTGAGCGACTGCCTCTTCGGGCGACACGTCGCAGTTGAGATCGCGTCCAAAGGTTTCTCTCAGGAGCGCCCGTAGGCGAGCCATTCGGGAGGTACCACCGACCAGCACGAGCTCGTCGACGTCCTCGACGCCCATCTCGACGCGCGCGAGCACGTCGCGCACCGGCTGGAGCGCACGCTGCAGCAACGGCTGCACGAGCGCCTCGAACTGCGCCCTGTCGACCGAGAGAGGTCCGGCCGCTTTGAAGGCTTGAGGCAGATCGATCTGGACGATGCCGGTATCGCCCTCCTCGAAGACCCCAGAGCAGTCCGCCTCGTCGTTGAGCTCGAGCTTCACGCGCTCCGCCTCCTCCCTCAGCGCTCGCAGTGCCTCGGCGTCATTCGTCACATTCAGGGAGCCAGCTGGCATGGCTTTCTCTATACGGTGGATCAGATGCTCGAAGATGATCATATTAAAGTCCTGGCCGCCCAGCCGGTTGTCGCCCGCGGCGGCGATGACTTCGAAGATGCCATTGTTCAGGTTGAGCAGCGACACGTCCAGCGTGCCGCCGCCGATGTCGTACACCATCACCGTGTTAACCATCGAGTTCGTGTGCAACCCATAGGCCATCGCCGCCGCGGTGGGCTCATGGATGGTGCGGAGAACGTTGAAGCCGGCGTTGATAGCCGCCTGCTTGGTCGCATTGATCTGCTTCGCGTTGAAGCCCACCGGCACCGCCAGCACCGCGTTGGCCACCGTACGGCCCACGTATGCCTCTGCGGCCATCCTGAGCTCGTGAACGATGAGCGTGCCAACGTCCTCGGGCGCAAGGCGCAGCCGCTGGCCGCCCGCCTGGAGCTCCAGGTGCGGCTCGAGCTGCGATCGCAAAATGCTCAGCCCCGGTACGAGCGCAAACGGTAGCCCGCGCCCCTCGCGCTCGACCACCTCGCGCGCGTACCGCTTGCCGATGAAGCGCTTGGCGTCATACACAAGCGTGCCCGGAGCGACGGCCGCGGTTGCGCGCGCGCCCTCTCCAACGACTAGGGGCGCCGAGCCGTCTGCCGGCTGGAAGATGACCGACGGCGTGATCGAGCTCTTTGCGCGATTGTTGATCACTGTGACGTCGCCATCCTCAAACACTGCGATGCATGAAAAGGTGGTGCCGAGGTCGATGCCCACGCACGTGACCGGCGGGCTCGGTATCATCTGCTGGATCGCCGCTGCGAAGAGCACGGCCAGCACGCCGAGGAAGATGAAGGCCTCGGAGGATGAGTCCATTGGCATGACTCCTGGGCTGGAGCGCCGAGGCCGTGCGGCTGGCCGACGAAGAAAGATGGCTCCGCCACGCACACACCCCGAGGCGCGTGAACGAGAGATCTGGCGAGGTTCGACCTCAAGCACGAAGAGAGATACTTGGAGAGAGTGCTCCTGAAGAACTGAGGCCGCGGGGCCGAACGCGCGCGGCTAGCGCGCGGCGAGGGCCAAGGAGGATAATAACCTCCGGGGCCGAGGGAGAGGAAATACGGAATGGCGACAATCTCTGCGATCAGGACACGGGTTTGCAAGCATTTTAACGATTAACCCCAACACAATAGTCGTACATGTACACAGACTGCTCTCATTGCAGCATCCCGCAATCGACATAGCAGTCTGACAGACCCGCGCCCCGGACGCCGGAGCCGGTACCCCGAGCATCTTTCACTGATGGCTTCATTGTACTCATTGATCGCGGAGCCAGGTGCCACCCATGGAGCGATGGGGGGCGCATTTAGCAGGCATCCTCTCGCTGCTCTCGTTGCTGATGCTGCGTTGATGCTGCCTCCAATACGGTACCATGCTGCGGTACTGCTGCTTCCAAAGGCACTCAGAAAGGCACTCACCCGGTGGTGGTGCACAGACGGCCTCTCGAGCACAACAGCGGCAGGTGCCATCGGCCCGACCTTCACATATATGTATATAGGCTCTCAACTTCACACTGCGCATGGATCCACCCGAGGCCACGCCCGGTAGCCCGATCCATGCGCGCATTGGCACTGGAACCGCGCCCTAGGCGACGCGTCAGGGCACTTAACGGCTGGCCGCATGGGCCGCACACGCTTCGGTCATCGAGCGCATGGCCACGTCCTCGAGCCACTGGAGGTCCATGGTCTGGTGAGCCTCGCAGATGAACCATGGCTCGCGAGAGTCCGGCTCGAGCATCACGCCGTACTTGATCAGGTTCCATGCGAATTTGCCGTAGAGCTCGTACTCCTCCTTCCGCCAATCACGGTAGTTCTGCGGGACATCCTTTGCGAAATGAATGCCAAACATGGCAGGTGGGCCGGAGAATGTGTGCTGAACATTGTGCGCGTCGAAGACACGGCCGAGCACGGCCATGATGTCAGTGCCAACACGGTCGCAGGTGGCGAGGGCATCCGTACTCTCAAGAATGTCGAGCGTCGCGTGGGCCGCGGAGATGGCGATCATATTCGCGGTGAACGTGCCTCCGTGCACGACCCCTCCCTTGAACGAGCCGATCACATCCATCACATCCTTCCGTCCGCCAAAGCACGCAACGGGATACCCATTGCCCATCGCTTTCGCATAGGTCGTCAGATCGGCATAGATGCCGTACAGCTCCTGTGCACCTCCTTTGGCGACGCGAAAGCCGCACTTGACCTCATCGAAGATGAGCATGGTGCCATGCTTCGTGCACAAGTCCCGGAGGTGTTGCAACCACTCCTTAGTAGCAGCAATCGAGCCCGCGTTGCCAATAATCGGTTCAATCATCACGGCGGCAGTCAGATGGCCATACTGATGAAAGTACTCATCGAGCATCTGAAAGTTGTTGAGCGAGAGGAGGGTCAGTCCCGTGGGGTTGCAGCACACCGCCGTATTCGGGCGCTGGCCCGCCCCAAACGGGATCACCTCCGGGGTCGTATCCGAGCGCATGTTCCACCCCTCAAGGTTGGCCTTCCACATGACCTCGTCCTGCAGGCCGTGGAAACCGCCCTCGACGATGGCCACCTTGGTCCGGCCCGTGAAGCCGCGGGCGGTGCGGACGGCGCCCATCACTGCTTCGGTGCCCGAGTTGGCGAAGCGCATCTTCTCGATCTGCGGGCACAAGCGCTTGACCTGCTTGATGACCTCGGCGTCCAACGCCGTCGAGAAGCCGGAGATTACACCTCGGTTTGTGATCTGTGAGCAAGCATCGAGCGATGGTCAACCTCATCATGATCTAGCAAGCACCGAGCGATGGTCAACCTCATGATGTGCGCACCTCGTCGCACACGGCACGGTCGACGCGCTCGTCGCAGTAGCCCAGAATGATCGGGCCGTATCCCAGACGGAAGTCTGTGAACTCCTTGCCGTCAACGTCCGTCAGGACGCAGCCCTTGCTTTTGCTGACAAAGACCGTTGCCTCATCACCCCAATACCTGTAATTCTCTGCGACACCCTGCGGCATGTGATTGTGGGCTTCGGCCATCAACTTGGACTGCTTCGTGCCGCCAGTGCTGCCGACGACGATCGGCGTGACCCCAATCTTTTTTACCTCCCTCGGCATGGGCTTGATATTGCCATGCGCAGACTCGACGGTCAACGTGACGGCCTGCTTCGTGGCGACGGAGAAGGAGCGCACCATCTTCGGTATGTTCCAGTTGCGATGGTAAAACTGCGCACCGAGCATCATGTCCGATTGTGCGCAGGGGTCTTCCTGAAGCGTGAGGGAAAGATGCGAGGTCGCCGCGAGACTTGATGAAAACATTTGAAAATGTTTAGAGTGCTACCGCCGGCTTCCCCACCCCCGTTTGTCGTTTCTCGTTTCTGTGGTGAGGAGCTCTTACCGGGTACTTTAGACACAATGCGGGGAAGTTGAATTATTACCGAACAAAAAAAAAGTACGATTTCTACCAAAACAATGTCTACATTCACCAAGTCCTTCGGTCGCGCTTGCCGCCGCTCTTCGTTGGCAACCCCAAGAACCCAATCGTCGCGATGAACTTCGCGACCGCGCCCGGTGCTCTCGCCGCCAAGAACT
>Ga0210245_100522_pt1 | contig 35270 bp, 28 predicted proteins | sample ChrtobMetaP3_4mM_FD_155450 | JGI IMG/M metagenome (GOLD analysis project Ga0210245, IMG submission 155450) | Chrysochromulina tobin associated microbial communities from unialgal haptophyte culture, Seattle, Washington, United States - P3_4mM | ecosystem: Host-associated > Algae > Haptophytes >...
GAGTCAGCCTCGACAAGCCTCGACAGGCTCGACAGGCAAGGCCTCGACAGCAGCTCGACGGAGCCTCGACAGCTCGACAGCTCGACAGCCAGGGCTCAAAATATTCCATCACAACACACCAACACGTACAACGCAATCTCAAACACCAACAAATGCGGCAGATGTTGAAAAGGTCGTGCCTGAAGTTTTATCAGCACAGTCAATCTCCCCGTTGAGAACGTGTAGCACGCACGCCTCATTCATTGCTGTTGGCGGGACAACTCAACGCAACAGCCACAAGCAAGACCTCAAATGGATGCCTTCTCAAGCTCATTAAGCCAGAGACGACTGGGCGGGGAGCTATAATAGCCCTTAGAGGAGAAGCAGTGCGATGCCGGCCGCAGCTGGTAGACACGCGAGCAGTGCCGTAGGCCGCTTCAGCGCGTGATCCTGATTCTCACTATAGGTGAGGTGGAGAATCAACAGACCCTCAGCGACGGCGAACGCGTGCCACGCACAATGCCGCAAGATCCAGACGCGACGTGACGTCGAGGCACGGCTGTAGGAAAGGGCAGCCATGAGAGGGATCGTCCACAGACAATACACCATGCCGCGCACGTATGCGACGTTGAGCATGAGCCAAAGCACGAATGCCGTGGCAGTGGCGCGGTCGACCTTGCACACGAGGCTTCTGGACTTCGCGCTGAAGATGGGCGGGTCACAGTTGCCGCCGTAGTCCGCGCTGAGGCTGATGAGGCAGACGGCCGAGCCGCTGATAGTGGTTATCAAGTCTCCTTTCAAGTGACCGTAAAGCGCCAACAGCGCAAAGAGCAGGCATGAGGCTCCCACGGCGATGCTTTGTGGCTTGAAAGCATCCGCTGGTAGCAGCTGGCCAGAACCCACGGGCAGCCCGTAAGACCTGAGCCCGGTAGTTGGCGAGTTTACAGCCTCCGTTTTCTTCTTCTCGGTGACGGCGTCCATGGCCTGCTTCTTCTCAGAGGTGCGCTTGCGAATGCGGACGCTTGAGGGTGATGGCGTGCGGGCGCGCGCGGGCGCCGGCGAGGTCGCACGTCTCTGCGCAGATGATGCGTGAGCGCGAGGAGAAGAGCGCATTGAGTCGAAGACCACACGAAGACGAAGTTCACTCTTTAAATGACGAGGACAATCAAACGCAGAAAGTTATTACGGCTGGGAATTGTGAGTGCGTGCCTCGGCCCCGGAAAAGTGACGAATCTTGCGGAAAACGGACCACATCCCTTCGAATTCATGAGGAGCTTGACGGGCTTCGTGGGTGGTACCCCCACCACCGCTCCCGTGCTCCGACGAGTGGCCGCGGCGGCCTGCTTGCAGCGGGTGCGCACGCCCATTTGCAGCGGCGCCGCCGGCGCCGCGGCTTCCAATTTCCAGCAGCTGGCGGGAGTGACGGCTGCCGTGGTGAGAGGCGGCCAAGGCGCTGCATTTTGGCAGCTCGTCATCGCATTCGTATGTGGCGGTCTATTCGTGACGTGCTCGATAGGCTTTCTCGTGCTTGCGTACACGTACGGCGCGACCAACGTCGACCGCGCCAAGAAAATGATCTCGCTGGTCGTGCGCCGAACGGTGAGGGTCTGCGACCTTGCTTGCTCGACCATGTGCCTGCATTTGGCTTGCGCTCACGCTGCGACCCGGTGGGCACTCCCTCGCGCGTGCCCTCGCTCCCTGCTTCCAGTTCGACATCGCGATGACCATGATCGGCGCGGCGAGCATGGCGCTCTGGCGCCGGCGCCTCCCTGGCGCACCGTGTCTGCCCGAGATTGAGTGCCCGGTGGGCGAGCTCGGTCAACCGGTGGCGCCGCCGAACCGGTGGCGCGAGGCGTGGTATATCCTGCGCACGGGCTTCGTCAAGGTGCGGCGCACCGCCTCCGAGGGCATCGAGGCCCTCAAGCTTGAGGCCAAGCTGTACTCGGCCGCGGTCGGCAGGCCCGCCCTTGTGGGGTTCCAATACATCGTCGACCGGTGCGCCGCGCGGAGAGAGCCATCTGAGTGGCGTCGGAGAGCCATCTGAGTGGCGTCGGAGTGCCATCTGAGTGGCGTCGGAGTGCCTTCTGATTACCATTGATTACAACTGATTAACACTGATTAACACTGATTAACACAAATACCACTGAGTGGCGTCGGAGTGCCTTCTGAGTGCGTCGGAGTAGCGCGGAAAACCGCTCCGCTGTCTCGCTCCAAATATGGCAGGTACACGCCGTTGCGGCTCCAGGCCGTGCTCGAGACGGCGCTGCGCGAGTCCCTCGAGGGGATCGAGATCGGATCTCGCAGGCTCGTGCTCTCGAGCTTCTCGGTCGGCGCAGTTTCCCCACAGCTGCTCGGCGCGCGCACGTACGACATCGGACCCGATGCGCTCGGCTTCGACTTCGACATCAGGCGAGCGTCTGCGCCCGTGCCCTTCTCACTGATGACCACTGATGGCCTCTGATGACCACTGATTACCAATGATAACCACTGATCGCTTGGCTTCGACGTTGGCCTCACTGATTACCACTGATTACCACTGATTACCACTGTTTATCACTGAGTATCACTGATTATCACTGACTACCACTGCTTACCACCGATTACCACGTTGGCCTCAGTTGGGAGTCAAACCTCCGTGCGGATCTAGAGGCTGTCGAGGAGGAGGAGGAGGACTTTCCCGCGCTCGCTCTCGGGCTACGACGCGCTCGTGTGCCGGTGAGCGTGCGCAATCTGATGAGCGCTGATGAGCACTGATGAGCGCTGATGAGCGCTGATGAGCGCTGATGACATCAGGTGACCGTGCGCAACCTACGCTTCCAAGGGCCCGTGCGCGTCGTGGTGACGCACTTGTCGGCCGAGGACCCCGGGTTCGGTGCTATCTTGTTCTCGCTACCCACGCCGCCCGAGGTGGGGCTCGACGTGCGCATAGCGGGCGGAGAGGTAACGCGCGTAGCCTGATGACCACTGATGACCACTGATGGCCACTGATGACCACTGATGACCACTGATGACCACTGATGACCACTGATGACCACTGATGACCACTGATGACCACTGATGACCACTGATGACCAGGGCGGTGAGGAAACGCGCGCGTCCCCTGTTTCCGCGACGAGCCGCACAAGCTCCCTGCATGCAAGTGCTCACCACGGCGCCCTCTCCTCCCCACAGGTAACGCGCGTCCCCTTTTTCCGCGACGAGCTGCGACGCGTGCTCCAGAATAAGATTGTCGATGAGTACTTGTGGCCGCGGCGGCTGGTTGTTCCGGCGGAGCAGCCAGGAGCGATCGGAGTGCCCGTGCTCGCGCCTGAGCAGGTGAGTGTCGTTTGCCACTTGATTGCCACTTGATTGCCTCTTGATTGCCTCTTGATTGCCTCTCAGGGCCTCTGAGTGCCTCTGAGTGCCTCTGAGTGCCTGTGCTCGCGCCTGAGCAGGTGAGTGTGCGGCTGAGTGCGACTCATTGATGCGACGGAGTGCCCTCTGATCACCTCTGATGACCTCCCGATCGTCTCCGATTGCATCCTCCTGTGCAGCTCGAGGCGTTGCGATGGGACGACCCCCTACTCCGTGCCGAGCGTGCTCTCGCCGAGCAGCCTGCAGTCGAGGCTCTCCAGGCACGTCGCCCTTCTTCTAATGGTCTCTGATGGCCTCGAATGGCCTCTGATGACCTCTGATGGCCTCCCTGATTGCATGCAGGAAGATCGGCGTGCCCTCTAATGACCTCTGATGACCTCTGATGGCCTCCCTTATTGCATGCAGGAAGATCGGCGTGCCCTTGAGGCGTTGGAAGTGCCCAAATTCGAATTGTCGCTCGGCGTGCTTCGTCCGTTTGACCTGTCGATGGGCAATCTGACGGGCGATCTCGGCGATCTCGCTGAGTATCTCGCCGACTTTCGGAAGGTGCTCGGCAATGGCACGGACAATCAGGACATCCTGCGCCTGACCTCCGACCTCGTGACTGAATTCGGCGACAGGCTGCAAGCGGCCAACCTCGCCAATCTCGACTTTGGAGATCAGCGCGAGGTGCTCGCCTTCATCGCCAACTTGACGGAGCGAACGGATCTCGTCGAGCGACTCGCCAACCTGACGGGCTCCGAGGTGATTGCCACCGATGGCCACTGATTACCACTGATTACCTCCAATTACCACTGATTGCCATCCGAATGTGGGCAGGTCGAGCGACTTGCCAATCTCGTCGACTTCGCAGCGCTCGATAAGCAAATCGAGGTCGGCCGCCGCCGATTCCAAATATGGCAGTGGCCTGAGTGGGTTCCCCGCATCGGCAGCGGCGACGGGCGCGCCGCCGACCCCGCGGCGCTCGCTGGCGCTGGCGCGAACGCGAGCACCGACGGGGGTGCCTGGTGGCTGTCCCTCGTCAACGTCTCCATTTTTGGTGGAAGGTCTCCTGAGATGGCAACGTCCGTCGTCAACGTCTCCGGGCAGCAGCAGCAGGCACTGCTGCAGTTAGGCGCGGCGGCCAACGGCACCTCCTCGGTGGCGTGGTGGGGCGCGTTGGGCGCCGTCCCGGGCGCCCTAGCCGCGGTCCCGGGCGCTCTGAGCGCCGTTCCGGGCGCTGTCGGGGGTGGGGCACTTTGGGTGGCAGGCCGGCTTGGATTCGGTGCGAGCGAGTCGCCAAAGGCGTCCGTTCCATATGGAAGCTTGATTGAGAGCTCAATCTCAGTCGAGGCGGCCAAGGGGGTCAGCAGGCGCGCGAACGCGAGTGATTCTGCTCCTTTCTCCTGGTGGCGCTTCGGCCCTGGTGGTGCAAGGACCGAATTCTCGACGAACGCGACGCAGCTAAGCGCCATCGCGAGCACCAACAGCAGCAGCAGCAGCGACGAGCCGACGATGACGGGCGCGGCCACGACGATGGACGACTGGGCAGCATTCCAATCGTTTGGCGACTTGGATGCCCTTGCCGCGGGAAGTGTCGCCCAGGACGTCACTCCGCCCAAGACGGCGCTTGCCGCGACCAACAACAGCACTGCTGTCAGCTGGACGCTCCTAGGCTTCCGATTTGGCGGGAAAGACAATGCCCTCGAAACGGGTCGACCAGCACCAGCGACAGCGCCGGCGGCGGCGACCGCGACCGCGACTTCGAATGCGGCTGCGACGACGATGACAGGCGGATCGCTCATCGAGTTCACAGCCAATTCACAGCGCATCGAGACGCCGCTGGACGGCAGCAGCGCGGCCACGCAGACCAACGGAAGCAGCGCTGTGCTCGACTTGTTGAGGCGCTTGAATCTCAGGAGGCCGCCGTCTGCACCTCCGCCGCCTCCTCCCGCGCCGCCACCAGTGCAGCCGCCGTCGCCGCTCGCCTCACCTGCCACAGCGCTACCACCCTATGCCCGCTGGTCGCAACCCGCGACTCCGGATCCATTCGCTCGGCTGTGGGCGCCGCCGCCGCCGCCGCCACCGCCCGCCGCCGTGACCGGCTCGGCGCCCATCAAGACGCCCTTCGAACCCATCGAGTCTGATTCCGCAGTGGAAGTCTCTTCGGCGGTCGCCGTGCGGAATCAGACTTCCAAAAAAGGCAAGATGGCCGAGGAGGCGAGCGCGGCACCGCTCACGAGCGTGCAGCGGTGGCGGCTTTGGCGCGGTCCTCCTGAGCTAGCCATATTAGGCAGTGGCGGTCCTCCTCCTCCTGAGCTAGCCGGGCAGGTGGTGCCGCCGCTCAAGACGGCGCCAGACGAGGAGAGCCGAGATGACTTGAGGAGAAGGAGGCGGCGAAGATTGAGGCAAGATGACATCGAGATCGAGGAGAGGCGCGGCGCTGACGAGGCGTGGGCGAGCGAGTGACTGTGGGGAGGTTGTGGCGCCGCTCGCTGTACCTGGCCTCCCAGTCGAGTGTTACGCGCTCCTTTGAGAGTCTTGTTGGTGATGGTTACTAAAATGCACCAGATAAGAAACCACCGTCCTCTCCGACGGAGCGGAGCGAGCAGACTATACCTGCGATACATACCTGAGTGTTGAGAGACCGTAGGAGCTAGGTCCGTCACCGCTCACCTGTGTGCTCGGTACTCACTACGGCGATCGTCGGTACACGCGTTCCGGAGAATACCGTACATGTACCTTTCGCATTGTGCTGGATGAGGAGATCAGCGGTGGGCTGCGACAATGGCGGGCGCCAGCATCTGTGCCGTGCGCCCGCCTTTCGTCATCGCGCTCATGTCGGCCCCTCGGCTGTACAGAAGCTCGACCGCATCAGCATGCTGACCCTTGCACGCGAGCAGCAGCGCCGTCCAGCCATTGTCGTCGGCGTGGTTGGCGTTGGCGCCGCGGTCGAGCAGCTGCACGAGCAGCGGCACGTGCCCGCCCTCTGCCGCCATCAGCAGCGGGCTGCGACCGCACAGGTCGGTAGCGTCGTACCCTGTCGCTTCCACAGCGAGCAACGCGGCGGCCGCCTCCGATTGGCCACGGTGTGCTGCGAGGTGGAGTGGGCGCGCGCCGTCGGCGGAGGCGACGTTGGGCGCCGCGCCGCGCTCGAGGAGCGTCGTGATCACCGCCGCGTGGCCGCTGCGCGCGGCGCGGTGGAGCGCCGCCTCTCCACGACCAACGGGCTGGACTGCGTTCACGTCCGCGCCAGCGTCGAGGAGCGCGACGACCGCCTCCACGTGGCCGGAGCCCGCCGCGAGCGAGAGCGGCTGGAGCCCATACACGTCTTCAATCTTGGGGAAGAGCTTCGGCGGTGCCTCCTCGCCCTCGGCTGGCGGTGGCGCCAGCCTTGCGCACGCCTCGGCGACCACCGCCGCGTCGCCACGGACGGCGGCCTCGTAGATCGTCTTGGCGATCGCCATGTCGCAGCTGGTGCCCACGTCGTTGAGCGTGAGCAGCAGGCCCGCGGGACTGGGGCCGGGCATCTTCCAACTCGTGGTCTTCAGGACCCCGAGGTCGTGCAGGTGCACGACCTTTGGTCCGATAGGCCCCGTCTTCGCCCCGTACTCGGACATGTCGATTTCGAACTTGGGCATGCGCGACATGGAGGCCTGCAGGCTGCGATCGCCATTGATACGGAGCGCCGACGTGGGTCGCGAGCCCGGCCGCTCCGGCTCCAGGAACACGCCGCTCAAGACTTTTGAGGCCATCTTTTCTGTTACGCCGTCTCGGAGGTTTCGATAAAGTTTGTGCGGAACTCTGTCTGACAAATTTGGAAAGGGGGAAGGGGGATAAGGGGGGGGTGACGAAAGAAAGCTGGGCGCTTTGAGGGCCTTACTTGGGACGAGCTGACCACTCGGTGCTTGTCCTGGTGCGGTGTGGCTCGACCCGCGGCTTGAGAACGAGCCGTTGCTTGGTGGCGAGATGCGCCACGCATTCTCTACGCGTTCTTCCTTGCCACCCTTGGTCCTACTTTACTACAACACGGTTGCTGCGTGATCGGCCAGCTTGTCGTCTTCAGCCTCGGAGTCCTCGGGGTCTTTGAGCGGGTCGCCAGCGGCAATGATCGGAGCCATCGTTTTCGGCGTGCGCTGCAGCATCCGTTTGGCATTCGACAGGTCGTGCCAGAGCGCCTTCCCCTGCTCATCGTAGTCCTTGTAGACGCGGAGGCCCTCGGAGCCCATTAGCGCGCAAGCCTCCACCTCGTGCTCTCCGCCTTGGAGATTGTAGTCGCATACCAGTCCGCAGTCGTTCAAGAGTTTTTAGTGGTATGGGTCATACAACTTGTCCCCTCCCCGGATCGTCATGTGATGTACCAAGGTCCTGCAAATCTGCTCCTTCCCCGGTACCCCTTCTCCCCCTTCACGTCCGTACGTTTGAATCAATTACATTCGCGCGCTCCCAGACGCAATCGACTCAGGCATCCCGCGATCGTGATACGCCGACTCTGCTCGCGATCGTGATACGCGGGCACGCAGGCATTCAAGCTCGTCCGGAGACCGAGCGCTCATCACTCAGCAATCGTCAAGCAGGGCGGCGTCGAGCTAGCCAAGCTCTTCCGGAGCTAGCCAAGCTCTTCGCGGACGCGTGCGCTGATGAGGTGGCGGCTTTTTCGTTCCCGACGAGTTGGACGACGTGGCACGCGACGTTGATCCCTAAGCCGGGCAAGGATCGGTGCAAACTCAGCGGCTGGCGTGAGATATGGATTCAAGTTTGTAGTGGTGTGGGTCATACAACTCGTCCCCTCCCCGGACCGTCATGTGATGTACCAAGGTCCTGCAAATCTGCTCCTTCCCCGGTACCCCTTCCCCCCCCTTCACGTCCGTACGTTTGAATCGAGTGCCGTCGGGATGTTTGAATTGAGGTGGAAGGGGAACGTTTCGCTCAAGAGTGCGCCCTCCAGCTTCCCAACGAGGGACTGCACTGCTGCGGCAACCTGCTGCACCGTTGCCGACGCTTGCATCAGCGATCCTCCCACGCCGATGCTGCCTGTGCTGCCGATGCCAATCCGAGGGACGCGAGAACAGCATTGTTCCGTGCGACGTTTTCATTTCTCTGGACCTCATACGCTGAAAGTTGTGGCTGCTGCTGCTGCTCCTGTTGCGGCTGCTGCTGCTGCTGCTGCCGCTGTTGTCTCTTCGCATGACGCATCTGCGCCCGCTGGACGCTGAGTTGCTTTTCTGCTTGCGCATGATCAAGTGCATGTTGTCTGTGTTCCTGTGAAAGGCCAGCTAGGGTGCGCGGCAGGCGCAGTACATGTACACGCGGTGCAGCACTGTCACCGCTGCCACTGCTGTGTCCACCCCCGCTGCCACCCCCGCGGCCGCCCCGTGGCCACGTCCCCCACCATCTCCACCGTCGTGGAAGCCCATTGGCGGCGGAAGCCACCACCATTACGATGGAAGCATGTGGGACCTGTCAAGTGGACGCCAGCGCGGTTGGCGCTCGTCTGCAAGGAGAATAGGAGATGGAGCTTGATCGAGGCCATGTTCAGCCACAAGTGGGCCAACTGCTGCTGCCTGTTTGAGGTCTGCGCTGGCGGAGTCGCAGCGGGTAATGGCCACTGACTGCCTCGTCCGAGCTTTGTACACACGCCCGCCATCCGAGCATCCCGCCGCTTAAGCCACCCAGCGCCAGCGCGTGCACTTACACACCCCCAGCCCCACCCCTTGAATCTAATTAGTTTGAAGCGCGCGCGCACTTACTCCCCCACTCCTTTCCAAGCTATTTACAATAGAGTGGTGAGCGCGTGGACCGCGACGAAACTGTCTTACTGACTGAACATGAGAAAAAAACGGGTTCACACGAGTTGAGCCCTCTTGCGGCGTGCCATGCAAAAGAGTCCAATGGTCTTGGAAGGCGAGGTCATCATGTCTCCCGTGTCTCCCGACCTCGACCTCGTGATAATCTCCGAAACGCCGCTCCCGCATGGACACCTCACGGCCGAGGTGGTGTGCCCAACGGCGGGCGCGATCGCCACATTCGTGGGCACCACGCGCGACCACTTTGAAGGCAAGCGCGTTGTGCGCCTCGAGTACGAGGCGTACAGGCCGATGGCAGAAAAGGAGCTGCGGGCCATCATCCGCGAGGCGCGCGCGCGCTGGACGCTGCGCCACGTGGCCATCTCACACAGGACCGGGCTAGTACCGATCACCGAGTCCAGCGTCGAGATCGCCATCTCAAGCTCACACCGGGGTGAGGCGCTCGAGGCGGTGCGCTTTATGATCGACGAGCTCAAGGCGCGCGTACCCATCTGGAAGAAGGAGGTCTACGAAAATGGGGCATGCTGGAAGGAGAACAAGGAGTCGCGTGCGCTCACGCTCGGCCAGGCGAAGGCGAATGCGCGCGCCCGAGAACACCGCGCCGGGGCCGCCGCCGCCGTCCTCGCCGTGGCGCTCGTCGCCGCAGCGGCCGCAGTGATTGCGCGAAGGAGGTGAACGATGATGATACGAGTGGCTGAGAACACATGGACCGGTATTCTACATGTATTTGCAGCAGTCTAACGTCTCCAAACGCTAGTATAGCACGCCCGCGAGGTGACGGTCGGCAGGCTCGTTTCAGGAACTCGTCTCTCCATGCACCATGGTGCATGCCGCCACACCGCACACGCGCACACATATAGCGCGCCTCTCGACAGTTGCACAGACAGGAGAGCTCGTAACAGGACTCACTGGAGTCCGTGAGCTTGTGCTCACTAGTCCGCGCTCGGCTCGCGTTGGCTCCACTTGGACGCACCCGCGCTCCATGCCCAGCCAGGCCTCAGCCGCGAGGTAGGCACCGTGTGCTTCGCCTTGAAGTGATCGGAAGACACCTGGAACTTGCCGCCGCTCATCGGCTTGAGCACGGTCACCGCCCACCACGTGTCACCGTACAAGAGCTCGCACGGTGCGCCAGGCACGAGCGACGCCTCGAAGCCCTTGGGCGTCTTGGCGGGCGGCTGGGGGCGTAGGTGCTCCAGCTTCACGCGCTCGGTGAGGGGCTTGCCATTCTCGGCGGTACGTTCGGTGTAGACGACGTTGGCGCGGCCTCCGGACAGTGACTTGACGTCGACGCTCGCCCAAGCTACCTCCTGATCGGTCTGCACGAGGTACTCGGCTGCGCTGCCTGCCTTGACCGCTTTGGGAGCATCGAACTTGGCGAGGACCGCACGGAAGTTGTCCTCCATCTCCTCATCCTCCTCCTCGCCCTCGAGTTCCTCCTCGCCCTCCTCCTCGCCCTCCTCCCCCTCCTCGCCATCCTCCTCCTCGCCCTCCTCCTCGTCCTCCTCCTCGCCCTCGTCCTCCTCGTCCTCGTCGCCCTCCTTGCCCATTTCCTTTTCGAGCGCCTCTTCCTCCCTCTGCTCTCGCTTGCTCTTGCACTCGTCCGAGCACAGACAGTAGCAGGCTTGCTTCACCGCCCCGAAGCCGAGCGCCAGCAGACGATCCACCTCGCCACCGATGAGCTCCGACTCGATCGGCAAGTGGTCTTCACAGAACGCCTTTTCACAATCCGAGCACCGGAAGAGCAGACCCCCCGCCGCATGAGCGCGCCGATCGCACAGGTTGCACTTGTGATGAGGGCAGCTCCACTGGTGAGGAAGGGCGTTCACGTCCTCGATGCCGATGCACGACGCGTGGTACGTCCCCGGACAAAAGTCACACTCGAGGAGCTCGCCTTCCTCGCCCCAGCACACCTGGCACTGTGGCTGGTTCTTGTAGTCGACGCCCGCGCGCCGCCGGCTGCTGGTCTCGCTCGGTAGGTCCTTGTCCTTGCGCCCCTGCAACTCCGACTCGAAGACGGACTGTTCACCCTCGTGGAGGGCGTAATTGTTCAGCTTGAGCACGAGGTCCTCACCGACCTGGATGAAGCGTGAAGTGCGCTCGCGCTGTGAACGGCTGAGGCTCGCGAGCGACGAGCCGAGATCTGCCACCTCGGGGTGCACGCTCGCGGACGCGCCTTCCTTACCCTTGCGGCTGCGCTTGCTCCCCACCTTGTCCTCGGAGGTACCGAGGGAGGTTGCCGCCGCGTCGAGCACCTCCTGAGATTGTTTGGCGCTCGGCTTTCTGCCTCCGACGCCCACAGTGATCGAGGGCAACTTGAGCCCCATCGCGTCCTCAATCTCCTTGTAGACGGTGCGGACTTGCGCCGAGGTCACGCCGAGATCGCCCCGTTCCAGGGCTGACATCGCGCCCGCCACCCCAAACTGGAGCACCTTGATCGACTCGGAGCGGCTCATCTTGCCCGAGGGCGCCTGCGGGCCGTCATCCTTCGTATCCACTCCCGCGGCCATCGTGCGCTGCATCAGGAAGAGCTTATCGCGGGCGCGCTGCACGATGCGCTCCTCGACCGAGTCATGCGTGATCAGCCGGAGGACACGTACCGGCTTCTTCTGGCCGATGCGATGGACGCGGTCCATCGCCTGCAGGTCGACCTGCGGGTTGAAGTCCGAGTCGTACAGCACGACCGTGTCGGCGGAGGTGAGCGTGATCCCTAGACCGCCCGCGCGCGTCGAGCACAGGAACACCTTGAGCGCCGAGCCCGCTTGATTGAACTGCTTAATGTCGATCTGGCGCTGCACGCGGTTCGTCGAGCCGTCGAGACGGCAGTACTCGAGCGAGCGACCGCGCAGGAACTGCTCGATGATGTCGAGCATCGAGGTCCAGCCGGAGAAGAGGACGACCCGATGTCCGTTGGGGAGCAAGAGGTCGAGCAGCTTCTCCAAGGTAGCGAGCTTGCCCGAGGACGAGACGAGATCCTCTCCGGCCTGCGCGGCCACGTCGCCCATCCACGAGCCAAAGAGTTGAGGGTGGTTACACGTCTTGCGGAGCGAGAGCAGCAGGGACTGGACGGCGGTGAAGTCCTTATCGGTCCTGCCCTCGCCGCCCTCGTCCTTGTCTTCGTCGTCGACGAGCGCGGTGGCGGCGAGGGAGGAGAGCACCTCCGCCCCACTCAGCAGCAGCTGGCGGGAGAGCTCCACCTGCGTCTTCGACATGGGGCAATAGACGAGCGCCTCCGTCTTGATGGGCAACGTCGCGAGCACCGCCAGCTTGAGCCGGCGGATCATGAACGCATGCAGCAGCTGGCCGCATTTGGCAATCACGCCCTCGTCCACCTGCCCGCGCTGCAGGTCGAAGGCCTGGTCGAACCGATCCGAGTCTGCAAAGAGTTCGGGGTGGAGGAAGTGGAGGAGCGCCCAGAGCTCGTGCAGGTTGTTTTGGAGAGGCGTACCGGTCAGGAGCAGCTTGCGCTGGCACTTGACCAGCCGCAGGCGCTCGTACAGCGCCGTCTTCTCATTCTTGATCCGGTGCCCCTCATCGAGCACGAGATAGCGCCAGTGGATGCGATGGCAGAGCACGGTCTTCATGTTCGCCGAGTTCGCCATCTCATAGGTGGTGACCACCACGTCGAAGTTGGAGATGTCGGCCAGGAGTTCGGTGCGCATCAGCTCGCGCTCATTCTGGTCGCCCGAGTGGAGGCGCACGATGCGCATCTTGGGCGCGAACCGCTTGAACTCGTTGACCCACGAGGTGAGCACCGAGAGTGGCGCGACCACCAGCGACGGCCCCTTGAGGTGGCATTCAAACTTGAGGAAGCCTAAAAAGGAAATCGTCTGGATGGTCTTCCCGAGGCCCATCTCGTCAGCGAGGATCCCGTTGATGCCGTTACGGTAGGCGCCAATCATCCAATTGAGTCCGGCGACCTGATGCGGCTGGAGCGAGGCCTCAAGCCACGGGTACGCATCGGTCTGTTCGGCTGTCACCTCGGCCCGGGGCACCACCCCCATGACGTCCTCGAGCGCGAAGCCCGCGAGCGCCGCTTCGTCAGTCAGAGCCGCTTTGGCCTCCTCGTCCATCTCGTCCTCAATCGGAGTCGCTGCACGTGAGCCTTTGGAAGTGCCCGCCACGGCGCCGGTCGTCGGCTCGGCGTCGCTCTTTCGACGACCTCCCCGCCCGACGACCGGCATGGCGGCCTCGGCCTCGCTCATCAGGCCGAGCTGGGCCTGGAGCGACCGCTTCGCGCCGCGCACAAACGGTCCGAGAAGCTCAAGGTGCTCCTTGATGTAGTCGTTCCGCCGGCGCTCTGAGTACTCGGATGCCGCCTTGATGTGCTGATTGTGCAGCAATCTCGCGTCATCGAGCTCCTGCCGCTTCCGGGCCTTGCCGGAGAGGGCCATCGCCTTCGCGAGCTTGCGGTTTCGCTTCTCCTCTGCCTTCGCAGCCGCGCGCTGAGCCTCGCTCATCTACGAGCAGAGGAGGGCAGCCATGAGAACTCCTCAGCACGTGCACCATCACGGGCGATCACGGGCGATCACGGGCAACCAACGGGCAATCACGGGCAATCAAGGGCAATCAAGGGCAATCAACGGCCATCACCTTGGAGAGCTCCTCGTCACGCATCTTGGAGAGCATCGAGCCGGTCGGCACGTACACCTTGCCCTCGCGCAGCATGCGCCCCGCACGGACCGCGGCGGCAAGGGAGCCCATCAGGCGCGAATTCTTGCACTCGGCATACCGCGCGATCACATACTGCTCGATCTGGCGGTACGTGATCCCGTAGACGGCGTTTCGCGCCTTGCGCGCGGCTTCGGCGGCGGCTTTTTGGGCCACCCGCTCACCTGATGGGTCAGGCAATCAAGGGTCATCAGTGGCAAACAGGCTCACCCTTGCACACCTGATTATCTTGAGGCAATCAAGGGCCATCAGTGGCAATCAGGCTCACCCTTGGACACCTTCGCCGCCTTGTCCTTGACCTTCTTCGCCTTATCCTTCACCTTCTTGATCTCCTCGGCGGGCTCGCTGTCGGCGGCGGGAGCGTCTGCTGCCCCCGCTGGCAGCTCGGGCACCCTGATGAGCATCTGCTGCCCAAACGAGAGGCCGACAGGCGCCGTGACGAGCATCTCGCGCCCGTCCTGGAGCAGCGCCGAAAAGCGATCACCGGCGCACGTGCCCGGCGGCATCATCACGTACACGTGGCCCGCGGTCGGCGGCACCTTGAGGCGCACGCGGACTCGCAGCGCCGTGTCGGCCGCCACGGCCGTCGGCATGCGCACCTCGAAATGCTCCGAGGAGCCCAGCCCGGACAATAGGCCGGACAAAAGCTCGGAGGCTTCCTGATTTGGGTCGGGCAGCAAGAGTTCGGGGCGGCCGGCGAGGCTGAACTTGAGCGACTCGCCCGCGTCGAGGGACCGAGGGAGGCGCTCGATGAACGCGAGCGCGTCGACCAGCCCGCCAGCGTCCGCGTTCGTTACGTCGAGGGGCGTGGCTGATGCAGCCGAGTAGAGCGTATCCGTATGCTGCGCGTGCCATTGCTTCGAAGCGGGCCGCCACGTCCAGCACGGGCGCATCATCTTCGCCGAGACCTCATGCTCATCGCCATGCACGACCGAATAGACTGTGAACGTGATCGCGCGGGAGAGACGCTCGCGCGCTACGTTGGACACCTCCATCTCCCACCAGCACCCTTCGTGCTTCAGGTCGACATGGTCGCCCTTTTTGACGCTCGTCGCCCATGTCTCACCCCCGGGGGGGGCGGGCGGCGAGGGGCGCAAGCATGCCCACTCGAACCATTCACACTCCTCGTCGCCGTCGAAGGCGGACATGGCCACCTGCGCCTGGTCGTGCTCGATGCACACGATGACTCCCATCGACCATGCCCCTAGCAGCCCCTCGTCTTGGTGCTGCACCTCGACCAACGAGCCAACTTCGAACCCATCGGGCGCCGCTGGCAGCGCCGTGAGCGTGAGCGCCGTCTCGAGCACCTGTGCATGCAAGGGAGGGTGGCGATCAGTTCAGTGGCCCTCAGAGGCCCTCAGAGGCACCAGAGGCATGGGCGCCGTATCGAGCGCGGGAGATCTCACCTCCATCATCGACGTGTCCGCCGCATCGGGTGCGGGCTCCGCCTTCACATTCACATTCACAGCCGCCTTCACAGCCGCCTCGTCGGTTTCGTCAACGCCCTCCTCCTCATCGTCCTCGACCATTGGCACGGGCGCCGTATCGGGCACCATCGGCTCGGGCGGCGGCGGCGGCGGCGGCTCCACCGCCGCAGCCTCGGGCGCCGTATCGGACGCCGCCGGCTCGACCGCCATCCCCTCCACCTCCGTCTCCTCAGCAGCAGCAGCGGGCTCGGGCACCGGCGCCGTCTCGGGCAGCGGCGGCGGCAGCGGCGGCAGCAGCGGCACCTCCTCCATCGTGGCCTCCTCCATCGCGGCCTCCTCCATTGCGCCCTCCTCGAGAGCCGCCGGCTTTGCCGCCGCCGCCACCCCCGCCTCGTCCGCCACCCCCGCCTCGTCCGCGTCGAGCTTCGAGCGCTTCAAGTCCGGCGGCGCTGTAACGGGCGACTTTGCACCGGCCGCCGCCTCAGACGGACCGGCTTCGGCGTCGGCGCCCATCACGGCGCCCCCAGCCGTTACCTCAACAGACGAGAGAGCAGCTTCATGGCTGTGTGCGCCGTGGTGATCGCTCGGCTCGATGTCGGTCTTGACCTCGGTGCTGCGCTTGCGCTTGCGCCCGGCGCCCTCGATCGACTCGAGAAGCGCCACCTGACGAGGGAGGCAATCAGAGGTCATCAGAGGTCATCAGAGGTCATCAGAGGTCATCAGAGGTCATCAGAGGTCATCAGAGGTCATCAGAGGTCATCAGAGGTCATCAGAGGTCATCAGAGGTCATCAGAGGCCATCAGAGGTCATCAGAGGCCATCAGAGGTCCTCCTTGGAGCGTGCGCACCTGCTCAGCGTGTCGGCGGGCGCTCGCCCAGGCGCGCTCAGCGCGCGCGGCGCGTGCGGCACATGCGGCCGCGTGGGCGGCGCGGCGGCGCCATCGGCGCCACATGATCGCGAGCGGCATGCGGCCAACACGACTGCCGCGGCTGCCTCGCTCGTCGGCGAGCACTCGAAGTAACCCGTCGATGGCCTGCCGTGCGCGCCACGCGCACAGCGCACGCGCGAGTAGGCTGCTGCGCACTCGGCTTGTTCGCGCGCGAAGCGGCCGCACGTCCGCGGTCCACCCGCGCCACATGCGCAGCGCGCGCCTCCTCGGCAGCCATCCGCTGCCAGCGAGGGCGCGGAGCGGCCGCACTGCCGCGGTCCACCCGCGCCACATGCGCAGCGCGCGCTGCCTCGGCAGCCATCCGCTGCCAGCGAGGGCCCGAAGCGGTAATCGAAGCGGCCGCGCGGACGCCAGCCGTATGCGCCACGTGCGCAGCGCCCGCGCAAGGGTTTGGACGCCGCGTGAGCCACTCGCCGCTCGCAGAGTCACATCCCGTTCGGCGGCTATCCGCGCGCGCCACACGCGCAGAGTCCGCGCGAGGGTCGCATAGGTGCGCCCCAGTGCGCGCGCGACCGTCGCATGCCGAGTGTGCACGGCGCGCTGCCAGGCGTACAAAGCGCGGCGCGCGGCCGCCTGGCGCACGCGATGCCCATCGAGCGCCTCCACGTGCGCGCAAAGCTCGAACTGACGCCACGTCGAGAGCGCGCGCGCCACCGTCTGCCGAAACGCACAGGCATCCGCGGCGTCCCCAAATGGTAAGTCCGCCCGAACAGGACCCCGCGGCCCGCCTATGACGATGAGGCAGCGCCGGCGGGCCTCCTGCTGCCGCCGTTCGGCCGCGCGCCGCCGCCATAGCCGCAGCCGACGCGTCACGGTCCGAGTGCCGGCGATGCCGTCGAGGAAGCGCACGAACTGCTGCTCGGCCGCGTAGCTGAGCCAGACAGTGATGGCGCGCCCGGCGGCGACCCAGGGCGCCTCGCGCGTCGCCGCACCGAGCACGCGCTCGTGTCGCTCGCATCTGCGCCACCGCTCCATGGCGCGCGTCAGCATGGCAAGCGCAAACCACCGTGTACCAATCTGCAAGTGTCGTTCGAGGCGCGTGGCCGCCGCCCACACTGCCATGGCCGAAGAGAGCGCCGTCGTCTCGGCGAGCTCGCATGCCAGCGAGGAGGCGAGCCGATGGACGGCGCCCGCGCTCCGCGGTTGCGGCAGAATGGATGGGCTCGCAGCAGGCATCCCGAGGTCGGGAGAGTCGCCGGTTTGCGGCGAGTCGGGCACTTGGATTTGGTACGGTGGCGTTGGCGTTGGCAGTCCGAGCTGCGCAGCGGCGGCCTCCAGCCACTCGGGGGTGCCCACCTCTGGCGACTGCGGCGATCGGAGAGTGTGGAGGAGGCGGCGAAGGTTGCCCATTGAACACCGTCCGCCGTGCCGCGCCGTCCCAGTGCGGAGTCCGCCCGGGCTCCCGGGCTTTTTTCAGGCTGTGAATCCGTGTGTGAAAAGGGAGCGGGCGGGAGCGAAGCAAAGACTTTGTGGACCGCCATGTAGGCAACAACACGCAAGATACACTCGTGTGGTAACGCGTGCGTTGCGCGGTATGCGTTAGCGTTTGGTTTCGTTAGCCCGGCCCGCAGGCACGCGACACGCACACACTGACTGCCGATCTCGGCGTCGCGCAAGCGCAGCGTACCATGTGTCGTGCCTGTTGAATTTCTACAACAATGTTAACTTGCAGGTGCTGACTACGTCGGACGGGACTCATCTCTCGGGACTCGGCAAGAATCACAAGAGCGCCCTCCGGCTTCACCCCTCCCTTATGCGCTACCACCAGCGCCACTTCCCGTGGAGTGCCGTGATGATGGCGCGCGTCGCTTGGGTGCGGGTGGATCCTGCTCTTCCCATGGCTCTTCCGTGAGATCATCCTCGGTCCGAACGCGCTTCTTGGCGTCGGCGAGCTGCTTGCGCAACGCCTCAATCTCCGCGTTGGCAGCGGCCTCCTTCGCCTCGGCAGCCGCCTTGGCAGCCGCCTCCTTCACGTTGGCTGCCGATTCCGCCTCAGCGACGGCGGTGGCCAATCGTGCCGCCATCTGCTCGGCCATCCGATCGAGCTCTGCCTCGTGGTCCTCGATGCGCCGCCGCAGGTTGAGGTTTGGCACCAGCGCCGTACCGAGCGTCGCGCGCGTGAGCGGGCTGAGCGGGTGCGGCCCGCGGAGGATCTCCTCAATCGCGCTGCGCTCGTAGGAATGGCCATCGGACGCGACGACTGGGTCCTTCATCTTGTCGTAGGTGATCGGGCATATGAAGTCGGCAGGCAGCGGCACGTTCAGCCCGACAGACTCGCGCCGTGCGCGCCGTGCCGCCGCCGTCTGCAGCTCGTCAAGCCGCGAGCGCACGCGCTCCGTCACCGCCTCGTCCGCCGCGCCGACGGCCGCCGCCGTTGCCAGCGCCGCCTCCAGCGCAACAACGGTCTCACCAGCCTCGGCACGATGGAGCCGCGCCGTCGCAACTGAACGGAGCTTGCGCTGCAGCTCAGAGAAGGCGTGGAGAGGCGCGGCGGCGTTGGCGACGGCGGCAAGGATGGCATCGCTGCAGGTGGGGTTGAGGGCGAGGACACACAGTGTTTGTGCTGCATACCTCGCCGCCTTCGACTCAGCCCCCGCATGCAGCAACGCCACGAACAGTGGGATGGCGCCCGCCTCTCGGATGGCGTCTTTGTTGGCGGGGTTATTGCAGGCAAGGTTCCGCAACGCGCAAGCCGCAATCTTCGCCGCCTCCGACTCAGCCCCCGCATGCAGCAACGCCACGAGCAGTGGGATGGCGCCCGCCTCTCGGATGGCGCCTTGGTTGGTGGGGTTATTGCAGGCAAGGTTCCGCAACGCGCCTGCCGCATTCTTCGCCGCCTCCGACTCAGCCCCCGCATGCAGCAACGCCACGAGCGGCGGGATGGCGCCCGCCTCTCGGATGGCGTCTTGGTTGGTGGGGTTGTTGTAGGCGAGGTTCCCCAACGCGCCTGCCGCATTCTCCGCCGCCTCCGACTCAGCCCCCGCATGCAGCAACGCCACGAGCGGCGGGATGGCGCCCGCCTCTCGGATGGCGTCTCGGTTGGTGCGGTTATTGCCGGCGAGGATCCACAACGCGCCAGCCGCACTCTCCGCCGCCTCCGACTCAGCCCCCGCATGCAGCAACGCCACGAGCGGCGGGATGGCGCCCGCCTCTCGGATGGCGTCTTGGTTGGTGCGGTTGTAGCGGGCGAGAATCCACAACGCGCAAGCCGCAATCTTCGCCGCGTCCGACTCAGCCCCCGCATGCAGCAACGCCACGAGCGGCGGGATGGCACCCGCCTCTCGGATGGCGTCTTGGTTGGTGCGGTTGTCGTCGGCGAGGCTCCCCAACGCGCCTGCCGCATTCTCCGCCGCCTCCGACTCAGCCCCCGCATGCAGCAACGCCACGAGCAGCGGGATGGCGCCCGCCTCTCGGATGGCATCACGGGCAGTATCGCTGGTGTCGGAGAGTCTGAGCAGCGTCGATGCAGCCACTGAGGCTCCGCCGCTAAGCTTGAGCAGCTGCACAAGGCTTGGGATCGCCGGCCGGACGGCCTCACAATCGTCAGCGCTCATGCCAGAGTCAGTGAGCTCATGGAGCTCCTTGGCATGGCGCTCATCGAAATGGCATCGCTCCTCGGCGTGGCGCTTCAAGGTCGCCGCAACTCGCTCGGTGAGCGGGACGCGGGACGACATCAACGCCACCCCCGTTCGAGCTCCCTCGCGCGCCGGGCCCGATAGGCTGTGAATCCGTGTGTGCGTGGGAGCGTGGGAGGGGAGCGGAGAAAGGGGGCGAAGCAACGACGCAAAAGATACATAGACTTTGTGGACCGCCAAGTACGCAACAATACGCAAGATACACTCGTGTGGTAACGCGTTGCGGTGCGGGGGTACACCGGTGGCCGGGTGTCCGCAAATTTTTAGCGGTGTCCGGTGAGCGGTGTCGGAAGATCCGGACAAAACCGCATGTAAAACCGTCAGACTCGCCGAGAAAGCAAAACCGTCAGACTCGCCGAGAAAGGCGCACGGACCGATACACACAGACACTGAGCGACAACATGTTAACAACATGGCCTCAGATGACGCGCACGATCCACGAACGACACTAAACGCATGAGTTTCTCCAGGCCGTTTGGCGGCGGGGTCAGCCGGGGGTTCGATCGCTCTCATGGACACTATATACCGCATGGGAGAGGAGGGCACGCATGCAATTCTCACATGGGATCACGCCTTCTTACCCTTTTTGCCCTTTTTGCCTTTCTTCGGCGTGCCCGATGCCGATTCGGACTCGTCGTCGTCGGCCTTGCCTACTGCCGGCACCGCGGGCACCTCCTCCGCCTTCTTGGCGCCGGCCGCCTTCTTCTTCTTTCCGGCCTCCGCATCGGCCGCATCAGCCGGCGGCGCCGCCGCGGACGGCGGGGCCGCGGGGGGCGGCGCGTCCTTCTCCTTCTTCTTCTTCTCCTTCTTCTTGTCGCCTCCCTCCGCCGCGGCCGCCGCCTCGGCCTCCTCACCGCCAGCGCCTCCCTCACCGCCAGCAGCCTCCTCCGCCTTGCCCTCATCCTTGCCCTCGGCCGCAACCTCCTTTTCGCGCACGAAGAAGACAGAGAGAGTCTTAATGTCGACGGAGTCGACGCGGCAGGTGACCTTGACCTCACCGGGAGCGCCAGCGGTCAGACTGATCGTATACGTGCCATTCTTGTGGTCCACGACGGTGCATGTCGACACGGCGATGCCCGCTGCCTTGGCGTCGACGCGCACGCCGCCTCGTTCGAGCTGGTTGCCATATTTGTCGTGCGTGGTCAGCTTGACGTCGCACATCTGGTTGATCAGCGTCGGCTCTGCGTCGGGGGGCCGCGACAGGTAGCACTTTTGGGCGTTGGGCTGCGCCGCGAGCACCTTGAACGACACGGGAGAGCCGGTGATCTCGACGCCGTACAGCAGGATGTGCACCAAGTGGTCTCCGGATTTCAGAGGCTCGAGAATCAGCTCATAGGTTCCCACCCCCGAGCGCAGCTTGGGGGCATCGAGCTTCTCTCCGTGGTTGCCGGGCGAGTCGAGCACAGCGGTGAGGGACCCCTCGGGCGCCGCGGTCGCGTTCCCGAATTGGTCGTGGACCATCGGGCGCAGGATGACGTGCTCGCCCGCAACGATGCCGCCGCCCTGCTTGGAAGCTTCCGCTTCCCGGACATAGGAGCCCACAGGCGATGGCCCTCCCTCTCCCACCGACACCGAAAAGGGTGAGCCTGGCAGCGGCTCACGACCCTCGGATTGGCCCACCTCGCACCACACATGGAGTTCCTGCGGCCCAGCGATCTGCGGCATGTAGCGCAGCTCATAGCAGCCGCCGCCCACCCATGCCCCCTCAAAGGGGATCGACTCCATCGAATCACTGATCGTCTTCCGTACGCCGCGGCCACCGCCGTCGAGGGCGGCGAAATTCGCCTTGCCACCCTTCACCGGCGCCTCCTGCTTGGCTGCATCCTTGGCGGCGGCGGGTTTCGCCTCCTTGGTATTGCCATCCTTGGCATGCTTCTTCGACCCGGCACCGCCGCCACCACCCGCGAGCGACGTCAGATACAGTCCGAATGTTGTTGTTCCCGCATTCGTGCCCACCTCGGCGCTGTTGTCGAACCGGTCCGCCACACGAATGCGGATGGGCGCCTCGACGCCCGCAACCGCCTTCGAGAGGCCCGCGCCGCTCGCGACGAATCGATTGACGTCGGGCTTGGCCGCGCGCACGTTGACCGTGATCGGCGAGCCACTCACATGAGCACCGTCAACCATCACATCGAGGGGAAAGGAGCCCGCAAGCGTGGACTTCCAGTCGAGCGCGTACGAGCCATCCTGGTTGTCGGTGACGCGGCACAGCACGGGCGCGCCGCCTGCGAGCGCGTCTTTGCGCCGAGTATCCTCCTCCTGCGGCGCCCCCCCATGCGCCTGCAGCATGAAGCGCTTCGAGAGGGTCAAGGTGATGTTGGCGCCGCCCTGGATGCAGGTGTTGCCCAGCATGTCGGCGGTGCGTAGAATGGTGCCCGCCTGCCACGCCTCATCCGCAGACCCTTTGAGGTTGAGCGACTCGGGCGGAAGTCTCGTCGAGGCAGCATACGCGGCGCCGGGAATCACGGTCAGGGAGAAGGGTGATCCGGGGAGAGGGCAGCCCTGGTTTCGCAAGCCCACGTGCAGCCAGTACTTTCCCGCGAGGCCGACGGAGTACGAGACGTGATGCACCTTGACGAGCTTGCCGTGCGCGTGCAGCGTGCCCGGGTCCACGCCGCCAAAGGCGAAGCCGTGCTTGTTCTGGTCGCCTGCGAGCTCGTGCGCGAAGCTCGGCATGACCTGGTCGATCTTAATCATCTTCTTCTTGCCACCTTCGCCGCCGCCATCGCCACTGCCGAAGCCCGACGATCGGAAGGCCGACTCGGCCGCACGGCGCGCGAGCCATTTGTCGGCCGCCTGGCGCGTCGCCCAAAGCTGGAGGTGCCGCTGGCGCAGGGGCGCATCGAGCTTCCGATAGGGGCCTTCCTGCTTGACCTCACTGCTCTCCGCCGCGCCCTCCTCGATCGGGGGGGCGCTCCCAGTTCCCTTGGCGGGTGGCGCGCCGGTCGGCGAGGCACGCCCAGTGGGGGCGGCCGAGGCTGCGTCAGCTCCCTTGGCGGTCGGCGAGGCGGGACGCCCAGCGGGGGCCGAAGGCGAGGCACGGCCGCCAGGAGCGGCGGCGATGGCTGCCTCTTTCTCACCCGGCGCCGGTGCCTTATGAGCGGCCTTGGAAGCGGCCTCAGCGGCGGCGGCCGCTGCCGCTTCGCCGCCGCCGAGACGATCTGTGACGGGCATCTCTGGCGTCCATCCCATCGGCTCCACCCACACGTCAAGGTCCTCGGCGTGCGCGGGCGAGCCCATTGCGTCCGCAAAGTGCACCTCAAACTTGACCGACGTGCGCGCAACGGCGGAGTGGAGCGCGCTGCCACGCACTTGGCAGTGGCTCGCATCGGGGCGTAGTGTGATCACGGTGACGAAAAAGGGGCTCCCCTTGATCGATTCGTCCTCGAGCCGCACGTCGATCGAATAGGTGCCGGTCATGTACGGCCGGTACTCCACCATGTACGAGCCATCGCGCCGGTCGGTGATCTTGCAGCGTTGGAGCGCGGGCTGGGACTGCGTCTTGCCGGCCTCGCCGCGCATGATGACCTGAAAGTTGTCCCCGCCCTCCTCGCGCCGCGTATTCGTCCCGTCGAAGGCCGTGATCATGAACTGCGCGAGCATGCCCACCACGCACGTCACGAGGCCGCTGCCCGACACGATGCAGTACTCCGGGTTGGTTTCGTGAGGGTCGCGAGCGCGCGCGGGGCTCCTGCTACGGTCCGAGCGCCCGCGAGCGCTGCGCCCGCGCTCCGTCCCGGCTTTCGACGGGCCGCCGCTCGTCATCGCCGACACTGGCAGCGAGACGACGGGAGCTGGAAGCGGGGGCGGCGGCGGGGGCGGCGGCGGCGGCGGCGGCGGCGCCTCCTCTTTCACCGGGTGGTCCTTGTCCTTGGCCTTCTTGTCACCCTTGGCGGTAGCGTCGGCGGCGGGTGTGGGCGAATCCTTTCCACCCTTGTCCTTTCCGCCCTTGTCCTTTGCTCCCTTGGTTTTCACCTCCTCCTCCTTCACTACCATCTCTTGCTTTTTCTTGATGAGGGTGGTCACCTTCGTCGCGCGCAGGAAGCCGCCGTGGCCTGGCGGGCAGGTGAAGAAGCGCCGTTTCTCACCGGCCTGGTTGGTGAAACAGCCGTCGTTCTTTCCCACCTTGTCATCGTACTGCACGCCGACCCAATAGCCACCCGGCATGCCGGCGACCGGGCCGACAAACATCACCTTGCCGGAGCGGTCGCCCGGCTGGATGCAGCAGCGGTCGCCCGGCTGCAGGTCGGGAACGAGGTAGTGGACCGGGTCCACCACAATGGGCTCGCGTTCTTCCTCGTCCGCCATTGAAGCTGGCGGACCTGCGCCCCGGCTCGCGGGTGCAGTGTACACACACGGGCAGTCACTTTTTGGGTGCGGACTCTGAAACTTAGTTTGAAGTTTCGTGTTTGCAAATCTAAAAAAAAGTTTGGAACGGGATTTCACCGCGTTTTTTCGATCGTGAAGCGTTCTCCGGGCACCAGCCACGCCGGGGGTAGGTCTGAGTGAGTCAGTGCGAGTGAGTGAGTGAGTGCCAGTGAGTGAGTCTCTGGTGACAGAGAGAGAGAGTCCACACTGTGAGCAGTGAGGTGGCCTGAGGGGTGACCTGGTGTGAGACACGGTGACGAATGATACATTACTCGAGGTCTCCACCCTCTGGCGGTCTGGGGGGCTCTAATCCACTCTAATCTGTCTCAATACCCAAGCACCACGTCGACGGGGGTCACCCATGGCTGCCCCTCCAGACACGCGTCGAGATTCTGCCGCCACTTGGCGAACGCGAGCTCAAAGTAGTCCTCGGTGAGGTCGGCGTTATGCGCAGTGAGCAGCAGGTTTTCACACGTCCACAACGGCGACTCGACAGGCAGCGGCTCCGTCGTGAAGACGTCGCAAGCAGCGCCCGCGAGCTTGCCGCCCTGGAGTGCCTCGTAAAGCGCCTCCTCGTCGATGACGGCGCCGCGGCCCAAACTCACAAAGTAGGTGCTGCTCTTCATCGCCCAATAAACTTGCGGGTCTCTGGAGTGAGAGGGAGTGAGCAGACGACGAAGTCGCACTGTGCGTAAAAGGTGGCGGCGTCCTCGGAACCGTACGTAGCCTCGAGGAGCGGTGCTGCGCCGGGGGTCAACAGCTGCTGCTCCGCAGCTGCCTTTTGTGGGTGGCGGCGGAGTGCGATGAGTCGCATCCCAAAGGGCGCCGCAAGCTTCGCCGTCTCCTTGGCAATGTCGCCGAAGCCGACGAATCCCATCGTGCGCCCCCTGAGGGTACCCATGGTGAACTTGTCCCAGCGCTTCTCAAGGCGGTTGCGCGCGCAGCGCACGAACTCCTTGTTGTGCTGCAGGCAAGCGGCCATAGCGTACTCGGCCAGCGACGAGGAGAAGGCGCCGCGCCCGTTCGTGAGTGGCACAGCCGTGGGTACGAGGCGCGAGGCGAGAAATTCGCCGAGGTGATCGACGCCCGTGGACAGCGCGTGGCGCAGCTGCTCTGCGCCGACGCGGTCAAAGAGCGCAGTTAGCCGAGCGGCTGGCGTTGGTGGGACCCAAAGGATTGCGGTGATCGACGAGACGTCCACGGCCTCAATGTCGGCCTCGATGGGGACGAGCACGATGTGCACGCGCTCGTCACTCTTCGGGAGCGCTGCAAAAAGTGGCGCGGGAGGCGTTTGTGGGAGCAGGATGGCGATTGTGAAGGGCGGCTCGGCCATTTCTCCACTTCGTCACAGACGTGGCACGTGCATGGCTCGTGAGGCAGAACGAATCATGCGTTTGCGTCTGCATCTTCTTGCGGCACAAATCACAATAATTTGTGGTGTCGAGGTCTAAACATTGACTGTGAACCACCCAGGGCTGCCACGTCGACACCGCGGAGTCTGGCAAGCGCCGCGCACCGCGAGAGGGCCTCTCACGTTGTCGCATCAAGAATGTCGGCCTCGGCTCTCGCAGACGAGCAGGGCCGCAAGATCTTCCTGGGCGGGCTTTCCTTCGACGCGCGCGAGGGGGATCTGCGCTCCGACTTTAGCAAGTACGGCGAGCTCGAGGATGTCCAGCTACCGATGGGCGAAGGCGGCAAGCACAAGGGCTTCGCCTTCCTCACTTACGTCAAGGCTGAGGACGCGCAGGAGGCGTGCAAAGTGCACCACCAGCAGCAGTACCTGGGCCGTGAGATCAGCGCCAAGATCGTCGTCCCGCGCTCCGATCGCGGCGGCGATCGCGGCGGCGGCGGCGGCCGCGGCAATCTTCCAGCTCTCTCGCGAGAGCAGGAAGACAAGCTGGAAGATTGGGTGGCTGCGAAGCGCCGGCGGGACTTCGAGGCCGCCGATCGGCTGCGTGCCGAGCTGAAGGACGCGGGGGTCGATGCGGAGTCGTACCGCCCGAAGCCCGGGGGCGGTGGCGCCGGAGGTGGTGGCGGCTATGGAGGCGGAGGCGGCGGCTACGGTGGAGGTGGCTACGGAGGCGGCGGCGGCTACGGAGGCGGCGGCTATGGCGACCGCGGCGGTCGCGACCGCTATGACGATCGCGACCGCCGCGACGATCGCTATGGCGATCGCCGAGGTGGCGGCGACCGCTACGATGATCGCCGCTACGACGATCGCCGCAACGATCGCCGCGATGACCGCTACGACCGTGGCCGTTCGTATTCGCCGGACCGTCGCCGCGACGAGCGCCGTGGCCGTGACGATCGCTACTAAGCGCGGCCGAGCCTATTCTTGCCCAACACCATCGTGGCACCGCTGTGAACTGCGTGTGTGGGGGGGCGGTCGGAGTGTGCTGTCTGCTGTGGACCTGCTGATGAGACGCAACGTGGCTGTGTCGAATGGTGAGTGGCGTGGTGAAACGAACGGTGGTCGTGGTGTGAGGGGGCTGCGACCCGTGTGAAGTTTATTTGATCAGCTTGTGCATGCTGCGAAGCTCACAATGGAGAGAGTTACTGCAGAGTGTGAGTTCAGAGTTCTCCCGCGATCATGCGTGCGCGAGAGTCGGAGAGACATCCCCCCCCCCCCCCGGATAGTGCAATAGGATCGTAGCATCCCGGACGCTGCATGCTGTCAGTTCACTGTTGCGTAACCAGGAGTGGTAGGCACCTACAGTAGGCTTTGCGCTTTCGAGTGGAAATCCATTTTTCTGCGTGTCCGGAAACATGTCAGAAATGCAGTCCGGCCGACAAGGCCTCCCTTCTCAAGACAGAAATGCAGGCCTCAGACCCGCTTGAGCTTCTGTTCCAGCACGCGACCGTGCAGGTAACGACGCAAGATGGCCGTCCCGTTGATCCGTCCTTGCCTGAAGTGCAGCAGCTACTGCGGGCCCATGTCATCCAGGCTCTGCAATCCGGCACTCTGTTTCCCACTCCGATCCCTCCCGGCTTGCTGCCACCTCTCGGTGTGCCGTTACCGTCATCACTGCTACCTCTGCCGCTACCTCCGGGCATGCAGCTACTTCCCGGCCTGCACACGCCGATCGGCGCAAGGAACATTCCTTTGGCCGACCCTCCGGAGGAATCGCCTCCGTTCCCCACTGGCACGGCAGTGCGCAAGCTCGGTGTGGACGACGCGCCGCTCGCACTCGTTCAGGCGCAGCCTGACGCGGCCGAGGGCGACGCGTCGGCTAGCGCGGTGCGCATTCGCGCGATCGGCGCTTCTGCCGACGCCGACGAGGTGGTGCCACCGACGGCACTTATGCGCGACGAGGCGGCGGAGAAGCTGTGGCCGGGCGCTCTCGTGCGCGTACGCCGCACCGTGCTCGAGCCGAGTGGGGGCTGGGGCGCCGTGTCCCACGATTCCATCGGCGTGCTGCGCACGCGCCATCTGACCGACGGCAGCGCGAGTGTCGACTTCAGCTCGGATGACCATCCTAATTGGGCATGTCGGCTGGACGAGATCGAGGAGATGGCGATCTCGGAGGCGCCTCCGATGCCGGGCTTCGCCGAGCTGCGCGTGGGCGCGCCCGTGCGCGTGCGCGAGAGCGTCACCACCCCCCGTGGCGGCTGGGGAGGCCTCGACAGGTGGATTCGGGAGGTGGGACGCGAGCGGTGCTCACTCCGAAGAGACGCCCCCTGCATGCAAGTGCTCACCACGGCGCACTTGCTTCCCCACAGGTGGGACGCGAGCGGATCGTCGGCCGTGTGCTTGGGTTCAAGATGATCGAGCAGCCGGGCGAAGCGATGGCCGAGGTTGAGAACGTGCGAGTGGCCTTCCCCGACTTTGGACATGTCTGGAACGCTGCGCCGTCCGAGCTCGAGCTCGAGATTGCCGCGCTCTCCATCGTCATCGGCGCGCGCGTCAAGGTGCGCGCCACAGTGGCGCGCGCCCGCGGACGCCCCCTTGCATGCAAGTGCTCACCACGGCGCCCTCGCTTCCCCACAGGTGCGCTCCACAGTGGCGCGCCCGCGGTGCTCGTGGCCCGACGGAGTGGATCATCGCTCGGTGGGCAGCGTGCGCCGCGTGATGCCGGACGGCGTGTGCTTCGTGCGCTTCGCCGTCTCACCTCGTTGGCTCTCCTTCGATCTGGCTGAGCTCGAGGCGGCCTCAACCGAGGACGAGGCCACGGCGCAGGCCGCCCACGACGACGGCTGGGCTTCTCTCAAGGCGGGCGATCGGCGGCGCGTCGGTGGGCTGCTGCGCGCGCCGCAGCACAACGGGCAGATGGCGACCATCGAGCGGCGCAATGAGGCAGGGCGCTTCGTGGTGCTGCTCGACGGCGGAGCTCGCATCTCCGTCCGTCCTGAAAACTTGCTCCCAGTCGTGGGAGACTCGCCCAGCACGGAGGCCGGCGCGGAGGCCGGCGCGGAGGCCGGTGCGACGGATGCAATGGCGCAGGCCGGCACGCCGGTGATGGCTCAGGTTGCCGAGTCGGTAAGGGCGGAGGGCGTTGCGGCGGGGTCTGCGGATGTCAACGAGGTGACCGCAAGCGTCGCCGCCGCTCTCACCTCGGCGTCGGTCGCGAACGCAGCGAGCGCGCCGCCGCCGCCGCCGCCGTCTGGCGCGCCCTCGTCCTCGCCTGGCGCGCCAACGGCCTCGCCTGGCGCGCCCTCTGCTAGCGCCCCACCCGCGGAGACTCTCCCGACGTGCCGCCAGGGCCACTCGATGGTGCGACTCGTCTCGGCGCCAACACACTACGCGGGAACCGTCGCGTGCGACGGCGCATGCGGCCGGCGCAGACTCGAGGAGGGCGAATTCTTCTTCCACTGCAGCCAGTGCCGCTTCGACCTATGCCCCGAGTGCGCCGCCGACCCGGACGCGCGTGGCGGGCGCTCGTATTGCGTCTACGTGTGCCGCCCAGCCGTCGCTGCGAATGAGCGCGCGCTGCTGCTCAACGCGTGCCAGAATGCGATCGCGACGGGGCGCGATGGGCGTCGCATGGGCTGGCACGACCGCGGCTGGACGACGGGCGAGGCAATGCATGCTGAGATGCTCGCGGGGCTCGAGCAGCGTCAGCGCGGGCTGGTGGCCTTCAATCTGACCCGTGACGATGCGGATCTCATTGCCACACGGCTGCGCGAGTCGCGGCTGCCGCGCCACGGCGCCGGCGCCGTAATGAGTGTCGAGGTGCTGGAGGAAGAGGCACCGGTGCTCGTCACCGGCGCCGCTGCCGCCTCGTCGGCCGCGGCGCGTGCGCAGGCCGAGGCTCGGACGGAGGCGACTCTGACGGCCGCCACTGCCGCCGTCGAGACCCCCGCGGGCGGGGAGCGTGTGTACAGCGTGATGGTCGGGCGCACCGGCGGCGTGCGATTCAACACAGTCGAGTACGCGACGCACCGCTCGGCGCTGCTCTCGGACCTTCGGCTGGCTGACCCGCCGTCGCATCCCGGCAGCTTCGGATGGCTCGATCGCGGCTTCGAGTCCGAAATGCATTTCGAGGCTCTCAACGTGAGTGGCATGCAAGAGGGGGTGGGCGTTCTGCTCGCGCGTCGCCAGACACGTCGCGAGGCACACGTGCTGCGCGCGCGTGTCGAGGCGACGAGCGCCCGCCTGCTGAGTGCCACCGTCATCGGCCCTGATGAGGCGCCGGAGGACCCACGTGCCGCTAGGGCCTTCGAACTTGGCCAAGCCGCCTTCGAAGCTTTCAGCACTGCGGCGGGCGTGGGCGGTGCGGGCGGCGGCGGCGGGCGCGGGCGCGCTGGCACGCTCCGCATGGGCCAGATTGGCTTCTTTGACCGTGCGCTGCTGCCCACGAAGACGCTGCCCATCTCGGCGCTCGTCCAGGCATTCCTCACGAGCAACGAGAACACGCTGCTGCCTGATGTGGTGGCATATGTGAGGCTAGGGGAGGCGGTCGATACGGTGGGCCTTGGGCCGGCGCAGACCATGCAGCAGACCCACCTGCCCAACTTGGTGCGTGGCGGCTGGCGGGTAGCCGACGCCGTCGAGAGCATGCGCCGTGGCGAGCGCGCGCTGGCCCCGCTCCTCGAGACGGTGAGCGCATCTGGCGAGGATCCGGATTCGTCACGGGATTCGTCACGGGATTCGTCACGGGATTCGTCACGGGATTCGTCACGGGCGCTCGTGGAGCATATTTGGATGCTCGTCTGCGCCACCGAGGCCGCCGGCCGGCACTACCCGCCGATGGCCCGGCTCGAGGCGAAGCTGGCAGCGTCGCAGGATGAGTTGGAGAGACTGGTGCAGCTGCTGCTCGCGGGCCCTGATGCGCCCGGCTGGACGGCCATGGAGGAGGGATGGCTGCGGCAGTGCTGGCAGGGCGACTGGCGCGTCGCCCCCGCCATCGCGCGGATGCGCCAGGGCGAACGACGCCCGTCCGAGCTCTTGTTGCGTGAAGACCCTCGCTCTGATGGGCTCAGTGACGTGGTGCTCAGTGAGGTGCTTCGGCGGGAAGCGGAGCCCTGGGCTCCATGGCGCGCGGGATCGGCGGGTGCGCCCGGCACGACCCCCGCCTCCTCTGCCAGCCGGCCGTCAGAGGGCACTGCCACGGAACCCATGCACGAGCTCAACGACGCCGCCCCCGCCGCGGCTCCAGCTGCTGCTACCGGCGCCTCACCTCGACCTGCCGGCGCTGCACCTCTGGCCGGCACGCTCGGCGAGCTCGCGTTTCTCGAGAGCGGCGCGCGCTCCTCTACCGAGCCGTCGGCGGCGGCGTCGGCGGCGTCGTCGGCGTCGGCGGCGCCATTGCCCGGCGCGACGAGCGGCGGCGGCGGGTGGCCCGCGGGACTTGGCGGCGGCGCGGTGCTCGACGCGGTGCCGTTGGTCTCTGTGGCCGTGGATCCTGAAGAGGAGCTCGTGCAGGCGCTCGTGTGCCCCCTCACGCTCGAGATGATGGAGCACCCCGTGCTTGCGATGGATGGCTTCACGTACGAACGCTCCGCGATCGAGGCCTTCTTTCGGCACACGAAGCACAATGGGCAGCTGCTCACATCGCCCATGTCGCGTCGCGTCCTCGAGAGCGAGCGCTTGCTTCCCAACCGTGCCCTCAAGGCTGTCATCGAAGCACGCAAGCGCATGCGCATGAACGTACGCGCGCCCTCGCGCCCCTTTTCGCGCCAGAACTCGCAGAACGCGTCGGACCGCGCCGTCGATGGCGCTCACGACGGCGCTCTCGATGGACTGCCGGGCGTCGTGCCGGGCGGGGGCGTCCTGCCGTCGGCCACGTCACTGATCGAGACCGAGCTCGGGATAGGCGGCCATCACGTGTCGCCTGCGCGTCGCGTCACGTCGCCCTCGACGCGCCCTCTTGAGCGCGCCGTCTCGAGCGCTCTATTTCCAGAGGTCGCCGTGCCGATCCCACAGCGGGTGTCCTCAGAGCCCGTTGGCAGAGGCCTCGTGCCGCTCTCGCCATCGCGCCGGCGGGCTACGAGCAACAACCCGCCCCCGCCGGAGGAAGAGGAGCTCGCGTAGTAGTAGCCAAGGGCTTGATGGAGTCATTACGGACGTCGCAGCAAGTGTCGCGCCGTGATACGCGCGCCGGAGCTGGCAGCAGATAGTTAGCTCACGAGAGAGAGCGGGGGTCAGCGACCCTTGCTACGAGACCGAGAGACCGAGAGAGCGCGGACCAGCGACCCGGGGCGCAGAGGTGGTACCGTGGGGCCGTCGGGGGAGATACGGGGGAGATAGTACGCTTTGGGACTGTCCGGGGGGCAGGGGCGGGCAGGGGAGGGGGCAGGGGGAAGGCGAGGGCGCGGTCCCGGGTGTCCGTGTCGGGCGATAGCCGATACGCACCGCCCGCGTGGGGGCTGCTGGGTGCGTCCGCGTGGAGGGTGCGGCGCGACCCGGGTCGGTGTGCACAGCTCGTCGCTCGGCTAGTCGCTAGACAGGTTTTCACGACGCGACGACGACGGTTACGTTACACGTAGGATTAGATAAGAAGTCCGGACACCGGTCCCGAGCACGTCGAACCGGGCTGACTCGTGTGTCGTGACTGCCGTGCGAGAGTTAGACCGAGACGGGACCGCGGACCAATCAGCTCAAACCTCAATAGCCCCTGGCCCGGTGCGGTGACGACAGTCCCATAACAGTCCCACGCGATCCAAGCACGCCCCGGCCCAAGCCCTGACCGCGGCAACGGCAACGTCCGACGAAACGCGCGCCGCCCTGAGCACGACGCGCGCTCTCAACGCATGAGTTCTGCCATGCTCGGCTTCGGCATGCGAAGAAGGGTGGGCATCGGCAAGCGATCACTCTGCGCCCATGGCGTCGCGTTGGTCGCGGCCGATGCCGGTCTAGTCACGAAATGGGCGTGGCGTGGAGACGGCGCGGAAGATCGGGGCATTGGAGGGGGTCTGTCCTCGAATAATTCCCCATTTGGGTGGCGCCCAATGAGTATCGAAGGCATGTAGCGGAGCTGCCCGTTGAGCGCGTCCACCGTTTCCTTGCCTCGCAGGAGCGGCGAACGTTTGCTCTGGGCGAGCTGCCCGGCGTGCCATCGCCGAAGTTCATCGGTCTGCGTCATGCGGAAGTAATTGTAGCCGTTGGGCCCCAGCTCGTTGAGTTGCTGAGCCGGCGAGTCCCACGGGCGCTTTGCGTAGCGAGGCGCTTTGACTGCCGGTGACAGATACGAATGCAGGAAGCGAGTGTGGTCTGCCTCTCGAGCCGCCGTGTCTGTGTACGTTTTGGGGGCTCCTTTGATCGCGGGGTGACGCTCAGCTGGGCGTTCGGGGCCGCGCTCGCTTCGGCCGCTGGCTACCCTTTCGATCCCGAGTTGTGTGTCGTCGAGCTCCTGCAGACACCCCATGGGCATCGGCTCCGCACGAGAGTGCGTGGTATCGACTCTCGGCAAGCGGCGCCCATCGTGTTGTTCTTTATAGAAGCGGCCGGCGTAACCGGCGCCGTCACTCTGCATGCAATTCGATTATCGACGTCTTCGTCTATCTCTTGCTCGAACTACACGACTGCATGCGTGGGCCGGATCGTTTCACACTACCATACCATGACCATCATTTCACAGGCACAAGACGGACATGAAGCTCCGGCAGGTGCGCTTCGCCGCACGCGTTCACTTTCTCGATGCTTGCATCAACGCGATCACGTTCACGGATATCAAATCATGGTCAATGGCAAGCTGCGCCATGCTCTTCCTGTCGCGTCTGGTAAGGCCGGCGGCAGCCACATCGCTCCGCACGCGATCTGCTGGTATACGTGCCCGGCACGCCCATAGTATAATAGAGGGCGAGACTAGCGAGACTAGCGAAGTGGTTGCCCATTCCAGTCATGATTTCCTGCGCCGCCACGCGAGCGCGCCACGAGCACGAGAGCGGGCGTGAGTCAGCAGCGCGGGCTTGCCACGCCAGCGGGCCGAACGCAGGGCGCGGGCCGCACGCGCGGCGGCACGGCGGCGGCCGCGGCCCGCGCCTCGCCGGGCGGAGGGGCGCGCGCGGAGGCAGAGGGCGCGCGCGGCGAGGGTCAACCTGGGTTCGATTCTCGGCGGGGGCTACCTTGTTCCCAACAACGAATAGTACAATCAACACCGTAATCAAAAAGTCGACGATAACCAGCCGCCATGCTCTCTTCGAAGGTGAAGCCGGCCACCATGCACTCCCTCGGATTGAACCCCGCCTGCCTCGCCTCAGCGCACGTGTAGCCCCCCTGCTTCGCCTCAACGCACATGTAGCCCGCCTGCTTGAGCCCCTCGACGTAGCCCGCCCGCTTCGCCTCAGCGCACGTGAAGCCCGCCTGCTTCGCCTCAGCGCACGTGTAGCCCCCCTGCCTCGCCTCAGCGCACGTGTAGCCCGCCTGCTTCATCTGAGCGAGCGTGAAGCCCCCCTGCTTCGCCACAGCGCACGTGTAGCCCCCCTGCCTCGCCTCAGGGCACGTGTAGCCCGCCTGCTTCGCCTCAGCGCACGTATAGCCCACCGCCTTGGCCTCAGCGCACGTGTAGCCCGCCTGCTTTGCCTCGGCGCACGTATAGCCGGCACGCTTGATTCCCTTGACGTAGCCCGCAAGCCGTAGCTCCATGAGCGTATACCCAAGTTCCCTTGCTGTGAAAGCTGTCACAACAGCATTCTCGCCCTCGTACTCGTCCTCGTCCTCTTCACCCTCGTCCTCGTCCGCGTCGTCCTGGTCCTCGTCGTCCTCGCCGCGCATAAGTCGAGTCACACCAGTCTCCTTCAATTGCTTGAGCGCTTCCACCCGGAGGCCCAGCTCCGCAGCCGTCGGGGGACGACTCGAGTTTGGGCTGGCGGCGGAGAGCGAAACGGCTGCCTCCGAGCGCAGGCGCGCAATCTCCTGCCGGAGCACCCCCTCCGACGCGTCCGCCTGGGCCCGTAGCTGAGAAGCGTACTCTCGAAGAGATTTCTCGCCTTTGTCCACTTGCGCCTCCACCCGAGCCGACAGAGCTCGGGACTGCTCGCGCAACGCGTTCTCCGACGCCTCCGCCTGCGCCCGGAGCCGCTCGGCTCGTTCTTGAGACAGCTGCTCGTTTCGCCGACGCTCTGCAAGGAAAGCTTCGTCCAGGGTGGACACACGGCTCGTCAGCTGTGCCACCTGCGCCTGCAGCGCCTGAATCAGCTGCGCGGCAACCCTCGCCTCCGCCCTCCATTCGTGCATCAAGCTCTTCGTCTCTGCCTCGTGCCGATCGTGCAGCTTCTCCACCGCCTCCACGCGCACGAGTGCGTGCCCGAGCAGCTGTTCCATCTGCTCCATCGTGCGAGCCATTGATGTGGCACAAAGGAGCGAGCAGGACGGTGTTGGAGGCCACGAGCTTGTTCGGGAGATCAAAAGCGAGCGTCCCACGAATTTCGCGGACTTTCCCCCCCACAGTTTAATTCACACACTCGCCTCCCGGTTTTGTCTCGTCACCGAGTTCCGTGGGGCGGGTTCTTCCGTGGCTCTTTTGTCTCATCGACAAGTCAAGTCAAGTCAAGTCAAGTCTATACAGAAACAACGAGGTTGTTGCTCAACCCGGACTTATGTTTAGAGTGCTACCGCCGGCTTCCCCACCCCCGTTTGTCGTTTCTCGTTTCGGTGGTGAGGTTCTCTTACTTTAGTCACTTTAGTTCTCTAGTCTCAGTCATGTACAGGACATGTACATGTACG
>Ga0210245_100524_pt1 | contig 35186 bp, 28 predicted proteins | sample ChrtobMetaP3_4mM_FD_155450 | JGI IMG/M metagenome (GOLD analysis project Ga0210245, IMG submission 155450) | Chrysochromulina tobin associated microbial communities from unialgal haptophyte culture, Seattle, Washington, United States - P3_4mM | ecosystem: Host-associated > Algae > Haptophytes >...
CGGCGATGAGGGCGGCGGTGGCGAGGGCGAGGGAGGCGGCGGTGAGGGCGAGGGCGGCGGCGGGCTGGGCGGTGGTGGTAAGGGAGGGCGCGACGGTGGGCGTGCCGGTGGAGACGGAGGTTGAGGAGGGGCAGGAGGAGGTGAGGGCTCGGGTGGCGAGGGGGAGGGCGGAGGCGGAAGTTGCGGTGGGGGTGCCGGGCAAGCTGAGACTACGCCCACGAGGCCGATGAGGATCATGCCGAAGGAGCAGGCGGTGGCTCCTGCTGCGACGCGGACATTCTTGTTCCCGTTGTTGTGTATTTGGTAACTCATGAATGCGACTTTACCTGAATTGACGAAGACACCGCCGTCCCCAGAGCCAGCTGTGTTCCCACTGATGGTGCACGATGAGATGGTCACTGTGCCTCCGAAGACTGCGACACCACTGCCATATCCGCTACAGGACATGCACGGTCCATTTTGATATGCACTATTATATCCATCGTAAGCTGTATTCCCGTAGATCGAGGAAGACGTTATCGTGACAGTGCCAGAATAGACAAAGACACCGCCTCCAAATGTTTGTGCATTAGCCCAAAAAGACGGATTAGCTGTGTTCCCACTGATGGTGCACAATGACAAGGTCACTGTGCCTGAATTGACATAGACACCGCCTCCAAAATAATAAGTGAAGCCACCCGTGATGTTGAGCCCAATCAGTTGCACGACGCCGGACGGCCCCGGGCTGACGTACAGCACACGACGCGAACTCGAGGCGCTCGCCTGCGCGTGCAGCACAACCGAGCCTGCCACCACCGCTTCGATGACGATGCTCCTGGTGACGCTGAGCTCGCCGCTGAGGAAGTAGGTGCCGGGCATCAGGACCATGTGGGCAACGGCTGTGTTAGCGAGTGCACTGGTCAGGTCGGCGACGGAGCTCACCAACGTGGCCCCCATCGCTACTGGTGGAAACGGCGGCGACGGAGGAGGAGAAGGCGGTGGAGGAGAAGGAGAAGGTGGTGGTGGCGAGGGCGGTGGCTGGGCATGCTGCAGCTCACGGCGATGGTTGGGCATGAGGGGCGTCGGGAGTGGCATCCGAACAGGTGGAGGAGGTGGAATCGGCGGCCAAGGTAGCGATACGTGCTGCACTAGGTACATCCTGGCAGCAGGAGCACCATGGCTCGTTTTGGCGGCGTCAGCCAATACCGTTATGCCCGAGGGAACAGGCGGGGGGGGCGGACACGTGCCGCAACGCGGCTCGGCAAGTGGTGTGCGCGATGGGATAGGAAGCGCAAACAGAGGGCTGCGCAGCAAAGTAGGAGCACGGCATGGGTGCGCCGCTGATGCCAAAGGCGCCGCTGTCCTCATCATCAGTGCATAATGGAGTGAGCTGCGGCGGTCGCAGCGGTGGCATCTGCACGCCCGACTCTGCCTGATATGCACCAGTTCCATGGCCATTGCGTGGCGTCGGCGTCGTCGTCGTCGTCGCCACAGCGCTGACCAGTGGGACCAAGAACGCGAGCAAGGCCAATTTGAACCACTTGTTACGGAAGGAGCGATTGTGCCTCGCCCACATCGCAAAGCGCCACTTGTTCCGGTAGGAGCGATTGCGCCTGGCCCAAATTCCGTTGCACTTGTTTAGTCCGGACTGTTCCGGCTCCGAGCAAACTGCAAAGACGAGCAACCCGAGCCTGAACAGCACGAGTGCGCCGTCCAAGCATTCCACCCACCGCAAAGGCACCCCGCCCTTTTCGCCGCTTTCCGGGTCCTCCTTCCAGTTCGTCTGGTCGTACGGGAACGAGTATTTGATGTCGGCGTCCCCGATCTTGCCCGCATCGAAGAGCTCCTCGAGTACGATCTTGTCTGGTGTGCCCTCACGCAGGCGCAGTTGGCCGCCGATGCGCCCCGAAGCGACACCGCCCATGACGGTCATGGAGTAGAAGGCTGGGAGCGACTGTGTAGTGATGTCATACTTCGAGTCCATCTCCCTGAGTCCATCTCGGTTGTGCCATGGTTGTACCATTGCAAAAGTGTTGAAAGCACCGTTGCCCGTGGAGAGCACGGACAGGTTGCTTCCAAAGATGTCATCCGTGCTGTACGTAACCTCGCAGCGGCCAACTGTTGGGCTCGGGACGCCGCCAAAGGTGATGTTGGTCTTGTTTCTTGCCATCAGCACAGGAGCCCATAGTGGCATAGGGTTGAGATCGCCAAGCATGGTCGCTTGCGCAATGTGCCACGGCGTAAATGAGTGGGTGGGGTCAGTGCCCGCCCATGGCCCTCCAGCTATGTGCTGTCTCGCGATCTTTGGAGATGTGCATCGAAATCCGACTTCGCCTCGAATATCGACCTTTGAACCATTTGGCCACATCAGCTCAACAATTCGAGCTCCAAAACACATTCTCTCGCCTGTTCTCGATGGTGTATCTCTTATAGAGTGGTGAAAAGAGAAAAAGAGGGGAGAAAGAGGGGGAAGACCGTAGGATACGTCAAAATACCTTGGCTTCACACAGCCTGTGAACGTTAACACGACAGACGCGACAACCGCGTGCTACGGCACTGTTACTGCCCGATCAGAATACACACACCTTACTTGAAGAAAGGTTCATCTGCGCCCCGCACGCCCTGTGAGAGAATTTGAAGGAACTAATTTCGAGTGGCTGAAACGACTCCAATCTTCATCTTCCACACTTTGCGCTCTACGTGCCGGTATGGCGGGAGGTCTTTTGTGCCTACCCGTCCCCTGAGAGACAGTTGCATGCATGCAGACATTAACCAAATCGGGGAGTCCGGGTACACCTAGAATTGTGTGACCCGAATTAGGTTGGATTGAACTGAGACTCAGGCAGGACCGTCCTTTGTGGCGGGCTTCGTGGTCGAACCGTCCCAACTCGACTCGGCGCTATTGTATCCTACGTGCAGCGCGTGATACGTGGTTACAGTAGCATCCAATGGTAGCATCTTCCTATGCTAAGGGACATAATACCAGGTACCGTAAAGTACGGGATACTGGAGGTGCCTAACCGCGCCTGAGGTGAGAGCTGAGCCTGAGGGTTTGCATCGTGCCATCGTCGCGCGCTTCACCTTCAGGCACACTTTCACCGGCGGTCTCGCCAGTTGCGCAGTCTCGAAGGGCCTCCCCAATGGCCTCGCCGCTCTCCCAGGAGTGCCCACGTGCCTTTTCGCTCAGCCTGCCCCACCGCTCGTGCTCGCGCCTGAGCAGCTCGCCAAATTTTCGCGGCTCGGGCGCCTCCACCGTCACCGGCGCACCGTCGTCCGGATGTACAAAGGACAGACCGAGGGCAGCCAGGTAGAGGCCGCTGCCCACGTCCTCGCCGCCATGCTCCTTGTCGCCCAAGATCGGGCAGCCGAGGGCCTCAGCGCAGTGGCGGCGCAGCTGGTGTGTTCGGCCGGTCAGAGGGCATAGCTCGAGGGACGTCAAGTGGCCGCCGCCCACACGCAGGGAGCGCGCCCGCCGGAGCACGCGCCAAGTGGTGACCGCGCTCTTCCCGTCCAGCGCGAGCTCGATACGGCCGTGCTCGCCCACGACCGCGCCGCCGACGATGGCGTGGTACCGCTTCGCCACCCGCCGCTCGGCGAACGCGCGGTTGAGCGCGAGCAGCGCCGGCTTTGTCTTCGCGCACACGAGCAGACCGCTCGTCGGCTTGTCGAGCCGGTGGCACAGGTGCGGCCGGTAGAGCGCCCCCGGCATGCCGATCGGTGGCGCCGTGAGCGCATACTGAATGGCCGTGCGCATCGACTGACTGCCCGTCGCGCCGCCTGGAGGTGGGTGAGTCACCACGCCGGCAGGCTTGAAGACGATGGCGAAGCTGTTGCAGTCGTACACGATCTCAACCGGAAAGGGTGGCTTGCCGCGCGGCATGAAGCCGGGCGCAGTCCGCTCTTGGAGCTCGATCATGTCACCCGGAGACGCTGTGGAGATGCAGCGTGCCTCAGCTCCATTGACGATGATGGCACCTCGCCGCAGGTACTTGCGTGCGCGCGAGAGGGTTGGGAAGAGATCCTCGTCGCAGGCGAGGAGCACCTCTGGCAGCGGCGAGCCCGGCTGCACGGTCGGTGGCACCGCATAGTGCGCTTTGATCGCGTAGCCTGGGCGCACGGCCGACAGCGTGGCCACGAGCAGCAAGTGCATAAGTGCACACAGGCACGACCTTTTCAGGCATGAACGTTTCGGCAAACACACGACCACAGGTCCCGTGGAGTCAAAACGTGGAGGGCGCAGACTTTTTGCCTTCTCGGTTCCATTCGCCGTATCAGCCGGTCTACGCACGATACGGAAATCATTGCGGAAATCAGTACTACGTCGGGACGAGAAATCGGACGTGCTGCGGGCGGTCCGGTCTCAGCTGACAGCTCTCACGAGATCGCGTTCGCGACGCCCCCCCGTGCCCGATTTCTCGCACGATTGGTAATATGGCAAGCACTAGCCACTTACTCTCTATCTACGGTACCATAAAAGGTCGGGCACCGCCGCACCACTGGCGTTTATTACTTACTTACTTACTAATACTGTACTATACGGTATCTCTTCTACACATCGTCACCGACAGGTGCAGGGCCGCAAGGCACGCGCGCGGTGCAGAGGCGAGTGGGCCTTCTGGCTCTAGCAAAGAACATTACCCGGGCTGCCGCCCCTTGACGGCCGCCTCCAGATGAGTGGCTAGATGCTGCTTGAGGTCCTCGCGCAGCTGCTCATCCCGCCCCTTGACGGCCGCCTCCATGTCCTGCTTGAGGTCCTCGCGCAGCTGGCTCATCTCCACGCGCATCGCCTGCATGAGGCGAGCCCGCTCCTCGGCCCCCCCGCGGCTGCTCAGCTCAATCAGGAGCTTGAGCTCCTGGTACTGGCGCAGGGTGGCCTCCTCCTCCGCCGTCGTCTGGATCGAGCGTTGGCGTTCGGGCGGTTTGAGGATGTGCAGCCAGCGCGGGCACACGCGCTGCAAGTTGAGCAGATGGCGCTCCTCGTGCTCCTTCTGCAGCCGTACCAGGTCCAACGAGTCGTCGCCACCGACGCTCCGATGCCGTCGCTTGAGCGCGGCTTCCCACGCTTTGGCTTTCTTCTTCTGTCGCGCCACCTCGTCGCCCTCGTACTCGAGGATCAGCTTTGCGTGCCCAAAGAGTGCGACGAGCTGCGACTGCTCCGAGACACGGTGATGCGACTCGGACATGATGGCGATGAGCATGTTGAGCAGGACCAGCTGTACGAAGAGCATATATGACTGGTACAGGATGAGCATGAAGCGCTGCTCAGCGCCCTCAAACTGCGGATCAGTGCCGTACGACATGAACGCAGGGTCCGACTGGGTGTAGACGCCCAAATTGATCATCACGAGCATGGCGTCCCAAAATTGGTGCCACTGCTTGTATCTGGCGTCGTGCTTGTCCCCCCCCACCGGGCCTTGGCCGAAGTGTTGGGTGATGATGATGGAGACCGCGGAGCAGAAGGCGATGATGAAGACGATGAGGAGGATTAACAGAGGGCCGATGTCGATGATGATCGTAAATAGAGAGTGCATGAGGGCCCCCAGCTTGCGATACCCTTGGAAAAAGTAGAGCAGTCGCAGGCAGGCGAAGAGGCATACGAGCGACTGCAGGTATATGAGCAACCCAATCTCGTTGTCGATCACGCCCGACCCGTCGTCGTAGGACCGACCACTACTTCGCCCTTTCAGCCAGCGCATCGCGTGGTGCATGCTCTCACCCGGCTCTTCGTCGACCATCACCGGCCAGCCAGCGGCAGCTCTGCCGCCGACGCCGCCACCGCTCAGGCCAGCAGCGGCCTCGAGCGGTGGCCCTCGTTCTGCAAGGCGACGGGCCGTCGCGTTCGGCAGTCCGTTCGCCGACCCGAATTGTTGCGTCAACCCCGGGATCAGAAGAACGCCATCTTCGTCGCGCAAGCAGAGGAGCACGTTGATAGTCAACTGTCCAAAGATGGCGATGATGTCACACCAATTCCACATGCTGCTCAAGTATGTGAGTGCGCCGAGGTTGCGCAGCTGGCGAATCTCGGTCGACAATTTCCTCGCGCAGTAGATGCTTGTCCAGACCAACCCGAAGAAGAACCAACCTTGTGGTGTAGTGATCTCGACCCCACTGCCAAGCAGATCACTCCAGGTGTACTCTAGAGTACCGGCGGCTTCCATGTTGAAGTAGAGCACCCAGATCATGTCGAACACATACATGAGGAGCTCGTGATAGAAGGCCTCTTTGGCAAAGCTCTTCCACTTGAACTTGATGAGGTGCTCCACGAGCTCCGAGTCAAAGACGGAGTAGTCGCGCGTCTTCGCCACCGCGTCGACCACCAGCTGGAGGGGCGACACCGGGGTCGGCCCGTGCTCGAGAAGGCCCGCAAAGTTCTCCATGGGCACGCGGTATGCCTGCAGCCCGCCGCCTGCCTTCTTGCTGTACCCTATCTCAATGGATCGGTCATTGGCTACGGCCGCCGCTGTGGTGCCGCCGCTCTCAGGCTTGTGCGCCATGGGTTTGAACAGTTCTGTTATACGCGTGCTGGAGAGAGTGCGCGTGCTCCCGTGGCGCGGCGCAGGCTCGGCGTCCTCCTGATGCGATGTTCGCGAGTACTGCGCGAGCTTCGCCTTCCAGATGCCTTTAGGACACCGTTGGGTGGTGCCACAGAGAAGGACCGAGTCCAGCTTCACGCCAAAGGCGTCGATGTCGCCGAGTACCTCGGGCTCGGGGTCGAGCGGCATGTTGCTGATGTATTGCAAAAAGTCGAGCGGGTAGTCGACGGCGATCGCCTCGAGGCACTCAGCCACGAGACGCATTGAGCCAGGGATGATCGAGAAGCGCTTGTGCCGAAGCGCCTCGAGGAGCTGCTGCACCGAGCGCCACTTGCCTTGCTCGAGGGCCGCATGCAGGCACGTGCGCCCGTGCGCGTCGGCCTGCATGCCGATGAGGCACTGCGCGCTCATTAGCAGCTCGAATAGCTTCGGTTGGTTGGCGTGCGAGATGACAAAGTGCAGGAGCGACGCGCCCGTGTCCGGGTCGCGCGCGTTGACGATGGCGGGGTGCGCGTCAAGGATGAGGCGCATCGAATGCAGCAGCTGCTCCTCGCTCGTGAGCATCGTCGCAATGAGTGACGAAATGGCGCGGAACGAGGGTGGGTCGTGCCATGCGTACTCTGTGCCGCCGCGCCCGTACAGGGAGGCGAAGTGGCCGTTGGTGAAGCAGAGCGCATCGGGCGAGATGGTGATGTCATAGGTTAACATCTCCGTGGGCAACTGCAACACGTCGCGCTGGTTGGCCAGATCGTACACGTTCACTGTGGGCAGCTCGCCACCGACGGCCATCCTGGACGAATCTGGCAGCATCGAGATGCACCAGACGGCACCGGGCAGCGCAACGCGCCAATCGGGCACGCCCGTGCGCCCGTCGAGCACCACGACTGCCTTGTTGGTGCCGCCGTACACACAATACGTGAGGTCGGCCGACAGGGCGACGGCGTACACAAAGTCCTCAGCGACGGCCGTCCAGATGAGCGAGGTCTTGTGCTGGGCACCGTCGGGCTCGATTTCATAAAGGGCGACCGTCTTGTCGCGCCCTCCCACGCACATGTGCTGGCCGTGCGCGTCCAGCCCAACCGCGTACACACGATCCGTGCGCTTGACCCTCGCGATCTCGTACATCTCCAGAGGCGGCGGCGGCGGTTCGGGGGTCCCTAGAACGAAGTTGCCCGAGAGCGATGGCGTGCAAGACGGCGGCGCCGGCGCGCCGGCGGCCGCAGTGCGGGCGCCCGAGGTGGCGCGCGAGAGCCGGTACAGATGCGCGTTGCCGCTCCAGCAGCCGAGCGCGAGGTGTGAATTGTCCGGTGAGAATTGCATGGATCGACCCAGGCAACTGAACGACATGGAGGTAAAGAGCTCGAGCTGCTGGATCTGGCGCAGCTGGCTCGGGTGCGTGTCGTACACGGTCATCTTCATGTTCCAGTCGGCAGCGACTAGAACGGTGCCGTCGGGCGAGAGGCGCACGCACCAGACAACCCTGGGATGATCCCATCTGGCGAGCAGCCCCGGTGAGGTGCCGCCGGTCGGGCCTGGGCCATGGGCGTTCGCATCGTACAGGCAGACATACCCCTTGGCCGTGTTTGTGGTCTGGCCCGAGCCGATGGCGAGGAGCGACGAGTCCGCCGACAGGTGCACCGACCACACCGAGTCGTCGGCACACGTAAAGTGGCTCATCTCGGTACCGGCGCAGACATTGTACATCGTCACCTTCTTGTCGAAGCCGCCCACGACCACGATGCTGCCTGTGGACGTGAGGGCGCAGCAGCGCACACGCGACGTGCGCGGCATCTTGCACAGCGTGGCGCCCGACTCCGTATCGAAGACGGTGACGAGCTGGTCACCGGCAACAGCAATCTTGCCTTGTGAGAAGGCCACACAATGCGCGGGGCACTCGAGCCATAAGAGGGGCTCGCACACGACGCCCGGGCACTCCACGCCGTTTTCGGCGAGGCGTGCTGCCTTTTCGCCGCCGCCCGCGCCGCCCGCGCCGCCCGCGCCGTCCGCGCCGCCCGCGCCGCCCGCACCGCCCGCGCCGCCCGCGCCGCCCGCGCCATCCACGCCGTCTGAGGCTCGAACCCCGGGGTCGCTCGCTCGACGCCATCCGCGCTGCTCGCTGGCGCCATCGGCCGCAGTCGCGGCTTGCTGCACGGCAGACGCCCGCACAGGGTCCTGTCTATTGTGCTCTCGGCGTTTGCCAAGGGCGTGCCTTGCAGCTCGAGAAAAGGTCTGTGAGCGGCACATGGGCGCTGAGGAGGCCCGAGGCAAGGGTGCAGTGGGCGGCGCGATGATCTTGTGCTCGGAAACCGGAAGGAGCTGGTAGACGTCGGTACAGTCGACAGTGCCGACAGCGAGCCGGTCACAGCGTGGCGAGAGGGCAAGAGAGTACACGGTCGAAGAGCATCGGAATGCGACCATCGGTTCGCCCGCGCGCGCCTCGATGGCCTCGGGCGTGTGTAACCCCCACAGCTGCACGAGCTTCGAGTCGCCGCCCGTGCATAGCACGGACGCGTCCGCACACAGCGAGAGACATAGGACGTTTCCTGCGGTCTTGAAGCGCACTAGCTCGGTCAGCATCGGCGTGGGCAGCGACTGCCAAGACGCGGCCGTGCTCTCCTTGGGCAGCATAAGACAGTAGACCAGCACGTGCGTCGCCCCGCCGCCAACAGCGAGGCGCGTGCCGCCGGCACCTACGGCAATGCTGTTCACGCTGCCGATGAATTTGTGCTCGTAGCACACGGTGCCGTCGTTCACGTGCCACAGGTGCAGGTCGCCCGACATGCAGCCCGCGATCAGCAGCGCCTGCTCGCCCACGCCCGCGAAGCACACGGCGTTGACAGCTGACTTGGCCTTGAAGGAAGCGACCGTCGCGCCGGTCGTCGTCGAGTACACCATGGCGTTGTGGCCTTTATCGTAGATCGAGCCAGCGGCGAAGAGGCTGTCGTCCTCGGAGAAAGCGACGCACGTGACGGTGTCGCCGAGATCGCGCACGAGCTTGGCGGCGCCCGTCCACTCGGGCGGCGGCTCCGCGCCGTATCTGCCGCCTCTCCGCCGACTCGCGGTGCGCGAGCTAATAAAACTTTCGATAAGACTTGCCACGCCCAACCGCTCCATGGCGGTTCGTTGGTTGAGATCGACGACCCCTGGGGTCACTGGCGGGTCCGCATGCGCCTTGGATTGCGCCCGGGCCGCTTTCGCTGCTTCCCCGATGACCCCGCCACGGTTCGAGTTCGTGGCACGGTGGATTGCGAGCGCCAACGACCGTGGAGCCTTGGCTCCAGCGCTGGCACGAGCGGGTTGGTCATGAAGGCCAGTCGTCGGCCGCTCCTCTTCCGAGCCGTCGGAGCGCTCCATGTCCGGCGGGCCGTCGTTGCGGTTGTGCATGCGGCCGCACTTGAAGTCCTTGTGCCGGGCGACGACTGTGGCCAGATTGGCCTTGTTGTCCGCGCGGACAACATGGGCGACGACGTGTTTCAGGTCGCGGTCGCCAAGGTGCTGCGGGACCGACCCGCCGAGCCAGTGCGGGCCATCGGTGCGATTCTCGCTGCCCATGCTGACGATACCTCGCGCCAGCGCGGCCGCGTCAACAGCGAGAAGAAGAAGCCCAGGAGGACACGGCGTGGGAAATCGGACTGTGAATGAGAACAAACTCGGATCTGTGCGCATTCAACGGGGCGTCCTCGACGGCGGCGCTTCGTTTTGCGGGAATCACAGTGCTGAATCGGCCCGCCGCGAGACGCCACTCCGCCGACCGTTCTCCAGTGAATGTCTGTGCGCGCTCGCGTCTCTCGCAGTACCGACGGCTGGGACGATGACGGCAGCGACAGCTGGAACGATGCCAACGACGATGACGATGGCTGGGAGTCGGCAACAACGATTCGCTCTCCACCAAGCCGCTCCATGATGCCGCCAGCACCGCCCCTGCCGCAGCCACCTGACACGCCGCCGCGGGCTAGACGCGACGAACCACAGTCCAGCCTTGGCGGCGGACCCGTTGCCGGCCCGTCGCCACGCGGTCGTCGCATGCTCCGTACCATTCTTGGCCTCACAGCACTAGCGCTCCTGCTCGCCTTTCTACGCCCGCGCTCGTCGGCGCCGCATTTGGCGGCGAGCGCACTCGTCACGGCAGAGCCTCTCCAGCAGCGGGTCGCCGCGCAGCTCGAGCCGCCGCACGACCGCGTCTCCAGCCGGCCCGTGCCGAGTCCGCCGCGGCCGCCGTCTCCCCGTCCTCCTCCGCCCTCGCCTCTCCCGGGCGCGGGACACGATCGCGCGTGCCAGCAGTGGGCGATGAGCGGAGAATGCGCTAAGAACCCCTCGTACATGCTCAAGACATGCACCGACGCGTGCGCGCGCGCCGCTGGCCATGTGGTCGAGGCCGTGGCCTCCGCGCCGCCCGCCGCGGTAGCGAGTGGCTCGACGAGCACCGTTTCCAGGGCCGAGAAGAAGGTCACGTCGCTGGACGAGGACGATGGCGCCGCGGCGGCGGACAAGGTCGAGGACGGAGCGGCGGCGGCGCCAGATAAGGATGAGGATGGCGCGGTTGCGGAGACCGACGAGGACACTGATGAGGACGACGCGGCGGCACCAACGGCCGACGAAGACGTTGCGGTTGCAGCAACTGCTGATGCGGATGGCGCGGCTGCTGCAGCTGCGGACGAGGCGGCGGCGGACGATGAGGAGAGCGTACTCCAGCGCGAGGCGGTCGCCGATGCTGAGTCAGATGTGCGCAGTGCTACTGCCACAGTCACAGCTGCTGCCTCAAATGCCTCGAGTATCGCCGCCACCGATGGTAGCAGCAGCAGCAGCAGCAGCAGCAGCAGCAGCAGCAGCAGCAGCGTTGTCGGTGCCAACACGAGCAGGGTAGATGACAAAGCAGTCTCAGATGATGGGGCGATCGTGGCGGAGAAGGCGGCGCCTGAGAAAGCAGCAGCCGAGAAAGCCGCGGCCAAGGGCGGGAGCGGTGCAGCTGGGCCAGTCGACGGTGGAACAGCCAATGCGACGATCTCGACTAATTCGACGAAACCCTCAGCTGGGGCAGTCGACGGTGGGACAGCCGACAAGTCGACGATCTCGACTAATTCGACGAAACCCTCAGCCTCTACCAATCACACCATTCCTGCAGAGCTCAACGCGACCGGTACAGCCACCATCGGCACCAGTGCGAACGCCACCAGTGCGAACGCCACCAGTGCGAACGCCACCAGTGCGAACGCCACCAGTACGAACGCCACCAGTGCGAACGCCTCTGCCACTGCCGTGAACGCTGTCCCCGCCGCCGCCGATGCGGACGTCAGCACAGCGGTCACCAACCGCACGGCGGCAGGTACCTCGGCACCCGCAGCCTCCAGTACCGGCGCGCCAGCCAACCGCTCCGCTGCTAATCCTGTGCCGCTCCTGCAGCCAGTGCTCCTGCAGCCAGTGGAGGCAGCGGCGTCGAGCGCTGTCGCGAGCGATGTGGTCGCAGCGGCGGCTCGCGATCATTTGCCCTCGGCAGCGGAGCAGACGGCGGCCACCAGCGCTGCCGCCATCAGCGCGAACGCGACCGCAGCTGAAGCCAGCGCTACCACGAAAGCCAACACCACCAACACCAATGCTTCTGAGGCGGCGGCCGAAGGTTCCAGCGCGGGTATAGCGACGCTGCTGACCAAGATGAAGACGCTCAAAGGCCGAGGGTCAAGCGGTGGCACTCCCCGGCCGAAGCGCAAGGCACGCACACGCGAGACGACGACGAGGTCGGCTGCAACCGCGTGATCTATGGGCTCTGTCGGCTGTGGATGAAGAGTGGTATGTGTGTTCGGACTTCCATTGGTCCGTCCGCGGTCCCGGCACCCGGGATGGTGAAATTTGAATTCTGTTCGCACCCGTTCGTCGTTGAGTTTGAGCGTGGGCCGCTCCTGGTGGCCGTCGGTGGCTCTCTAGACCTACTCTAGACCCGACCGAGTACCGTCTACGTCTACGTGTATACACACGAGTAAGCTACTAGCCTTTACTTGCATGGAGCTTCAGAATTCAGTGCGCACAAGGGCGGGGCTGGCGCCCGCGCCCGCGCGGATCGTCGCGTTGCAATTCAAGTAGTAAGAGTCGGGTTCGGGCCGTTCATAGAATCCTTTGGCGCTTAGCGCTGGCAGTGTTGCACGCGCTGATGAGGCTCTCGATGGCGGCGGCGACGCGCACGGCCGGCTGCAGCTCGTCCTCAGGGCTCTGGGGAAGCCAGCATAGAATATGTGCGTGCTCAAACTCGGCCTCCAGCGCCTGCACCCACTCTCGCGGGATCTCGATCGGCGGCGGCGTGACGAACCCCACGCGCACCCAGAAGGCCTGTGCATCGGGCGAGGCAGCTACGAGCACGCAGCGCAGCCCCTCAGCCGTTGCGAGCTGCTGCACCCAGCGTACTAGCAGCGTACCGAGCCCACGGCGCTGCCATGCGGGCTCCACCGCCGTGGTGAGGATCGCGGCGTGTCCCTTTGAGGGAGAAGCTCTGATCTCATGCTCGCGCTTTTCCCACTTGCCACGCTCGCGCGTCTCCTCTACTTCGACTCCACTCTCGACGATGCCATCGCCGCCATTGCCGCCATCGCCGCCATCACCGCCGCCGCCATCGCCGCCATCACCGACGCTGCCATCGCCGGTGACGTGGCCGCGAGTAGCGCCGGCAGCGTGGCGTCGGAGGGTAAGCGCACCCAACAGCGCAGCCTCGCCATGATCATCGTACACTGAGCCGCTGCCACGAATGAGGACCGCGGTGAGACTGCCATTTGCATGCATGAGCTGCTCTCGCACGAAATCAATCGTTCGAGGCCCGCCGCCTCCCGCCCGATGGCCCCCGCCGCCGCCAGCCGTTCGGGGCGTCGTGTCGGGCATGCACGCGTGCCGGACGTAGTGCACGCTCAAGCTGGGCAGCTCACGCCTGTAGAGGTCCTCAGCGTCTTCGAGGGCGGCAAAGGCCTCGGTGGCGGAGGTGGCGGAGGCGCTGGTGGCCTCAGGCTGGTGAGTGGTGGAGGCCAGCAGAGATGGAGCGACAAGGAGCAGCCTGCCTCCGAGCCAAGCGCCTGCGGGGGGTAAGCGCCTGCAGCAGCCTGCACGAAGGCCGGCCCTCCCCTCACCAGTGCCCAAGCGATCGTCATTGGCGCCGACGCCGCTGCTGCCGCCACCGCCGCCGCTGCCGCGCGTGCGGTAGCGCGGTGCGGCTCCGTTTGAGCCGTCTTCGCCCTTGGAAACCGGCGGCGGTGGCGGCAGCAGCGGTGCGACTCCGTTTGAACCGTCTTCGCCCTTGGAAACTGCGGCCGCTCGGCTCGCCGCAGTCGCCGGCCCCGCTTCACGCTGTGAATCATTCACATTCACAGTCGCCGGCCCCGCTTCACGCTCCATGGTCGGCGCCTCGTTCCTCTGCTCTGCGGCCACCTGTTGTGCGGGCAGTAGCACAGGTGCCTCGGCGTTACGATGAGCGGTGGCAGGTGCGAGCGGCTTGGCGTCGCCGCGAGCGGCGGCAGGTGCGAGCGGCTTGGCGTCGCCGCGAGCGGCGGCAGGTGCGAGCGGCTTGGCCGGCAGTGCGCTGGCCGCATCGAGCACTGCCTTGATCGCGTCCCGTAGCTCGTGCGCGAGATCACGTGCACCCTCCGAAGGCGTCCCTGTGAAATCACACCCCTCCTCCCGCGCTACTGACGCTCCCGCAGCGGCGCAAGCGCCCTCGCGGGCGCAGGCAGCAGCGCGATCGAGCTCCGCGCAGAGCCCATCAGCTGCCCTCGCGGCTGCAGCCGCGTGCTCGAGACAGCGCTGCTGCTGCTGCCCGCCGCTATGCCTCCATACTCCCGGCCGCTCGCCCGGAACCCACGCGTTCAGTACGGTGCCTATGGCCCCGTCGATCGCGGCCATCAGCTGCGCGCGCAGCACCTGATGAGGGAGGCCATCAGAGGTCATCAGAGGTCATCAGAGGTCATCAGAGGCCTTCAGCCGCGCGCGCAGCACCTCCCTCGAGGCCGCTGCAGCGCACGAGGCGGCCGTCGGCATGGCTGCCGCCGCAGTCTCCGACGACGGTGCTCTAAGCGCCGTACTGAGCGCGGTAGTCTCGGAAGATGAGGCGGCCAAGGACGCGTCAGCCGCGCCAGTGGACGCGTCAGCCGCGCCAGTGGACGCGTCAGCAGCGCCAGCAGTCGTCCATTCGGCCGCCGCAGATGACGATGCGAACGAAGCAGCCGATGGAGCAGCATCGGAAGACGAGGCCGCATCGGACGGCGGAGGATGGCACGGCACCGCCGCTGCTTGCGCGGGCTCTGGCGAAGTTCCGCTGCCGCCGACTGATACGGTGCCAAGCTCGTCATGGCGAGGGGATGCGGCGGAAGATCCGTGGTGACTGGCGGCGCTGCTGGTGGGGCCAGCTGGCGCATCGGCGATGGTAGGTGTCTGAAGGCGCCAATGCGCAGCGAGCTTAAGCTTCGGGGCTGCACCGTTCGTGGCCGGTGGGCCTGTCACGAGAAGCTGCAGCTCATCTGCCTCCGACAGTGTGTGTCTCTCGCCAGTCTTCAGTTGAACAACGGAGCAGCAGCCGTCGACTCCGCCAGTGCGCACTATGCATCGCACCTTTGCTTGTCCGACTGCTTCCACATCCAGCTCTTTCGCGTTTGTTGTGCGCCGCAGGAGCACCTGCTTTCGGCTCACACGGTCATCCACAATGCCAGTCCTTTTCGTCTCATCGAGGGCCGGGTAATCGCGACCGGTTACACGCTCCTGCTCGGTATCAGACATGGACAGTGTACGCACGCCGGGCAGCAGCGAGATCAGGAGCATCGGGACCACATGTGGTGCGCGGCTTCGGACGCTTCGGTCTATCGAAGCCGGGAAAACCCTCAGGGGAAAACCGTTCACAGTTTCTGTGAATTTTCCTATCAACTTTTCCTATCAAATTTTCCTATCAACTCACCCTCTCACTCCGCTCGAGCATCCCACTCGGTCTGTCGTACGGCGTGCCGTATGTAAACGCGGCGTTTCGTCTCCTGTTTCAGAGTTTGTTTCACGTTCGCATGGTCGCGGTAGAGTAGCCTTAGGATGGGGGCACGAAGACCTTCCACCTCGCCGATGGCCGGCTTCGTCAGCGACGGCCGGTTGGCTGATCTCGGCCTCTATCGGCCAACCTCGCCGGAGCTCTACCGGCATTGGCGCGCAATCTATCCCGATCGGCTTGAGGAGCAACGTGCGGAAGAGTTTCGTGCCTGGCTGGGAAGCAGCACTGCGCCCTCGCACCCGATGATTGCGCCCTCACCGCCGAGGACGCCGTCAACGGTCCGCACCCCCCGGCACCGGCGCCGAGCACCAATCGAGCCTCTACCCGCACCGATAGTGAGGCTAGCTGAATTTCTCAATGCCGCAGCATCTGCCGAGCCGCCTGAGCTGGAGGAGTGGCCGCGTCTGCTGCCCACTGCCGAGGAGAGCTCGCTTCGATGGTCGATGCCAGCTGAGGCGCCGTCATTTACACGTCGGAGTACCCTCAAGCCCGTCAAAACCGTCAAGCGCCTGTCGACGTTGCCGCTCCTTTCGGGGCGCGACGTACCAAAGCCACTCCCGCGAGAGCCAGAGCTTGCGGAGGCGAGGTTCGGAGGCGAGCTCGCCTCCTTCTTTGATCGCATCGACGAGGCGTACGCGTACGATGCGGAGACGTCACGATTGCGAAGGTTGGGATGGGGAGGGAAGATTCTGCGGGTCAAGGCAGCGAAGGAAGCGGAAGTTGCCCAGAAGGCTCAAGAGAAGGCCCAAGCGATCGAGTTGGCACGTGTGCGCGCGGAGGACATACGCGTGGCCAAGCCGAAGAGCAGGGGACTTGTCGCTGCGGCTCCTCCTCCTGAGGCTCCATCGCCAACTCTGCCGCCACCGACCACATCACCGCTGCCAGCTGCTCTGTCTGACCCGGAGGAACGGTGGGAGCGGTGGGAACCCACCGCGCCGAGGACTCCGAAGCTTCCAAAGTCTGGGACCATCATGCCGTCGGATCAGGCGGCTGGGCCTGCTGAGGTGCACGACCCGGAGCCACGGGTGACCGTCGAGCTGAAGCCACGAGTGACCGTCGAGCTGAGGCGCAAACCGAGGCTCAGGTTGTTGCTCTCGGGCCGCCTTGCAGATGCGATGGAGGCTGCGATGGCCCCGTTACAAACAACTCAGGAGGGACCCTACAGCTGAAGTGACTACTGAGTACTGTACAGTAGTAGTAGAAGCGCGTCGATCTGCCGTGCGTCGCGAAGCGTCGAGGAGGTTACATGTAGTGTAAGAAATAGTCGATTGGCAATTTAACGTGAAGAAACAGTCGAGAGGATTTGGGGTGGGGGGAGATTGACTCGTTTAGAATGTCTACTTCGAAAAAGAACTTGGTGAAACTCGCGAGAGCCCGCCACGCCGCGCCGACAGGCATGGCGACTTCATGAAAAGACGATGGAACTCACGTTGCCGATGAAGGCACTCCTGACAGCAGCAGTCGCACTTGTCGTGCCCGTGATGCTCCTCGGGCTTCGCCGGGTTGGCGTTGTCAAGGGACTAGGTCTTCCCGAACTGGCCGGCATCGGCGTGCTCATGCACGTTCCCTATCTCCTCGAGCCTGCCCTCGCCGTCACGATCTCCGTCGCATTGAATATCACGTTGATCTTGCGTATACAGGAGCTGCAAGAGGAGGCCTCCACCATGTCAGGGACTATGCCCACTGGAGACCAACAGACTGTGAGCGCGGCGATTGCCTACCCGGCTGCGGCTCCACCAGTTGCAGCTCTGCAGGCAACGGCTGCCGCCAGCGACGCGCTCGCAACCAACGCGCCGGGGCTCATCGCACGGCTGCAGGAGGCGGCGCCGGGGCTCATCGTGCGGCTGCAGGAGGCGGGCGCCATCTCGGCGGCTGAGGCGGCAAGCCTCTTTGGTCGGTTGCTGAGCGCGGCATCCGCGCCGCCGGAGGCAGCCGCGGCAGCCGCGGCAGCACCTGTCGCACCGGCCGCATCGGCCGCACCGGCCGCCCCACGGCCACCAAGGTCGCCGGCTGTGGCTCCGCCTGCACCGGTACCCGCATCGCCTGCTCTGCCCGCGCCTGAGCGCCGTGCCACACAAGATGGGGCCTCGAGCGTGAAGCTGCCCAAGCTGAGCGCCGCTGAGCTCTCGTCGGTGGCTGCTGGCGAGCTCGTCCTCAAGGCCATCGCCACCGACAAGGGGAATGAGGGCCTCGCTGTGCAGCGCGTCCAAGCGCCAGCCGATCTCGTCTGGGCGACGATCTTGGATTTCGGCGAATGGCCTCGGATGGTCGACGATGTGGTCGCGTCCGCAGTGTACGACAAGCAAGGCTGCGACATCAAGGTCAAGATCACGATCGGCGTCGGTCTCCTCAAGATCCACACGTACGTGCACCACGTGCTCGACAGAGTGGCTGGAGTGCTCACGTGGAGCCTCGATGCGACCAAATCGAGCGACCTGCTTGCGAACACGGGTTACTGGATCGTCCGCCCTCATGATCTCAATAGCTGCACCGTCTACTACTCATGCAACGTGCAACTCCGCTCGTGGGCTCCAGGCTGGCTCGACCGTTACATCGCGCGCGAAGGGCTGCCTCGGGCTCTCGGCTGGCTGAAGCGGGAGGCGGAGGAGCGCGTGGCGGCCGCGCCGCCCGCGCTAGGCAAGCAGATCTCTATCCGGCCGAGCTCCTCATCGCCTGACCTTGCGGCGCTCGCGTTCCTCGACCCCTCTGGCGGGCTGCATGGGGGGCTACCGGGGGGGCTCGAGCGGCGCCATTCGGGTAAGCGCCCCTCCCTCTCGAAGGTGCCAACGCCGGGGCGGCGCCTCTCCACCGAGCGCCGTGAGGAGCGCCTCTCCACCGAGGCTGCGGACTCGAGCCCCGTGGCTCGACGGCCGCCGGTGACAGTCTCGACGGCTACCCTCTCGACGGCTGCCGGCGTAGGGATCCTACCAGTAGGGATGCTCGCGGCCTCGACGCCGTCCACGTCGCCGCACCCGCTACGTCGAGAAAGCTCGGCGTCGGATAACTTTTCGTTGGGTCCCTTGGCGACCTGTGGGCTGCTCGAGGCAGGCGTCCAGGCCCTGCGGCGCAGGCAGGGTGCTCATACCGGGGACAGCCTGGCGCATCGGCGCACCAGGAGCGAGCTGAACTTGCGTCAGCTCGACTACTCTGATTTTCATGAAGTCTCCTGACACGATATGGCGCCAGCGCCGCCGGGCGTACATTCATGTAGAGGTCATACAGAGAGTTCGAAGGTTCACAGTCGAGCCGCGCGGCGATTCACAGCTAATTTTCTGCCTCGAGTGGGGCGACGTTCCGGTCCACCCAGGAATCCAGTCCCTCAGCCTTTGACGCCGTCGGCATTTCGTGGCGAGGCGCGCGCCCTGCCACAATGCCGCCGAAGAAGCCAAGGAAGCAGGCCGCGGACGCAGCCGCACAGGCTGAAGCCGCGGCTCGTGATGCCAAACGCGAGGAGGTGGAGGAGGAGGACGACGAGGACGACGAGGACGACGAGGGAGAAGAGGATGATGACGATCGTGAGGCACTCAATCTGGGCACCGAAGATGCGACGGAGCCTCTCTCGATCGATTTTGGCTTCTTTGACCCGAAGGCATCCGATTTCCATGGCATGCGGGCGCTGCTCTTGAGCGGTACTGCTCTGATGCCCGCTGGCTCCACGTGGGACATTAGCGGTCTGGCGGACGTGCTGAGTGAGCAGGTCGAGGTTGGCAGCGTGGCGAAGACCATCGGCGAGGGTAGCGAGGAACCCGCCGACGACGACGTGCTTGGCTTCATGTCCGCCGTCAACCTGCAGGTGCACCGCACCAAGCTCTTCGCACAGGAGATGCGAGCAAGCATGCTGAAGCGATGCCCAGACGCTGGCGCGCGCGAGGAGCTCTCCAGACGTTTCGATGACCCGCGCGTGGGTCTGATCGTCTCGGAGCGCATGATCAACCTGCCCGCTGCGCTCGTACCCTCGCTCATCGATTCGCTGCTCCAGGACATAGCGTGGGCCGCGGAGAACGCGGAGGACAAGGCCACCCGCGATGCGCTCAACTTTTCCGAACTGCTCCTGATCGCCGCAGTCACGCTCAAGCCTGGCAGTAGCGCCGGCGGCAACGGGAGCAGCGGTGGCCCGATTGGTGCCGGAGCGAGCAGTAGCGAGGGTGGCGCGAGCGGCGGCGGCAAGCGGCCCAAGAAGCGTGAGAGGCAGGCCGCAGCGGCGAGTGCACAGGCGGCGTTGTTTGAGACGGTGGAGTTTGTGCGTACGGAGGAAGAGATCCTCGCGGCCACGGCCGAGTGGCAGGCGCTCCTCAACGGCACAGGGCGCACGCGCCAGATGGTGCTCGCGCTCACGCCGGAGGGCATGCGCCAAGCCATTCCCGCGCTGCACGCTGCGATGGGAGAGGACGCCTGAGCCATGCTGAAACATGAGCCACGCTGAGTGGACTTGTGGGATACTCCTCCTCGCCGAGTGGGCGAGGAGCGTCAGTCCACTGCGATTATTTCGTTGGAAGGTGGCGGGGGATTTCGACGAACATCAGTCCAGTACAGCAGGTTGATTGCAAGGACGGACTCGCCACGCCCCGTACAGCTCAAATTTTGCGGTGCGGATTTATCATAGACGTGCACCGTTTTGCGTTGTGTAGAAGCGCGGGTCCAGTTATTTTCCGCATTCCGCGTCTCTCGGACCCACCGCGTTGGCGGATGGCGCGCCGGCCCGGCGGCCCGCCGGTCGGGGGGGGCGGTCCGGTCGCCGGAACCGCGGAAGGGGCCATCGGCTTTCGGTTTCGCGCCCCCGACGCAGGCCGCAGCTCTCCTCTGGCTCTGCCACCCCGTCTGGCACCCCAAGGTTGTTGATGTCTGATGAGGGCTTCCTCAGTGTTGACATGCATGTGTGTCCCGGCTCCCCCGAGCCCCGTGTTTTCTAATTTCTTACCAACTCCGAACTCGCTACACGAGTCTTTTCTTAGGTTGGATTTTATCGAGAACATAACGAGAACCGGGCCCCGCGCGCGCGGTGGCACCATGACGGGATGAGCGGATGACATGACCGAAAGGAGCCCCCCACAGGACGAGTGGAGGCTTTCCTATCGTTTTTACGAGAAAGCGAAAGGAGACGTGCGGAGCGGATCCCCGCTTCCGATTTATCAGTCTGAGAAGGGGCTGGGTACCAGACCGACAGACGAGACCCAGGTGCTGGTTCGTACCGTACGGTTCGACGTTCGTTTCCGCCTTCGGCATGGCCTTCGCCCTTCGGCTTTTATTTACATTTGTAACGGCCCGGCCGTTTTAGCAGTTTTTGTGAGTTTACACTCCTGGGTCCGGTCAACCATAGGGACCCTATCTTCCATGGGCACGCCCCGGCGCAGACGCTTTTCTGAGTACGAGCACATGGGAATCGTGGTCCACGACATTTGTCGGGTTGACGTATTGATGAGCGGGCCTTCGCAAGCTGTCCGCCCATTTCCTGAAGGATGGGTGGCCGACTGCCGTGTCGACGAATATTGCATGATTGTTGCTCAAGATGCTGTATGCTGCTTCGCTTGGATCGTGCACCATCGGCACGGAGCCGCTCTCCTCAAGCATGTCTTCGATGATGTAATATCCGCCAGGTTTCACGATGGGCCACAAGGTCAACAGCGTCCGCTCCTGGCCTGCTGGCGTGTGGTCGCCATCATCAATCACAATGTCCATCGTGCCATGAGCTATCCCAAAGCGCTCCAGAGCCTTGGGATCCTTCGAGCTCCCCAGCAATAGGCGGACGCGCCGCAAGGAGTGGCCACTGGCGTTCAGAAACTCTCGGGCAGCCGTGAGGGCCGATGCAGAGCGATCGATGGCATGTACCGTCGCACGTGGAAAGTAATCCAGCCACATTGGCACCGATTGCCCATAGAGGACACCGACCTCAGTGATGTTTTCCACGACCTCACGCAAAGGGTCGAACAGCATTGCATAGAGGTCTGTGTACTTGTGCTGCTCTCGTCGTTTATCTGTGCCGAATTGTGACGCAAGCTGCTCGATCCACCGTTCCGCTTTACACGCGCAGGCAGATCCAGCCAGCACGAGAAATTGGATGAGCATGCACGTTCGTATTTTTGCTGGCTATAGCATCCGCGGGGAAGCGCCCGAACGACGTTCTGTACGACCGCGCCAGAACCCAGAAGTGCCTCTTGCTTGTGCACCTCCTGTGAACGTTAATGTAACACGACAGACGCGACAACCGGTGTATCCGGATAAAAGACGGCTACAAAGTATACCCCGGGGTATGAATACAGAAGTTGGTCCCCATCCCCGGAAGCAGCGGTGTCAAGTCAGATAATAAATCCGTTGGCTAGCCAAATATTTGAAAGCCGTCGACCCGCCGCAGCCTGCCAGGCCTGCTCTTCGTTGGCGCCGCAGGGCGGACCCAAGCGGCGCGCAAGCCCGCCGACAGCCCCAATTTAATGACGCGGCAGTGTGCCGGTACTTGACGTGCACCGTGATGCGTGTGAGTGTGCATGTATCCGGGGGAGGCTCGTTAGAAATCGCGTCGACGCGGTCAAAATGACTTCAGTTTCGTTCAAAATGAATGACGAAACGCCGAAATCGCGTACTTTCGTGTCGAAGATTATGGAGGCAAAGACACCCGAGCTGATGCCAACCCGAGCTACGAGGAATCCTTTGGAGAGCCTCCACCTCGGTTCTGTTCTGCTCGAGCTGAAGCCAAAGCTGGAGCGTCGACCATCACGAGAAGAGGTGCAAATGCGCGGATTGATTAAAAACAATGTGGATGTCGTGCAAGGCACGTTGGCACGTCGTTCAATAGCATCTTCTCTCGAGCGGGCCATGCGCACGCGACCATCTTCGACGGATCTGATCGAGTCAGGAGTTATGCAGAGCGAGGGCTCGAATACCGAGGGCATATGGCAATATGAAATGGCCCGACAAAAATGGCTTCCAGCAACATCAAATGAGCCAGCACCTCGGAGACTAGCCAGGCAGTTTGGCTACACATACGGTGGGTCCGTGCACGTGACGATCCGGGAATCAGATGTGCCCGCAGCTGACTAACTGTGCACCATGGCTCCCACCCGTGCAGACGAACAGATGCAACCCGCACAGACGAACGGGCACAGACGCTACCCAAGCTCGGAGTACTTCTGATCTCTCGTCGAGCGCGCTTACTTCGCGCGGAGTAGGCTTGACAAGATCTAGACTCACCCACCGGCACCGCCCTCAGCTCGATCCTCGGCCTAACATCTTTGTAAGGCGCATTGCGCATGCGTGTGGGCATGTGTGTCGAAGCGATATCTATCTCTGATTCTCTGTATCTCGTCATCTCACATCTGCCTCGAGAAGCGATGGTTTCCGCAGCTTCGGGCGGAGACATTGTATACGGTAAATCTGCATGAACTGTTACTTTATTATAGGCTTTCGCCCTTTTTTCCTTTTTTCCCACTCGCCCTCCGCGATCGAACCGACCAAACCCCCCGAAGCTGGTACACGCAACACACTGGCTCAACGGACTCTCACAGCCGACACAAGGAGCTTTCCAGCTTACTTACCCGACACGCAGTGGAAGGACTCTCACAGCACACAATCAACGGCGGTGGCGACAGCGGCGGCGGCGACGGGCCTGCACCACCGCCACCGATGAGCTGTTCCAAGCGGCCTCGTGAAGGGGCGTGGCCTCGCCCCAACCACCCCTCGCGCTGGCTGATTCTGGCGTGATCAGCGGTAGGACCTCGGCGTCGGGCCGTTCGTACGTGCTACCATCAAAAAGGCTCATCCGCTCGCCTGGTCGATTGCGTGCGGAGGGCCGGTTGGGATGGCGGCGGCGGCGATGGCGGCGGCGGCGATGGCGGCGGCGACGGCGGCGGCGATGGCGGTCGCGAGTACGTGCACATCTGGTAGTCGCCCAGCCCTGCCGAGGTAATTGCAACGCCATCGATCTTGACACTGATTTCATTTGCCCAGGTTTGTGTTTTGAGCGTTATAGGATAAAAGCTCCTGCCAGGGCAGCTTGGCGGCGGTGTCGGCGGGAATGGCGGCGGCGGCGAGGGCGAGGGCGGCGACGGCGGCGGCGAGGGCGGTGGCGGCGACGGCGGTTCATTGACGCGCCGACTTGAGCGTTGCTGCCACCTGATCGACCCACTGCTTGTGCGACGCGTAGAGGCCGGCGTACCGCTCGTCGGCCTCGTCCACGTCGAGCCAGGTCACATCAGCAGCGTCATCGCCGGCGTGCAAAGGCAGCAGCGCGCCCATCTCGGCGTCGCAATGGAAGTGGAACGCGGTCGTCTCCATCCACGCATTGTCCGTGTTGCGCGGGTCGTCGACGTAGCCGCGGTAGACAACTTGGCCGCTCGAAAAGAGGCGGGCGCTGAGCTGCTCGAAGCGCGCGTGCAGCACCGGATCTGCCAAGTGTTGGCCCGCCTCCTCGGCGAATTCGCGCCGGACTGTCACCGAGACTGACTCGCCCACGTCGACCATGCCGCCCGGCAGCGCCCACGCGCCGCAGTCCCTTCGCTTGATGGCGACCACTTGGAGGCGCCCACGGCTGCGTTGCCGCCAATGTTGCGCTGCGGCGTGTGTTGCCGCAGGCAGATCGGGCTCCTCTACTGGTAGGAAGCGCGTCACGATCGGATCGGCCGCATGGTTGGGTCCCCACTTGCCCAGCAGCCCTCGTTCGCACATGCCGGTGCGCCCGCGTGGGTTGCGCGGCCGCCCGTCAGTGCCTATCTCGATGGGCCCTTCGAAGGATCGGCGAGCGGCCCACACGTCCGGTGCGAGCGCACTAAAGTCGACAGGGTCCGCCCAGCCGCCCCGCGTCACGTGTGCGTCGTTGGCCAGCACGGGCCCCGCTGTGAAATGCGTGGGCGCGTAGCCGGGCAGCGCGACGGTGAAGGGGACGGCGACGTCAGGCACAGGGAAACGTGGCGGGTACTGCGGGTTGGCTTGCGAGCGGGCCGCGGTGTGATGCGGATGGTGCGGATGGTGCGGATGATGCGGATGATGCGGATGGTGACCGTGCGGTAGCGGCTGTGTTGTCGACCAAAAACCACAATCGTAGCCGTTTGGCTTACGATCGTAGCAGTCGGTGCCTAAGGTGGAGGAGGACTCATCGCTGTCGCTACCGTCGGTGAGATGGGTTGAGATGGTGTCGTCGAAAGTATCAGACATGATCGCTTTTGCCTACGCTTCTCGCTCGTGTCCCGGCCTGGTTGGCGGCCGCTTCTGGAGACTCTGGATTAGCAAGCGGAGCTGGTGCTTGCGAAGAGAGGAACACTTCCGAGCGCGCGCCCAGGTTTCGACGAAACTGACTAACGCGACGAAACCTGGATGCCTCGTTAGTCAGTTTCGTTAGTAAGTTTCGTCGCGGTCCCCCCGCGCTCACCTTTCCTCGCTCGCTTTCTGTCCGCTTCAAGCAAAAGCAAGAGGTACTTGTGTGTGTAACCAACTGCGTTTGCGAGGCGTGCGCAGCGCCTCCCAGCCCCTTGGCAGCGCAAGCGCAACGGCGCCCCCCCGTGCGCCCCCTGGCCCCCTCCGCCCCTTATCAGCTCTTTCTAGCTCTGTCCTCCGACGCACGCGCCGGCCGCCGCGCCCGCCGTGTCCGCGAGCCAATGCCGCGAGCTCGAGGTAGGACAGACCGAAGGAGAGGCTCGCAAGCGAGCAGGGTCCTGAACGCCTGATTTGTGATTAACGCGGGAGCGCGGTCCGGGACGGTACGTTCACCGTTTGCGTGTGGAGCTCTAGACACGCTTGAGGCTTGAACGCTGAGAGTGAGGCCTGAGGCGGTGCTCGGTGCACTGGCGTGGCAGAGATATTTGTGTCACTGACTAACCTACCAGGCAAACGCTCGAACACACGAACCTGGTGTCGTGTGCGTCACAACTCTGTGCGCAACGATCCTGGGCCATCCTGGGCCGCCCAAGGGTCCTCGATATGATTACCATCCTGATCAATATACTTGACGCCGCCGCACCCGATTTCTTTTTTCGGGTTCGGCAGTCGAAACACCACCTGGAGGGCCCAATACAAGAAGAGCAGGCCGACGACAGCCGTACAGGCAAACCAGGCGTATTGCCGGTCGCGCCGCACAGCCAGCTGGGCCTGGACCAGCGTGTAGGCGGCGACCGCCGCGAAAATGAGGCCGCACGCGGCGTGGAAGAGCGCCTCGCCCGCTATCATGATGAGCAGCCCGCCGGTCAAGGCGATCGCAATCATCAGCACTGCGTCGACGAGCGACCAGCGCGGCGGCGCCGGTGCGCTCGCAGTCACCATGCCCGCCAGTTCCGGTCGGTCCCGTCCGCGGGTTGCGACGGATGACAAGTTAATTCTTTTTTGATGAAAAGGACTTCCCATGGGTAAAGGAGTGAGAGCAATGATATTCATCCGCGAGTTCATGCGTGTGCAGATTCGCCCGGCGCAACGCCCATGTTATCGTGCGGCGGACGGCAAGATGAGCGTCGTCGCCGATGTATGCTCCTCCACGCATCGCGCCTACGGCGTGACGGAAGTACAGTGCGCAAGCGTTACCCACATCAACTGCGCAGTCGCCCCGCCGCCGCCGGTTTCTCACGCCACGGTCGGCTGCAAGCGAAACATCTTTCTCGACGTGAGCGCTGGCCAGCCTGAAATCCCGCCTCGCGGCAGCACGGAAGCTGACAGCAGACGCCGCTCGCTCTGTGCCTGGCTCGCAGATGGGTGCCAACTGGTGCAATACGATGCAACTCTACGAGAGCTTGCCCGAGACGGCGACGCTGGCGCACGCAGGATCGCCGTGGCACATCTTTGCAGTCGAGGCTGCACCGCTGATCCAACCATATGTTGAGCGGTGCGTCGCGGCGCTCGCAGCGGGCCAGCCGCTGCCCGTGCCCCCCGTGCCGCCCGCGGGAAGCTCGATGCAGCTGCTCAACTACGCCAACGATCTTGGCTGCAGCGCGGAGAAGGTCGGCCGTGGCCGGCGCGAGCGCATGAACTGCGTGGCCGCTGCCCTCAAGGAGCCGCTCGCCGCGCTGGAACGGATGGCCAACCCCGCGCTCACAGCAAATCCCGCGCTGCTCGCGGCTCGGCTCGGCGGCGCGCGCACGCGCGGCGGCTGCCCGCCGAGAGCCGGCCCCAGTGTCAGCGGCGGCGGCGAGGCTGTCGGCGGCGCGGGCCTGCTTCGTCGCGGCGGCGTCTCGAGCGCGCGAGGCTCGACCTTCGAGCTGCTGCCGGCGGCGGCAGGGGCGAGCACGGGCACGCTGCGCATGGCCGGCTCGCCGCTGCAAATGCTCCGTGGCGGCATCAACCTCGCCGGATCCAACCACCAGCCCCAGTTCGACGTGCCCAAGATCGACGTCGTGCAATGGCTCTTCGACTCGTTTGACGAGAGCGACTTTGTAGTGCTCAAGATGGACATCGAGGGCGCCGAGCTCGAGATCGTGCCCAAGCTGCTCGCGACGAACGCCACGCGGCTGCTCGACGTCTTCTTGTGGGAGTGCCACGCGAAGTGGAAGGGCGTCAGGGGCAAGTGCCAATGCGTCGGCTGGGAGGAGCAGCTTCGCCGTGCAGGCGTGCGCCGCGTCTACCGCGAGCCCTACCGTTTTGCTCCGGCCGAGAAGTATCGGGCGGCCGCTTGGAATGCCACGAGGCTTACGGCCACGACGCCCACGCCCAATCCCACGGCCATGTCGAAAGACCTTTAACCACCGCAACCCTAACGCGAAACTCCTGAGCTGAGCTGGGTCGTCGATCGATCTCGATAGGGGTTGGGCGTTGGGCAAGGGACCACACCAACGAACCCGAGAGAGATCTTCATGCTCTCACTGTGCGGTGGCATGGGTGTTGCCCCTCCACGACCGCTATTCATACGAGTCCGCGATATCCCATGACCACACGGTCCCGCTCCAGCATGCGGTCCAGCACGGACGTCGACGTCGTGTGCTTAACTGTGGGCCTTGTCGCGATGTGATCACTCGGTCGGTGCACGCTCGGCATCGCATGTACGACCTTGTAATCGGCAAATCTCAGTAGTAAGTAACTTCTGGAAGTCACTGGAACTGCAGACTGTAGTGTGCACCATTCCTGTGGCGTCTCGCACAGATTTATAGAAATCACACAGTCACAGACACACATTCACATTCACACATACACATTCACACCATGGCGGGTACCGCGCGGGGGCGGTTTAGAAGGGCGACATGCCCATGGTGAGCTTGAAGCTCATGGCGGTGGTGGAGTGAGCGTGGGGGGACCGCGAAGAAACTGAACTATACTGAACTGATGGCGGGAGCGGCGAGGACCGAGGAGTATGCAGTATCTGTGTATATAGAAAATGAGGAACGAACGGAGCGTACCGTGCGTAATGGCCTTACGTGCATGGGGCCCCATCCGCGGTGTGCGTGTGGTACCTGCACTAGGTACGAAACCAAACCAAAAATGTCATTGTCGCGGGTGTGAACGAGTTTGTTCACGGCGCGGATGCGCGGTCCGAGAGGCGACACAGGAGACGGTGAGGCGTTGATGTCGTCCCACGTCCCGCTAACCGAGCGAGTAGCGGCGACCTTGAAGCGCCACGCCGAGGAGCGATGCCATTTCGATGAGCGCCATGCCAAGGAGCTCCATGAGCTCACTGACTCTGGCATGAGCGCTGACGATTGTGAGGCCGTCCGGCCGGCGCTCCCAAGCCTTGTGCAGCTGCTCAAGCTTAGCGGCGGAGCCTCAGTGGCTGCATCGACCCTGCTCAGACTCTCCCTCACCAGCGATACTGCCCGTTATGCCATCCGAGAGGCGGGCGCCATCCCGCCGCTCGTGGCGTTGCTGCATGCGGGTGCTGAGTCGGAGGCAGCGAAGAGTGCGGCTGTCGCGTTGTGGATGCTCGCCATCAACCCCACCAACCAAGACGCCATCCGAGAGGCGGGCGCCATCCCGCTGCTCGTGGCGTTGCTGCATGCGGGGGCTGAGTCGAAGGCGGCGGAGAATGCGGCTGGCGCGTTGTGGAACCTCGCCGGCGACAACCCCACCAACCAAGACGCCATCCGAGAGGCGGGCGCCATCCCGCTGCTCGTGGCGTTGCTGCATGCAGGGGCTGAGTCGCAGGCGGCGGAGAATGCGGCTGGCGCGTTGGGGGAACTCGCCCGCGACAACCGCGCCAACCAAGACGCCATCCGAGAGGCGGGCGCCATCCCGCCGCTCGTGCCGTTGCTGCATGCGGGGGCTGAGTCGGAGGCGGCGAAGAGTGCGGCTTGGACGTTGTGGAACCTCGCCTGCGACAACCGCACCAACCAAGACGCCATCCGAGAGGCGGGCGCCATCCCGCCGCTCGTGGCGTTGCTGCATGCGGGGGCTGAGTCGGAGGCGGCGAAGAATGCGGCTGGCGCGTTGTGGTTCCTCGCCCTCAACTCCACCAACCGAGATGCCATCCGAGAGGCGGGCGCCATCCCGCCGCTCGTGGCGTTGCTGCATGCGGGGACTGAGTCGAAGGCGGCGAAGAATGCTGCACAATCACTGTGCGTCCTCGCATGTAACCCCACCTGCAGCGATGCCATCCTTGCCGCCGTCGCCAACGCCGCCGCGCCTCTCCACGCCTTCTCAAAGCTGCAGCGCAAGCTCCGTTCAGTTGCGACGGCGCGGCTGCATCGTGCTGAGGCTGGTGAGACCGTTGTTGCGCTGGAGGCGGCGCTGGCAACGGCGGCGGCCGTCGGCGCGGCGGACGAGGCGGTTACGGAGCGCGTGCGCTCGCGGCTTGAGGAGCTGCAGACGGCGGCGGCACGGCGCGCACGGCGCGAGTCTGTCGGGCTGAATGTGCCGCTGCCTGCCGACTTCACATGCCCGATCACCTACGACAAGATGAAGGACCCAGTCGTCGCGTCCGATGGCCATTCCTACGAGCGCAGCGCAATTGAGGAGATCCTCCGCGGCCCGCACCCGCTCAGCCCGCTCACGCGCGCGACGCTCGGTACGACGCTGGTGCCAAACCTCAACCTGCGGCGGTGCATCGAGGACCACGAGGCAGAGCTCGATCGGATGGCCGAGCAGATGGCGGCACGATTGGCCACCGCCGTCGCTGAGGCGGAATCGGCAGCCAACGTGAAGGAGGCGGCTGCCAAGGCGGCTGCCGAGGCGAAGGAGGCCGCTGCCAACGCGAAGGAGGCGGCTGCCAGCGCGGAGATTGAGGCGTTGCGCAAGCAGCTCGCCGACGCCAAGAAGCGCGTTCGGACCGAGGATGATCACACGGAAGAGCCATGGGAAGAGCAGGATCCACCCGCACCCAAGCGACGCGCACCATCATCGCGGCGCTCCACGGGAAGTGGCGCTGGTGGCAGCGCATAAGGGGTTATGGGCGCTCTTGTGATTCTTGCCGAGTCCCGAGACGCCGAGAGAGTCCCGTCCGACGGAGTCAGCACCTGCGATAGAACATTTTTACAATTTTAGTTGAGAATTCAACTGGCACAGCACGTGGTGCGCTGCGCTTGCGCGCGCGCGGAGACGTGTGGGTGCTGCTGCTCTGGGTCGTGGCTTTGCGCCCCCGGCCCCGCCGCCCCGCGCGGGTCCGGGGTGTCGAACGTCGGAATTCGCGTATCGCGAACAGATCGCTTGATCGTAGCTGGTATATTTATGATTAACACATCGACGTAAACTGTATCAGCGCGCAGCCGGTATTATTTTCACGAAACGTCTGAAGAGACGCACCAGCGTGCACTGTGAGTGCTGAATCTCGAGCGACCACTTCGTACCCCGCGCGGGTCGGGCGCGGATCGGTACACATGGCGGACCCGAGCGCTGCATTCTAAGATCCTAGAGAGAAATCGCGCATAGAGTGCGTGCCAGCACTGCCACGTCGAACCGCGCTATGCGCGCACGCATTCGCATCTTCGTCTCACGACGGCGCCGCCACGATCATCCATGCTCATCGCATACCAGCTAGAGGCGGCATGCCTCCTGCGCGAAGCGGCATGCCCCCTAGCCCGTTTCGTCCGCCGCAAGAGGGCCCGCCCGTTGGCATGGGCGGCGGCACGGGCAGGGAGGATGGCATGGGCGGCAGGGCGGCATGAGAGGACGATATCGAGGGCAGTGGCGCCAGACGGCCGCCGGGCGGGCGGCGAATGGCGTTCATCGCGTCCCCCCAGCCGCTACCCATGCCCCCGCTGCCCCCCCCGCCGCCTAACGCGCCGATACCGATGCCAGGAAGCCCCTTACCCCCCAAGCGACCCCCCCCCAAGCCTCCCCAATTGGGGCCGCCACTTGAGTTCCCTTCCGACTCCTCTCGCGCGCCCGAAATGATGTTGTCGCCGCCGTACTTGTTGCGCCCCTTTTTCTCCGCTTTGGCCGCGCGCTTGCGCGCCGCCTCAAAGTTTTTGCGCCCAATCATGCCCTGGAAGCGAGATTGGAAGCGAGATTGGATCACACGGTTTGAGATTGGATCACATGATTGGATCACACGGCTGAGATCGGATCACACCTGGAAGCGCGATTGGATCACAATCGCAGCCCGCTCCATCTCCTGCTGATCTTGTTTCTCCTGCAAGCCTCGCAAGCCCGCGGGCAGTGCCGGTGGAGGTGAATCGGACGATGAGCTCGCTGTGGAGCTGTTCGGCTTGCGACGCAGGATTTTCGCGACGCGACGGCTCATCATCGAACCGGCGCCCGTGCTGCGCCCTGTGGGGGAGCTCTCGCCGCTATCGTCTGCCTTCCGGTACAGCTGCAGGTTCGCCAGAGCGCCAGCCGCAAACTGCTGCACGTCCTCCGACTTGTGCTGCAGCGGAGAGAGGCGGAAGCGGCAGCAGCATCGGGGCGCGTGAGCGAGTGCGACGCATGTGCGCGCGCATGCAGCGTGGCAGCGCGGTTACATGCTTGGGCGATGGTTACATGCATGTGCGCGGTGGCTACACGGCGGTGGTTACATGCATGCAGCGTGGCAGCGCAGCACCCTCGCAGCCGCGGAAGCAGCCGCGGCATCGGCATCGGCCGCGGCAGCGGCAGGAGCGGCAGCGGCAGCGGCAGGAGCGGCAGCGGCAGCGGCAGCTTGCCCCCCACACGAGTGCGCCGTCGCGGGCGCACCTTGAGCAGCTTCTTGAGCGTGCTCTCGCCGCCCTCCTCGAGCACCTGCTGGCAGCACGCCGTGTTCTTGTACGTGAGATTCTGCACAGCAGCCGTCGAGTGCAGCGTGATCTTCTTATCCGCATCCTTGGCCTTGAGCAGCTTCACGAGTGGCTTGACGCCGTGCGCCTCGAGCACCTTCTCCTGGCCGGGCGCGAGGAACGCGATGTTGGCGAGGATGCACGCTGTGTACGCCTTCACGAGCGGATCCTCCGACTGCAGCAGCGCAGCGCGAGCCACGGAGCGAGCGATCAGCGAATCGCAAACACAGCGAGCTCGAGGGGCCGTAGCGAGCAAGAGGCGCCCGAACGGGCAGGGTGTCGAGAGCATCCCAGAGCTCGAGCGTGGGAGTAGCAGCGTGGGAGCATCAGCATGGGAGAAGCAGCGCAGCCGCAGCGCAGCATCTGTACAGCATCAGCGTGGCAGTAGCGTGGCAGTAGCGTGACAGCAGCGTGGAAGTAGCATGGCAGCAGCGTGACAGCACCCACCTCATTGTCGCACAGCCATTCGACGAACTTGCCCGCATACTCAGAGAGCATCAGCAGGATATCATCTGGTAGGTGGTGCGGGGCGGACGGTGAGCAGGTGCGCGGACTCGCGAGTGCAGGACCGCATGGGCACGCAGCCGGACAGAATCTTCGCCTGGTCAGGCAGGCAGCAGTAGCACGCCGATAGCGGTGGCATCTGAGCCCGTGCAGCCGCGTGCAAAAGCTCGGCTGCTATTGGAGGTGCGGCGAGCCTCACCGTCGGCCTTCGCAGCCACCTTGGAGAGGGCGGCGGCGATCGGGTTGCGGTCTGGGCTGTCGAGCTGGTCCAGCAGATATCTTACGTTCTCGACCGAAAGCTCAGCATCTGCCGGCATGGCCGCCCGCCCGCAAGGACTCTAGGCGGCGCACCAGGCAAGAAGAACAACCCCTTTCTGGTTCTTCGGACTTTGTAACCCCTCAGGACCACATTGCCGTTGCAATTGGCGTAGGTACGCCAGAATCAGTAATACGCCGGGCGAAGGATGACAAGACGCATCACTGGGCAACTGCTCTCACCGCGGTTTCTTCGTGGCGGCTTCACGAAAACGCGCCAATCACCGTCGGCTTTGCGAAGTGCCTCAGCCTTGAACACTGGCTGGCGTCATGCGCGGCATTAACGCGCCCACCTTCCTCCTCGCGCTGGCCCACGTGCGGCGGCTGACCCCGCCACGCCTCGCCGTGCCCACGCCGCCGCCGCCGGCCGACGATTACACCACCACGGCCTGGGAGGCAGCCGCTCCGCCGACCCTTCCCGCAAATGCACTCGTGCTCGAGGAGGCGGACGAGGCTGTGTGGGCGGACGAGACTCTCGAGTTCAATGGCCTGCGTGCCGATCCGCGCACGCCGCCACCGCTCCAAGCGTATCTGACCTCGTTCCGGCTGTATGGGCAGAGGTATTGCCATGCCTTCTCGGGCGACGGAGAGACACTCGCCCAATTTGTGCCACGTTGCGCCGGCGCCGGCAGGCTTTCCGACGTGTCGCGCCTGCGGCTCGTGATGCAGCTGCTGGACGCGGTGCAGTTCCTACACAGCCGCGGGAGCGCTCACCTCGGCCTCGACGCGCAGGTCGTGCGCATCGTGCAGCCGCCGCCGGCGTCGACGGCACCTGACGAGCTACAATTACGCGTCATCGGTCTGGGCGCGGCGGTCCGCCTCGGCGCCGCCTCGGGGCGCACTGCCTACCAGATGGCCAACGACGTGAGCTTCCATGCGCCCGAGCTGCTCTCTTCGGCGATCCTCAACTCCAACCTGCGCGCGCTCTTCAAACTCGACTCGTGGGCTGTCGGCGTGTTGCTGACGATGCTCTGCGGCGCCCTCGGCGCATCGCCCTTCCAGCGCGAGGCCGACTGGACCAAGGGCGAGCTCACCGTGCAGCAGGCGACGCGCAACCAGATCATGGCCGTGCAGCAGGACTATGGCGGCTTCCTCTTGCGTCTCGATGCGAGCTCCGGCGGTTTCGTGTTTCGTCATGGCTGGATCGTGCGGCTGCTGCTGGGATTGCTCGCGTCCGACCCGACGCAGCGGCTCACGGTGAACCAGGCATGGGAGATCGCCACCGAGGCGACCGCCGGATCCGTTGCGTTCCCGTCGCTGCCAGCGGAGGTGCGGGCGGCGGCGGCGGCGGCGGAGGCGGCGGCGGCAGAGGCGGAGGCGGCGGAGGCGGCGGAGGCGGCGGCGGAGGCGGCGGCGGCGGCGGCGGCGGCGGCGGCGGCGGCGGCGGAGGCGGTGGAGGCGGAGGCGGCGACCGTCTCCACACCTTCGATGGACGGGGCACCTACCACCAGCAGCGGCAGCAGCAGCGGCGGCGGCGGCGACAGAAGCAGCAGCGGCAGCGGCGGCGGCGACGGCGGCGACAGAAGCAGCAGCGGCAGCAGCAGCGGCGGCGGCGGCGACAGAAGCAGCAGCGGCAGCGGCAGCGGCGGTGGCAGTAGCAACGAGCTTGAACGGTTCCGTAAGCTCGCATCTCGCGATTCGTCAGGAGAGCCGTTCCGATCGCTCGAGGCGATGCTCAACATCGCCGACCGTGGCAACGCGTACATTACTATCCAGCGCCGTCCGTGGCTGGGCGTCAAGAACTATGGGGAGGTCATCGGGTTCCGCAACCGCGCCGACGGCGACCGGTGGGACATCTTCGTGCCTGGGCTCTCCCAGGAGCTTCCAGAGGGCGAGCCGCTCAAGGTGCGCAAGGTGATCGGCGTGGTGCTCATCAAGGGCGGCAATCACAAGCTCGCGGTGGAGCTCGATCCGCCGTATCAGGCGGGCACCAAGGTGCAGGTCGCGCGCGACATTGGCGCCTTCACAAAGAGTTACGTGAAGACGCATCCCGTCTCGTCCGCGCGCGTCAAGTACCTCGCGCTCGACGAGCTCGATTACTGAGTAGCTGAGAAGACGGCGCTCATCTTCAACTTTGGCGGTTGGTTTTGGGCTCTCGACGCGTTTGAGTTGTCTTAGTGCTGAGTCTGTTTCTACGTCTCACAGACATCACCACATGAGCTCAGGCCTGGTGCGCACTTGGACCCTACACGGGGGCGTGGCGAGGCCGCGCGGTGGGGACTATAGGCTGACACTTTTCGTATAGCCCAGGCGTGCCGTGCACCAGGCTGCGCGCCCGCCCGACCCGACCGGTGGATGTCTCCGGCGACCACGCCATCGCCAAGACGGTTTAGTAACCGAAGACGAGAGCGCAGTAGAGCAAGCGCCGCGGCGGTCGAGCGGCTAGCGCGGTCGTTCGGTTGCTGTTTTCGTCTCACTCTGGAGACAGTCATGAGTCAAGTCTCGATACATAAACAACAGACAACCAGACGGAAGCCTATCGAATGTGCTCCGGAACCAAAAATGTCAAAAGTAAACAATCTATACCAACAAGCAAACGCGGGGGTGCGGGATCAGTCACTGTCAGTCAGTCAGTTTCGTCGCGGTCCCCCCGCTCTCTTTCAGAAAGCAGAAGCCGATTCACAGGAAAAGGCGAGCAGGCAATTGCAAGCAGAAAGAAGGCGAGCAGAAGTCGCGCACTCCGAGTGAGCGACATGTCGGACTTGTCAAGTCGATCGCGCCCGCTTCGCGCGGGCGGGGGCGCCCTTACGCACAATGCCGACGCCGATCTCACAT
>Ga0210245_100552_pt1 | contig 34230 bp, 33 predicted proteins | sample ChrtobMetaP3_4mM_FD_155450 | JGI IMG/M metagenome (GOLD analysis project Ga0210245, IMG submission 155450) | Chrysochromulina tobin associated microbial communities from unialgal haptophyte culture, Seattle, Washington, United States - P3_4mM | ecosystem: Host-associated > Algae > Haptophytes >...
ATGAATACAAACCGTGTTGTTGCAGATGCTGGATCTCGGCAGCCGTGGTCATGGCGCACTCCTATATTTTTCGCAGGGATCTGGAGATTAGTGCATTGCAACATGATTTGGCAAGCAAATTAATTAGGGTCAGATTCTATTAATCATAGGCACCGACGTGATTAAATTTATATCGGGGACATATCAAAGTTAGTAGCAATAAATTGAATAGGAACAGGCCTCAAAGGCTTATTTAACTTGATTTTTTGGAGACGGGCGGCCTTCCCGCCCTTCCCCGGACGACCCGGCGCGCAGTGTTGCTTTGCAGTTCCTGGAGAAACCTCGCGTCGCCCAGCGCCCAGCCGCTCAGCGCCGACGCCGTCAGCGCTTGCTGGTCGTGCGATCCGATGCCCGCCTGCACCAGCGCCGCGTAAGCAGCCTCCCGCGCAAAGGGCGTGTTGCCCAGCGCCCAGTACAGCGCATGGGGGGTGAGCAGCCGGTCCTGGCGCAAGCCCAGCCAATGGGCGTGGCTGGACCACGCGTAATCGGCAGCCTGCGCCACTTCACCAGCGCGCACGGGGTTCAGATCCAGATACGCCATGCACGGTAGCAGCCACCGCTCGGCCTGCAGCACGGTGCAGCGGTAGCGCCCCTCCCACAGCGTCCCGCTGCGAGCGCGGCGCCGGTTGAAATACTGCACATAGCGTCGGCCGATCGCCTGCATCATCTGGGGCAAGCCCTCCGCCGTGGCCGGCGTCACCAGCAGATGGAAATGGTTGTCCATCAGGACATAGGCATGCACGGCCACACCGTATTTCGGCGCGTTGTCCGCCCACAGCGACAGCATGGTTTCGCGGTCCTCGCGGTCGACGACGATGGGCTGGCGGTTGTTACCGCGCTGGATGACGTGGTGCAGATGACCGGCAAGGGTCAGGCGCGGCAGGCGGGCCATGGCGGGGATGGAGAGCTGGGGTGGGCACGATCATAAATCCGTCCCCAATTTCCGCGCGGTGGCGCGGGCGTGGCGCGCGCTCAGTGCGGCGCGGTTGCGGCCGGCACGGGAACGATTTCTGGCTGCGGCTGCAGTCCAAAGCGCGCGCCCAGGGCCTGGTCGAGGCCAAACTCTTCCAGAATGGCCCGCAGGCGCTCGGCGGCGCTGCGCTTTTTCTGGCCGGTGTAGCGGGCAATGATCAGCTCATTCTTCATGCTGTGCTCCCAGCCCACCAGTTCCGTCACCGTGACCTGGTAACCGCTGGCCTCCAGGTACAGGCAGCGCAGTACGTTGGTGACCTGGCTGCCCAGCTCACGCGTGTGCAGCGGATGGCGCCAGAGCTCGGCCAGCGGCGTGCGCGCCAGTTGCAGCGCCTTGCCCTGGCGCAGGCACGCTGCCATCTCGGCCTGGCAGCAGGGCACCAGCACCATGGCGCGGGCGTGCTTCTGGAGACCAAAGGCAATGGCATCGTCGGTGGCCGTATCGCACGCGTGCAGCGCGGTGACGACGTCGATATGGTCTGGCAGTTCTCCGGCGCCCGTGGATTCCGCGACCGACACATTCAGGAACGACATGCGTTCAAAGCCCAGCTGGTGAGCGAGCGAGCGCGATTTTTCCACCAGCTCGGTGCGTGTTTCCACGCCGTAGATATGACCGCGGCCCAAGGCCTTGAAGTACAGGTCGTACAGGATGAAGCCCAGGTACGACTTGCCTGCCCCATGGTCAGCCAGCGTGGGGCCGCGGTCTGGCGTGGAGAGCTCGGCCAGCAAGGGCTCGATGAAGTTGAACAGATGGTAGACCTGCTTGAGCTTGCGCCGCGAATCCTGGTTGAGACGGCCATCGCGCGTCAGGATATGCAGCTCCTTGAGCAGCTCGACCGACTGACCCGGGCGCAACTCGGACAGCTCGTTTGCGGCCGCGTTGGCACTGGCTGGCTTGGAGCTTGCGTTGCGAGGGTGTTGCACGCTACGCGCCGCCGAGGCATCTTTGTTTTTCTTCATTGCAGCTGCTCCCCGGTGTGACCCGCTGGTATTGGCGCCGTGGAATGCGGGCCGACATCCAGTGCATCCCAGCCCGTTGCGCCCAGCGCCTCCAGCACTTCGATGTTGCGCTCGAAAATGGTCTCCGCTTCGGGAAACACCTCCACGGCGCGGTCGATGCTCTCCTCGCGCAGCAAGTGGAGCATGGGGTACGGCGAACGGTTGGTGCAGTTGGTCACATCATCCGCATCCGTACCCGCAAACTGGAACCCGGGATGAAAGCTTGCGATTTGCAGGGTGCCGTCGAGCCCCAGCGCTTCCAGCACCGCATCGGCCTCGCCCAGAAAATCATTGAAGTCCAGAAAATCATGGAGGCACTGCGGGAGGATGAGCAGTGTCGTGTCGCGCACTTCGGCGGGCGTTGCGACCAGATCCGTCAGTTCACTGCGCAGCTGGCCCAGCACCGCACCGGGGTCTTCCGTCAATGCCACCGCGTAATGGATCTGGCCCTTGACGTGAACGCTTTTCGCAAAGGGGCACAGGTTGAGCCCAATCACGGCGCGCTCCAGCCACCGGACGGTGTCGCGGATAAACGGATCAGCGGCCCCGGCGGAGGCTGCCGAAGAGGTGCAAATGGGATGGGAGGTCATGGAGCGCGCGCCTAGGGCGCGATGGAGTGCCCGTGATTTTACCGGGCGGGTCTTGGCGCGCTGCGCGACGTACGGTCAATCGAAGAGGCGTCGCCCCGTCAGCCGCTCATGCTCCCGCGTGGCAAACCGGTCCGTCATGCCGGCAATAAAGTCAGCCACAGCGCGCGCGCGCAACGCGCCCTCGTCCAGCAACGCCTGCTCGGCAAACGCCGCCTTCATCTCCTGGGGTGAAGCCGTGTAAGCCGCAAAGAGATCACGCACGACTTCCTGCGCGCGCGCGGTGGTCTCCATGACGCGCGGGTGGCGGTACAGGTTCTTGAAAAGGAACTGCTTGAGTTCCAGCGAACGAGTACGCATCGTATCGCCGAACATGACGAGTGGAGGTGACCGACGTACGGCCTCTACATCGGGCGGGGCAGCGCGCGCCAGCGCAGCCTGCGTGGCGTCGATCACGTCATAGACTTGCGCGCTGAGCATGCGCCGAATGGCCTCGAACAACAGGCGCCGTTGCCGCTGAGGATTTGCCAAGTCTGGATACTCGGCCAACGCCGCCGCTCGGTACTGGTCGAACAGCGCGACGTCTTGCAGTTGATCCAAAGTGAGCAGGCCGGAGCGCACACCGTCGTCGATGTCGTGCGCGTTGTAGGCGATCTCGTCCGCGAGGTTGCACAACTGGGCCTCCAGACTGGGCTGCTCCCGGCGCAGGAACCTCGCGCCGACACCGCCGGGCTCGATGGCCTCGAGCTGCTGCGCATTCAGACGCGAGCAGTGCTTGAGGATGCCTTCGCGGGTTTCAAACGTCAGGTTGAGGCCGTCATACTGCGGATAGCGCTCTTCGAGCTGGTCAACGACGCGCAGGCTCTGCAGGTTGTGCTCGAACCCTCCGTAAGCCGTCATGCAGGCATGCAGCGCGTCTTGCCCCGCATGACCAAACGGCGTGTGCCCGAGATCATGGGCCAGTGATATCGCCTCGACCAGGTCCTCATTGATACGGAGCGAGCGCGCGACGGAGCGCCCGAGCTGCGCCACCTCCAGCGAATGGGTCAGCCGCGTGCGGAACAGGTCCCCCTCGTGGTTGAGGAAAACCTGCGTCTTGTAGACAAGCCGTCGAAAGGACGTGGAGTGCACGATCCTGTCTCGGTCACGCTGGTAATCCGTGCGCGTGGGTGCAGGCGCCTCAGGATGGCGACGCCCTTTCGTGGCGGCAGGGTCGCAGGCGTAAGGCGCCAAACCGGCTTGTGGGGTCAAAATGACGTGTAGGGCTCGTTTTTACTGCGCTAGATGCTACTAAATAAGTAGCATTCTTCACCAGCAATCTAGGCGCAGCAGGCGTCGATGACCTGGCGCACGAGACTGTCGGGCGCCGGACGAACCGCAGCGCGGCCAGGGCCGTCAATCACCACAAACCGGATCTCGCCCGCCTCCGATTTCTTGTCCAGGCGCATCAGCTCCAGATACCGCCCAGCATTGTCTTGCGCATCCAGGACTGGCCCTTGGGTAGGAAGGCCCGCACGTTCAATCAGCACCGTCAGTCGCTTCACAAATGCTGCATCGACCAGACCGAGCCGATGGGAAAGCTCTGCAGCCATCACCATGCCAGCCCCAACGCCTTCACCGTGCAGCCAGACGCCATAACCCATTCCGGCTTCAATGGCGTGCCCGAAGGTGTGGCCGAAATTGAGAATGGCGCGCAGTCCGGACTCCCGTTCGTCCTGCCCAACGACGTCAGCCTTGATTTCACAGCTTCGCTGGACCGCGTGGGATAACGCCCTTTCGCGGCGCGCCAGAAGATCATCCATGTGCAACTCAAGCCACCCAAGAAATGCCATATCGGCAATCGGCCCGTACTTGATGACCTCCGCGAGCCCCGCACTGAACTCCCGCACTGGCAGCGTGCCCAGAACGCCGAGGTCACACACAACCCGCTGCGGCTGGTAGAAAGCCCCGATCATGTTTTTGCCCAAGGGGTGGTTAATGCCCGTCTTGCCGCCCACCGACGAGTCCACCTGCGCCAGCAGCGTGGTTGGAACCTGCACAAACGGTATACCCCGCATGTAGCTGGCGGCCGCAAAGCCGGCCATGTCCCCCACTACACCGCCGCCCAGTGCAAAGACGATGGTTTTGCGATCGCACCCGCGGTCAAGCAACACATCGAAGATCGACTGGAGCGTCTGCCAGTTTTTGTGCTCTTCGCCATCGGGTAGCAGGACCTCATGGATCTCGGAGTAATGCGCGACAAGCGCCGACCGCAATGTCGCGGCGTACAGCGGTCCCACCGTCGAGTTGCTGACGATAACCGCGGCGTTGGCACCAGGCAATCCAGCGTACACGCTGGGGGCAGACAGCAGGCCGCTACCGATCACGATGCGGTAGCTGCGTTGGTCGAGGTGGATGGTTACTTCTTGTGCGATCGGTGTCATGGCTACGTTTTTTGAGGGTTACGGTGCTAGTGTTCCAAGCCGGGAGCTCTAGCCATACTGCGTTTCCAATCACTCATGCGAAGATCCAACAAGAGGTCGCGTCGTCCAAACGGCGACACTAGCTGAAGCTCAGTGCAATTCAGTACGAACAAAAACAGCCTAGCTTTCTCGACCCGTGACGCATGACCAGGATAGAGCGCCCAACACACTTTATACGGAAACAATACAAAAAAGCCCCGGTCGAAACCGGGGCATGCAGCAATCTTGAGGGTTACTCAGGGCCGACTGAGTAACCGGAAAAACTTGCTACGGACAAGCCAACGCCGGAGTACTTCCGCTGACTACCGTAATACTGAACCGGCGCGTAACGGCGGTAGCCCCCTTAGTAGCTGTAACCAGGAATTCGTGCCTGCCACAGTCGGATACGGTGGGACTGCCATTCAGAACCCCTGCCATTGGTGTAGCGCCGCTCTTGAGCCACGCCGGCAAGCTAGTGAATTGCCAACTTACCCCGCTCACCGAGGAGACGAACGAATACGCAAAGTTCACCCCGACTGGTGCAGAGCCCAGCGAGCACACAGTGTTTGCATTGCAATCACCAATCGCAAAATCCTCAGGTAGCCCTCCCACGAGAGTAAGCCTCACAGTCGCGGTCGCAGAGCGTTTATTTCTATCCGTGACAGTTACCGTAGCACGATACTCGCGCTCTTCCGCCACTGAGCTTGCTTTGCCGCTGATTACCCCCGTGAAAGGATCGATTCCCAATCCTGCAGGCAACCCTGTGGCAGACCATGTGTAGGGAGGGAGACCCCCTGTAACCGTCATAAAAGCTGTGAACTGAACCCCTTTGGTAACAGTCCCAAGATTTACGTCGGCTAACACAGGTGGAGCGGTAACAGCCTCAAGTACACTTACAGGTCGTATGGAAATAATCGGATCCGACACACCGTTGGCGACATTGTTATCAAAACGATCGGCGGTGATTTCAAGAAACACTGGCCCTGTTTCCGATCCGCTCAACAAGGAAAATGTCGCAACTCCACCAATGGTAGGAAGTTGTAGTACGCTGCCAGACTGCGTACCAGCAACCAAACGCGCGTCCATGGCTGCTTCAGTGCCGGAAAGAATACGCACCTGTACATTCGCTCCAGAGCCATTCGATGTAGGCTGATTAACATCATCCAAAACAAACGCCTGCATCGCGATTTGATTCAAAAGGCCGTTTACATTACCCCTCGAACCTAAATACCCGGGAATCTGAGCCTCTACACGAACACTGGCGGGCATACCGGTCGCCCCGCCGCCGACAGCGACATTCACAGTGGCCGATTTTTGCTGTTTGTCGCGAGGATCAGTTACCGAACAAGTAATTCGAGCTGTCCCGGCTTGATTTCCGGAGTGAAAGTGGAACGAATTTCCGCCGGAGTTTGAACCGAGCGTAATACTGCGATAAGCGTTTGGAACTTTAATCTTTCCTCCATTCCCATCATCCACCTCAGTTTCGTGCGCCGGATCTCCATCTAAATAATAGAGCGCACCCGAGTCCAAGCCTCCGGAAATATTACACCCGAAAATATCTACTCCACCGGGGATAGGCAGACCACCTTTTTTCGCCTCTACGTACAACGTAGTCGTGTAAGGACTGTAAACGCCTATTCCCGCGCGTACTCCAGCCACATTTAGAGGCAACTGATTTTTATCAGCACGGAGCGCTATGACGTAGCTCTCCTGCGTCTCACCAGAACTTCCGCCGCCGCCACCACAAGCGGAAAGCAAAGCAGAAACGGAAAGCAGCGTTATTTTCAGCAAATTTTTCATTTGGTTCCTCACTAATATTTATCGACGCGGTCCGCCGTCAGAAATAACCTTGGGGGTAATGAACACGAGCATCTCTCGTTTCGTCGATTCTTTAGTTCTATTTTTAAATAGATTTCCCACCACAGGAACATCCCCGATCACTGGAATCTTATTTTCCTGATTAGTTTCTTCAATTTCAAAAATCCCGCCAATCACCACCGTGCCCCCGTTTTCGATGAGAATTTGGGTTTTGATGTGTTTGGTATCAATCGCCACCCCTTGCAAAGTGGTTTCCCCACGGCTGTCCTTGTTTATATCAAGATCAAGAATGATGTTTCCTTCGGGGGTAACTTGTGGCGTCACCTCGAGCTTCAATACAGCCTTCTTGAACGCCAGGGTTGTAGCTCCGTTGGGAGCGGTTACCGCATAAGGGTACTCAGTACCTTGTTCGATAAGAGCCTTTGTCTGGTCGGCAGTAATAATCCGCGGACTTGAAACAATACGGCCTTTTCCGTCGGCCTCCATTGCTGACAGCTCAAGCGTCAGGAAGCGATTAGCCGCAGAATTGAAAATAGAAAGAGCGAAGTTACCGACCGAAGTTACGCTGGAAAGACTAGCGGGCAAATTCACAAAATTGGCGTTCGAATTGGTTGTACCTCCAGCACCGCTCGAAGCCACGGCATCCGCATAAGACGACCCGAATGCGACCCTGTTATTTCCACCCAACCCATAACCACCGTCTCCACCGCGGTTCGCGCGCAAATCCGCCCCCCCAAGCCGCACCCCAAGAGACCTTCCGAACGAATCCCGTGCCTCGACGATACGCGCCTCAATCAGGACTTGACGCACAGGCACGTCCAAACTCGCCAGTAGTTGACGGACTTCTTCAAGTCGGCTTGGCGTGTCTGTCACGAACAGCTGGTTGGTTCGTGGCTCTGCCAAGGCGCTGCCACGTTCGGACAGAAAACGCGTGGAAGTGGATCCGCTTCCACCAGAGGACCCGGAAGAGCTAGCTAGCTGCGTTACCAGATCTGCGGCTTTGGCATAGTTCAGTTGAAATGCCTGAGTTTTAAGCGGCTCAAGCTGCTGAATCGCTTGCGCAGCTTCAAAGTCCTTTTTGGTGCGCGCATCAATTTCGTCCTTGGGTGCTATCCAAAGAACGCTCCCCGTTTTTTTCATTCCCAGACTCTTCGCATCCATGATGATCTGGAGCGCTTGATCCCAGGGAACATCTTTCAGTCGGAGCGTAAGAGACCCGGTGACCGTATCGGACGTAACAATGTTGAAGTTCGTAAAGTCGGCGATCACCTGAAGGAGGGACCTCACTTCAATATTTTGGAAGTTAAGGGAAAGCTTTTCCCCACTAAATCCGGGGCCTTGAGTCAGTTTTGACAAATCGATTTTCTTTTGTCGCACCTCGATGACAAATTGGCTGTCGCTCTGGTAAGCGCTGTGCTCCCAATCACCCGTCGCTTCAATAGTCATCTTGACCCGCTCAGCCGTCTGAACGGTTGTTATTTTCTGCACTGGGGTGCCAAAATCGGTCACATCGAGTCTTCTTCGCAACCCTTCTGGTAGCGAGGAACGCAAGAATTCGACCATGAGACCCTTGCCCTGCGGCTGAATGTCCACGCCCGTATCGTTACTACCCAGTCCAATCACCACCCGACCGGAGCCGTCCGCGCCACGGCGGAAGTCTATGTCCTTAAGAGGTTGAACCACTGGGGATACGACGTCAACCACAGGCTGGTCTGGACTTGACGATCCTGATGAGCTCAGAGTAACGAACACCGATTTACCGGAGATCTCAGATCGATAGGATGTCGGCGTCTTGAGGTTAAGGACAACCCGTGAACGGTCACCCGCTTGTACCAGCGATATCGATTTCAGGTTTCCTTGGTTTACCTCAATAGTACTTTTCCCTGTCGAATTCACGACCCCGGGGAAATCCAGGGCAATCCGGGCTGGCGATTGAATTGCGAAGCCCGATGGCGGCGTCACAACCGCTTCGGTCAGATCGATACGAACAACCTCGGTACCGCCCTGTATGCTCCCGGAGACGTTTTGCATGGCGTTTTGCCCATATGCCATGCCCATCACAACGGTCAACACAAGACCCAGAAACGCGCTGCGGTAAGGTTTACCGCCATTCAAATGACCGTTATTCATTTTTTCCCCTCTTGCAAGTCGAGCGAAGACATACGCTCCGTCCAGTCCCCGGTTGCATCCTGCACTATCTCTCGCAACTGGATTTGGTTTTCCGTAATTTTCAAGATCTTGCCATAGTTCTGACCCAGATAATTTCCGGGCCGAACCTGATAAATTAGATTGTCCACACGCAAGAGCGCCGTAGGCGCACCTGTTTTATTCAAACTTCCGACCATGGTCATCGAATCAAGAGGGAAACTCTCCAGAGGCTCCTTTCGTCGAGCCATTTCAGGCGCGATTAACATCGCATTGGAGGCGACCTGGTTCGATTCCCTGCGCAAGGCCTGGGTAAGTTTCAGCTGATTAAAAGGGTCAAGTGAACTTTGAACCGAGTACGCTTCTGGAGTGAATTTCTTGGGCTCAGTGAGAGGCGTGACCTGGGACCTGGTATTGGCCCGCTGTTCTGTCATCCATTGGGCAAGCTCGTCGTTTCCCGAAGGCATACATCCTGAAAGGAGCAGTACGGCAAGCACACATATTTCCACCCTAAGTACCGCGATCACTTTTGGACCCCCACTTTTTTCTGAGCTTCGATCTCTTCCGGATCCAGATAACGATAAGTTCTTGCAGTAGCGTCCATCGTGAGCCCGCCGCCATCCTTGGAACTAGGTGTTACAGAAATACCATTGAGAGTCACAATTCGCGATAGATGTGCGATATCCGAAGCAAAAGCACCTATATCGTGATACTTTCCGGAAACCCTTACCGATATTGGCAGTTCGGCATAGTAATCCTTGACATTTATCTGCCCAGGTCTGAACAGCTCGAATTGCAAACTTCTTCCCAACCCAGCCTGGTTTATGTCGGAAAGAAGTGCTGCCATCTCTGCCTTACTCGGCAACTGCTTTTCGAGTTGAATGACATATTGCTGGATTTGCTCTCGCTGCTTTTTCAAGGCCTCAAGGCTGACCGCTTTCACCAGTTTTTTCTGGTAATCCTCTCTTAAGGCCAGCTCCTTGACACGTTCGGCCTCTAGCTCTGCCTGATAGTCGGACAAGTGGACATACCACGCCAAGCCAGCCGTGCCTGCAGCAATAAAACTGCAGAGCAGAACCTTGGGAAGTAGTGGCCAGAGCGATGGATCCTTCGTATCCAAGTCTCTGAATTGCAGTTGAACATTCTTCGCAATTTCGCCAAGGTCGACTGATTTTTTTTCGCTTTTCGCCATTTAATTCCCCTTCATGGAGGGAGGTGCGGCAGAGCCTGCATCCATGGCCTTCCGGGCTTCGCTTGAACGTACCAGTTGAACCCTGACATTGAACACAGCCACGCGCCGCTGATCACGGGGACTAAGGGTCAAGTTGTTGGCTACGATTTCAATGAGCTCGGGTCGCGCAAACCATGGAGTATTTCCTGCCAGGTTGCGCAGCATTTCCGAAACCCGTTCATTCGACTGAGCCATGCCTTGCAAGGTGACGGTCTGCCCCTCTTGGCGAAGACTGGTTACATAAACTCCGTCTGGTAGCTGCCGGACGAGTTCGCTCAATAAGTGCACCGGAAGATTACGGTCAGACTGGAGGTCTTCCACCGCCTTTTGGCGCGCCCGCAAGGCAGCGATCTCATCCTCGATGGATGCAATCTCTTTGATTTGATTTTCGAGAATGCTTATTTCGCCCTGCAAGAATGCGTTTTTTCCTTGCTGATCAGCGATCATTATCTGGAACCACCAGTAAATTGACGCCGCGATGATCAAACCCAAAAAAAACGATCCGAGCATCGTGGCCTGAAAAGCCTCTTTCCGGCGTTTTCTTGCAGCCTCCCGGTGCGGTAGCAAATTGATAAGTATCACTGCAGGAACCTCCGCATCGCCAAGCCACACGAAGTCAGATAAGACGGCGCTTCGCGTACCATTTTCTTGAGCCGGACCGATCCGCCAATTTCCATTCCGTCAAACGGATTCACAGCGCTGCATGCAAAACCCGTCTGCTGCGTAACCGCTTCGGTGAGTCCTGGCAACGGCGCGGACCCGCCAGCAAGCATGATGTGATCCACCCGGTTGTGCGGCGTACTGGTAAAGAAGAACTGCAACGCCCGGCCGATCTCTTGCGCCATGCTGTCCACAAACGGTCGCAATACCGCTGATTGATAGTCATCGGGGAGGTCGCCACTGCGCTTTTTGCTTTCGGCCTCTTCGATAGAAAACCCGTACTGGCGCACGATCAATTGGGTCAGCTGGGCCCCGCCGAATGCTTGATCCCGGTCGTACAAGACCTCGTCGTTCCGGATGACCTGCATGCTCGTGGTGAGCGCACCCACTTCAAAAAGCGCCACCAGCGCATCTACCCCTTTGTTCGGAAGTGCTTCGATGAGCCGACCGGCTGCCAAACGCGATGCATGGGACTCTATGTCCACAACCACAGGCTTCAACCCTGCGGCTTCGGCCAGCCCCTGTCGGTCCTGGACCTTTTCTCGCCTCGAGGCAGCGATGAGCACGTCGACGTCACCGGGGGCGTTCTTGCTCGGTCCGATGACACAAAAATCAAGACTGACCTCGTCGAGCGAGAACGGAATGTACTGATTTGCCTCAGACTCGACTTGAACTTCAAGCTCACGCTCGCTCATACCGCCCGGCAGCGTGATCTTCTTGGTGATCACTGCAGATGGTGGCAACGCCAGGGCGACGTTCTTTGTTCGGGTACCGCTCTTTTTGACCAGACGGCGCAGCGCGTCAGCGACCTCGTCAAACTTTTCGATATTGCCGTCCGTGATCCAACCGCGCTCAAGTGGCTCGATGGCACAACGCTCTAGCACCAGTGCACCCGCCTTGTCGCGGCCCAGTTCAACCAGCTTGACGCTAGAGGAGCTGATGTCGATCCCGAGGAGCGGAGCGGACTGGCGACTGAATAAAGACCCCATTGAGATCAAGATTGGTCCCCTGTAACTTGCCAAAATGAGGCAACAAAACTTAACACTTCACATGAATGCTATCAGTAAGGTAGTTCACCAGCAAAGGTTTTTCCCCGTCCGCACGCGTTCGAGCGTTGTCAAAAGCAGACGGATTTCCGTGGAGGAAACGCTGGCGGACCAACCCTTGCAACAGAACATTCCACGCTGGCAACCTGCGGCGCGCAACCGCTTTTTTATAATGAGCGCACATTTCCAAACGGAGCCACATGCCTGCAACCTCTCCCAAGCACGCGTCCAACGCGGGCTCACCCGCAGCGCCAGCTCCTGCCCGCCGACTTCACTGGCTGATTCGTGCACTTCTTTGGATGGTGGGGCTTGCGGCCGCCTCGGTGGCTGCACTTGCTCTGGGCATTGCCCTGGCGCTGGCGGTGGCCTACCCGAATCTTCCGGACGTCTCAGAACTTGCTGACTACCGGCCTAAACTGCCTTTGCGCGTGTACTCTTCCGAAGGCGCGCTGCTGGGTGAGTTCGGGGAGGAGCGCCGAAATCTCACTCCCATCGATGAGATCCCGAAGGTGATGACGGACGCTGTACTGGCGATCGAGGACGCACGTTTTTTCGAGCATGGAGGCGTCGACTACAAAGGGATGGTTCGGGCTGCTCTGGCCAATCTTGGGCGGGTGAAGAGTCAGGGAGCCTCCACGATTACCATGCAGGTAGCGCGAAATGTTTACCTCTCATCGGAAAAAACATTTACGCGCAAAATTTACGAAATCTTACTAACTTTCAAGCTTGAACATCTGCTTTCGAAAAATCAGATCCTAGAGATTTACATGAACCAGATTTTTCTGGGGAATCGCGCATACGGTTTTGCCGCAGCTTCCGAGGCTTACTTCGGCAAGCCTCTCAAATCCATTTCTATTGCTGAGGCCGCAATGCTGGCCGGTCTGCCGAAGGCACCATCCGCGTACAACCCGATCAGCAATCCCAAGCGAGCGCGCTCCCGGCAGCTCTACATCATTGAAAGGATGGAAGAGAACGGCTTCATCTCATCCCAGCAGGCGGCTGAGGCAAAAAAGGAAGAGCTCAAGATTCGCACAGGGCCTGATGCCACCCGCGTTCATGCCGAGTACGTTGCCGAAATGGCTCGGCAGTTGATCTTCAGTCAGTATGGCAACGATGCCTACACACGCGGCTTGAACGTTTACACGACATTGAACGCGGCAGAGCAGGAAGCCGCCTATTTCGCACTGAGGCGTGGAATCATGGACTACGAAAGGCGCCAGCAGTACCGCGGCCCCGAGAAGTTCGTAACCTTGCCCACTGCCAAACAGGAGGTGGAGGATGCAGTGGACGATGCACTCGCCAACCATCCCGACAACGGGGATGTGCTCTCTGCCGTCGTGCTGGACGCAAATGCCAAGAAGATCGTGGCCGCGCGGGCAAATGGCGACGTCCTCGAAATCACCGGTGAGGGGCTCAAGCCCGCCCAGTCCGGGCTCAGCGACAAGGCGGCGCCAAACATCAAGATTCGCAGGGGCGCGATCATTCGCGTGGTCAAGTCCACCAAGGGCGCCTGGGAAATCACGCAGCTCCCAGAAGTGGAAGGGGCCTTTGTGGCGCTTGATCCCCGCACTGGGGCCATACGCGCACTCGTGGGCGGCTTTGATTTCGATAAGAACAAATTCAACCATGTGGCACAGGCGTGGCGGCAGCCTGGCTCCAGTTTCAAGCCCTTCATCTATTCTGCAGCGCTCGAAAAAGGCTTTACTCCGGCCACCATCGTCAACGACGCCCCACTTTTCTTCGACGCTGGCGTTACCGGCGGTCAGCCTTGGGAGCCCAAGAACTACGACGGAAAGTACGATGGCCCCATGAGCCTGCGCACGGGGCTGGCCAAATCCAAGAACATGATTTCAATCCGCGTCCTGCAGGCGGTAGGAGCCAAAACAGCGCAAGACTGGGTGACACGGTTCGGGTTTGAAGCCGAAAAGCATCCGGCTTACCTGACCATGGCGTTGGGCGCGGGCTCAGTCACTCCGCTCCAGATGGCAACCGCGTATTCTGTTTTCGCCAACGGTGGGTATCGGGTCAACCCTTGGCTGATTGCCAAGGTCACCGACCACAAGGGACGGGTGATTTCCGAGACTCAAGTTCCGACGCAAGCAGACCTGCCTCGAGTCATCGAAGCCCGCAACGCCTTTGTGATGAACAGTCTCTTGCAGGAGATCACCCGTTCGGGCACCGCGGCTCGGGCTCAGGCAACCCTCAAGCGTCCCGATCTTTACGGAAAGACAGGTACTACCAATGACTCGGTCGATGCGTGGTTTGCCGGCTACCAGCCCACGATTGCTGCAGTGACCTGGATCGGATACGACACCCCGCGAAACCTCGGCAGTCGGGAGACTGGCGGAGGACTGAGTCTGCCTGTCTGGATCAGCTTCATGGAGAAAGCGCTGAAAGGCGTGCCAGTGATGGAGCCCCCGGTTCCCGCCGGGGTGGTGAACTCCGGCGGAGAATGGTTCTATGAAGAGAACGTGCGCAGTCAGGCGATAGGCGCCACGGGAATGGATGAGCGATCTGCACCGGCAGCCGTGGCGCCGCTCGCACCGCCGCCCCAGGAAGAGCGAAACCGGATTCTGGATCTGTTCCGCAACTGATTCTTTCGAGATCAGGTTTCAGGGATCGGCGCAAATCGAAGCGCCAGTCCCGATTGGGCACTTGCACTGCGGCTGAGGCATTCGAAAAACTCGCCAGCTCCTTTGGTGTCTTGCCACGTAGCCCCGTCAAAACGGTAGTGGTAGCCACCGGAGCGTGCGGCCATCCAGATTTCCTGCAACGGCTTCTGCAAGTTGACGATGATCTGGCTGCGGTCGGGAAAGGTCAGCGTCACCATGCCCCCGCTGCGCTGGTTGTCTACGTCAGCATCTTCGGCTTCGTTGATTCGGTCACAGCTGTGCTCTATGGCGCGAAGCAGGTCTTCCGCGCGGTTCATGAACTCAAGGTCGGTCATACAATTTGCCAATGTTGAAAGCTTCAGGAATTCTAGTGAGGACGATTGTCCTTATGGCGGCCTCGGTCGCCCTGCACGGTTGCGGGCAGCGTGGCCCGCTTTATCTCCCAACGGCAACCCAGGTACCGCAAAGAGCATCACTTCCTCAAGCACTGTTGCCGGTCGCCTCGGATAACACGGCACCGAGCGAAAACACCCGACCAGGATCCAAACGCCCCTGATCAGACCGAAACAAGTGTTCGGCACGGCAAAAGCCGCACCGACGGCTCATTTGCACATCGACCGCCCCCAGCTTGATATTCATCAAGCGCCCTGAGGTGAAACCCTAATAAATTGCGGGTTTTATTGCACTGCAGGACGGCCATGGCCCTCGAACTTTACCGCGACAACAATCACGCCTGCTTGATGTTCACCGACCTTGTCGAGGAAGACGGGCAAGCGGTGCAGGCCAACCAGTTCCTGATTGTTGACGACGACACCGGCGCGATCATTGACCCGGGTGGAAATCTCGCATTCAACGAGTTGTTCATGGGAATGACGAAGCACTTCGCGCCCCACAAACTCAGTTACATCATTGCCTCGCACGCCGATCCGGACATCATCGCCTCGTTGGACCGGTGGCTGACCAGTACCAAGGCTGACCTCGTCATCTCACGCGTTTGGGAACGGTTTGCTCCCCATTTCACCAAAGTGGGCAAGACCGAAAACCGGGTGATCGGCGTCCCCGACGAAGGCGGTCGCCTGCCGCTCGGACGCCACGAACTCCATCTGCTGCCCGCGCATTTCATGCACTCCGAAGGCAACTTCCACTTCTACGACCCCGTGAGCCGGATACTGTTCACAGGCGATCTCGGGGTTTCGATGATGTCGGGAGCCGAGGCACGCGTCCCCGTGACGAACCTGAAAAATCACATTCCTCGCATGGAAGGCTTTCACCGCCGCTACATGGTGTCCAACAAGGTCCTGCGGCTGTGGGTCAGGATGGCGCGCCAACTGGATATTGCGATGCTCGTCCCGCAGCATGGGGCTCCGATACTGGGCAAGCCTGCCATCGACGAATTCTTCTCATGGATCGAAAACCTGATGTGCGGCGTGGACCTGTTTGACGACCGTGCCTACCAGCTTCCGCAGGGCTACATTGGCCCCGGTCACGCGGCAGATGAAACCGAACATCCGAACAGCCTGAAACGGTCGTCTGCAAGCGCTTCACTAAGCCCCGATCAACCCTGTCCCAAGCCAGCCGGTCGCTATCTCGGGCTGTTACGACCGGTGGCAACCGGCTGGCCGCCACCAGCGCGCGCCAACTTCTGTCGCTTGCGAGTCCACTGCCAACCGCGCCACCCCAACAACGCAGCTAGCACCGAGCCATACACGGCAACTTCGGCAAAATCGTTCTTGCCGGCCCGCATCCAGAAGAAATGCAGGATTGAAAGGCACGCTACGGCGTAAACCGAAGCATGCAGGCGACGCCAGCGCGCAGCCCCCAGTGCCTTGATGGCCCGATTGAAAGAGGTGGCCGCCATCAGCGTCAGCAACACCAGCGCCACAAAGCCCACCAGGATGAACGGCCGCTTCACGATGTCGGCCACGATATCGCCCACGTCGAACGCCATGTCGAACCAGCTGTAGCTCAACAGGTGCAGCGCCGCATAGAAAAACACAAATACCCCCAACATGCGCCGAAAGCGCGCGAGTTGGGGGGTCGCGGTCATCACCCGGACCGGCGTCACCGCCAGCACCACGCACAGTGCCCTCAAGGTCCAGTCGCCCGTGGCACGCACCAGGGCCTCGGCAGGGTTGGCGCCCAGCTGATCCGCGAAGGCGGCATACAACAGCCAGAAAAACGGACCCAGGCACGCCATGAACACCAAGGGCTTGGCAGCGGGCGAGAGCAGTGATTTACGCATCTGGCATCACAGTCAGCTAAGCCAACAAGCAAGCATCAGCCACCCGCGTCAGTAGAACTTCTTGAGGTCCATGCCAGCGTAGAGCTGACTTACCTGCGCCTCATAGCCATTGAACATCAGTGTCTTGCGCTTCTTGGCAAACAGGCCGTCTTCGCCAATGCGCCGCTCGGTGGCCTGGCTCCAGCGCGGGTGATCCACCTCGGGGTTCACATTCGAGTAGAAACCGTACTCCTGCTTCGCGGCCTTGTTCCAGGCCGTGGCTGGCTCTTTCTCGACGAAGCGGATTTTCACGAGGCTCTTTGCGCTCTTGAAACCGTACTTCCACGGCACCACCAGACGTACCGGAGCCCCGTTCTGGTTGGGCATCACCTCGCCATACATGCCGAAGGCGAGCATCGTGAGTGGATGCATGGCTTCATCCAGCCGCAGACCTTCCACGTAGGGCCACTCCAGTACGCGCGAGCCTACAAAAGGCATGGTGGCCTTGTCCGCCAGCGTGACGAATTCAACGTACTTCGCACTCCCCTGGGGTTCCACGCGTTTGATCAGCTCGGACAGCGAATAGCCCACCCACGGAACCACCATCGACCAGCCTTCCACGCAACGCAACCGGTAGATCCGCTCCTCCTGCGCGGTCAGCTTGATGAGGTCCTCGATGCCGTACTTGCCCGGTTTCTTGACCAGGCCGTCCACTTCCACCGTCCACGGCGCGGTCTTCAAGGTATGGGCGTTGCGCGCAGGGTCTGCCTTGTCGGTGCCAAACTCGTAGAAGTTGTTGTAGGTGCTCGCGTCCTTGTAGTCGGTGAGCTTTTCCAGCGTCGTCGCGCCCGCCACCGAAGACCGGGCGCCAGGCAGGGCAGCAAGCTTGCCCGGGCGCGGAACCGCTGCAGCCTGCGCAAGCGCTTCACGCCCGGCCCATGCCGCCAGCGCAGCCCCGGCCGTACCCGTGGCCATGAGCTTGAGCATCTGCCGACGCTGCTCGTACACCTGGCGCGGTGTGATTTCGGAGGAGTGCGGGTGGTTAAAGCCCGAGTCGCGGGAATGAATCAGCATGGGGAGGTCTCCGGTCGGCATCAGAAGGGGCAGGTCACGTTATGAGCAGTACAACTGCCAGTTCGTTCCCTGCACGCCTCAGGTTACACCGAAGACGCCCTGGTTGCAGCGCGCGATGTTGCTACCCGGCTGCAATGCCTGGGGATCACGTCACAGGCGCGCCCCCGGCGTTTCAGGTCTTACAGCGTGCCGTAGCTGTGCAGACCGCTGAGGAACATATTGACCCCCAGAAACGCGAAGGTGGTCACGGCCAGACCGACCAGCGCCCACCAGGCAGAAATGGCACCGCGCAGGCCTTTCATCAGGCGCATGTGCAGCCAGGCGGCGTAGTTGAGCCAGACGATCAGTGCCCATGTTTCCTTCGGGTCCCAGCTCCAGTAACCACCCCAAGCCTCGGCCGCCCACAGGGCACCCAGTACCGTGGCGATGGTGAAGAAGGCAAAGCCCACCGCGATCGACTTGTACATCACATCGTCAAGGATCTCGAACGACGGCAGCCGCGCGGCAATACGCTTGCGCCCCAGCAGGATGCCCGCCACGATGAAGGCGGAAATGCCGAAGTACACCATCCAGTAGCCGCCACCGTTCTCGGTCGCGCCCTGGCGGAAAACGATAGGCTCAAAGCACAGCACGACGCCCAGCAGCCACAGCGGCGCGAGCTTGTACCAGCGGGTTTCCGTGGCCTGCTGCTTGATCAGGTAGGCAAAGGCAACCATGGCTGCCAAGGCGAACGTACCGTAGCCAATGAAATTGGCGGGCACATGCAACTTCATCCACCAGCTCTTGAGGGCCGGTACCAGGGGCTGGATCTCGTGCGCCTCACGCACCACCGTGTACCAGAGCAGGAACCCCACAGCCGCGCTCACCACCAGCATCACGAAGCCGCCCAGCGCACGGGTGTCGTACTGCTCTTCGTAGTACAGATAGAACGCGGCGGTCATCCAGCAGAACAGCACGAACACCTCGTACAGGTTGCTCACCGGGATATGGCCGATGTCCGGCCCGATGAGGTAGCTTTCGTACCAGCGCACCATGGTGCCGATCAGTGCCATGGCCACGGCCACCCAGGCAATGCGCGAGCCGAGAAGGCTCATGGTCCGGCCTTCGCCGCTTGAAAACATGCCGATCCAGTAGAACGCAGTGCTCATGAAAAAGAGCATGCTCATCCACAGGATGGCCGACTGGCTGGACAGGAAGTACTTGAGCAGGAACACCGCATCGGCGCGGGCCAGGCTGCCAGCGCCTTCCTGCTGGTAGAGCCCGATGGCCAGCAGCGACGCTGCAGCCACGATCAGCGCCAGGACGCGCAGCGGCCGCCAGAACCAGCCCAGCCAGATCATCGACGGAATGGTGCCGACCAGGATGCCCTTTTCGTACCCGTCCATGAAGCTGCCGTAGCGCTGCAACGCAAAAACCCCGCCCACGGTCACCAGCAGGGCAAACACCCAGTCGAACCAGTTGCGGCGAGAGAAGTAACTCTCGTTGAGGGTGACGGTGGTCGTCGTCGGATTCGGGGAAGATGTCACGGTGTTCATGCGGTGCCTTGGCGGGGGGATGCCCCGATCAATTTCTGAGCAAGCTGTACAAACTCCTGGTCGCCGTCCATGGTCTTGCGGTTGGTCGACAGGGCCATGGTCGCGCGGGTGCGGCCGTCCTGCGGCGCAATCCAGATCCATACGCGCCGCTCACGCACGTACAGCATGGCAAAGATGCCCAGGATCAGCAAGGTACACCCCAGATAGACAATGTTCTTTCCAGGGGCTCGCGCCACCTGGAACACGCTGGCCTGCACCTGCGTGAAGTCCTTGAGTTCGAACGCCAGGGGCGCGGGGTACACCTGGGCATCGCTGAGCGACAGCACGGCCTGGGTCATGAAGCCGCGGGTCTGGTCGTCTTGCGCCAGCGGGGCAAGGCCGGCCTGCTGGCGTGTGAGCTGCGCCAGCTCGAACAGCGTTCCATTGAGAATGCGGACCAGCACTTCGCCCGCGCGCGCGCGCTCGGCTTCAGGCACGTTGGCCTCCATGAAATCCGACACGGCCTGCAGGCCCCCGGTGGGCTTGCCGTTGTCCAGGCCCTGCCCCGCAAACAGCGACAGCGCACGCGATGCCGACTGCTGCAACTGGCCCGAGAGGTCGCCGCGCGAGGGATCGATCGCTTGCGCCACGTAGCGGCGTACCGCCTCCTCGCGCGCCGCGGGGTCGGCCAGCGCGGCCTTCATGCGCACAAAGCCGTCCATGCTGCCCTTGTCGTCTGCAGGCACCCGCAGGTAGCGAAACGGCTCCGACGGCGTTTCGCGCACGCCCATCAGAAACACCGGCACGCCGTCGCCCGTGTCCACGGGCAGCATGTAGTTATGGAACTCACGCGCCTGCCCTGCCGCGTCGCGCAGCTTGTAGGTCACGCTCGGGCCCACGTTGCGCAGTTCCTTCTTGGTCACCGTCTTGTTGGCGGCACCCAGCCGGGATTCGACCGACTCGCGCAGGTCGACCTTGCGCACATCCACACTCGTCTCGCCAGGGCCTGCACCGGCGAAGTTTTCCACGTTGATGGTGCGCAGGGCCGTGAACTCCAGGGTCAGCGTGTCGTTGCCGGGCAGCCCGCCCTTGTTGGTCAGCTGGGTGGAATTGCCCACCACGCCTTCCACATCAAAACCCTTGGCGCCCGCCACCATGGGCACCGCGCGCAGTTTCAGGTGCGAGCCGCCGTCGTCAAAGCTCGACTGATAGATCTCGATGCCCTTGTAGCTGGCCGGGTGGTTCACCTCGACCCGCGCGGGCGTTTTTTCGCCGGTGGCCTTGTCATGGATGACGATCTCGCTGGCAAACAGCTTGGGCATGCCGGTGGAGTAATGCTCCACGATGAATTTCTTGAGCTCGATGGCAAAGGGCAAATCTTGCAGGAGCACGCCATCCGACTGGTTCAGGATGGCGGTGCTGGACTGCGTGCCTTCGGCCACCAGCAGGTTGCCGCGGAAGGTGGGGTTGCGCTCGGACAGGCGGTGCTCGGGCTTCACATCGGCGATCAGGCCGCCGCCCTGGTAAGGCGTCTTGCCGCCCCAGAGCATCTGCGCACGCACGATCAGGTCGCCATCGAGCAGGCCGCCGATGCACACCAGCACGATCGCGCTGTGCGCCGCGATGTAGCCCAGCTTGTTGGCAGCACCCGCCTTGGCAGCCACCATCCAGCCGGTGCCGGGGCCTGCGGCGGTATCGCGCTGCTGCAGGCGTACCTTCCAGCCGCCGCCGGCCAGCATGGTGCCAATGCGGCGTGCCTCGGCCTCGGCGCCATCGGCCAAGTCGGCCTCGGCCTTGTGGTGAAACGCCTTGAGGCTCTGCTCGCGGATGTTTTCCTTGTACACGCGCAGGTCGGCCAGGATCTTGGGCGTGTTGCGGGCGATGCACAGCGATGTGCTGAGCACCAGGAACGCCAGGATCAGCAGGAACCACCAGGCGCTGTACACCGCGTTGAGCTGGATGGCGCCAAACACTTCCGCCCAGAACGGGCCGAACTGGTTGACGTAGTTGACCGCCGGCTCGTGCTGCTTGAGCACCGTGCCGATGACCGACGCGATGCAGATCACCGTGAGCAACGAGATCGCAAACCGCATCGAGGAGAGCAACTCGATACCGGAACGCAGGGCCTGGGAGCCGGACCGGACGCTAAGGCCCTGGGTGTTGTCGGACATGGATGGAAGTGGCTACGGGCACGAAACAAAAAGGGCGGGCCATCTGTGCGATGGACCCGCCCTTTTTGGGTTTGTTATTGGCGGTTGGTTCCGTGCGGCCAGGCGGTCTGGGCCCCTGGCAGCAAATATCAGCGCAGGCCGGCGATGTAGTCGGAGACGGCGCGGATTTCCTTGTCGTTCAGCTTGGCCGCGACCTGCGTCATCTGCGTGCTGTTGGCGCGCGAGCCGTCGCGGAACATGTTGAGCTGGGCCACGGTGTAGTCAGCGTGCTGGCCCGACAGACGGGGGTACTGCGCCGGGATGCCAGCACCGTTCGGGCTGTGGCAGCCAGCGCAGGCGGCGATCTGGCGGTCGGCAATACCGCCGCGGTAGATGCGCTCGCCCAGGGCGACCAGTTCCTTGTCTTTGGCAAAGCCAGCCTTGATGGGCTTGGAAGCCACCCAGTAGGCGATGTTCTTCATGTCGTCGTCCGACAGGGCGCTGGCAAAGCCCTTCATGACCGCGTTGTTGCGCTTGCCCGACTTGAACTCGTGCAACTGTTTGACCAGGTACTCGGGGTGCTGCGCCGACAGCTTGGGGTTGGCGGCGATGGCCGAGTTGCCGTCTGCGCCGTGGCAGGCCGCACACACCGCGGTGTACAGCGCCTCGCCCTTGACGAGATCCGGTCTGGCTGCTTTGGGCGCTTCACCCGCTGCAAAGGCCGTAAAAACAGGTGCTGCCAGTGCGGCAGCCGTCAGCAAGGAGGCGAGCAACTTCATATCGAGGGTGTGTGTTTATGTGCGCAAAACCCCGCGATTCTACAATGACGCTCCCTCGCATCCCAATTCCCCATGACGACACTCCCCACTGCGCCAGTTGCTGGCTCTCTTCCGCCCGCACCTGACGCCAAGATCGCCATGGGCTGGATGCACACCGCCAGGTTCCTCACAACGGCCGCGCAGCTGCACCACCTGCCCCCGATCCACGTTCCCGAAATCGCCTTCGTGGGCCGCTCCAACGCGGGCAAATCCACCTGCATCAACACGCTCACGCAGCAAAAGCAGCTGGCGTTTGCCTCCAAAAGGCCCGGCCGCACGCAGCACATCAACCTGTTTTCGCTGGGCAAGCACGGCGTGACCGATGCGGTGCTGGCCGACTTGCCAGGCTACGGCTACGCCAAGGTCTCGCGCTCCGACAAGCTGCGCTGGCAACAGGTGATGGTCAATTACCTGGTCAGCCGCCCCGGCCTCACGGGCATTGTGTTGCTGTGCGATCCCCGCCTGGGGCTGACCGAGCTGGACGAGGCGCTGCTTGAAGTGCTGCGCCCGCGGGTGGAAGAAGGCCTCAAGTTCCTGATCCTGCTGACCAAGGCCGACAAGCTCACGCGCGCCGAGCAGGCCAAGGTGCTGTCGATTACGCGACTGCAGGCGGGCGGCGGCGAGGTGAAGATGTTCTCCGCGCTCAAGAAGCAGGGGGTGGACGAAGTGGCCCAGCTGCTGTGGCAGTGGTCGCACCCCGCCCAGCCTGGCGCGGCGGGTGCCCCGCAAGCGGCCGATGCCACGCCAGAGCCGACCGCAGCCGCCCCGGACGAGGCCCCAGGCCCCGCCGCCGAAAAATCCCAGCCAAATTAGCCTCTAGCGCTTGATAGGATTGCGCTGGATGCTATTTAAACAATAGCAAAATGATCCAGACGCAAGCTGTTCACCTCCCCCAGGGCATCACGCTCGAATGCCGCGTCAGCGGCCTGGTGGGGCGCCCTGTGCTGCTGTTCCTGCACGGCTTTCCCGAGGGTGCATTCATCTGGGACGAATTGCTACTGGCGTTCTCACGCCCCGAAAACGGGGGCTACCGCTGCGTGGCACCGTACCTGCGCGGCTTCGGCCCGTCCAGCAGCCCGGCCGAGGTGGAAGCCTACCGGGCCAAGCACCTGGTCAACGACCTGGCTGCGCTGATTGATGCCGAGAGCGCATCGGGCCCCGTGGAATGCCTGGTGGCGCACGACTGGGGCGGTGCCGTGGCGTGGAACCTGGCCAACCAGCAGCCCGGGCGGATGAAACGCCTGGCCATCATCAACTCGCCACACCCCGGTGCGTTCTTGCGCGAGCTGCAGCACCATGCGGGGCAACAGGCCGCCAGCCAGTACATGCATTTTTTGTGTCGCCCGGATGCCGAGGCGCTGCTGGCCGAAGACGACTTCCGGCGGCTGTTCGGGTTTTTCGATGCGCCGGACGGTACCGCGCCCGCCTGGCTGACCGACAGCGTGCGCGCCCAGTACCGTGCGCTGTGGCAACACGGGCTGACCGGCGCCTGCAACTACTACCGCGCCAGCCCGCTGCGCCCGCCGCGCGAAGGCGACCCGGGCGCCCGGGCGGTGACGCTGCCCGACGCCATGCTCACCGTGACCGTGCCGACGCTTGTTCTCTGGGGCATGGACGACCCGGCGCTGCTGCCCGGTCTGCTGGACGGCCTTCCCGGCTGGGTCCCACAACTGAAACTCCAGCAGGTGGAAAAAGCCTCGCACTGGATCGTGCACGAGCACCCGGAGCGTGTGGCCATGGAACTCCAGCGCTTTTTACTATCAACTTGATAGCGCAAAAGGCAATCTCATCAAGCGCCAAAGGGATTTTTGACTTGAATTTTGCCTTCCAACCTCCAGAGGGCAATCCCACCACCGCCCCGCACGGGCCGCAGCCCCGTCAGTACACCGAAGCCTCGCCGAGAGGCCGTGTCTTGAACCGCTTGTGCACCCAGTAGTACTGACCGGGCGATACGTCGATGTAGCCCTGCAGCTGCGCGTTCATGCGCGCGGTGTCTGCCTCGGCATCGTCCGATGGATAGCCGGGCCACGCCGGGGTGATCTCGGCCACGTAGCCTTCGGGCGTGAGCCGCGTGACCATGGCAATCACCTTGGCCCGGCCCAGCCGCGCAAAACGCGAGAGCGAGGGCACCGTGGCAGCCTGCACGCCGTAAAACGGCACAAACAGCGAATCGTTGCGGCCAAAGTCCATGTCGGGCAGCAGGTACAGCAGGCCACCCTTTCGCAGATTGGCAATGATGGGCTTGACGCCATCGTTGCGGTTGAGCATGCGCACGTCGCCAAAGCGCTGGCGGCCTTCGCGGAACCAGGCGTCCACGGCCGGGTCCGGGTGCGTGGCAAAAATCGAGGTGAACGCCCGCGGCGTGTGCAGCGTAAGCGCCGAGCCGCCCGCGTCCATGCCGTAGAAGTGCGGCGCGAAGATGATGGTGGGCGTGTCGCCCTCCAGCTCCTGCAACGCGCCCGTAAGCTTCACGCGCTGCTGCACCACATCGCGCGGGGCAAACCACAGCCAGCTGCGGTCCAGCCACGACTGGCAAAACACCACAAAGGTCTCCTGCGCCCAGGCACGGCGCTGCGCCTCGGGCACATCGGGGTAGCACAGCGCCAGGTTGCGCAACGCCACGCGACGGCGCGGGGCGGCCAGCACAAACAGCACCCGGCCGATCAGCCAGCCCATGCCGCGCAGCACCGGCAGCGGCAGCCGGGCCAGCACACGCATGAACCACACGCCCAGGCGCCCGGTCATGCGGGGGCTCCTGCGGCGGGCGCGCCTTCGCCACGGGGCTGCTTGTAGCGTCCGTAGCCCCACAGGTACTGCCCCGGGCACTGGCGGATCAGGTGTTCCATGGCCTGGTTGATCTGCACGAGCGCTTCCGTCATGTCGGCAGACAGCGGCTGCGCCAGCGGCTCGAAATAGGTGGCAAAACCCCGGCCCCAGGCCAGGCGCTCGCAGCGCACCAGCACCACCGCTGCGCCCGTCTGCTGCGCCAGGCGGGCGGCCAGCGTCATCGTGTAGGCGTTCTGCCCAAAAAACGGTGCCCACTGGCCCTGGCCCTCGGGCGGCACCTGGTCGGGCAGCAGGCCCACGGCCTCGCCGCGGCGCAGCGCCTTGATCATCTGGCGCACGCCCGCCAGCGTGGTCGGCACGGCCAGCATGCCGGGTCGGTTGCGGGCGGTTTCCATCACCCGGGCCAGCCAGGCCTGGCGCGCGGGGCGGTACAGCACGGTGATGGGGCCGCGGCTGGCGCTCCAGCCCCGCGCCACGGCCTGTGCAGACAACTCAAAGCACCCCTGGTGCGGCGTCAAGAACACCACGCCGCGCCCTTGGGCATACGCCGCGTCCACGCAGGCATGGCCCACCACCGAACAGGGCAGCGGCGCGCCCAGCCACAGCCGCGGCAGCTCGGCCACCATGCGGCCCGCGTGCCCCACGGCCGCACGCACCTGCGCAAACCGGTAGCCCGCCCGCGCCGAATTCGCCATGAACCGCCGCCGGTACGTGGGCGACGCCGCAAACGCCACCCAGCCCATGGCTGCGCCCAGCGCATGCAACAGCCACAGCGGAACCACGGAAAAGAATCGGAAGACGACTGGCATTAAAATGATCGGGTCGCTGAGTTAAATGAGCAACTTGCAGGGCGACGTTAAAAAATTCTGCTAAAGCGTTCGCCAAAGCTCCCCAGGCTGCGGGCGACGCCCAAAATGCCGGAACACAGGAGTTTATTCAAATGGCGAACGACTTTCTCTTCACCTCGGAATCCGTGTCTGAAGGCCACCCCGACAAGGTGGCTGACCAGATCTCCGACGCAATCCTTGACGCGATCTTCAAGCAAGACCCCCGCAGCCGCGTCGCCGCAGAAACGCTGACCAACACCGGTCTTGTCGTGCTGGCCGGCGAGATCACCACCAATGCCCATGTGGACTACATCCAGGTGGCGCGCGACACCATCAAGCGCATCGGCTACGACAACACCGACTACGGCATCGACTACAAAGGCTGCGCCGTGCTGGTGGCCTACGACAAGCAGAGCAACGACATCGCCCAGGGCGTGGACCACGCATCCGATGACCACCTGAACACCGGCGCTGGCGACCAGGGCCTGATGTTTGGCTACGCCTGCGACGAGACGCCCGAGCTGATGCCTGCGCCCATCTACTACGCACACCGCCTGGTCGAGCGCCAGGCCCAGCTGCGCAAGGACGGCCGCCTGCCCTTTTTGCGCCCTGACGCCAAGTCGCAAGTGACGATGCGCTATGTGGACGGCAAGCCCCACAGCATCGACACCGTGGTGCTCTCCACCCAGCACCATCCCGACCAGAGCGAAACACAAACGAAGATGAAGGCCTCGTTCACCGAAGCCATCATCGAAGAGATCATCAAGCCCGTGCTGCCCAAGGAATGGCTGCAGAACACGCGCTATCTGATCAACCCCACCGGCCGCTTTGTCATCGGCGGCCCCCAGGGTGACTGCGGTCTCACGGGCCGCAAGATCATCGTGGACACCTACGGCGGTGCCTGCCCCCACGGTGGCGGCGCCTTCAGCGGCAAGGACCCAACGAAGGTGGACCGCAGCGCCGCCTACGCCGCCCGCTACGTGGCCAAGAACATCGTGGCTGCCGGCCTGGCGCGCCAGTGCCAGATCCAGGTGGCATATGCGATTGGCGTGGCAGAGCCCATGAACATCACGGTGTACACCGAAGGCACGGGCGTGGTGTCGGACGAGCGTCTGGCGGCCCTGGTGCGCGAGCACTTCGACCTGCGCCCCAAGGGCATCATCCAGATGCTGGACCTGCTGCGCCCCATCTACGAAAAGACGGCGGCGTATGGCCACTTCGGCCGCGAAGAACCCGAGTTCACCTGGGAGAAGACCGATAAAGCTGCTGCGCTTCGCGCTGCAGCGGGGCTGTAAAGCCCGCCGCGTGAATAGCGCGGTATCGGCCTTCGGGCGAAGTTCATATCGCGTAAGCGATGTGAACGCAGACCAAAAGACCGATAAAGCTGCTGCGCTTCGCGCTGCAGCGGGGCTGTAAAGCCCGCCGCGTGAATAGCGCGGTATCGGCCTTCGGGCGCAGTTCATATCGCGCCAGCGATGTGAACGCAACCAGAATGAGGCAATGCGGCCCAACCCTCCGTCCCCTCCCCCCCTGCAAGCCGCAACTCCCCGTTGCGGCTTTTCTTTTGTCCGCACAGCGCCCCGCGCCACTGCGTGCCCTCCTACACCGTCTCGCATCGCATGCTGACGCGTGTTGAATGCCCCGGCCGTTATCGTTCCTGCATCCCCCTGTCGGACCCGTCCGGGCCGCAACCCACCGCATTTCAAGGAACAGCAGCCATGCTCAAGTACGCCATCATCTTTGCCGTCATTTCGCTGATTGCCGGGGCACTGGGCTTCACCGGCGTGGCAGCCGGGGCGGCGGGCATCGCGAAGGTGCTGTTTGTCATCTTCCTGGTCATCGCCGTGGTCTTCGTGGTACTGGCGATGCTGGGCGTGGGCGCAGCGCGCAAGGTGCTGCGCAAATGAGCGCGGCCCGATCCATGGAAGGCCTCAACATCTTCGAAGCCCTGCGCGAGAGCCATGAACGCCAGCGCACCCTGTACCGGCAGCTGGTCGAAACCAGCGGCGACACGCCTGAGCGGCGCGATCTGTTCCAGCAACTCAAGGAGGAGCTGCTGGCCCATGAACTGGCCGAAGAGCGGCACTTCTACATCCCGCTGATGGCCCAGGATGCCGGTGTGGACCTGTCACGCCACGCGATTGCCGAGCACCACCAGCTCGACGAACTGGTGGAATCGCTGCAAGACACTGAACTTGCAAGCCCGGTCTGGCTGGTGCTGGCCAAGAAACTGGCCCACCAGGTCGAACACCACCTCACCGAAGAGGAGCACAAGTTCTTTCAGATGGCAGGCAAGCTGCTGACCGAGCCGCAAAAGACATCCCTGGCCAAGGCCTATCTGGCCAGCTACGAAGAAGCCAAGGCCACCACTGCCTGACTCTCGCACCGGGCAATCGCTTGCCCGTTCAGACCGCTTCCTGCGCCTGCACAACGCAATTGCGGCCGCTCGACTTGGCCACGTAAAGCGCCGTATCGGCCCGCTTGATGAGTGCGTGGCTGTCTTCGTGGTGGTCCCAGGTGGCCACACCAAAGCTGGCGCTGACATGGCCCACGGCATCAAACGGTGTGCCGGCAATGCGCGCGCGCACCGCTTCGGCCATGGCCATGGCGGCATCTACCGGCGTTTCCTTGAGCAGGATGATGAATTCCTCGCCGCCAAAGCGCGCAGCGCAGTCCGATGACCGCAGCAGTTCCCGTACGCGCAGCGCCGTGCTCTTGAGCACCACATCGCCCGAGTCGTGCCCGAAGGTGTCGTTGATGCGCTTGAAGAAGTCGATGTCGAACATGACCACCGACAGGCTGCCTTTCTTGATCCGGGTATCGGCCATCTCGGCCTCCAGCCGCTCGAAGAACCGGCGGCGGTTGACCAGGTCGGTCAGGAAGTCCTTGGTGGCCAGGTCTTCCAGCTTGCTGTTCAGCCGTGCCATGGGGCCGATCACCAGCGACGACAGCGACAGGTTGAGCCCCACGAACAGCATCACGAAACTCGCGGCCAGCACGGCCATCACGGTGTGGAAGGTCTGGCGCGCCTTCTCCAGCGGGAAGTACATGGGCACCTTCACGACCTGGATGCCCACGGTTTCGTTCATCTTCCAGCCAAAGCCGTTCTGGTCGCCATACACCTTGAGCATGGTGGGCGGCGCAATGGCGGGCGTGCTGTGGCAGGCCATGCACTGCGCCTGCTTGATGGTGATCGGGCGCGCCACATACATGGCGCGGTGCATGCCCTCGCCGACTTCACCGGTGACCTCCTTTTTCAGGTCGGCCCGGCCTTCGCGGAAATCCGTGATGAGGCGCTCTTCCCACTCGTTGGCGCGGTCGCGCAGGTTGGTGGGGTTGAGCACAGCCTCTTTGTATTCGTAGCCCGGAAACCGTGTCTGCAGGCGACGCAGCGTCTCGGTGGCGGCAAATGCGGGCACGGTCTGCGGCAGGAATTTCTCGTCCAGCGTCACGTCCAGATGCGGCTTGACCAGCTCGGTGGTGTAGTCGCGGATGGCCATGGCAGCGTGCATCATGATCTGCGATTTGTAGTGCACTTCCTCGATCGCCTGCTGCTGCAAAAAGCGGTGCACGTACAGGCCCGCGCCTGCGGCTGCGAGCAGCAGCACACCGGCAAGCACCAGGTTGAATTTGAGTCGCAACGACATGGGTTCCCTCTTGCACCACCACGGGCTGGGACGTGATGGTTTGTATTGGCTTGTATTTGCTTGTGATGGCGGCGCGTGGGCCCACCGCGTAAAGGCCCGTATTTTTGCCGTATTTCAAGAGGAAGGTCCAACACACTGTGGACCGCCCGACGCGGGCAGCCTGCGCCAGCGGCGGTATGCGCAGGGCGGTTTGGCCATCCGGCAACCCGCAGCACGCGGCGGCCACCATGTCTGTGGAGTGGCGCGAGCGCCAGCCCGAAGGCCGCGCTCTCGTGCAGGGGTGGCAGCCGGTGCACCTGACAGTCGGGCGCAACCACTGCAAGCATCGCCCGCCCCTTACGGGAGCGCGCGGTCGGGCGTTTGGCCGCGGCCGCATGATGCCGGTGGCGGCGCCGTTTTGGTTGAACGGTGCCGAAGGCGCCCGTGCGCGGAGTGCAGCGAGCGATGGCTGACAAAGCTTGCCCCCATGCCGCAGTAAAATCACTATAAAAACAGTAGCGTTCAAGGCAATAAGAACGTGCGCCCACGGCCAAAAACGCTCCAAAACACCGGCAGGCAGCCACCGCCCGCGCCATGGCTGACCTGCTGACCTGCCACCGGAGACATATGTACGACACCGCCATCTACATCGGACGCTTTCAACCCGTGCACAGCGGCCATGTGGCACTGCTGCAGCGCGCACTCGCCAGCGCGGCGCAGGTCATCGTGGTGGTGGGCTCTGCCTGGCAGGCGCGCTCGCCCAAGAACCCCTTCACCTGGCAGGAGCGCGAGGCCATGCTGCGCGCCGCACTGCCCGCTGCCGACAGCGCGCGGCTGCAGGTGCTGCCTGTGCGCGACTACTACAACGAGGCTGTGTGGGTGAAAGCCGTGCGCGCCGGGGTGGCGGGCCTCGTGCCGCAAGGCGCGCGCATCGGCCTGGTGGGCCATTTCAAGGACGCCACCAGCGGCTACCTGCGCGCCTTTCCGGGCTGGGAGCTGATGCACATGGAGCGCCAAGGGGACATCGACGCCACTGCCGTGCGCGACGCCTACTTTGGCGCTGCCCCCGGGCAGGCGGCGCAGGCGCTGGCGCCACTGGCCGCACAGCTGCCTGCGGGCACCCGGGCGGCACTGGAGCGCTTTGCCCGCACACCGGCCTACCCCGCGCTGCAAGAGGAATGGCACATGCTGCGCGCGTACCGCGAATCCTGGTCCGCGGCGCCATATCCGCCAGTGTTTGTCACGGTCGATGCCGTGCTGCGCTGCCAGGACCATGTCCTGCTGATCCGTCGCGCCCACGCTCCGGGCAAGGGCCAGCTGGCCGTACCGGGTGGCTTCATCGAACCGCGCGAAACGGTGTGGCAGTCCTGCCTGCGCGAGCTGGCCGAAGAAACGCACTGCGACCTGACCGAAGAAGCCCTGCGCGCAGCGCTGCAGGAGGTCGCGGTATTTGATCACCCCGATCGGAGCCAGCGGGGGCGCACCCTTACCCACGCGCACTATTTCGATCTAGGCCAGGCCACTGGTTTGCCTGCCGTGCGCGCTGACGATGACGCACTGGAAGCCAGCTGGCTGCCCGTTGGCGCACTGCGCGAACGCGAGGAAGAGTTCTTTGAGGACCACTTCCACATGCTGGACCACTTTCTCGGTCTGACACCGCGGCCCTGAACGAACCGGCCCGGCCTTGCGCGTCAGCCCAGGCGCTACCCGCACCCGGCCGGCCACCTCCATGTTCAATGCGTTGGCGGCGCCGCGCGATCGCTGGCGCGGCGGCCATCGCCCCCCACGCGCAGCGCATGCCCCCCCTGGCCCGCTGTCGACAGCGCCTCGGCGCATCCGGCGTGCTGCACGGTGGCAGCACTCTCCACGCGGTTCCGGCCATTGGCCTTGGCCCGGTACATGGCGGAATCGGCCGACATGAAGAGTTCCTCGACCGTGTTGCCGTCGTCGGGGTATACGGCCACGCCAAAACTGCAGGTCACCGGCCCCGTTACCGGCAGCTCCGGCCAGATCGAACTCTCCAGCTTGCGCCGCACCTGTTCGGCCAGCGCGACCAGGTCGCACGGTCCGATGTCGGTGCACAGGATCAGGAATTCTTCCCCGCCCCAGCGGAACACATAGTCGCTGGAGCGAACCTGGGCCTTCACCACATGCGCAACGCCGCGCAGCACGGCATCCCCTACGGCATGGCCCAGCCGATCATTGACTTCCTTGAAATGGTCCAGGTCAAAGAGGCTGACGCCCATCGAAACACCCAGCCGCTTGCACAGGTCCAGCTGCTGCTGCAGGATGCGCTCGCATTCGCGCCGGTTGAGCAGGCCCGTCAGCACATCGTGCGCGGCAAGCTCCTGCAAGGCGAGTTCGGTGTTCTTGCGGTCCGTGATGTTTTCGACCATGCCAACGACACGCGTAGGGCGGCGCTCGGCATCGCGTTCGCAAACGCGCCCACGGTCATGCACCCAGAGGTAGTGCCCGTTCCGGTTGCGCAACCGGTATTCGGCGTCGTAACGCTCGCGCAGCCCTTCGATGTGTTCGCGAAGCACGCGCTGCACCCACGCGGCATCATCCGGATGCACGTTGCGCTGCCAGGTTTCCAGCTCGGGCGGCATCTCTTGCGGGCCGTAGCCCAGCATGCGCTTGAGCTGGGGGCTGAAGAACACTTCGTTGGTGACGAGATTCCAGTCCCAGAGACCATCGGAGGCTTCCGATAGCGCATACCCCAGCTGCACGTCGCGGTCTGCCATGTTGCGCTCCATGGCCACACGCTGGGTGATGTCCCGCGCGATGGACAGAAACAGCTCGCGACCCTCGTGCATGAAACAGCTGGTATGCACCTCGACCGGCACTTCCGCGCCGCTCTTGTGGCGGTGCTGCCCGATGAAGTAGTAGCCCCGCGCATCCCGGATGGCCTGGGCAATGCTGCTCCACTGCTCGATGCCGACCACATCACGCTGCAGGCTGAGCACGGAATGCAGGACGATCTCCTCCCGAGCGAAGCCGACCTGTGCCAAAGCGGCCTCGTTGCAGTCCAGGATATTGGATGTCTGCGGGTCTATCAGAAAGACTGTGTCAGGCAGATGCCGGAATACCGCCGCATACGATGGCAGGGAATGGTTCAGCATAGTGAGGCGCCTGGACGAATTGTTACATGTCACACGGATGTTATCCGAGCATCTGTTAACAAGTGTCAACGAATGTCAATACCTCACGGCAGCGCTTATCGGCGGTTGGCGACTCATGCCCCCAAGGGCTCGCTTGCGCCGTCCGAATCTCGACCTGCCAGTTGCCCCGGGCCTTGAAACCGTCACAAATGCCCGTATCATTAGCACTCGCCAAGGATGAGTGCTAACAACACCCGCCGAAGGAAGTTTGGTGCGTCCGGATGCTCCGGGCGCCGAGTCAGTCTGTCAGCTTTTTTTACCGAAACAGGAGCAATGCAATGAACCTTCGCCCTCTGAACGACCGTGTGATCGTCAAGCGCATCGAAAGCGAAACGAAGACCGCCTCCGGCATCGTCATCCCCGACAACGCAGCCGAGAAGCCCGATCAGGGCGAAGTGCTGGCCGTGGGCCCAGGCAAGCACGACGAGGACGGCGACCGCATTGCCATGAGCGTGAAGGTCGGCGACCGCGTTCTGTTCGGCAAGTACTCGGGCCAGACCGTCAAGGTCAACGGCGACGAGCTGCTGGTCATGAAGGAAGACGATTTGTTTGCAGTGGTCGAGAAGTAACTCTCGCCCCGCTGAATCACTCATTTTTTCATAGCTGCTAGTGCTTGTATCGCAAGCCACAGCAGCCAATTTGAACCAAATTTAGGAGCTCCAAAATGGCAGCAAAAGACGTAGTTTTCGGCGGCGAAGCCCGCGCTCGCATGGTTGAAGGCGTGAACATCCTGGCCAACGCGGTCAAGGTCACGTTGGGCCCCAAGGGTCGCAATGTGGTGCTGGAGCGCTCGTTCGGCGCCCCTACCGTGACCAAGGACGGTGTGTCCGTGGCCAAGGAAATCGAACTCAAGGACAAGCTGCAAAACATGGGCGCCCAGCTCGTGAAGGAAGTGGCTTCCAAGACCAGCGACAACGCTGGTGACGGCACCACCACCGCGACCGTGCTGGCACAAGCCATCGTGCGCGAAGGCTTCAAGTACGTGGCCGCCGGTATCAACCCGATGGATCTGAAGCGCGGTATCGACAAGGCCGTGACGGCCCTGGTCGAAGAGCTGAAGAAGGCTTCCAAGCCCACCACCACTTCCAAGGAAATCGCACAGGTCGGCTCGATCTCTGCCAACTCCGACGAAACCATCGGCAAGCTGATCGCTGACGCCATGGACAAGGTTGGCAAGGAAGGCGTGATCACCGTGGAAGACGGCAAGTCGCTGGACAGCGAACTGGACGTCGTGGAAGGCATGCAGTTTGACCGCGGCTACCTGTCGCCCTACTTCATCAACAACCCAGAAAAGCAATCCGCCATCCTGGACAACCCCTTCGTGCTGCTGTTCGACAAGAAGATCAGCAACATCCGTGACCTGCTGCCCACGCTGGAGCAAGTTGCCAAGGCTGGCCGTCCGCTGCTGATCATTGCTGAAGAAGTCGAAGGCGAAGCCCTGGCTACCTTGGTCGTGAACACCATCCGCGGCATCCTGAAGGTGGTGGCTGTCAAGGCTCCTG
>Ga0210245_100553_pt1 | contig 34151 bp, 25 predicted proteins | sample ChrtobMetaP3_4mM_FD_155450 | JGI IMG/M metagenome (GOLD analysis project Ga0210245, IMG submission 155450) | Chrysochromulina tobin associated microbial communities from unialgal haptophyte culture, Seattle, Washington, United States - P3_4mM | ecosystem: Host-associated > Algae > Haptophytes >...
TCCCGATTACACGACTTTTGTTGGAAACTGGGAATTTCAACGTCATGGAATTTCGAGGGGGCTAGGATTACAATTCCGAAATTCCAGGATTTCAATTCCAAGTCCGCGCCTGCACTGTCACCTCACCCTTGGGTCAAGCTGAGTCACGATCACCGCGCTCAATACCGCGCTCAGTACACCATTACATGATATTGTCCATCTCGGTACGATTCCGTGTGTGGGCGTGTGTACCCATCCGTGTTCAGGGCGTAGCAGAGTGTCCAATCATCTACAAGTTGTATTCACACCGGCGCCGCGCAGCGTTTTGTGTTTGCACTTCCATAGTTCCTGTATACTCGTATAACATGGCTGCGGTGTTGACGCGCTCTCCATGCGTGCTCCTGGCCTTCGCGACGCTCTCACGGCGTCCTGAATCGGCGCTTCCGACGCTTCTGCGTGCTGGAGGCGCCCCAGCGGCGCTTCTGCGTGCTAGAGCCGACGTGCACAATCGGATTGCAAGTCGACCTGTTCGAGCGCGACCGTTTTTGCTCCGCATGAGCACGTCATCGTCGTCGCAGCTGGAGCCGACCACGCTGGATGCATCAACGGTAAACCTGGACGAGCTGCGCAAAGAGGCCCAGCGCCAGCTATACCGCGCACAGAAGAAGACGGCAAAGGCAATCGATCGTGTGCGGGTGTGCGAGGAGAAGGAGAAGGCGGTGATGGAGAAGGCGGACGCGACGCTCGAAGAGCTCGAGGCGCTGCCCAATGGCGATACCCTTCGTACCGACGCGGCCGCCGAGCAAGAGCGAGAAATGAAGCTCCTGGAGCTTGTCAACGGGCTGCAAGCGGCGACCTCCCGGGAGTCCGCCACGGGCGACGCGCCTCCGGTCGTGGCCGAGCTAGTGGGCCTCGCCGCAAAGCTCGGAGTCATCGCCCAAGATGGCAGCGTGAGCGCGCCAGTGCGTGCGCCGCCCAAACCCACGAAGCCTAAGGGGCCGCGCGCATCGACGGAGCCCCGGCTACCGTATCGAGTCTTTCGGAGTGAGAGCGGCGCGGAGATTCGTGTGGGCAAGCAGGCGAGCGACAACGACGTCCTCAGCACAGACCCGGAGCACCGCGATGGCGACGACTGGTGGCTGCATGCGTCCGGATGCCCCGGCTCACACGTCGTGGTGCGCGCGAGGACTGTCGGCGCGTCGACGCTGCCCCGCGATGTGGAGTTGGACGCGGCCGTGCTAGCGGCCAACTACTCGAAGGCGGCAAAGACCGGCAACGTGGCCGTCAGCCTGTGCCGCGCCCGCCAGGTGAGTAAGCCATTTGGCGCCAAGCCCGGGCTTGTGCAGCTCAATGGCGACGTCAAGACGGTCAAGGTTGACTGGCGTAAAGAAAAGCATCGGCTGGAACGGCTTGCCAGCACGTTGAGTGCACGGGATTCTGCTTAAAGGGGCACGTTAGAGTGCAGACTGCAGTGGTAGCACGGCGTGGGAATCTTAAGGAATGGGTACGCACAGAGGGGGGGGGAGGCAAATGGTTCGCGACACTTATCGCCGATGAGAGAGATGTTGCAGCACGGCACGGCACACAGATTATTGCATTAGGCCTGAAATCTGAGATCGATGTGATATCAGATATGGCCATGTCCCATGACCGGCATGACACGACGGGTCGTGAGATTGTTCAGTAACAGTGCCGTAGCACCGGTTGTCACGTTTTTCGTGTTAACGTTCACAGGGCCGACAGGTCGTCCTCATCGTCATCGAGACCACCGGCGCGGTGCACCCCGACGCGGTGGGGATGCTGTACGCGTGGCACGCCGAGACACGCGCCGAGGGGTGCATCGACCGCACGGTCTACGGCACGTCACGCACGGCCACCACCTCCTTCTTCACGCACCACCTGCGCCTCATCTCGCTCGCCGCCGTGATCGGCGCGGCGCTCCCCGTCGCCATCTGGGCGAAATCCAGGAAATCTCACCTCCTTAGCGGCGCACCGCTTGCTGGCCTGTTGCCAGTAGTCATGTAAGCGCGCCCCCCGGGGACGCGCCTGCATGAGCGCCGCTGTACTGTGTGGTCCTGTTTCTAATTCACACACACCCGGTCGTGTGCGCTTTTTGACATACAATTCATGTCGGACCTCATGCCTCACTTGCTCATCATCGTGCAAGGCTACGAGTTCGCCACACAACGCACACCACTATTCGTCCGCACGCTGCTCGCAGCACGCTCCGTGCCAATTCACTTGCACGTAATCGGCGACGTGGCTGGTCTCGACGGCTTCAGTGAAACGTGGCAGGTTCAGGCAGTAGAGACGGGCCTCACACACGAGGACGACCGCACAAGCTTCTTTAACATGCAGGAGAACGATGCGGTATCCAGCTATCTTTCACGAGTCCACCATTCGTGCCATGCGCGTGGGTACGCGTACCTCTTCCTCAAGCTGCTTGCCGCCGATCTGCTGCCATCGGCCGAACGGCTCATCGTTCTCGATCCGGACACGTTGGTGCTTGGCGACGTGGCCGAGCTCTGGCGCGAGTTCGACGCCTTCGACGACTCCAACATTCTCTCCATGGCCGTCGACCAGTCTGACCGTTACTACTTCCGCCTGCAGAATCCTGCGGACGAGGCCTTCTCGCCCGGATGGCGCGGAGTGCCGCACAGGGTGGGCGTCAACGGCGGCGTGCTCTTGCTACATGCAGATCGCTCGCGTCGGGCGCACTTTTCGGCCCGCATCGCCTCGCTGACGCACGATGGCGCCGCGGCGCGCAGCGCGGGCACGCTCGACGCGTTCTGCGACCTCGCCGAGCAGGACGCACTCAACCTTGCCATCCTACGCGAGCCACATATCTGGAGACCGCTCGACTGCGTCTGGAATTACATGGCGACCAGGATTGGAGGTCACCGGCTGCGCGTTGACGAGCAGCATGCGCTCAACTTTTACGATGAATGCCCGGGCGGACCGCGCCACGCCGACGGCACTGATTTGCTGCGCTGCTCGTGCGGCCGCCGCTGCCGCCTTCTCCACTTCGCAGGGGGCGTGAGGGCGCTGCCGCTCCTGAGGCAGCTGAACGAGTCGATATTGAGAATGAGCGGACCCGTCTTGAGGGCGCTCGCCGTGACGAGGGAGGCGTCCCCGGAAAAGTGGGTGTCTTTTGAGTCGTGAAGACTCCCTCTCTCGCTACATTTGTATGTTGAATGTGAAGTTTATCGCAACCGAGGTTTCACACCAGTCGCGCCGATGTTCACACCCAGACGCGAAGTTTTTCTTCAGGCTTTTCGGATCATGTCGTTCGGCAAACACCCCGTGCTCCTCGCTGGCGCGCTTGCCCTGATTTCTCCGCGTGATGGACGCTACGATCTATGGGAGGTGACAGCTGATCGTGACGGAAATCAGATCGCACTTCCCTGCGCCTCAGCAGCCTCTGGAGCGATCGGCCCTTCACACCAGCTCATCGGCATGGATAACTTTGTGATCGACTACGCCCGTGAGGACGGACTCTGGCGGGCCAGTTATTGCCCGCCCGGGGTCGCGCGTGAAGGTCTGCTCAGCCCCAACTGCCGGAAGCTGGGTTTTGGCCGCTGGCCTGCGGCGCACGAGGCCGTATACCTGGGGCTCGGCCGCATGTTGCTCTGGCACCGCGAGACGCTCGAATACGAGCTTCACAGCGCTGCGGATCGTGGGCTGGATCTTGGCAACCCGCTGCGCAACACGAGCGCTGCGTCCTTTTTCACCTACGTCGGCGCTGGTCGGCTCGCGGGTGTCGACAATCGCAGCGCCCTTCACCACCTGAAGTTGCCTCTGCGCCGGGCGGCGGGCGAGGCGTCGCGGCACGTCCACGTGGTGCTCGAGCTGCTGGCCGAGGGCAGCTACCGCGTGTGGAACTCGGAGGGCTGGGCGACGAGCGCCTTTCCGCGCCTGGGGCGCTCGCCGCTCGCCGGCCCCGTCGGTCGGGGCACCTTCCCGGCAGCCTCGTCTGCAGTGGCCTGGACGGCGGCACCAACTGAACCCATCCTCCTCGAAGTGGATGTGGCGCAAGGCACGTACCGCAGCCTGAGGGTGACGGTGCTCGACCTCGACTCCCTTGAGCCCGGGACGACCACCCAGCCCCCGCTCGGCCTCGCTGTACAACTTGAAGGCACACTGAGCTCGCCAGCGTCGTGCGGGCTCGCGGCTACACGCGGCGCCTGCGCGGCCCTCGGTGGCCCGTGTGGCTGGTGCGAGCAAATCGACGGCGTGCACCGATCGCACTGTGCGGCGGGTGGGCCCGCGCGCCCGTGCGCCGCCGAGTGCGCCACATGGCACTTTTTCGACTCGGTGCCGCCCGTTGGCCCTTTCGGAGCGCCACCGCCGCCGCCCTCGCCGCCAGGACTGACCGAGGCTGACCTCGTGCGGCTCGAGGTGCACTCGCACGCGGCGGCGGCTTGGCAGGCAGCGCATCCCGCCGAAGCCGTGGCCGGTGGCCGCAGATTGGCTGTGGAACTGATAGAGCGCTCGTCATCAGCCGGCAAGGCGGTCTCGGGCGGCCATCGCGATTGGATGCCGCGTCGAATCACGCATGCGAAGCAGCACCAGCAGCAGCGCACGCTGCACGCCTTTTAAAGGCACTCAGTGTACCTAACCAGGACTCGAAACCACTACGACCAGAGGACGTGGGTCGTGGCCAATAATTGCCCTGATAATTGCAAATTGGACGTAGGTCGTAGCACGTACTAACCTTTGCGCACTACCAACCCACATGTACACTACGTTACGACGTACTAACCACTTTGACCTTGTAGGACGGGAGCATTCTTATACACATGTGGGACCTCGCACCTCGGAATCGTGCGTAGCTACGGGATTACTTGTTACCGACCATGGACCAGAACCAGCTCTTCCAGCCGCCGAAGAACCAGCACAGGCCGCAGCAAATGATCGCGGAGCCGCCGAGCACCAGCAGCATCGCAACGTACGCGGCCGTCAGATCTTCCTGCAGCACTGGGGGTGGCGGTGCTTCACCCTCATCTCCCACACCCACCATTGGCGGCTCATCGGGACACACAGGGCAGTCGGGACACACGGGGCCCTGGGCTCGCCGGCGAGCGGCGGCGGTGGCAGCGGCACCAATTTGGGCAGTGGGGTCAGTCTTTTGGATGCCCGGAAGGTGCAGCAGTTCATGTGGCGCGTTGGTCATGGGCATACTGACCGGCGCCCACGCGCCACGCGAGTTGTAGGCCACGAGGAGCACATTGACCATCAGCAGGAGCAGATGAATGCCGATCCCTCGCCTCGCCGTGAAGGGAGTCGCGGCGTTGTCGGGTGGAGCTAGTGCTGCCTCCACCGTCCGGCGGGCAAGCCGCGGCGGCGGCTCATGCGTGGGCAGCATGAAATGTCAAACGTCTGCGAGAGAAGGCGCGCCGTTTTGGTTGCACGTTTTGGTTAGGAAAATTTGCGCGATCGGACGGGGAAATCACTCCCCGCTACATCCGCACGACGCACGAAGACGCGCTGTTCCGGTGCATATGCTCCGGCGCTCAGCAGCCTTATCGCATTCTATGCGGGCAGCCAAGGGTCGCAGGTCGTCGCTCGATGTAGCACGGGCACCTCAAGGATGGCGAACATGGCGGGCATGCATGTGCGTGTCCACGGGCCTTTGGGTGGGCTGCCACGGGTACAACTATCAGGCGTACGGGATGCGCTCAGGTGCGTGGACACGGACTCCCGTTTTGGACTGCGAGCCAGCCCTGCATGTTGCTGATCATACCGTGTCGTTCTGGCGCACCACGGGGCAGGTGCCAATCGCGTGGCGTGGCTCAATGGTTGCTGCGATGGCGATCAAATCATCATCGATTTTCGTGATGAGCAGAGCGATGGCAACGGCGGCTCTGGAATGCTCTACATCAATAACACCGCAGTGCAGCCCAACACAATCGAGACTTACCGCATTGAGGGCGAGCTCGGGTACACGTGGAAATCGTACGGACCGTTCTGTGCGTACCAGGGCTGGCATAACTTCACATATACGAGCGACGCCAATCCTGAGGAGACGAGCTTCACTATCACCGACTCGTACGGTCTCGTGAAGGCCCAGGGTGACATGAACTCGCTGCCGCTGCGCTTCCACACGATCTTGCCAAGCAAATTCTGCACGCCTGACGGTGGCTACACCCAGCTTCAGACGAGGCAACGAGTAAGAAAGCTCATCGCTGCACATGACCAAACGACGCCACGGGCGCAGTTGCTCGAGGAAGGTCTCGCCATTCCGCAGGATGAGTACGAACAAGACGGCATCATCTACCCACCTCTCTCGTTCTTCGACAATAACCATACTGACCTTGACTTTGCCCGGCGCGCGTCGGGCCTGAGCGGCAGTAGCTGAAGCTGAGGACCAATATGTAAACAAAAATAGAGGGTACCCACAATGGTATGATATGTGTAGTCATACGGTTGGTTCACGGGCTTGGGCGACCTACCGTGTACTGACCTACCGTAAGAGGCGCAGCTGTCGGCCTGTCGCGCATAGATTGGCGGTCTCGCAGCGTGGGCGCGTCTCTCCTCCAGTGGAGCAATTGCAGTGAAGCCTGAAGGAGGCCTTGATTCGTAAGGCACTGCGCAACAGGGGCTGGATTTAAGCTCGCATCTGTGAGGTGCGTGTGCGAGCTGCATCAATTCGAAGTGTTTAGTTTTCCGTCCTTTTCACCTCGTGCTTGCTTTTGAAAAGTCACATTCACAGCCAATGTTTACAATTTTTCACACCTCTTTTTCAATGCCGGAACGCCTCTCGCAACCGCCTCTCGCTGCGGGCCGCTGTGGTCGCTCAAATCCACTGGTTTTGACAGATGATTAGCAACGTCAACGTCGGCGGCCTCACCTTCGATGCGGCCTACGACAGTGGCAACGCCGCACGCATCGAGCAAGGTGAAACGCCGGATGAGTTTCACCTTTGGACAGCGCCGGACTGTGCCGGAACGGTGCATGAAAAGCAGTACAAGGCGTGGTTCGCCTTCACTGTGGGTGGTGCGCAGCGTGGTCGATATCTCACGTTCGTGGTGCACAACATGAACAACCTTGGTAAGCTATTTAAGCACGACATGCGACCTGTGTATCGCCACTTGCCATCGAAGCCACGTTGGAGCCGGATTCCACTGCCAACGTCGCAAACCGGCACCATGAAGGGCGACCCTGATTTCAGGCTCACTTTCAAGCACCGCGTCGAGTGCGATCCAGTGAGCGACTGCATTCAATTCGCCTTTTGCTTCCCGCTCACCTACACGGATACGATGGCGAGGCTGGCATACTTGGATGCGCTCTTCGAGACACCACCTGCCGCCATCATCGCTGGCAATGGTGCTGCCATTGGAGCTGCCAATGGTGCTGGAAGGCCCGCTCAGCTCAAGACGGCGCACGTGGCGCCGCCTGCGCCCGCCGCCGCATCGAGCGACGCACCAGCCGCTGCTTCCACACCAGCCGCTGCGTCAAGTGCGCCGTGGAGTGCCGCGGCGGTCGGCCAGGAGCCTAGCCTGTTCACACCAGCCGCTGCTTCCACACCAGCCGCGGCGGTCGGCCTGGAGCCTAACCTGTTCACACCAGCCGCTGCTTCCACACCAGCCGCGGCGGTCGGCCAGGAGCCTAGCCTGTTGCCGCCCCCCCTCGCGGAGCCGATGCCCACGTGGACCGAGGACGTGCCCGACGTGGCGCGGGCCAGAGAACCTGCGCCGAGCGCCGCGGCGCCAAGGGCCCCTGGGCCTCGATCGTGCTCAGTGAGCAAGATTCCGAGACCGAGAGCGCGCACACCTGCCGCCGCTGTGAACAAGGCGATCGCCATGGCGGACGCCGTACCGAGTGCGCCGGCCGCTGCGCCGCCGTCGCAAGAGAGGGTTCGCGTCCGCAGCGCCATTGCCGCCGCCGCGCCCGCGCCCGCCCACAAGGCCCAAGGTGCCGTCGCAGCCCGCAATGGTGGCGCCGCCACGGTCCCAGGGACGTCGTGCTCGGCGGCGGTGGCAGAGGCGGCTACGGTGGCCGATGCCTTGGCGGCAGCACCGGCGCGGGTGCAAGCTGCGGCACTCGAGGCGGCGCTCGGAACGCGTGCGGACGCGTGGCCCTCGGCGTCGCGTGCGGTGAGCGAGAGCGCGGCGGCGGCGGCCGTGCTGTACGCCGCGAGCCTCACGCCGAGCACGCGGCCCCCCGGTATTTACTACCATCGCGAGCTGCTGACGCGCTCCATGGAGGGGCGACGGATCGATCTCCTCACGATCTCGGGCAATAATGGCCTTCTCGAGACGCTCGAGGAGCCCATTACGTCGGCCGAGGGCGCCATGGAGGGCACGCCCCCCGCATGCTTGCTCCCCTCCGAGGGTGAGCGGCCACGCGCCTTTGTCTCGACGAAGCCCGTCTTTCTGCTCACAGCCCGGGTCCATCCAGGAGAGACCCCTGCCTCGCATGTCATGGATGGGCTGCTGGAATTCCTGCTCAATACGAGCGACCCGCGCGCCCACGCACTGCGCGAGCGCTTCGTCTTCCTCATTGTGCCCATGATCAACCCTGATGGCGTCTTCCGCGGCCACTACCGCGCCGACACCATCGGCCAGAACCTCAACCGTTGCTACGCCCAAGCCACGCCCGAGGCCCACTCGAGTGTCTTCGCCATCGGACGCCTTGTACGTCATCTGCATGCGCGTGGCCGTCTCGCCTTCTACATCGACACGCACGGGCACGCCACGAAACGGGGCTGCTTCCTGTTTGGGAACGCACTGCCCGAGTTCGACGCGATGGTCGAGAATGTGCTGTACGCAAAGCTCGTGGGCGCCAACTGCCGTTGGTTCGACTTTGGCGGCTGCGTCTTCACCGAGCGCAACATGTACCGTCCCGATGCGCGCGATGGTCTCTCGAAGGCCGGCTCGGGCCGTGTGGCCACTTATAAGCTCACCGGCCTCACGCACGTATACACGCTCGAGTGCTCATACAACACGGGGCGGCTCGTCAACCGACTCTCGCCGGCGCACGTGCCCAAGGGCATGGATAAGCGTGACCTGTCGCCGCCGCCTGCACCATCCAAGTCGGCCTCGCCCAAGTACACGCCCATCGACTGGCGCGCTGTAGGGCGATCCCTCGCCGTCGCGGCACTCGACTTACAGGACGCCAACCCGTGCTCGCGCATTGGCGCGCCCGGCGGCGGCTCGGCTAAGGGGTTGCTTGGGCTTCGTGGCTTCATAGGCGCGTGGGTGCGCACGCAGAACAAGAAGGAGGCGGAACGCGCGGCCAAGGCGAAGGCCAATGGCGCCGAGACGGACGGTGAGGGCGGCGGCGGCGGAAGCGGCGGTAGCGCGGACGAGGATCCGGACAATGACGAGCCAGAGCTGCGCGGGGAGGAGGAGGCGGGGCTCAGTGACGAGGAGGAAGAGCTTGCCCCAGCGGCGGCGCCGCCGAGGTACCTACCGGTCGCGATTGGCTAACACGGTCACGGGCGGCTTCGGCTTCGGACTAGGCTTGACGAATTGCGTCGTGGACCATCTTAGCAGGGGACGAGGTACATCGTGCAGCGGCCGAGTCGCCGTGGCCGCAAGCTCGTATTTGATCGCATGCCTGCCTGTGTGTTCTAAAACTACACCGTACACGCAGCGGGAAAAGGGCATGCGCCGCTTGGCTGTGGGTGCCTGTGGGGTCATGTTTCCGAGTCGTTAGCGTTCCCGCCGCCCCCAGTCGCACGCCCCGGCTAAGGGCTTCCTACCGGTATACGCAATATGCGCGCCTGCTATGCCGCTACGCTTAGAAGCGACTAATAAATCCGAAGTTTAGCGAATAGCGCGATAGCCACGCCCAAGTGCCCGGTGCGTGTGACGTTTCACCGTGCTCCGTGGCCGACCGGGTTCGTAGCCCCCTCGCCGGGCCGTCGTTGACGGTGGAATGGTGAGCGCGGGCGGGGGGGAGGAGCGACATAACTGACTGACCAATTGGCCATCGTTGTAGCTACGCGCCACGTTGCCGTAGGCTACGGCCTACGCGGCGGGATACTCGTCTACAGATGAACTACCGCACACGCCCCCGCTGGTCGCCGGCAGCGGCACGCACCGTCGTTTTTCAGCCCTCCGAGGCGAGCCTGGAGTGGCTCGCATTCAGCCGCAAGAGCTCGGGCAGCATCCTCTGCGCCGCCTCCGCCGTGGCCGAGTGGGGCGGTTCGCACTTGTTGCAATACTTGCCGCCGTAGAGGTGCTTGCGATGCGGTGTGTTGCCCTCGGCTGCGCACGCGACATCTAAGGCATCGCAGTAGGCGGCGGCCACCGCGCGCTGACGGGCTAGGCCAACTGTGGAGCCTGCACCGGGCACGTGCTCAGTCCAGTCTGGCATCATCTGTCCCTTGAACCGGTCCTTGTTTTGCAGCTGGAGGTGGCGCGTCCAGAGGTGCGGGGCGATCCAGAGGGCAAACTCGGAGACGGCAGAGACGGTCACGAGGATGAAGTCACACATGGAGAGCAGCAGCGCGTCGAGGAGCACCTGGCTCCCCTTTTGGTAACCTGCGGACGCCGCGATGCGCGCTTCGCGCTGCTGCGAATGCGCGCTGCTGTGACTGCGCGCTTCGCGCTGCGCGTTGCCGCCGCTGGTAGTCTTCTTGGTTCGCTGCCGCATGGCCGCTAAGAGCTCGGTGCGGTCGGCGCTGGTGCCCCAGCTCGCGTCGTCGTACCCCTGCCCGACGCTCACGACGCGCGTGCCAAAAGGGTAGCGCTTGCCCAGCCGGCGCGCATACCGCCGGTCGTCGGTGGCGAGGAAGATGAGCGCATCGTCGTGGGCGGCGATGTAGGCATCGAGGAGCGGAAAGTAGGCCTCCGGCGGTACCTTTGGCATGACCACCTTGTCCGTACCGCGCATGTGAACGCCGATGATGTGGCGACTTCGCGCCCGCCACGGCGCGAAGACGCGCCGCGCCTCGTTGCGCACCGACTGGCGCACGAGGCGCGTGCCATTCGTGCCGAGCATCACGTGCGCCGCGCGTCGACCGCGCATGCGCGCCTCGTCGGTGCCGTACACGCGGATGGGGCGCTCCGCGCTCCACTCCACCGTCGTCACCTGCACGGAGCGCACTGGTCGGCCGTCGGCCAGCCTCGACGCACCCAGCGAGTATCCCCCTGGCTGCTCAAACCAATACTCCCACACATTGTCGCCCACTGCGGCGGCATAGTAGGGGTTGAGGCCGAACTCGCATGCCTGCGGCTCCATGAATGTGTACTCGCCGAGGAAGACGTGCGGCTCGAGCCTGAGCGTCGTCGCCAGCGCAATCTGGTTGAGGACGCGCTGCACCATCGCGAACATGCCGTGCCCGAAGTGGTCGGAAGTCGCGAGTAACACGTCGACGCCGAAGGCATGGACTCCGTCGCCGCCGCTGCTGCTGCTGCTGCTGCTTCGGTGGCTCCACGTCCACCGTCCGAGCCGTCGGCCCAAGAGCGCTGGCTTCGGAGACGTTGCCGCCGTCACAGGCACCAGTGGCGTGCGCGAGCACTGGTAGGTGACGAAGGAACGGCCCGGCGCACAGCGCGTGGCCGATTTGAGCTTGGGCACCTTGGGATGTGCGCCGGCCGGCAGCTGGCGATCGAAGCCGCGAGGGTCCGAGTTGAAGCGCTGCTCGAGTGAGTTGGTCGGGCAGAAGCAGTCCGCCGGCTTCGGCACGTCCTTGGGCAGGCGATCCTTGGGGCCGGGTAAACGCCCCAGCTCCTGCGGCGGGCCCTTGCAAAAGTCCTTTGGGCGTAGTTTCCAGCGGCCGCTCGCATCTGCGGGGACGCCAATGCCGAGGCCACCCGCTCCCGAAGCTAGCGAGAGCGTGCCACGAGGAGGCAGGGAGTAGCCAACGCAACTGGCCTTGTAGGCGGCGCAAAGGAGAGGTGGCTCGTCGTGAAATGGACTTGTACGCAGCAGCGGCAACACCGGAATGAGCGCACCAGCAGCAGCGATAGGCCCGACGCGCGGTGCCGACGAGAAGAGATCGACGTAGGGATCTGGCGTCGCTGCAGACGACGAGGTCGACGAGGCGAGCGGCGCCATTGACGCGGGCGCGGCGTTGCCCATCGGCGTCCTGCACGCGGGTTCGGCCGCGGAGCTGCTGTGAATTGGCTGTGAAACACACGATGTGTTTGTTCATTACTGCACGAATCACAAGTGCCAGTGCGCGGTACCTGCGCTGCGCACATGTCGATGTTTTATTCCCGTTGGAAAGCTAGTAGATATGCAGGGCATACATTCTCGCCATGGAACGTGACAAACTCGCGGAAGCGCCCAACCGAGCCCCCCGTCGCGACGATGAGCGAGTCGTAGACAGAGGTGTCGCCTGGAATTTGTGCCAGCTCCCGGTACCCCAAAGGAAACAGAGGTTCGTGTGTGTCACGGTGCTTCGCTGTCTTGCCGAATGACGTCGTGACTGCTGGATATCCGAGAGCGACGCGGCAGACCAGCACATAGCAGACGTTGCCTGGATGTCGGTGGTGCTGACCGTACAATTTCCGGTGGAGTTCACATTCATGCTGGTACTTGGCATCCACTTCGCAGTACTGGTCTGACTTGCCGATGTCTTCAGCAAAGTAAATGCCCTGCAGCAGATGCATGGGGTGGGGGGGGATTCGTGTGGCTGCGTGAGACGCATGGGAGACGGGGAGTGTGCGGACCATAACCTGGGCACGAGCAGCCGCACCTCCCCAAATGCAGCGCCAGCGTGGATGCCACTGTACCTCTCGTTGAGGCCATTGCTCAAGATGGACCACAGATTGGCCTCGTTGGTGCCATGGAGCAGTAACGTCTCGTTGCAGTCCTCCTCGGGTGGTTCAAGCCGAAGCCCCCCAATGCTCTCAACCGAGCCGCTCATCGTGGGCAGTTCACTACGGTGCTTCCCATCCTTCAACGCGCCCTTTCGCTCGAGGCGCTGGAGCTTCTGTCTCAGAATGCCGCGAGCTATCTCGTACTTGATGCGATGGGCTGGGTTGTCGATGTGCCAAGCGGCGGCCAGGCGGAGGGCACTGTACGAGCTGCCTCTCACCGCATCTTTACCCTTACCAAGCTGTTTGGGGTCGGTGACGAGCAAGTGCTCGAGCGTCCGCCATTCCCTTGCATGCTCCATCTCGTTGAGAGGTCGTAGCGCGAAATTATCCTCCATCATGGCCGCCTCTGCCTTGGCGGCAAGAGCGGCTCGTTTTACCTCGAGAGCTGCAGTCTCCGATTCCGATAATGTGAGTCGGGGGGTTGTCAGGTCGGATATCAGTGAGGATATTTGTAGCGCCATTTCCTTTGTGACGTGCGCGGCCTGCCGTCCAATAGCAAGCTTGTCAACGTACGGAAGTTTCACAAAGTAGGCGCCACCCACCGCAGCAGCACCTGCAGCAACGGCTGTGACCGGCCCTGCAACAACGAATGCAGCGCACGCGACAGCACCTCCAACCTTGGACAAGTACCAGGTCGATGCTGGGCCCACATCGCTGCTGCTGCCTGCATACCCTACAGCGCCGCCAACGATGGCGCCGACTGGGCCGGCGGTCACAAAGCCTGTAACAGCACCGTACGCTGGAGCGCTATCGCCGCAAACGTGATTGAGCACACGCGCAGCGGCCCCCGCCATCTTTGTGTTGGCTACCGTATACGCCAAGTTTAGCACGCACTTTGAGGAACGTTCTCGTGAATTTGAATCGAGTTTTTCTCGTGAATTCAAAGAGCGGCGTCTCATCAGATGTCCTTCTTACCGTTGCTTGCAGCTGCCGCCGGCTGGGTGCTTTACAGCCCCGTGATCAGAAGATCCCAGACCCTCGCATACGAGAACGCCCAGAGCAGGGCATGGATGGGCCCCCAATCCTTCAAGCTCGACTCGGTGGCCATGCGCTGGTCGCTGCCGGCGGATTCGCACTCGAATTATGCCCTCGGCGGCGGCATCACATTCGCGATTCACCGCGACTTTTGCGCACGGCTCATTCCCCTCTTCCCGGAGCAGGGCTATGAGGCTAAACTCTTTGGCGACTTCTTCCTTGATTGCGAGGACATCCGGAGCGCGATCGCGCGTGCCATGGATACGTGGGCGGAAAACCACAAGAACATCAACTTCAAGGACGTGAGCGAGCGGTGCGCGCACGTCTTGACCACGGACTACTGCCCTCACGCAGAGATTTTCATCGTGCCAGAGCATTTGGAGGGCACGTCGACAACAAGCGACCTCGCTGCGTGGGTGACGCACAACCTGTCCGAGACGTCGATCACGCGCTCACCGACGACGACCTCGGGCTTCGAGATACCGTTCAACCCGTCCAACGCGGCAGCCACTCCAGGTGGGATCGGGGTGTCGCAAGCGAAGATGACGATGCGCGCGCCGCTCCAGGCCTCAACGTTTTGCTGGTATCTCGACGCCTCCTTCTGCTCCTTTTTCCACAAGTGGAACGATGTTTTCGATGTCGCGCTCATTGGGCGGCTCACAGCCGGCATCCTCTTTGGCATCGCCTTCATCATCATGCTGTGGGTGATCTTCGGAATCGTGTACGCGGTGTGCTGCGAGACGACGCCGCAGAGCACGAACTTGATGAGTGCCGATTCGGTCGAGATTCTGGCGAACACGGGCGTGGAGATGCGCTCAAGCTCCATGAGAATCCCGCAGAGGCGCTCGCCGCCGCCCTCGCCGCCCTCGCCGCCCTCGCCGCTGCCCTCTTCGGCATCGCCGCCACCCTCGCCGCCCTCAGGCCTGCCCTCAGCGGCGGTACTGCCACCGCCCACCTGCCGCACGCATGCGGCGTTTGCCCCGTCAGCCCCATCGGGCGTCGCCGTGACGCCCCGCACAGAAGCCGCGAACCACGAGGTCGTGCTGGAGCAGCAGCCCGCGCGCGGCCAACGTCCGGGCGCGCGCCCCGCGCTCAATGCCTGCGGCGAGCCGCCCCAGCTCAGCCACAAAGGCGAGATCTCGCGAGATCAAAATGACCTCGCGTGCGGCTCCCCGCGCTGCACTCACCTGCTCGACTACCTGGCGGTCATGCCCACGGGCTTGCTCACGTTCTCCCTCTTTTGGCTCATCTTCTGCCCCGCCTTCTACTTTCGCGTCTTTTTGCCGTGCTGGGACTGCTTCGACTTCGAGGCATCGATTGCCCACGAGGTCGGGCATGTGCTTGGCTTCCACCACCCCGACCAGCTTTGGGAGCTCAACCTGAACGCAAACCAGTCGATGCGCTCGTGCGCGCGGGAGAACTACCTACCAGCAGACACTTGCCCAACATGCACGTGCGCCTCGTCGCCACCGCCGCCGTCTCTCCGGCCGCCGCCGCCACCGTCTCTCCGGCCGCCGCCGCCACCGCCGTCTCTCCGGCCGCCGCCGCCGCCGCCGCCGCCGAACACCTGCTGCTATCCTTGGGCGCTCGACCACGTGTACCTCAACCAGACGAGAAGCATCCAGTCCTCGATCATGTTCTCGTTAACCACGCACAAGTCGCGCACGTGCCTCTCGGCCGACGATCTCGAGGGGCTCAACTATCTGTACCCAGTGTGCTCGGGTGCATTCGACGTGTCCCCCGAGCAACCCGAGCCGCTCTGCATCAAGCCCAAGAGCCTCTCCGGATGGCTGCGGCTGCTCTACATCACCTTCACACCCTTCGTGATCATCACGCTGCTCATCTTGTCCGTTCAGCTATGCGTGCGCCGCCATCAGAAGAGGAAGCTGCGCAATCTCGTAGAGACGGGCGAGCGCTTGCGTCAGCAGCGCACCGAGCTGATTCGCAAGTTCAAGGAGGCGGCTTTGAAGAGGGCCGTGAGCAATGCGCAGAACTTCCGAGGGAACATGCTCGCGCGCGCAGGCACCTCCCGCACGTTGAGTGGCATCTCCGCCCGCTGCTCGTTTGGCCCTCAGAGCCCTGGCAGAGAGAGCCAAGGCGCGTCCGGTCGGAGCCTAGGCGGTGTGAACTCACACCTAGGCGGCGGCGCGTCTAGCCCGGCGCAACATAATCGCGAGGTCGAGATGGAGCGTCGTCGCCAGCAGCTCGCTGAGGTTGAGGAGGCCAACCTGCAGGCTGCCCTCGCAATCTCGCGCGGCGAACCACCGCCCATGCCCACAGCTGGCTCCTTGGGCTTCGTTGGCTCACGTGCGTTTGCCACGTCGACCGAGGGCCTGAGCATCGAGGAGGACGGAGAGGGTGAGCGTCGAAGCACGGCGGAGTACGAGAGTGACCATGCCGACGACAGTGAGCGAGGCGAAAGTGAGCGAGGCGTGCGCATAAAACCCATAGCCCCAGCTGAGATTGAGGAGGCCAACCTGCAGGCAGCACTCGCAGCCTCGCGCGTGATCTCCGTACCCGCGCGCCAGGTCCTGGGCACGCGCCAGCAGGCGCGCTTCTCGGAGGCGGGCAACTCCCCAGAAGCACATGTGTGAACAAGAGCCCGCGTGCGGGGTGCTCGAGCGCAGCCGTCCCAACGACTTGCTTGGCTCGCGGCACTGACTGCCCCGTGTATTTCCAAGGGGTAGCCATGAGACCCGGCTGCCACTGCAGCACGGGAATCTTTACTGCACAACAACTGGAGGGCTCGCGCCCGAACCGTTACACACTAATTTTTGGTAACACAGTAGAAGGATTGGGAATGCATGCAATCTGCATGCCTCCGGGACCGGGTGTGGCCAGGCAGGCCTCACGCGGAGCCTCAAGTATGATGTCAATCGTACGGACGGAGCAGTTCTGTGGAAAGTCATTAGTTCGACGTACACTGTGATTTCGGACTGGTTGGTGTGATTCACAGCCAATACACAGCGCTCCCTAGCGGCGGCCGTAGATTCAAGTTCCGTCTGTGCGCGCGCGCGCGCGCCTGCTCTTGTGACCGCCCGTTATCCACCGAGTGAACCGCCATGCCCAAGGACGGCTTCCTCGCGCCCAAGGCGATCGCCAACCGGATGAAGGCCAAAGGCCTGCAGAAGTTGCGCTGGTATTGCCAGATGTGCCAGAAGCAGTGCCGCGACGAGAACGGCTTCAAGTGCCACACGATGTCAGAGTCGCATCTGCGGCAGATGGAGATGTTCTCCGAGAACTCGACCAAGTTCATGGACGAGTTCTCGCGCGAATTCGAGCAGGGCATGATTGAGATCATCAAGCGCAAGGCACGCAGCCAGCGCAAGAATGCCAACGAGCTCTACCGCGACTACATCTCCGACAAGCAGCACTTCCACATGAACGCGACGATCTGGGAGACGCTGACCGACTTCGTCATGTACCTCGGGCGCAAGGGAATGTGCGAGGTGGACGAGACGGAGAAGGGCTGGTTCGTCATGTACATCGACCGCGACCCGGAGACGCTCGCCAGGATGGAGGCACGCGCCAAGCGAGAGCGCGACGCGCTCGACTCGGAGGAGAAGCACCAGCGCGACATCCAGCGGCAGGTGAAGCAGGCACGCCTGGCGGGCGAGCTCGACGACGAGCTGGCGCAGCCAACCGAGCTTCAGCGCGCTCATGACGCCGAGCGGATCCGGATTGGTGGGCTCGGCGCAGCGCTCACGAGCGCGGGGAAGGCGAAGCTCACGGTCGTGCCGTCAGTCTTTGGAGAGGACGAGCCTGTTGGGGCGAGCGCCGAGGCTGGCAGCAGCAGCGAGGGCGGCAGCAGGAAGCCGATGAGTTCAGCAGAGCAACTCATGCGCGAGGAGCGCGCCAGAAAGGAGCGCGCCGATGCGCGCGCGCAAGCTGAGGCGTTCGTGGAAGCCGAACGACGGGCGGTGGCGGCGGAGGCGGAGGCGGCGGCGGCAGAGGCGGCGGCGGCGGCCTCCTCCTCCGGCGCGCGGCGTCTCGACTACTGGCTGGCAGTGGGGCTAGTCGTCAAGTGCACCGACAAGCGGCTGCAGGGTGGCGCCTACTACAAGCAGAAAGGGTGCGTCGAGAAACTCGTCGACCGGTACACGGCGCACGTGCGTATGACCACATCGGGCGATCTCCTCAAGCTCGATCAGGAGGTTCTTGAGACGGTCATACCGGCGGCGGGTGGGCGCGTGCTCGTGGTGAACGGCGCGTGGCGTGGTCAGAGAGGCTCGCTCGAGGCCATCGACGAGGCCCGCTTTTGCGTGCGCGTGCAGCTTGACAGCGGGCAGCTGCTCGAGGCGGTCGAGTACGAGGACGTGTGCAAGCTGGCGCTCTCTGCGTAGGAGCATCCTCAGTAGGTGCATGCATCTTGACGTAGGTGCATGCATCTTGACGTAGCGGGTCGTCGTAGGCGAACTAGATGTGGTCGTATGGCGACCGTATGGCGGTTGCGGGTTGCGCGCTCGTTGCGGCATCGAGCCGACACGCTGCGCGCGCGGGCGGGCGCGGGCGTACCGTAGTCCGTACGCCGCGCCGGCGGGTCGACGCGCGCAGGGTTGGTCTCTCCCACGAGCTCGCTGCTCGGCCGCCGCTCGGCCTCGCTAAGGCCGCCCAAGGCGTCCCGGGAAGGCGAATTTCATGATCGCACGAAAATCGACCAGCACGACTATATGGGGCATTGAATTACTCGACAGCGGCACAGTAGGTCACGTACTCGAGTCACGTACTAGGTACTACACATGCGTACCGTCGCTTGCGCCTACTGTCGTTGTGGTGTTGGCGCACACAGCCAAGCACCCCATCGCCGATGCCGGGGTGCCGGGATCGTCTCAGCGCGATGGGAACCACTTAGGATTGGGCACCCGCTCGCCCAGCTCGATGCTCGCCCAAGAGCACTGACATGAGTATGCGCATCGGCCGTCGCTCGCCTTGAGCATGGGCCGCAGCTTCGCCTCGTTGGGCATAAAGTTGCGGAAGAACATATAGTCGACGTCGCTCTTCCACTCGCTGTCGAGAAAGCGCAGCACGCGAAAGTCGCAGCTCGAGCATCGCAAGTTGGTGCTGGTTTCGCTGCTGCTGCTGCTGCTGCTCCCAGCAGCGACGCCGACGCTCGCCGCCGACGATACTGCGCTCCTGGCAGCGGCGGCAGGGGGAGCTCGCGTGTGCTTTGCGGCGCGCTGTGGCGACGAGTCCAGGTCGGCAAGGAGCGAGTCGATGTCGCTGTCCACGGCTGGCTTAGCTGCCGTCGCCCTGCCGACTCCCTTGTCAGCAACTGGCTTTGCTGCCATAACCCTCCCGAATCCACTGCAGCCACTGCTGCTGCTGCCGGTCTTGACGGTGCCGCCATAGGAAGAGCCGTCGCGCTCGTTGATTGCACTAGGCTTCTCTTCCTTGAGCATGCCGTCGAGCTCGTCTAGAAGCCCGTCGACGTCGTCACCCATCACGACAACCGCAAAGGCTGCGTGCCGAAGGACGCGCGAGACCGTTGGAGCGAGTGAGCAGCGATGTTAATGCGGCCTTTCATCACAAATCATCCAGCGGAATGCACTCGTGGTAGGACGGGGTTGCGCTAAGCAAGCAAGCAAGCTAGTTAGTCGAAACAACACAAGTATCTAAACGAGCGCAATCGAGTACCCCTGTAACCAGCAGAGTAGGAAAGGGTGGGCGGAGAAGATGGTATGTATGCCCAGACCGCTAACGCTCACCGAGCATGCTGACCTCACGCTTCCCAACGTGGGGATGCCGCCCGATTGTGATGCGCGCCTGTGGGCCACCCGTAGCAGTCGTCGACGCGGCACACCGGTCGGCGTGTGACCGCTCGGACCACACCAACAGGGGAATAGCTCGGGACCTGCCACGCTCCTCGGAGGAACACAGGCCCGGGTGGATAAGCTGGTTTCGAGCCCCCCGCGATGTCAAAGGCCCACTGTGATGCAGCTCGCCGGTAGGCAGAGTGCAGTGGTCCGACCGAAGAGAAGAGCGGCCATCCGCTCGACTCAGGATGGGAATCAAAAAGATGCCGGGAGGTTGGCTCGGCGCGCGCTCCACACCGTAGTGTCGCAAGGGGTTTCGGCTTGCGCCACCTCACCCCTCGCGCTCAGGCAAGCCCCCGCTCGACGTCCCGGCCCAGCCTGCCGCGGTTCTCCGGTCCACACGCGCTCCGAGCACACAGGCTCCTCGCGCGTGGGCGGTGCCTCCCGCGGATACAGTACTGCAGCCCGCGCGCTGGTGGGAAAGAGCTATGCCCCCTCCGCACCACGCACGGGTCAGGGGACGCCGCAGCGATAAGCCGCCGAGGGGCTCCGCCTCGCAGTAGTCGAGCAGCTCCTGCCAGGGACAGACAGGGAGGGAAGGGGAGGGGAGGGGATTGAGCCTGCTGCCTGATTGAGCCTCGGCCGAGGTGCTCGTGGTCAAAAGGCCCGCGCACAGTTGAGTACCTGGCTCACGCTCCCCGAAGGGGGGGCAGTACCGGACCCTCATGCCTCGCGGGCCACGCCCAATCGTGCTGCATCTTGCCGCTGCTTGTGAGACTTCTCGCCCTTCGCCCTTCTTTTCGACTTCTTCTTCTTGATCCCGCCTGTGAGCCCGCTGATCTCTCTCTCGCTTCCCGCCGCTGCCTCTCTCTTGTCGCTGCCTGCTCCGCTCTCTCTCTCGTCTCCCTCTCTGCTCTCTCTCGCGTCGCTGCTCCCCTCGGCTCTCTCCTCATGCTCCATGCTGCTGCGTGCACCCTCGTCTCTTGGACGTCCCTCGTCATGCTGAACCGGATCACTGTGTACTCCTTCGACACTGCTCGCTGCCACGCGCTCCGCGTGCGCCGCGCCTGCCGACACATCATGCGCGCCATGCACACTGGCTACACCGAGTGACTCGTTCATCGCAGCCTCCGGCTGCTGTTGCTGCTCGCTCGTCTCAATCGCACGCTCGCTCGCTGACGTGGCCTCCTCGACCGTAGGTGCCCGTGCCTCCGCCGTCGTGTCTCCTGCCAGGCCGTCTGCTTGCCCGTCGGTGGCAGGCTCGGTGCCAAAGTCGAGACATGCAATCGTCGCTGCGAGGCCCCTGACGTCCTCTGCAGAGAAGCGCACGAACCCCGACCGTCGTTCTCGTTGCCGTTCTCGCTGCAGTGCCGGCGGTGCCGGCGGAGAGGACGGAGAAGGCGGAGCCGGTGACGCCGAGACCTGTTCCTGTGCGGCGCAATTCGATTGCGCCGGTGCCGGCGAGGCCTGCGCGGACAGGGCCCCAGGACTCCCGAGCGGTGAAATGCTCATCGCCCTTTCGCTGCCGCTGCGCGCGGCGTCATCCTTCGCCTCTTCGAGCTCTTCGTCCTCCTTCTCCTCGTAGCCCTTCTCCTCCTCCTCTGATACTTCCGGCGTCCCATCGACAGTTGAGCGCTTGTCGTATGCGGGATCGGAGCCGAAATCGAGGTGCGCAACTGTCTCTGCAAGGGCCCTGATATCCTCAGCAGAGAGCCGCTGCGACCGCCGTGCCTCGCGCTGCGGTGCCGGTGGTATCAGCGGAGAGGACAGGGTGGGCGAGGCCGGTGGCTGCATCGTGTCCTGTCGGGCGCCCTCTCCGCTTGACGCAGCGTCCTGTTCCTGGACGGCGAGATTCGGATGCGCCGAGTATTGTCGTCACGGATTGCTTGCTTGCTTGCTTGCTTGCTTGCTTGCTTGCTTGCTTGCTTGGGGTTGCGCTGTAATTTCCATTTTCAAAAAAGTCTGTTTCGAAACTGTGGTGCCGAACGCCCGAATGTCGTCGCTCACCATCGAGCCGTTCGTCGCACCGCCGGGGTGGGACTACAACTCTTCGGGCCGCGGGCAGGTCAGCCCGACGGGCTCGCCTAAGACGACCCCGGTGGGTGCCACGTGGGGTCATTGGATGGCCGACGGGATGTACGGCACCGGCGATCTGCCCGAGTCGCCCCTGCTCGGAACATCTGCGTTGCGTGAGTCGAAACGCCCGTCGAGCCCGCGGTCCTCGACTGCGGCGTCGAGCTTCATGAGGACCTCCTCCTCCTCAGCAGGGCAGCGGCCGAAGCCCATGTCTCCCTTCGACGGCGCCGGCTTTGACAACACGGCCGGATGCCCTCGCAAAGAGGGAGACAAGCCGTGGTCGAAGCGCTCGATGTCGCAGATGTCCGATTACGGCACCATCCCCTCGGGCTTGCCCCTTGGCCTCACTGACTCAGAGAAGAAGCTCTGGCGTACGCGCACTGCGGAGGCCCAAACCCACCGCTCGCGTGCGTGCGCATGTCTTCGGCTCATCTGATCATCGCCCCAACTGTCTCGTGCCCTGTCTCGTGCCCTGTGGCAGTCGCTCTCTATGTCAAGGCGCGTGAGCTCATCAACGAGAACGTCGAAGGCACGACTGTGCGCGTCGCCGTCCTCCAGGCGATCGACGAGATCACAGAGAAGCACTCGCTCGAGTTCCGCTTCGGCCACCGCTGGCAGACGAGCTTGATGAGTTGCCTCGCGATGCGCCAAAACTACCGCTCCTCCGACGTGTACTCGTGAGCAGCGTGGGCGGTCTACGCACGTGCGCACCCGCGCGTGGTACTTTGGCATTCTCTTCGGTATTCTATGGCGGGCGCTGTGTGGCCGTGTAGGCAACGTGAGTCGCACGCGGCGATCGAATCTCTAGTATGGTCAATCAGTTCGTTATGACTCACGAGGGCAGTTCACCTCTGTGAGTCAGTCTTTTTCCCCTTAACGGCCACGTCATTTAATCCTATAAATCTTTAAACCGCAAACGGAGATACGGAAGTGGCATGTGCGTGTGCCGCCGCCGCGCCCGCGGTCGCTCCGGGCTTGGGTCCGGGTACAATTGTACTCCGGGTACCATCCGCGGGTAAAGGATCCGCTTTTGTGCCTCCCTCACAGTGACCTTGGGGCCTCTCGGCTTCGATACCTTGAGTAGTGTTTCACACCTCTTCTTCCATGTTCTTCACGCCTCTGTCCCTCCCCCTCCGAAGAACGAGCGTCTCGAAGCTGGCGACAAACACGCTCGTCGTCTCACCGTCGACAGCCCCCGGATCGCGAGTAAGAAGAGACTCACCAGAGCGAGGAGATCCTCCTTGCATGCCACTGTCATCTCGAATGATCGGGCATGATCCTGTCAGCCCTACTGACTCCCCAGATTTTGAATTGACGTTGGCAACCCTTGAAGAGGGTGTGTATGCGCCGCTGATCGTGTGTGAGGAGCGACGTCCAAATTCCGGCCTGCCTGGGCGTGTGCTCACTGCAAATCCAATGGCATGCGCAATGTTGAATCGCAACCTGGCAGACGTGCAGGCACAACCCCTGGCGTCTCTAGTGGCGACTGCGTCTGGTCGGCCGCCGCCGCCTGGGCTTGTGAGCAAGTGCACCGTCTTTTGCTGGAATGCGCCTCCGGTTCCGGTTCAATGCGACTGCCATGTCCTCGAAGGCATCGGCAGTACGCCACTCCTCTTCTACCATCTAGCGCTCATGGACTGGAACGTTAGCGCCGAGGCGGCTGGTGGCCAGGTAACGGGGCATGGGCGCCTGGACGAAGATGCCGCTGGCGGGACGGCATCGCTATTCGTGAGAGCACTAGCTGAAGTGCACATCGAGCGACTGAAGATCTTGCTTGTGGAAGACGATCCGTTCTCAGTCGTCGCGATCCAAGAGCTGTGCAGCGAGTGTCACTTCGAGTTGCGGACAGTCGGCGGCGGGGAGGAGTGCCTGGACACTCTCGAGGAGGACATGCGACTCCCAGCTCAGGAGCGTATCAATCTCGTCATGTGCGATGTGATGATGCAGGGTATGGACGGTCATGAAGTTCTCACGCAGATACGAAAGCGGTACGGCGACGAGATCGCGGTGATCATGATCTCCTCCAATGACCAGCACGACATGGTCGAGGCGTGCATTCGAGCAGGCGCGGACTCGTACCTCTTCAAGCCGCTGCGCATGTCCGACTTCTCCAACGTCTGGCAATTTGTGATGCAGCGGCGCACTCACAAGTTGCAGGCGGCCCAGAGCGAGATGCGTTATGTGCGTTCACAGCAACGGGCGCGCACCAAGCAGCTGCACGCCGAGAAGCTGCGCTTGATTGCGCAGACGGAGGTGCGGGCGCAGCGGGAGCGGGCGAGGGTTGAGGCGGAGAGGCAGCAGGCGGCCCAAGAGGCGAAGCTCACACAGCAGCGCGCCCAGATGCAAGCGGAGATCATGCAGGCGCTGCATCAGCAGGTACGCAAGTATTGCCTGCTTGCGCGCACCTGTAGCGAGATCATCGTGCATGTCGCAGACTCCAAAGTGCACGTGCACCTGTCGCAAGAGTGCAAGGCGAAGCTGGGCTACGCTCCCAGCGCTCTTGATGAGGCGAGCCATGCGGACCTGGTCCATCCCGACGACCTCAACCAGCTGAGCAGGGCTTGCGCGCGCTGTGCTGAGCGTTGTGCACCCGATGCTAGACACTCAGACAGTGCTGAGGGTGCGTTCATCATCCCGCTGCGCCTCAAGTGCACGAATGGCGCGTGGGTGCCATTCGTGCTGCCCATGCATGCCATCTGCATGCCGTCCGGCTGCGCGATGATCGGCGCCGTGCCACGCGTGCATCAGACGCTCGAGACGGCGCGCCCAGTCGAGGCTGCTGGGGCAGGTGGGGGGCGCCCCCAGTCCGTAGAGACGCTCGAGACGGCGCGCCCAGTCGAGGCTGCTGGGGCAGGTGGGGGGTGCCCCCAGTCCGTAGAGAGCGTGAGCTTCACTGCACCCGCTCAAGCGTCGGAGGCAGAGGCGCTGACTGCGTCGGAGGCCCTCTCTGAGCTTCTGGCTGACGCATTCAGCGTCATTACGGTGGGCCGTCAGGGTGAGCCATCGAGCGCCGTAGTGGGCGAGTCGAGGAGCTCAGCCGGCAAGCAGGCCGTAAGTGGTGTGGACCTCTTGATGGAACCTATCAGGCTGCTGTTCGAACCGCCGCCGCCTGCCCACGGCAACAACGGCCGCGCTCAGACGGCGAGCGAGAAGGAACTTGCGCCCGCGGTGGGCACTGAGCAGGACCAACAGGCCTTGCATGCCTTCGCAACAGGCGCCGCCGCCGCGTACATAGGAGGGGCCGGTGCCGATGATGGCGCGCCCGAGCCCGTGGCGCTTTCCCTGTCCAACTGGTCGACGGTAGCTGCCTCTATTGCAGAGGCAGCTACCGATCATGGGAGTGCGAACCCTCACTCCGAGTCGGAAGGAGGCTCCTTCAGCGCATTGGGCGATACCGACGACGAGCATTCGGACGTCTCGACGCACAAGCCCGCAGAGGAGCTCCGTAGTGGGCGGAGTGTCAGGCCGCCTTCCGACCTCGAACGAAACGACCCTACCGGTGATTCGACGAACTCGACCCCACAGCGGATCCGGCCATATCGTGCCGGTGCGAACCAGTATGCGACGCTCGCGAGCCAGATAGTGGCGGGCGCGGATGACGACTACCACGGCGCCAACCACGAGGATGACGACGACTCCGATACTTCAGCTCCGAGCCTGCTGACGGCCGATTCGGTGCCGGATGCCGATAATCTCGATAATCTCGAGGCTGTGGAATCCGCGAAGCGGCGGATGATTGCGGAGGCGGTGGCGTGTGCCAATGCCACGCGCTCAGCACGCGCGCGCCAACGGCAAGCGCGCCGAATGGCGCACGAGGCGCCGCATGGCAAGGCCAACGAGGCCGACGAAGAGACGGAGACGCGCCGTCGCGAGCGCGAGAACCTCCAGATTGCCATCGGACGCGCCTCCGTACGACACACCCAGGAGCTCGCCAAGGAAGCACTCGTCAGCTACTTCCGCTCAGACTCGCCCCAGCCCGCCTCGCCCTTGTCGTCGAGGGAATCGTTTTCCAGACGAGGAAGCTCTCGGCCGGCAGAGGCCTGGAGCTGCGCGAGAGGCGGCGAAGAGATTGACGCCGTGGCAGCGGACTCTGCGGGCCGACAAAGCGCTGCGTCGAGCGCCAGTGCGGACACGTCGGCCGCCGGTGCCGGTGACAGCACACACGCGGCCAACGCGCAGGTGCACGAGGGCGCGGATGATGATGTGGGACAGCTCCACCTGCAACTGCTCAAAAAGTACTTTGTGAGCCAGGACGCATCGCAAATGTCACCCCTCGCGCTTGCCTCGCATACGTGCGGCCCGTCGCGCCTGGAGCCTCTCCGTGCCCTTTTGCGTGACGGTGCGGATGTGAACGAGGGAGGGCCCTGTGGCTGGCCTCCCCTGAGCTTGGCCTTGCTCGGAGGCGACGCCAACTTACCGGCCGTCAAAGTCCTCCTCGCGGCGAACGCCAAACTCGAGGCATGCCCCAAATGCCGACCACAGCAGACCCCTCTGCTGCTGGCCGCCGCCGCTCGCCAGGAGGCATGCACCCATGCGCTCATCGAGGCGGGCGCGAAGATCAACGCGCGCGACCACAGCGGCAAGCCGGCTCTGGTGCTGTGTGCGGCGTGGACTCCAGACGACAAGGCGAAGCGCGCATGCGTTCTCCTTCTGGACCGATCCGCCGATGTCTGCCTTCGCGATGCCGACGGCGAATACTTCGCGCATTCGAGCGCGCTGGGAGCGGGAAACGCTGAGACTGCCAAGATGCTGCTCGAGCGCGCAACCGCTGCAAGCTCACTTGCGCGGCAGCTGCTGCTCGAAGGCGAAGAAGACCAAGACCCTCGCAAGGCAAAGAGCACTACTCCCACAAGCAGTAGGAAAGGCGCGAAAGGCGGTGCAAAGAAGAAATGATCCTTGTTGGGTACCGGCATGAGTGTGCCCCCCCCGGCGTGAATCGCGTCTCTTATGACGCCCTCGCGGACCCCCTGGCGTGGGCCGCCTGTGCTCCGGGTAAGAAACGCAGTCCTGCTCCTCGCCTCGTGCTCGTCAACCCGAGTGCGCAGTGTGTTGGTTTACCCGGGGGTGACGCGAATCACAGTGTTTGCTTTCGTGACCGAGCGTGGCTGCGCACGGTGTGCGAATGTGTTAAATTGCACACTCACAGTAACACAGATGTGAATTGTCTATTGTGGGAGATACATTGTCGTCTGTCCATGACGGATGCAGTGCACATGCCGCCCTCTCACTCCGGTCTCCGGGTCGGACACCCTCCACTCACATGGTTTTACCGCCCCCATTGCCGTTTCCGCTCCCACCGCGGCTGCCACCCACGAAACCCGGCCCCTAGCGGCCCCGTGAGCGCGGAGCACGGCCCAGCGGCGCGCGGGCGAGTCGACGGGCGAAGCGGAGCCGCCGCGCCCTCGCCCGCGCCGTGCGCCCCCCCCGTCCCACACCCCGCGCGATTCCCGACTCCCCCAAAGAAGGTCGCAAGAGGCTAGGAAGCGGCGGCAGTCCGAGGTCCGCGCCGAGAGGAATCGCGGCGCCGGCGGAGTCGTTATACCTCGCGGAGTTGGTACCGTTGGGTAGTAACTGCCAAGCCGTCGTTGGATCTCCCATGCTGCTGCTTCTTGCACACTGACTCAAAATCCACACCAATCGCAACCGGAGGCGGCAGCCACCATCAGCTTCCAATCTCAATAAGATCTCAACGGGGGCGACGAAGCTCCCCTCCGTCCTACCGGTACTTCCGTCCGGTCGTCGCCAAATTGATTCACGTGTAGGCGCGGCGTGGAGCTACGCCATCGCCGGGACAAAGGAGGGCGAGTTCTGCTTCCAGAACTTGAACTCGTTAAACTCCTCTTGCTCCATCTCGGCCTCGGCGTTGTCCTTTTGCTTCTGTGGGCTGCCCGAGAAGGGGCGCTTGAACTCGATGTCTGCGTCGGCGTCCACGCGCAAGGTTGGCCCTCCAAATGAGCGCTTGAAACCCTTGCCGTCGCTGCCCACCATCTGCGTGTTAAGGAAGAGCTGGAGAGCCTTGGTAGTTGGATCGTCCTCGCACCAGCCGAAGGCGACGGTGCCGAACAAGCCCATTTTGTTGGTCAGGGCAAGCTCGGTGAAGCCACGCGCGCGAAGGAAGGATTGGAGCGCCGTGATCGCTTCGATATTCCACTCGGTGCCCAAGCCATATCCGGTCCGGAGAGGAGGCGTCGCGCCGTTGGCGTTCAGGAAGTGCTTGAACGCAGTTTTGAGGTGGCGGTCCCAAGGCGTGACGGCCGCGACGATGAACTCGTGCCCGTTGTTCAAGCTGTCCGCAACCTTGCGAACGTCGTTGAACACATCGACAACTTTACCCCAAACTCCCGTAGGCTTGGGTGTCACTATAAGGGGCTCGGAGAATGGACTCGTAATCTGGGCGCCGAGCTGATCGCCAAAGCCCCCCTGGTAGCCCTTCATCGGGCTCTGTGGCGGGCTCGTCGGTTCGGCCTCGATCTTGGAAAGGGGCTTGATCTCGGGCTTGATCTCGGGCACGACGCCGCTCGGCTTCGCGACCCAGCCCTCGGGCGAACGCTCGAGCGAGACGATCACTCCATCGGCAATGTGATTCGCAGAGCTTTGGCCATCCTCTGCCAGGAAACCATACTGTTTGAGCAGGTGGGCGAGCGGTGCGAGAGTCGGCTGCAGGTTGCCATCAACGGCCAGTGGCCCCGGCGCCCAACAGAACCGCCACTGGGTTGGCTCGAGCCCCTTGCCCTTGACGGCGGCCGCCTTGGCCTCCCTCGCGGCCTCGTCCATCTTCTTCTTGATCTCTTCCATGGTCTGTGGCGTCGCCGCCTCGGCCAAAGGCACCCTTTCGGCCAAAGGCACCCTTTCGGCGGAAGCCACCGCCTCGTCCACCACGCGGGCTGCGACCTGCATCGCCAAGGTGGCAGCCGGGGAGGCGTCCTCCTCAGCCTGAAGTGGCACTGGTTCGTTTTCTGCGACGGCGCGCCTCTTCCAACGCCGAGCGAGCTTGCCGCGCATCGCCGATTGGATCTTCACCACACAGCTCGACTTGACCGCGGATTCGAGGATATTCTTGAAGCACGTGAAAAACTCGTTGAACTGCAAGGACCCGTCGCCGTTCTTGTCACACAGAGCCACCAGCTCACGAACGCGATGTTGTGGTGGAAGGGGCAAGTGCATCTCGCCAGCGATGTTCTTCCGAGACGCGAATCAAAGAGACGAGCATTCAGAGCTGGCAGATCATGGAAATCTCATAGGGCGCCATCATCTGCTACGAAGTGAGCGTGCGTGCATACCGTAATCAAGCCGCACATCTCGTCGACGTCCATGCCGCCGCTGCCGTCGACATCATGCTTCTTGAACGTCTCGCGCGCATAATCCATCCGAGCCTCCTTGTCCATGAGCAGCCGTATGGCCCATTTGATTGCCCCCTCCTTCTCTACAGGCGGTGCCATCTCTGGAGCATTCGCGGCCTTCGGATCGGCTGGCGCCGGTTCGGTCGACACCACCGCTAAAATTAAACCATCCCCCTCTCCGCTTTTCGCGCCGCCCTTCGCCTTGGACGTCTTCTTCTTGGGGGCCATGTTGATCGTGTATATCCGTGTTTGGAAAGGGCCCGATTTCCTAACTGGGACAAGTTTCTAGGGGAGCTTAAAAGAGTGCTGATCGTGCCCGGCGCGGCGCACCCGCTCATCCTGAGCATTCTCAGGGGCACAGGGTGCCCTGAACTAGATCCAGGTCCATTTGATCCGACGGCATATGCCTTGCCGTGTCAGCGGCTGCCATCGCGTTGAAAGACCTCGATCGTATCCTTCGCGAGATCGACAAGCTCTCGCTCGAACTCAGGGTCGGGCCTGCCGCGTCGCCGCTTCTCAACGTACGCGTCGTCGAGCTTCCGCTGCAGGTCGCCACGAGTCAAGAAAGTGCCAACAGGTGAGGGCAGTGTGTCGAGAGCGGCGACAACGAGCGCGTCGCGCTCGGCAGAGGTAAGACGTGGACCGCTCGTCGCCGTCGCCGCTCGCTTCGACAGCATAGTGGCCGCCTGCCGCTCGTCATCACCGAAGCATCCATAGGCTAGATCGATCTCCGCCTGGGCAGTCAACAAGGCGCGATGGTAGAAGCGCAGCTCCGTCGGCCGCATGAATGGCAACTCGTAGTTGAGTGCGTCACGGTTCAGCCCAGTCGCGGCGTCGGCCTCCACAATCGCAGCTAGGCACTCTTCTGCCTCCTTGGCGTGGCGCTCTACCTCGGCTGCCTGCGCTCTGGTGAGTACGCGAGCCTCCAAGGCCGCGGCGGTTGCGTCTTGACTCAGCTGTCGCGCCCGCCCTTCCTTGAGCAGTTTCGTCACTAGCTTCCTTGTCGTTGCCCCGTGCTCCGATGGTATGCCCACGGGTGGTGGCTGCTGCTGTTGAAGGAGTCCAGAGAAGAGAAAGCTGTCAATGTCCTCGATGGACTGCGAGTACTGCGCCAGCGGAGCTATCGCCAGTGCGGTCTGTAGATCAAACGCGGTCGCGGAGCGTGGCGATGTGATCGCAACCGCCGCAAGGGAAGCGGTCAAGATGTCCAAGCGCGTGCAACGCATGCCTGGTGAGTGCCACGAGCGACGAGTAGGAATGCCCACGCGCGTTTAGCACAGTAGCCTTGCACAGTAGCCTGTGAACGAATTCTCAAAACCTTCAAAGTCCGCTTGAAGAAGATGTTAGGCGGGCGTGAGCGTGAGCTTGGATATCGTTAACTTTCTGCCACACACGAGCCCGTCCCGCCTTCTAGGAAGTGCCTGCTTGTGGCTCGCTCGCTCGCGCGCGTCGCGGCGGCCGAGTTGGCCAAAAGCCCAAATGGACATCATCCGCACCGCACGGCATGCGGCAGGGGGATCCGAAAAATTTGGCATGGGGATCCGAAAAATTTCTCCTCGTCAGGCTGCCCGGGCTCATGCACATGCCACCAAGACTCCCACCAAGTAGCCCGAGGCCGAGCTACCCCGCTAGCCCTGCGCTCCACTTCTCTCGCACGTACCTCACACATGGTCCATGAAGTCATTCCTTTCAGGCTCCGACGAGCTTGACGCAGCGCCTCCCCCACAGCGACGGACGTCTTCAACGATGCTCGAGGCATGGAACACAGCCTACAGATTTGGGGCAGATTTTGAGGGCAGATCTGGGGGCAGACCTAGAGGGAGCTTGCCAGGGCGCTTGCCAAGGGACTTGGCGGTACTGCGGAACTTGGCGGCACCGTAGATCCCAGGAACTGACCTGGGCAGCCCGCTGGGCAGCGAAGCGCGCGCCCGAGTTACCCGCTCCTGTACCGTTTCAAAACGGTACACATGATTTGGCACTAACGCTTGGTTACGATCTGGATGCTGCTCTGGCAAGTCGATGCTCATACCATCTTCGTTATTGTCATCATCATCAGCGTCAAACATCAACGTGGTCCTGTTCATGTTCTCAATCAGCCACTGCATCCCTGGACGCATCTCCGCTTCGGAGGAGCTGATAGAGTCCCGGCTAGCGTCCCAAGTACCGAAGTTGACCAGAGAAATCTCCCGCTCGCTGACAACGCCGCCACCGAGAAAAGCGGCAGAAGCAGCGGCTTTCGGATCTGCCACAAACGCCAAGAAAGCGAGGTCGCCCCTAATGGCCGCCTCCTTCGCGGCCGCTTCCCTTGTCTCGGCCGTGGCGGCCTCAAGCTCCTCAATGGCTACGGCCGCCTCCTCTTCTAGTCTCTTGAGCCTTCTGCTCTGAGCGATCTTTTGCCGTGTAAGGGTGGCGGCCTCCGTGTTCTGACGCTCAAGGTGCTCCTGTGCGACCGCCACCTCCATCTCCGACGCGCCGCTTTTGCCCCAGGCGAGCGAAGCGGCAGCAGCAACAGCGGCTTTCGGATCTGTCACAAATGCCAGGAAAGCGAGGTCGCCCCTTGCGGCCGCCTCCCTTGCGGCCGCTTCCCTCGCGGCCTCCACCGCGGGTGAGGCGGAAGAGGCTGACCACCTCGTGAGGTCAAGCACGGCTGCCACCGGCTCCACCGCCGCCGGAAGCATGCTGCTTGCAGCAGGCAGCGACGGTGGCGGCGTCGGCCCGTAAGCAGCTGTGATCACTGCCTCGTTGATTGAGCAGGTGCCGCTGTTGAGCAGCGCTTCACGGCCATTGCTCGGATTGATCACCGTTCGCTTGGTACGCCCGAAGATCGAGCGCGGTGCTCGTGCCTGCGCTGCCACCGGCTCCACGACCGCCGTCTCTGCTGCCGCCGGCTCCATTGCCGCGTGCACGTCTTCGAGCAGTGGTCGACCTGGTGGTTGCTTGAAGTTCGGACTCGAAGCTTTCGAGAAGCCGAAAGAGCTGAAAGAGCCCCACTGCTTCTCTCCGGCCATCCTTTTCTTCGCCTGACGTCCACGCCTGGATGTGCCGACACGTTGCTTTTCTGTGGGGAATGAAGCTGTTTCTGTAGAACCAGTAGCTTCCGAGACTGAGCCTGCTGCCTGGCCGCCTCCAACTGAGCTCGAGCTCGCCGAGCCAGCTTGTTCAAAGTACTGCTCATCCACCTTGATGAAGCTGTCCATCCTGAGGAGCACCTCAAATGCGGCAACTTCCTCGTCGCTAAACTCCTGCTTCGTGCGCAAGGCAGCTTCGAGTCGCTTGCTAAAGATCTCAGAGCCCGCCGTGGGCTTCTCAGGACCGACTTTCGTCCAGTGCGAGCCAATGCCCACGCGTGATTTCAAGGCCGTCCTGTACCGAATCTGATTCATCTGAACCTTTTTCAGCGAGACGCCCTCGCGTTTCAGGTTCCTCTTGGTGAGGAAGGCCCTTTGGATCAGGATGGCTGCAAGATCCTTTTGTCCGGCGCCTTGCCACCGCTGTCTGGTGCGCACTTGGTGACCCCGGGCCTTGGACTGAACTTTCGTGGCCGCTCTTTGCTTCTTCCCGTATCGCTTTCTGGCCGCGGCGTTGATCTTGTTACCCGCATACTTTTGACGCATGTTGAACAAAAGGTTGTCCATGACAGCAGCGATGGCTTCGGCCTCTTCCGCCACGGACGCGGCGGCGTTGACCCCTTCGTCCATAAAAGTCTCCAAGAGGCCGTCCCCAGCATCCATGCCTATCAGCGCCGCAAGCATGCTAGGGATGACCGTGAGGAAGCCTACGATGGCGATGCAGCACTCCGTGATAGACATCTCCTTCATGTTGTACACGCACCTGATCAGCTGCACCACGACGGCTTCGTAGCCCTTTTCAAGGATGGGAATGAACATCCCGAAGAGCAGCAGCAAGAAGACGGCCATTTGTATCAGCGGCTGGAGGTCGAAGAGCTCGGGGAAGCCCGACACAAGCAGCAGGAGCGTGCAAGTGCCCTCTGTCAGGTACTGCGCGGTGATGACAAAGTTGTCGATGCGGTCCGCGGACGGGCCGCCAAACATCGCGTACACGGCAATGCCATATTGCAGGCAGATCACCGCGAACATCTGCGCGTCGGCCTCAGGAGAGCCTGGTTCGATGACCGGGCCGATGCCTGTGAGAATCGCGATGCTCAGCTGAATGAGGAGCAGCAGCCACTCGTACAAGACGCCGCTGATTCCATGGCTACCCGAGGCGCGGTTGAGCCAGAGCATTTTATTGCCGTCAATTGCATCGCCAGGACGTGGGCGGAGGAGCACCACCGGATGGGCGAGAAGTCGCTCTGTGCGGTCAGGCTCCACGACGTCTTCCTCGGGCTTCGTCCAGTCGCCGCGTACGCGACCCACCAGGTTGAACTTCTTGCCTCGGAGTCTTTGAGGACAGCAGCTAAGGCGTATCTTCGAGACCAACCAGTACGCCGGATCATCCACCTCTGACAGATCTGCAGGCTCGAACCACTCCCACGAGTCCGCAGAGTAATACCACCAAAAGTGAAGCAGCGTCACGAAGCCCGACAGAAAGAACAGGCCGACGACGGCGAGGATGATGAGACCCGGCCAGCGGCATTGGGCTATGGTGCACGTGATATTCGTGTCCAGCAGGAGCTCTATGGACTTCCCGACCAGCCCAGTGATGAAGACTGACATGACGAGGTTCTGCATGTTTGGAAAGACGAAGACGCCGGGAAGCGGCCTGAATGGGATGCCCTTGCCCATGGCAAACTTGTCCGGCTCGTTCTCTCTCTGCTCGTAGTATTTCTTGTTCATCCGCTTCTTCCAGTAGACCTGCGCGAACACTTGGACGGACGTGACGAGCGACATGGCCATGACGAACGTGACCAGGTTGTCGATCAGAGCGGCCAGCGTGTCCGGCGCGTCCTCGCCACACTCTGTTGCCGACCCCCCCTCCCCACCGCCTCCTTCGTTGAGCCGCCGCCGACCCCAATCGACGCAGTCCAAGAAGTCATCCGCGCTGGTTTCGTTGATGTCCGCGTTGCTGCTGGTTGCATTCTCATCGTTGCTGGTTGCATTCTCACTTAGGTCGACCAGCCGGCGTGCCAGCCAGATTGAGAGCCGTCGCCGGCTGCCGCCGCCGCCGCCGCCGGCTCCGCCGCCAAAGGCGCCAAAGGACCCCGAGGCCCATCCCATGCCACCAGCAACTCCGCTCTGCAACTCGCTCTGGTTGGCCGCCAGCCCAGAAGACGCGCTGAAGCGCTGCACTCC
>Ga0210245_100557_pt1 | contig 34060 bp, 18 predicted proteins | sample ChrtobMetaP3_4mM_FD_155450 | JGI IMG/M metagenome (GOLD analysis project Ga0210245, IMG submission 155450) | Chrysochromulina tobin associated microbial communities from unialgal haptophyte culture, Seattle, Washington, United States - P3_4mM | ecosystem: Host-associated > Algae > Haptophytes >...
CTGGGCGTCACCGTGTTCAACAACCCGCACGGCAGCGGCGTCGTCGTCGGCAAGCTCGTGCCCGGCGGCCTCGCCGCGCAGGCGCTCTCGATGGGCGACATCGTGCTCGCCATCGATGACAACCTCGCGCCCGACCACCGCACGGCCGTCGAGCTGATGGATGGCAATCCGAACGTATTGCGGCTGCTCGTCCGCGAGCGGACAATGTCCGAGGCCGAGCTCGAAGGCGCCATCAAGCGCCTACGCGTAGCTGCCCGCACCGCGAGCGTGGGCGTGTGCGACGTCCAGCTCGCGCTGGACGTGTGCGCCGCCGACGGCACGGCAGCAAGCACACGTGAACAAACATGGTCCTTCCTCCAGGGAGGTGAATCCCGTGCTTTGGAAGCACGGGCCATGTGGAAGCCCATGAGGTGATCGCATGGAATCCCGTGCTTAGGAAGCACGAGCCATGTGGAAGCACGCTCACGTGAGTGTGCCGACCACCGACAGACCGAGCGCGTGTACGCCGCGCTGCTGTGCCCCTGGCGAGACGGCCGCTCGCGCGTAGGCGCATTTGTAGTAGGGTGTTGACGTAGTACGTGAGAGCGGTCGACCCCAGACGTAGCACGTGAGAGCGGTCGACCCCTGATACAATTGTAGGCGCGGGGGGACCGTGACGAAACTGAACTGTACTGAACTTACTTTTGGTTGCAGTTCTTCTCTGTGTCTCGTTTCACAGTTAACAAGTAAGCCCAACTTACTTTTTAGCAATGAAGCGATGTCGGGATGGTGACGTCGGCGGCGGCGGTGACAGCGGCGCCGGCGCCGGCGTTTACGGCGATGTGAGGGTGCGAAGCGCCGAGGGCGAGGAGGTCGCGTGGTCCCGTTCGGCCGCGGCGCGATCGGCGGCGCTCGCCAACTGGGTGAGCGACACGGGCGGCGCTGAGGGGGCGTTCGCCACTCTGGTGCCTGCGGCTGCGCTCCGCACGCTCTCGCGCGTTGCCGAGGGCGGTGCGGAGGATGGCAGGGCGCTGGAGGGATGCTCGCTCGCGCAGCTCGCGCAGCTGTTGCACGGCGCGCACTTTCTCGACGTGGACGTCGAGCTTCTCCGACTCCTCTCGCGTTCCCTGTGCACCGGCCACCTCGCCGGCAAGAGTGGCCCGGAGCTCGGGCGGCTGCTGGGCGTCGTGAGCGACTTCCCCGCCGAGGCGGAGCGGCAGGCGGCGACGGAGGAGCCGCTGTACACGCAAGACGCTCAGCACGACGCCACTGCACCGCGAGCGGCCGACGCACCTACGCCGCCAGCGCCCGTGTGCTGGCTCTCGACGCAGCTCGTCAACGAGGACGTCCTCGAGGACGCCCTCGCGGACGCCGACGTGCCGACGCTGTGCGCGCTCAAGGGCGTGAGCCTCGCGTGGTGCGCGCGGGCGCGGCGCGTCCTGTGCGTGCGGCTGTGCGCACGCGTCGGCCTGCCGATCACGAGCAACCTCGTCGAGGTGACCGAGCTCGACCTCTCGGGCAGCCGCACCGCTGGTCGCCTCTTCGCCGACGCGGTCGACGCATCGAGCTGGCTGCCCAGCCTGGCAAAGGTGAAGGGGCTGGGCGGCTTCGAGGTGGACGTGGCCGCGCTGAGGAGTGTGGCGTCTTCGGGTGACTACTACTGGGGTCCTATGTACCCCTCGTACCCGATGGCGGGGGTTCGCGCGTGCATCCGCGGCGAGGGCGAGGCGCCGATGGAAGTGCTGCTCGTCGCGTGCGCGCTGCGCGACGGCGAGGCGTGCGTGCCGATGAACGCATTCCGCGATGACACGTCGATGACGTCGATCGCGCTGCCCACGGGCCTCACGAGCCTCGGTGCGTGCACCTTCTATGGCTGCTCCTCGTTGACGTCGATCGAGCTGCCCGCCGGCCTCACGAGCCTCGGTGATTGGGCCTTTGCTCGCTGCTCCTCGATGGTGTCGATCGAGCTGCCCGCCGGCCTCACGAGCATCGGTGAGTACGCCTTCTGTGGCTGCTCCTCGTTGACGTCGATTGAGCTGCCCGCCTGCCTCACGAGCCTCAGTGAGTGCGCCTTCGAGGGCTGCTCCTCGATGACGTCAATCGAGCTGCCCGCCGGCCTCACAAGCCTCGGTGGGTCCGCCTTCGCTTGCTGCTCCTCGATGGTGTCGATCGAGCTGCCCGCCGTCCTCACCAGCTTCGGTGAGTGCGCCTTCAGTGGCTGCTCCTCGTTGACGTCGATCAAGCTGCCTGCCGGCCTCACGAGCCTCGGTGCGTATGCCTTTCGGGGCTGCTCCTCGTTGACGTCGATCGAGCTGCCCGCCGGCCTCACGAGCCTCGGTGCGGGCGCCTTCGAGGGCTGCTCCTCGTTGACGTCGATCGAGCTGCCCGCCGGCCTCACGAGCCTCGGTGCGTATGCCTTTCGGGGCTGCTCCTCGTTGACGTCGATCGAGCTGCCCGCCGGCCTCACGAGCCTCGGTGCGTGCGCCTTCGAGGGCTGCTCCTCGTTGACGTCGATCGAGCTGCCCGCCGGCCTCACGAGCCTCGGTGCGTATGCCTTTCGGGGCTGCTCCTCGTTGACGTCGATCGAGCTGCCCGCCGGCCTCACGAGCCTCGGTGCGGGCGCCTTCGAGGGTTGCTCCTCGTTGACGTCGATGGAGCTGCCTGCGAGCTTCGATGACAGCACTCTGAGGTCCGCCGGAGTGCCTCCCAGCGCCATCCTTTCTAAAACCGCGCGATTCGTTTCGAAACTTGGGCGCGGCGGGGCGATGCAGCTTGCAGAGGCGATGCGAATGCGTGGCATTGTCCATGCGGGCGTCCTCTCGGTGACGGAGCGGATCGCCCTCACCCTCGGCCCACACGGCGATGCGGAGGAGACAGCGAGCGCCGACATCTACTGGGAGTGGCTCAGATACGAAGGCGGCCCAAAGCGAGGCTGGCTCGGCGAGATGGCGGATATGCTTCTAAGCTTCCTTGGGAAGCATCCGGAGTGGGAGGCGCTTTGTCCGGAGAAGAAGGAGCGACTGGTGCAGCTCGCGAACGAGCTCCTCACGGGGCATGGTCTCGACCATCTCCAGCGCCGTGCGGCGCAGCTCTTCGATTCGTACCAGGAGGGCGATCAAATCTTGTTCGCCATGTAAGGCACCCTCCTCGCACGCTCTTCGCACGCTCCTCGCACATCCTTGAAGGCCGTGCAGGGATCGCAAGTCCTGCATGGAGCACGCAAGGGAGGCCGCGCCTGACTCCCCTGCCTCTCTTTTCACGTGCGCTCTCTCGCTCTCGCTTCTATTCGCAGCGATTGCGAGATCGAGCACCTCACCGAGCCGTGGCTCGAGATGATTCTTCTCGACAAGTTGGTTTTGGAGCTCGACAGAAACGGGGTTTTGGACATGTCGGCGCGCAGGCGCGCCGACTCGCCCACCTCTTCGATGATGACGCCTGCGCCCGCCGAAGAGTCCCGCGCCGTGTGTTCTCCCACCGCCAACATGGCAGAGGCGCTCCCCGACGACCCCACGAACTGCGCTGACCCTTAAGCCACATGCAGGCTACATAGTACACATGCGGGCCTTGCACAGGGCTGGTAGGAGTCGATTCTTGTTTTTGCTGTGGTCATTGTTGGCTGTACTGTATTCCATCTCTGTAATGACACTGTTTCTACTAATACCATGTTAGTTGACAGTACTTGACTTGACTTGACTTGCCACTTCAAAGTTTGCGCGGCTTTGTCCAAGATCGGTTACGTTTTGAGGAATTTCTCACATGGGTTCGACCGCTCTCGCGTACTACGTCCGACCCTCTCCGGGTGACGGCGGGTCGGACATGCGAGGTGGTTTCGTGGCCAACTCGCCGGTGTTTTCGGCAGCAGCCGCGCGCACGCTTGCGCGATCTGCGAGTGCCAAAGGGCTCATCGCGCATCTTGAAGGGGCAGCTGAGCAACGGACCGCGCCAGTATCGGACGCCGACAAGCGGCGCACTGCGCTTCTGGATTTGGAGCGCACGGCTTTCTCCGAACTGCGCCACCCTCCGGAAGCAGAAGTCACGTCGCAGCACACGGCAGAGAGGCGTCCTGTGGCAGTGGCTCAAGCGCCTGCAGCTGCCGCTGCCAAGATGCCGCCGCTGGGCCAGTGCATAGCAAGTCTCCTAGCGGATCACCCGCCTGGGCAACGGCCGCCGGCCGTCGTGGCGCAGCTGCGTCGCTACCTCAGCCCGCTGCCTTACCTAGATCCGGAGCCAAGGCGCGCGTGCGTTGAGCAGATATGCCAGCTGGCAGACGTACACGTGGCGAGCGCCGGCGAGCGGCTGGCGAGGCAGGGCGAGACGGAGTCGAGGCTTTTCCTTCTGCTCAGTGGCCGCTGCTCGCTGCATCTGGATTTGGAGCGCGAATGGCTGCCCCGGTGGCGCCATGACGACGACGACGATGACGACGACGACGACGACGACGACGGCGACGACGACGATCGGGTCGTCGGCAACGGCAACGTCGGCGGTGCGGACGAGGCGGGCGCGGGCGCTGTCTCGCTTCTTGCGCGTTCTCTCCGAGCGCAGAGCGGTGGCGCCGCATCTGGTGTCGAGGGCTCGGAGCGCCGCCGCGCCGCGGCACTCGCTGCGGACGCTCGCCCGAGCTGCGCCCGCGACGACGCCCCAGCGCAGGTGGAGCCGCAGCTGCTGACGGCCCCAGCGCAGGTGGAGCCGCAGCTGCTGACAGCGGATTTGGGCGACGTCCTCGCGATTCTCGAGCCGGGAGAAGTCTTTGGAGAGCGGAGTAGCTTGCTGCGTGCGCCGCGCGGCGCCACGCTCGTCGCGCTCGAGGCGTCCACGCAGCTGCTCACCCTCGAGCGGCGACACGCGCGACGGCTGTATGGGCACGCCCCGCCGCTCGCACGCAAGCTCGCCACTTTGGCCTCCCTGCAACTGCCGCTCACCGCGCGACACGCGCACAGCTTCCGCACGCGCCAGTACGGAGCCGGGGACGTCGTCCTCAAGGCCGGGGAGCAGCTCGCCGAGTGGATGCTCATCTGGTCGGGAAGCATCTGCCTGCGCGTCGTGCATCGACACGAGAGCACAGAAATCGCCCACGTGTGCAAAGGCGGCTGCCTCGCAGACGAGCTGCTCCTCCTCGACACTCATCACGGCGGCACAGGGGCTGGTACCGGTCGCGGTACCGGCGGCGGATTCAGGCGCGGCGATGGCGGGGGCTCCTCGTCGGCAATCAAGGGTAATCAAGGGCAGTCAAGTGCAATCAAGGGCAATCAAGGGAGCAGCGTCGGGGGCTCCTCGTCGGCGCGCGCCGACGCTTCGTCACGTGGCTCTGGGGAAGCCTCGGTTTCGTCACGCGGCTCTGGGGAAGCCTTGGTTTCGTCACGCGGCTCTGGGGAAGCCTCGGTGGGCGCCAGCGTTGGCAGCAGCAGCAGCCGCCGGCGTGGGGCAGCACTGCCAGCGCCCGTGGCGAGGGCCGTGCACGAGGCCGTTGCCATAGAGCCCACGACGCTGCTCGTCATCTCGGCGGAGGCGCTGCACCGCCTGCCCGGTGCGACGCTTGCCGCCCTGACCGAGGCAGCGGCCGAGCGGCGGCGCCACCGCCAAGGCGTGCACGAGGCTATGGCAGCGCAGCGCAGCGCGCGCGCCGCCAGCCGAGCTGATGCGGTGACACGAGCGAAAGCGGCAGCGCCCGAGGCAGCGCCCGAGGCAGCGCCCGAGGCAGCGCCCGGGCAGCGTCGTGGTCCGGCCGCATTGTCTGCTTCCACCTCGACCTTCGCCGACGGCGCCCCGAAGGAGCCCTCCTCAGCGCCCGTCACGAGCGCCGTCACGAGCGTCGATGCGAGCGCCGTTACGAGCGCCGTTTCGAGCGCCGTTTCGAGCGCCATGCCGAGCACCCCACTGCTCGCTCCGCGGCTTGGGGCGGGCGGCGCCCTTGCCGCGACTGCGGGCTCCTTTCGCCTTCGCCCTTCGGTCTCGGCGCCGATGCTCGCGGCTCCGGCGCTCGACAAGCTCAAGGACCCTGTGCGCGTGCTCGTGTACGGGCCTGAGGCGGTGCTCAACGACGAGGTTGCGAGCCGGTTTGCCCGGCACTTCATGCGCGAGCATCGCGCCATGGAGCACGTGGTGGCGCGGCGGGCGATGCACACGCACCCCGACGACCCCCCGACCATCAACAGCGGCGTGCTGCCGGAGCGCGAGTTGCCGCGCCCCCAGTACCGAGAGCTCGCCAACGAGCGCGCGGCCATCGTGGGCGACATCCGACCACGCCCTCTTGAGAAACGGCTCGCCGACATGAAGAAACAAACCCTCGAGGCCCGCCTCCGAGCCGATCGGCTGCCCTTTGTGCCCCAGAGCCACGCAAAGTCGATGTTCGTACGGTTGCGCCGGCTCGATATGGAGCGGCACGCTTCGAGCAAAAAGGCCCAGCTATACCTCATGGGTGACTCGGCGAGTGCCTTCATTCGCCAGCCGGTCGAGGCGGCCGACTCCATAGCTGGGGTGCCCCGGGTGGCCGCCCCTGCGGAGACGTACCCGCGGGGCGGCGCGCCAACCTCGTCCGCTGCTCGTGCTGCAGAGGAGCAGCACGCATGGAACATTTTTTAGCGCCCTGTCGCTCAGCCACTTTGCCGGTCGAACTGGGTTTGGGACAAAGGGGGGGAGTAGGGTAGGGTGGGGGTGGGGGGTAATCCACTCCCCCCTACCGGTACCTACCTACCCGAGGGACGCCTGAGGATGTCGCCAGACCACCCGTGCGACTGGGCTCCTCGGGTAGAGGGGAGCCAGCCGGTAAGAACCTGCCTGAGGGGGACCTCGGAGGCATAGGGGTCGTTGAGCCCCGAGAGGTAGGAGACTGGTGCTTAGACTGAACAGGGTCACGAACACTCTCGTCTCACCCCTGAGAATCTTCCTACACCTCGTCAGAGCTCGGTGGGTTCTAGCGCTGGCGCTAGATTGGTTGTCTTCCAGAGCGAACAACGTTAACTAGGGCGGCAGGCGCAACACCTCGACCCGTACTGTCGAGCTCGGTGCGCCGGCGGGCGGGTGAAACTAACATGCATGCATGCATGAATATACAGAAGCATACTGTCCTTGCCAAATCTGGCGAAGCAAGATGGTGGGTTCTAGCGCTTGCGCTAGATTGGTTGTCTTCCAGAGCGAACAACGTTAAGGGCGGCAGGCGCAACACCTCGACCCGTACTGTCGAGCCCGGAGCGCCGGCGGGCGGGTGAAACTATAACATGCGTGCAACGTGCATGCATGCACGCATCCCATGAATATACAGAAGCATACTGTGCTTACCAAATCTGGCAAGCGAGATCCGTAATTGTGTGGCCCAGGAATGCCTTTCTGGGTCAATACTATTGACCCAGAAAGGTCGCCTTTCTGGGTCAATACTATTGACCCAGAAAGGTCGCCTTTCTGGGTCAATAACCCAGAAAGGTCTCCTGAGATTCTCCTGAGACGTCGCCCAAAGCGCGCGCATTCTGATCCTGGTCAGCGGCTCCGCCGCGTTTGTCGTGCCCCACCCTCCTCAGACCCGTACTGTCTAGAATAGGGGACTCAGAGCTCGGCCTCACAAGGCCAGCTCTCGGGGCTGATTATTACTTAACATCCCTAACAAGTGTGATGCACAGAGAAGACCCGTGCCGTGCTGCTGGGCTGGGCTGCTCCAGCCTGGGGCGTGCGAGCGACCGCCGACCCCGGACTAGGGACTTACGAAATGGATCAAATGGATCATATTAAACGAAAAGAGAGCGGATAATGGGAGGAAAATGTGATATGTATGAGAAATCAATGTGAGTTCGTATGCTATACAAATTCAAATCACGTATCACCTGAGAGTCCATCACCCTTTCACCGAGCGTCGAGAACTCGACCCCCCTCGAGCGGACTACGTGGCGACACGCCGGCCAACCATCTCCAAGCGCCACGCGAGCACCTCCTTGTGGAACTGAATGAGGCGTAGCTCCTCCTCGGACGGGATGCGCGCCGTCGTCGGAACGAGCGCGTGGTCCTGAGAAGGGCCGTCGCCACCAGCCTGCGCATGTGCTTCCTCAATGCTCGGTTCGTCAACGGCCCTGCTGCTCGATGCGGTGCCCGTCCAGAGCCAGAAGGCGCCTCCCGCGTCCACAAAGCCGAGCGCGCCCAGCACACCGGCCGCCCGCGGCAGCGCAAGCAGCTGGCGCACATTGGCGTTCTGCACGTTCAGCCGGTGGTAACTGACGTCTCGAGGTCTGCGTACTTGGGCAGAGAGTAGCATCACCAGGGTGTGTAGCGCACGCCCAAACGCGTCGGGCTGGCCCGCCTGGGTGCAGCCCGCCTCGATGGCATCCAGGGCGGCACCGAGCGCCGCCGCGCGCTCGTGCGTGACGCCCGGTGGCGGTACGGGCGGCGGCGGCAGCACGCTCGATGGAGTCTGGAAGGCAGGCAGGCTGGCGGGCGGGCTGTTGGGCTGAGCGTCCAGCCGCCGCAGCTCTTCACGCATGGCGTTCAGTGCCAGCTCGGCACGAGTCGAGGGCGTCGTCGAAGGCTCCGCCGCAGCCGCTGGAGCATCGCGCGACTGGTCACTACCCGCTGGCTGTGCGTTAAGGAAGCCGCCGCGCTCGCGGCTGTGCAGAGACGCGACGGCGTACGCGACGGCGCCGATCGCTGCGGCACCGACGGCGCCGCCCAGCAGCAGGAGCGAACGGGCATTCCAGCCGCCATCCGCCGCTGCCGGCGCGGCTGCTGTTGGGGCGGCCGCTGCCGGCTCGGCTGCCGTCTGTGCAGCTGCTGCGCATGTACTGGCATGGGCATCGTCACCTCGTGCAGCTGCACGCTTGACTGCGTCGTCGATTTGCGCAGCTGACAACCCTTTGGCCTCGAGAAACGCACGCTTGGTGGCCAATGGCGTGTCGATCACCGACTCGTGCACCAGGAAGCGAACAGCCTGCTCTGTGAGCGCTTCGTTGCTTCCCGTAGCAGTGGTTGGCGATTGATGTGCTGGAGCGGATGGCGGCGGTGGTGTGTACCCGCGCTCCCACGGCTTCTTTGGTGGTGCTCCTATTGATGACGCGTCGGGTGCAACAGGTTCCGAATCCAGCGTGGCCGCATTGGGAATTGACATGGCGTTCACGCGGCGCGACGGGAGGGAAGCGGGAAGCCCCGAAACGCCGCGAGGGAACTTCGATCTGCGACAACGAGAAGGCAACTGCCCGAATTCGAGTTGGGATCGACCATTCACACTCGCGCCACACCGCGGCGATTGGATCGGCGGCCGACCGGGTGTGGTTGGTGCACGACGGCCGTCGCCACGGTCGTGGTCGCGGACCCGCAGGGCGCACGATCCTCTCGCGTTTCGACTGTGAGAGCTGCACCGACTGTCGTCGCCGCAGAGGTCGCCACACAGGTCTCCTCCAAGAGGAGGCGCAAGAAGAGGAAGAAGAAGAAGTCCGGCATGAAGTTACTGGTCTCCAATGCTTCGACTCGGGCCGTGGTGACCATTGAGGGCACGGCCACGGGCTGGGACCTGAAGACCAAGGTATCCACGCAAACGAACGGCACGTGGCCAACCGAGCGGCAGCTTCTGCAGCTTCGTGGCGAGGCGATTGCCGACGAGCTCACTTTGGCAGAGCAGGGCGTCCTTGATCGCGACCGCATCGAGCTGTGCGATGCCTCTCAGGTCACCGGCGAGGCGGCAGCTGACGGCGCGGACGTGGCGGCATCGGACGGACCCGGTTCAGACGTGCTCGTCGAGCGTGCGTTCATGGTCATGGATGCGACCGAACGCTCGCTCGACGAGCTCGCGCAGCAGGTGAAGCAGCAGCAATACGTGCACCAGGAGCACTTCACGCGGCTGCTCGAGAAGCTCGACACTCTCATGCTCGAGGGCCTGAGTGACGAGGCGCGTGCGCTGGTGCGGCCGCAGCGCAAGGCCCTGGCGCGCCGCATCGAGGAGATCTCCGAGACGGCGGCCGCCATCCCGCGTGCCCGATGAGTGATCCAAAGTTCCACTGAGAGACACACCTTGACGGCCCACGGCCCACCAAACCGGCTGTCGAGCCTCTCGCGGCCTCGTTTCTTAATTTCTTGTCTTAGTAAGTATCACCGCACCTCGCCACCGCACCTGGCCACACGCCAATTTTCAGTGCGGTGCCCTTGCTAGTACGAAGTACCGTCGTAACTCGGAAAGAGGCCGCACAGCGCACTGAGACGCAGCTCTCGTGGACTGGCGCATATGATCGCTGCGCGGACGCGCTCACGCGTCAAAGACGCAGCTCAGGCTGTGCTCGTCGCGAGATGAGCGCCCAATCGTGGCGGTGAACCGGCCCGTCGCACGCCGCCACTCCTCTGAGGTGACGTCCCACACGGCGAGGTCGCGGTCGGAGAGCTCGAAGAGCAGCTCCTGCGCCTGGCCGGGCGCGAGCGGCGCCGTCTTGGCGAAGCCGCGCAGCAGCAGCGCCGGCTCAGCGTAGCCCGGCGGGAAGGCGAGGTAGAGCTGCGCCACCTCGGCGGCAGGGACAGCGCCGCTGTTGGTCACGTTGATCCGGAGTTCGAGGGCGGGCGTCTCTGCGCCCGCTGCGCTCGCTGACATCGGCGGCGGATGGGGCGGTGGCCGTGAATGACCGGCCGCAAGGACGCAGCAGTGCTTGTCCTCGCAGCCGAGCGCTCCCTGGCCACATGAGGCCTCATCGTCGCTCCCGTACGCGTGGCGGCAGCACGCGCCGGCCGTTCCACAGAAGCCGCTGCGGCACGAGCCCGAGGTTTTGTCGCACTCCCACCAGCACTCCTCGCCCGCGTGCCGGACGGGTGGCCCTGCGCCTCCCATCTCGGAGGGCGTGATGCTACGCAGGCTCGCGGCCGGGCGGGCGTGCGTGGGGCGGCTTCCCGCCCACTGGTACGAGAAGCTCGAATAGCTCAGACCGAATCCGAACGGGTAGTCGACCTGGCGCCCGATGAGCCCCTTCCACCCGACGCCCAACCCCTCGGTGTATTCGATCACACTCCCACGCGACGGTGCGATTGTGTCAGACTGGGCATGTGGGAAGGAGACGGGGAGGCGTCCGGAAGGGGAGACGCGCCCGAAGAGCACGTCGGCCGCGGCCGCGCCGGTCACCTGACCCGAGCTGAAGAGCACGAGCACCGCGTGCGCGTCGGCGGCCCATTCGGCGGTGATCGCACCCGGCGCGAGTGCGAGGACGATGAGCGGCGGCAGCAGCTCACCGTCGGCGACACGCCGCGTGCGCTCGCGCCCGAGCTGCACGAGGAACTGGTGCTGATCGAGATTGAGAGAGGATCGGTCGGTACCCTCGCGTGACCAAGCGCCGCCGCACGCGATGGCCACGTCGCACGCTGCAGGCGAGCGCATCAAGGCGATCGCGGCGTCCACGTCATCCTTATCTTCGACGCGGAGCGACCCAATCTCTCCCGCGCTCGCACCTGATGAGGGAGGCAATCATCCTAATGAGGGAGGCAATCATCCTAATGAGGGAGGCAATCATCCTAATGAGCGACCCAATCTCTCCCGCGCTCGCACCGGCCTGCAGCCCACGCAAGATGGTCCACTGGTCGTCTGAACCCGACTTAACTGCGCCGCTGCCCCCAACCATGTAGTAGTCGCCGGCGTCCCAAGGCCACTGCGCGGCAAAGAAGCCTGCATGACAAGCGGAGCCGAGCAACGCCACCTTGGCACCGCGCGCGAGCGGCAGCACCGGCGCCGTCGGTGAGGTGCTCGTGCTATTTGGGCCGGCGCCGCCAGCGGCGCCTAGTGCAACACGAGAGAGCCCCAAGACAGCCGATGCGCAACGACCGCCGCAGACGCCGCTGCCGCTATCGCCCTGGCCGGGCGCGCGACTGCGGCTGCTCGGGCCATTCTTGAGCAGCACGGCCGCTTCGGCCGCCACCTGCCTCGCCACTGCCACGTGCTCCGCGCTCGTTGCACGCTGCTGGTAGAGGAGGAACTCGCAGTCGTGCCCAGGCGTGCAGTGCGGCCCCTCGTCCCATGCGCCGCTCCTCAGCATGCCGCTCAGCACGTGCTCCGCCATCAAGGTCTCGGCTCCGCCCGCCTGCTGCACCTTGCGCAGCTCGAAGGCGCCGTCCGTGCCCGGATGCTCTTGGTCAAGGCCGTGGCTCCCATAGTGCGGTTCAATGTGCGCCCACCAATCGGTGAGCACGAAGCCCTTAAAGCCCATCTTAGTCCGCAGGTGGTCGTTGAAGAGGCGTGGCGAGCCGCCGCAGGCCCACGAGCCATTGACCTTGTTGTAGCTGCACATGACCGCGGCGGCGCCCGCCTTCACGGCCGCCTCAAACGGCGGATAGTACACCTCCCACAGGGCGCGATCTCCTGCATTCGAGCTCTCGGAGTTGCGATTCGTCTCTTGGCTATTGAGCACGAAGTGCTTGACGCATGCGGCGACGCCCGCACCCTGGACGCCCCGCACATACTCGGCCGTGAGTGCGGCGCCCAAATAAGGGTCCTCGCCGCTCAGGTACTCTGCGTTCCGCCCGTTCATCGCGACGCGCGCAACGTTGACCCCCGGGCCGAGGATGACATTCGCGCCCTTGGCCTTGAACTCCTCTCCGATTGCGCGCGCGTACCGGGAGACGAGGGCGCGGTCCCAGGTCGCCGCGGCCGCGAGGGCGCTCGGAAAGCTCGTGACTGTGCCGGTGATGCGCGAGTGCATCGTGCGGAAGCCGGCGCCCGCATCCTGCAGCCGAATCGAAGGGAGACCGAGCCGGACTATGCCGCGGATGTTGCCGGTGTAGTGGCCGTAGCGCTGCGTGTAGCCATCCCAGCCGTAGCCGCGCAGGAGCTGGCCCTTCTCGTCCGCAGTGAGCCGATTGTGCGCAAGCTCGTGCGCCGCCTCCTCTGGCGAGCCGCCGAACCGACGCCACAGCGCGTGCGCGTCGCTCACCGCCGCGTCTTTCCCCACCAGACTCAGGGGCGCTGGAGGTGGGAAGGGCATGAGTGGCTCATTATGAGCTTCCGCGGAGGCCTGAGCGAGCGGGCCCAGGGGTGGTAGGGGCGGTGGCAGCGGAGCTGGAACCGCTGGAGGCGGCGGTAGAGCCTCTGGCGGCAGCGGCAGCAGCATCACTGGAGCCTGCGGCAGTGGAGCCTGCGGCAGCGGCGGCGGCGACGGCGGCGGCGGCGGCGGCGGCGGCGGCGACCATGAATATGACGGGGATGCCGGCGGCAGTGCGGGCAGTGTAGAATTGCTCGCGTGCTGCTCCGGAATGGCATAGATGGCCAAGAGGGACAACGCCGTGACGAGCGAGCCCAGGAGGAGGGCAAGGCACGAGTCTGTAGCCATCTGGCGCCATCCGTAAACGATTGTGGGTATAGACGGCGCCGACTCCTTAGCTGCTGGCTCCTCATGCTTCTCATTTGGCGTCGGCTCCTCAGCTGCGGGCTCGCCATTCCTCTCCTCATCCTCCTCGTCCTCCTCTTCATCCTCGTCCTGCTCCACAGACCTCGTCTTCCAGGCTAGGTACGAACGCGTTGACGGTGTTGAAGCATCAGCATCTTGTGACGAAAGTCGAGCGAATCGAGTGCCTTTGCGGCCCACCCGACGTCCATTGGGTTTGGGCATGGGTTCAGCGTCCGGCGCGACCGCGACGTGCGCCCCACATTTTCATACATGTACAGTATTTTCCTAATGAAGCGAACCACACGAAGCATCGGACGAAACGCGCCTTTACTTGGTCACGGGCTTAATATATTTAGAAAACAGCGCTGATACAGTGACATGCACGAAGTCATGCAGACAGGATCCCGAACCACCCTGCGGTAACCCTGCGGTCAGACCCGCTGGCCGGCCGCCCACTTGCCCTCCCGGCGGACGGGCATCGGCAGCCCGAGGCGCTCGACACGGCGCTCGGCCTCCTCGAGCGAGATCGTCTTCATCACCTTGCCGTCCTTGCCGCCATTTGAACATTTGACCATCTGCCATGCGCTCTGCCCATCGGCCGTCCACTTTACGCCCTCGCCCACATCTGTGCCTGCCTTGTAGAACCCCACCTCGATGCGGCCGTTGGCATACAGGAACGTCCCGCGCCCCTCGTACTTGCCAGCCTTGAACTCGCCCTCGTAGACGTTGCCGCTGGCATACCGGTAGATGCCGCGCCCCTCCTCCTTGCCAGCCTTCCACTCGCCCTCGTAGACGGCGCCGCTGGCATACCGCTCGATGCCGCGCCCCTCCTTCTCGCCAGCCTTCCACTCGCCCTCGTAGACGGCGCCGTCGGCAAACCGGTAGATGCCGCGCCCCTCCATCCTGTCAGCCATCCACTCGCCCTCGTAGACGTCGCCGTCGGCGTACACCTTCTCCCCGCGCCCCTCCCTCTCCCCGGCCGCATTCCTCTCGCCGACGTACTCGCCGGTCTGCACCTCGCCCGAGCCCGCCATCGCGTTGTTAATCTTGGTGATGTAGTCCTCGAACAGCCGCACGACCTTCGCACGGTCGGCCTCGCTCGAAAAGGCCGCCGATCGGATGCTCGAGCGCACGCGCTCGATGCGAGGCGCCATGCCCTCGCTCCCGCCGTACTGCTCGCGCGCCGCCTCGGGCGCCGCGCCGTCAATGTCGACCAACTTGGGCGGCAGCCGGTCGAGGATCGCCTTCAGCTTCGGAAAGTAGGCGCCACGCGCGACCCCTTCGGTGGCCACGCCGGTCTCCTCGCAGCACCATCCGCGCGCGCCATACGGGCGCGGGACGTGGAGCGTCTGCAGGCGCGTCGCGCCGTTGACAATCGACTGCCCTCTGGCCGCCGCGCGCTCGGCCTCGGCGTGGCTCTGGAACCGCGCGCGCCACCGGTCCACCTTCTCGTCGCGCGACACGCTTGCGAGCGCGCCGTGGTGGGCGAGCCCGCTGCGCACGTCTTGCTCGGTCACCGCGGCGCCGTAGACCACGACCACCCCGTCGAGAGACGCGGGGCGGGCGGGGACTCGGGTGTGCCGGATCACCGTCGTCGAGAGCACCGACGCGTACGTGAGCGCCATCACGCCGAGCGCCTCGCCGAACACCGCCTCTTCGCTCGCGCTGCGCGGCTCCTGCGGCAGGCAGGGGCAGTCCCAGAAGACGCCTTTCACGTGTTCGCCCAAGGCGCTCAGCAGGTACCGGCGGACCGCGGCCAGGTACTCGCCCGTCGGGTCGTCGCCGTCGGGGGTGTCCCATCCGTACGTCAGCGAGGCGATCTCGCGCTCGTAGCTGCCGTGCACCTCGATCGAGCGCTCGGGCGACAAGAAGAGCCGCACTCCGCGCTCGCGCTCGAACTGTTCGAGGTCCTGCCGGCGCATGATCTTTGCAATGGTGCCGTCGCGGATGCGGTCGGCGTCGACGAGCTTGACGGCGCTCGAGCGGAGCGCGTCGACGAGCGGCTTGTCGAGCGCCACGAGTTTCGGGAGCGCCTGGTGCTCGCTCAGGTGCACGACGGACGCCCTCTTCTTCGGCGGCGGTGATGCGGGTGGCGGAGGCGGCGGAGGCTCCCAGAGCGACGGGGGCTTAGGTCGCGGCGGCGGGGGCTTAGGTCGCGGCGGCGGAGGCGCGGGTGGCGCAGGCGGCTCTGCTTCAAGTGCCTTTATGATGTCCGCTTTGTTCCCGTTCGGCGGGCAGCATGTGGCCCAGCCTTTGCCTACCACTTTGATGCCACGTTTTCCAGCGAGCTCTTTCAGGTCCTCGAGGTCCATGTCGTCGTACATTTCCGAGCTCGGCCTCACGCTGGCGGAAGAGGCCATTCCGCACTCAGGGCCACTCCCGCCGTGCTCGACTGCGACGAGGCTCGCTCGTACGTCCTCAACTGCGAGGCGGTCCTCCCGTACCTGCTCCGCGACGAGGCTTGCCCGTACGTCCTCAACTGGAATGCCGAGGTCTGCTGCTATACGCTCCGAAGGGGTCCTCTGGGGCATGAGAGGATCCGTGTTGACTACGAGGCGCTCCGCCGTTTGGCAAGAAAGTGGCAACATGACCAGCCTCGGTCCGGCTAGAGATGGCGGGGGAGGTGGTGGGACAGGGCCGGAGATGGCGAGGCTCGCAGCGAGAGCTGCAACAAGCTGAGCGTCGTCTGCCTCTTGCTGCGCCTTTGCCGCCGCCGCCGCCTTGTCCGCCGCCGCCTTGGCCGCAGCCGCCGCTGACTGCCCAGGCGTCGCCTGCAAGTGCTGCGAACACGCGCACACGCACACGCACACGGCGCACGCTCAGCACGCGTCGTGGCCATCGGGGCAATCTTGGAACCCGGTGCCTTCTTGATTGCCACTGATTGCAATTGATGGCTACTGATGGCCACTGATCGCCAATGATGGTCTCTGATTGATTTTGATGACCTCTGATAGCCTCTGAGTGCCACTGAGGCCGGTGAGGCCTGCTGAGGGTCTCTGAATACATCTGATGACCTCTGATTGCACGCGAATCGGGCGCACCTCGTGGGTTGCCGGCTGGGCGAACCTGCGGCTGCTGCGGCTGGCCGTACTGCCCGCCGCCGCCGCCGTGTTGACCGTACTGCTCTCCGGCTGGGCGAACTGCGGCTGCTGCGGCTGGCCGTACTGCCCGCCGCCGCCGCCGTATTGACCGTACTGCTCGGCGGCGAACTGCGGCTGCTGCGGCTGGCCGTACTGCCCGCCGCCGCCGCCGTATGGACCGTACTGCTCGGCGGCGAACTGCGGCTGCTGCGGCTGGCCGTACTGCCCGCCGCCGCCGCCGTATTGACCGTACTGCTGCGGCGGCTGGAAGCCGCCGCCGCCGTATTGCCCGTACTGCTGCTGCTGCGCACACACACACGCACACGTATGATGATCACTCAGCACACACACAGTGACGGCCCCATAGGTGGCGATTGCGCGGGTGGTAAGAATTGCAAAGGTGGTGGTAAGGTTTGGTTTACAGGGCTGGAGATGTCGAGGCTCGCAGCGATAGCCGCCGCACGCTGAGCATCTATGAAGCCGAACGCAGAACCGCCACCGCCCAACGGCGATACCTGGGCGCTGCCGCCACCGCCATCAAAAAAGCCGAAGGCCGAAACCAGCGGCGGTGACGGCTCAGCGGCGGCGATGAAGCCGAAGGCAGAGTCGCCGACAGCGGTCGACGGTGACACAGGGGCGCTGCCGCCACCGCCATTGCCCCCAGCCATGAAACCGAAGGCAGTTCCGCTGAAGGCAGAGTCGGACGGTGGTGCCATAGGTAGGCATGGGCACGAGGCCCGCGGCATGGGCACGGACGGCGGCGGCATGGGCACGGACGGCGGCGGCGGCGCGGCCGGCGGGGGCGCGGCCGGCGGGGGCGCGGCCGGCGGGGGCGCGGCCGCTCGAACCATGATTTGGGACCATGTTTTGGAATTGCTCGAAACATGGAATTGCTGGCCGGCGCAGAGGCCCCAGGGGATAATTACTTGCCTGATGCCCGAGGGCGTCTGGATCTGGTGCGGCATGCCGCCCTGCATGCCCGCGGGCACGGTGACTGCCATCGTCTGCATTTGTTCGTGTCGGTCGTCCAGTCTCTCCCAGACCGTCTGGCCACACGCCGCCTTGTCCGCCGCGGCCTTCATCGCCTCCAAGTGCTGCGAACACACGAACACGCAAACGCACGGCGCACGCTCAGCACCCGTCGTGGCCATCGGGGCAATCTCGGAACCCGATGCCCTCTTGATTTCCACTGATTGCGATTGATTGCTACTGACGGCCACTGATTGCCAATCTCTGATTGCTTTTGATGGCCTCTGATGGCCTCTGAGTGCCACTGAGTGCCACTGATGGCCACTGAGGGCCTATGATGCCTGCTGAGGGCCTCTGGATACATCTGATTACTACCTCTGATTGCACGCGAATCGGGCGCACCTTGTGGGTTGCCGGCTGGGCGAACTGCGGCTGCTGCGGCTGCTGCGGCTGCTGCGGCTGCTGCGGCTGGCCGTACTGCCCGCCGCCGCCGCCGTATTGACCGTAATGCTGGGCGGCGAACTGCGGCTGCTGCGGCTGGCCGTACTGCCCGCCGCCGCCGCCGTACTGACCGTCGTCGTCGTCGTCGTCGTCGTCGTCGTCGTCGTCGTCGTCGTCGTCGTCGTCGTCGTCGTCGTCGTATTGACCGTACCGCTGAGGCGACTGGAAGCCGCCGCCGCCGTATTGCCCGTACTGCTGCGGGCCATACTGCTGCGGCCCATACTGCTGCTGCGAGCCATACTGCTGCGGCTGGCCGTACTGCCCGCCGCCGCCGCCGTATTGACCGTACTGCTGCGGCGGCTGGAAGCCGCCGCCGCCGTATTGCCCGTACTGCTGCTGCTGTGCACACACACACACACGCACATGACGGTGATCACTCAGCACGCGATGTGGCCATCGCGACCGTCTTGGGTCCGTTTGCCCTCTGATTGCCAGGGAGTGCCTATGATTTACCTCTGATGGCCTCTGATTGCCTCTGATCACCTCAGAGGCACTGCTAGCGCCGCGAGCCGAAGACGAATCGCGCCCAATGATGCGCGCGATGAGCTCGGACTTGTTGCCGCTCAGCGGAAGTTCCATGTCGTCGAGGATGTCCTTGAGGTCGTCCATGAGGAGATTGTCATAGCTGATGCGCGCCGTCACGAGGCGAGAGATGAGCTCGCCCTTGTTGCCGCTCTTTGGCACGCCAAGCTTCTCACAAAGGTGGCGCAGCTCCGGCAGACTGAGGATCTCGAGGTGCGCCGAGGGCACTCGGGACATTTTCCCGTGTGAAGCGACCTGGGTAGCGAAGTATCGGACGAAACGCGCCTTGTTGGTCACGCGCATGCAATAGGTGTAAGGGGGGGAAGGGGGGGAAGGGGGGGAAGGGGGTATTCGTAGGGAGGTGCGAGATTGATACGTGGCGCGCCGCGCCGCTGCACGATGTGCGCCATGCCTGCCGCGCAAGGGGCTCCAGCGCGCTTGTCCAGCCCGGCGAGCTGTGCGCGCAGCGCCGTCGCGATCGAGGCGAGGGGCGCGGCAACGGCATAGTCGGCCAGCACCGCCCGGTCCGCCTCGCTCGGCCGGAGCGCGTCGCGCACGACGTGCGCGACCACACCGTCGCGCACGACGCCGTCGACGCGGCGCAGCAGAGCGACCACGCTGCCGAGCGCCTCGCCCGCGAGCTCCCACAGGGCCATCGGCCGAGCGACGAGCTCGGCCTTGCCGGCGGTGGCGAGGCGCTTGCGGAGGCCGAGCTGCAAGGCGATCTCGGCCAGACCCTGCCTGTGGCTTGGCGCGCGCGCCCTCGTCGCGGCACTCGACGGCGAGACGCTCCATCAGGTTGATGAGCTCGATCTCCTTCTCGAGCCGCGCGCGCGCCGCGGCGGCGCCACCATCGAAGACGGCGCCGGGCACGGGAGGCACGTAGAAGTTGTGGGTCCACTCGGCAAACCCGCGGCACGGCACCGCGATGCGGGCACCGGGGGGGTCCGCCACGGACTTCCAACACTGCCTCAGCCGCTCCGAGCGCATGAGCGGCCGCGATGCGGCCGTCCACGTGGCTTGGCCGTCGACGCCGCCGAAGCACTTGATGGCGACGGCCGTGGTCGTGTCGCCGTGGCGGAGCTCGACGGTCGTGCCTCCACCCACGCCTCCCGGCGCGTTCGACGCGCTTCGGGATGCGGCACATGACACTCGTCGGGGGGTATGGAAACGCAGAAGTTCTCAGAGTACGCGTGGTCCATCGGTGCCTCTAAGAACGTGCTGAGGCTGGGCACCGACGACAGCGGAGGACGCGCGATGGAGGACGCGGCCCGCGTGTGGAAGACGCTAGACGGCGACGGCACGAGCCTGCGCGAGCGAAGGGAGCCTCATCATCACGGTGGCGCGGATCGGCCTGAACGGCCAATGGCAGGCGATCTTCGCACCCAAGGGCGAGGATGCCTATCTTCGTACTATCTTCGCACCCAAGGGCGAGGATGCCTATTCGCTCCTCCAACTCATGCGAGGGGGGGCGTCCCTTGGGGCGGCGCAGCCCGAGGCGCGCCTCCTCCTGGCCTTCCACCGGCTGCGCCGCGGCAGCGCCTACTGCCGCCGGCTGGCCCATCGCAAGCCGGCGCGTGCCACGCCCGTGCTCTGCCTCGACGCGGTCGACTACGCGCGCATGTGCCGGCTCGTAGCCACATGCTGAGTGTGGAGGCTTACACTGAGTGTACTGAAAGGTGTCCGCGTACTGTGCTGCACGCATGTAGCAAGGCATCATTGTACTGGGAGACGTCGCACGTCGCGGTGAGCTGGTCGGTATAGCGTGTAGTGATGATGTGCGTACTGTCTGCTGACCCAGAGACGCTCGGTACGTGTAGAGCGGTGTCGGCGTGCGGACTGCGGAGTGTTGTACTGGATCGGAGGTGCTGCTGTACTGGATCGGTGACGGCATGCGCGCGAGGAAGTTCTGCCGGCCGGACGACACGGCCGTCACGGGCCCGAGTCCAGCTCAGCTCTTATGTGAGGACGGGTGTAAGAGTATGAAGAGGTGTTAAAGTGATTTGTTGAAACAGCCTGATGTTTTAGTCATTAATAGTCTATTAAATTTTCAAAAGTGCCCAGGACGGGGTTTGAACCCGCGCCACTTGACGTGACAGGAGCCTAAATCCTGCGCCTTAGACCACTCGGCCACCTGAGCAAAACATAATCATCATGTTGGCAATCGTAATTAATACTTATAAGCATGCTTTTAAGAGGCAAATGGGCGAGTAAGTGTCAAATTTCTGCGTCGAATGCAGCTCTCGTCATGAAAATGCTATAGTGAGCCAAGGAACAGAACGCCTTTTTAGGGCTGGCGCTCGTGCTCCTGTGCGGACATAGGGCGGCGAACGAAGCTTGGCCTTGGTGAGCAGTTGCATGCACGAGCTGGACGGACACAAGGTCGGGCGAGGGGAAGGAGCGACGTGGTGAGCGACGGCAAGGGGCGCCGTGGTGAGCATACCTTCCGGTCGGCCTCCGCGTTGGTCTCAATCTTGACCTGGTAGAGGCCCAAGAGTAGCCGACGGCACATGAAGATGTTCATCGCCCTCACACGTCCTTTCGGTTGAGAACTTGATCTCGCACAGCGAGGTTGCCGCCGAGGTAGGCAACGGCTTGGACGGGTCGAGCTTGCCGAAGAGGTGCCGTCCTAAGCGCCAGTGCTGCGCGCGAAGCTCAGCTGCGACTGCCCAGCTTGGCATCCTGCATCGGCGGTGCCGCACCCGTGCCGCCGTCGCCGCCGCCGCCGCTGCCGCCCGCGCGCCGTCGGCCGCCCTTGCCGCCGCTGCCGCCGCCGCCGTCATCGTCGTCGTCGCCACCGCCGCTGCCCTTGCCTCCCTTGCCCTTCTTGCCACCGCCCCCTCCGCTCCCGCCGCTCCCGCCCCCGCCGCCCCCGCCGCCGCCGCTCTTCCTCTTGCTCTTCACTTGCCAGTCCTTTTCGCCCGCCATCAACGCTTTCCGTTCCTCATCAGTCAGATTCGGATCCATCAACTTGTCTAGCAGCGCTTGCTGACGTTTCATCTCGCGCTCCATCTCCGATAATCTCCGGCGCAAGTCGTCTTCGACGTCGCCGCCGCCGCCGCCGCCCTTCTTGCCGCCCTTGTGTGCTCTTGGCCTCTAAACGCGCGACCTGACGAGGGAGGCAATCAAGAGGTCAGCAGAGGCAATAGAGGCACTCCGAGGCAATCAGTGGCACTCCGAGGCACTCAGAGGCACCGCGAGGCACTCGGCGCACCTTCTTCTCGAGCGCTTGCAGCTCGGCCAATTCCTCGGGCGTCAACTCGCATGCATTAAGGCAGGCAATCAGGGAGGCAATCAGGGAGGCAATCAGGGAGGCAATCAGGGAGGCAATTAGGGAGGCAATTAGGGAGGCAATCAGGGTAACTACCTGCCGCCTGCCGTCACTTTTAGAGAGGCAATTAGGGAGGCAATCAGGGTAACTACCTGCCGCCTGCCGTCGTTTGAGCTCGGCGATACGAGCTTGTGCGGCATCGAGCTCGGCCGCCTCCGCCGTGTTCAGCCCGCCACCGCCACCGCCGCCACCGCCGCCGTCGCCGTCGCCGCCGTGCGCCGTCGAGCGCTGCATACGAGCCATACAGGTTGACCACCTTGGTGAGCAGCGCGGGCCAGAGCTCGTCGGCCGCTGCCAAAGAGCCACCATGCCGTCCGGGCCGCTCGGCGCTCGGAGCGAGCGCCGAATAACAACGTAGTGTCTGGAGCTCGCAGTAGGAGACCGTGGTGGGCGGAAACTAGCCCCAGCGTTGCATGTCGCGCGGCATTGGCGCGCGGGCTTCCGCAGCGGCGGCCGGTTGCGCGCGTACGCACTCAGCGCCGAGTTGAACACGTTGAACACGTTGAACACGTTGAACTCGGCGCGTACCCGGCGTACGTTGGCTGAGCCCATCGCCTGCACCTGCTGCAGCGTGCGTGTCGCTTGGCACCCCTCACAGCAATGGCGACTGCGGAGCAGGTCCGACGGCCGAGTGTCGTTCACGTCTAGGACGGCGATTGGTACGTCGGATGTAGCCTCATTCGGATCGTCGCCCTTTGATCTATCGTACTCCACCACGCCATGAGCATGGCAGCATGCTCGATGAAGATGAAGAGTATGAAGACGAAGTGCTGTACGAGCGCCGCGGCACGCCCGTTCTGCGCATCGCGCGACCGGAGCTCTTCATGCCCACACCCTGGACGAGATGGCTCTGGACTGGAGCCTCAAACTTGAGTTCATGGCCTCGAGCATGCGCTGCGACGGGGTAGCGCATCTCGATTATGGCGGTGCGCGGTCCGCGGGGTTATTTTGGGCTTTCTTGTTACATGTAACAGCGAAACAGGACACAGTGATTTTGGGCTTTCTTGTTAACAGCGAAACAGGACACAGTGAAGACCGGGAACCGAATCTAAGACACGCTCTGGGAAGCGTTAAGCGGGTAAAGGTTAGAGCAACCGGTGATTTTGGGAACTAGACGAACGCCGCGGCGCAAGAGCGCCGCGCCGAGCTCACCAAAGTTTTGTGTGCTCAACACGGAGTTTTGGACCCACGCGTGGTATGCCGCGTCACGCGGCGCCCTGTTGAGCGGTTTTGCGCATTGAACGCACAGCGCAAAACCGCTCGTCACGGCGTGTCGAGACCGCTCAACAAGGGTTGTCGCGGGGCTCCACGGCAGGCGGCGAACCGGGCTCATGAGGGTGCGAGCCTCGCGTGCCTCACGCCACAACGAGTGGCAGCAGCGGGTGCCGCACTGTTAGCGGCAGCGGCAGCAGCAGCAGCGGTAGCAGCAGCAGCAGCAGCGGCAGCCGCAGCCGCAGAGGCAGCAGCAGCGGCAGCGACGGCCGCCGCGGCGGCAGCACCGTCTGCTGCCCTCGCCGCCCGAGCCATTTTACGCAGCCCCTTCGGGCGCCGCCCTCTCCGTTCACCCCGGCGCCCCCCTGCTGCTTTGCCGTCCAGACCGGCAAGGTCGATGACAAAATCCTCGTACTCGGCAATCGAAGAAGATTGACGAGGTCGCGGACAAGCTCAACGAGGTACACAAGAAGGTCGATGACAAAATCCTCGAACTCGGCAAGAAGATTGACGAGGTCGCTGGCCAGATGATGAGCGAGTTCGGCGAGAAGATGGAATCGCTCAACGGCCAGATGGACGTACTCATCTCTTCGATCCACCGCAACGCCGTTGCTCCTATCAGTTCGGTCCAAACTTCTACCACGGCCGATCTTGAAAGCCGCCACTCCAAAAAGCGCGCCCGCAAGGGGGGAGAAGCATCTGGCTCTCTCGATCTGGCATGACTGAGCCCAATTCAACCAAGACCTTGCACGCTCCTCGCCCGCTGGTCGTGCGTTTGGGTATGTGTTATGTCCCAGCGTTTACGATTGGATGAACACAATCGACAGACACACACTATAATTTATTCCCCATTGTCGTGATGCCCACATGTGACCTGGCAACGTGGCGTCGCCGGTGGCGCGTGGCGGCAGCCGTCACATATGATAATGATAATATTCATCAGGACCATCAGGACCATCATCTCCCGCCCATTCATCATCTTCCGCCCATTGCCACCAACTCAGCATGCTGTCGATGTCGCTGTCGTCAGACTCCTCAGGTAGTTTGAAGTAGTCTGAAGGCAAGGTCCAAAATGACAGTGCTGTGTTGTTGTCCTCATGTATGCGAGCACGATAACCAAAGATCCTCGACACAGGACACACGCGCGATCTTGCGCAATTCCTTGACCCCAGCGGCCAGCGCAGATCGTATGAGAGAGCTCGAAAAAGTCGATGATCAGCTCCCAGAGTGCATCAGGCAGTTCAGGCACTGAGTTGAAGTCTCCCGGTGCTTCACATTGGGGAGCAGCTAACTCAGGCCAAGACTTATGCTAGACTTATGCAGACAAGTTAGTCAGTTTGAGGACTTGCCCCGCTGCTTACGCTTGCCGCCTTCTTTCGACGTGGTGACGGGAGTGGTAGGAATAATCTGACCTCCTTCGTCGTTCTTCGTGAACCACTCCATCATGTCGTTTTGGGAAAGAGTAACTTGATTACCCAACTTACCAAGCTACCTACACATTGGCAGGACCCCCTGAATTGCGGTGAGGGAATTTGAAGGGGATGTTGGCGTGGGAGTAACTGGCCGGAGTAAGGCGGCATGCGACATGGGAACATTTTGGGAGGTTACTTGTAGGAATTGTAGGGTACTCTTGAGTTGAATCGACACACAAGGTACCGAATTCCACTCGAAACACTGCCACGCGAAGTTTGCGAATGGGTCGGTTGAATCGACACACAAAGTAACCGACCAGCAACTACCACACGAAACACTACCAGAGTGCCAGTGGTCGCACACAAGGTACCGAATTCCACTCGAAACACTGCCACGCGAAGTTTGCGAATGGGTCGGTTGAATCGACACACAAAGTAACCGACCAGCAACTACCACACGAAACACTACCAGAGTGCCAGTGGTCGCGTCGCTCGGAGGCTCGGTGGACTAATACACTAAGCACACCTGAAGTAGACTCACGGTTTTGTCAAGGGGGTTTGGTGGGTTTTGTAGAACAGACACATTCGAGTCAAAACTCAAATACAGTACAGTCTGAGTAGCGTGCATGTGCGTAGGTACTGTCGGCTCGGAGCCACGCTGGCCACGCTGAGTCTTGGCCACGCTGAGTCCTGAGTGAGTGAGTGAGTGAGTGAGTGAGTGAGTGAGTGAGTGAGTGGCTGAGTCCTGAGCATGGAGGTGTACACTTAGCGTACACTGAGTTGTACTGAAAGGTGTCCGCGTACTGTGCTGCACGCATGTAGCAAGGCATCATTGTACTGGGAGACGTCGCACGTCGCGGTGAGCTGGTCGGTTTAGCGTGTAGTGATGATGTGCGTACTGTCTGCTGACCCAGAGACGCTCGGTACGTGTAGAGCGGTGTCGGCGTGCGGACTGCGGAGTGTTGTACTGGATCGGAGGTGCTGCTGTACTGGATCGGTGACGGCATGCGCGCGAGGAAGTTCTGCCGGCCGGACGACACGGCCGTCACGGGCCCGAGTCCAGCTCAGCTCTTATGTGAGGACGGGTGTAAGAGTATGAAGAGGTGTTAAAGTGATTTGTTGAAACAGCCTGATGTTTTAGTCATTAATAGTCTATTAAATTTTTCAAAAGTGCCCAGGACGGGGTTTGAACCCGCGCCACTTGCGTGACAGGAGCCTAAATCCTGCGCCTTAGACCACTCGGCCACCTGAGCAAAACATAATCATCAAATTGGCAATCGTAAGTAATACTTATAAGTATGCTTTTTATTTAGAGGCAAATAGGCGAATAAGTGTCAACTTTCTGCGTCGAATGCAGCTCTCGTCATGAAAATGCTACAGTGAGCCAACAAACAGAACGCCTTTTTATCACAAGGGGCGTGGCCGTCGTCGCGTCCGTTGCGAACCCCTCAAACTATCCACTAAGGTCCCTGCCCCTGGAAATTTGGCTCCCACCAACCCGTTCCATCAATGCGCGCCAACTCGCCTCCGCTCTCATCCATACGGGCCGCCTCGCCTCCCGGGCGAGCGTTGGAGCCCCCGCGCGACAAGTCTCCGAGCCGTGCGACATCGCCGGGGCGGCCAATCTCGCCGGGACCGCCGCTGCTCGGCCGCTACCGGCCCGTCGAGCCACGGCTGCTGGGCGCTGGCCGGTACGGGCCGGTCCTGCGCGTGCGCGACCTGGAGACCAACACCGAGGTCGCGCTCAAGGTGTTCAATGCGGCCGAGACCTGGCGGCGTCACTCCGAGCCCGGAGGCAGGGCGACCGGGGTGCTGGCCGGCTGCCTCTCCCTGCGCGACGCCGAGGCCGAGGTGCTGCGCGCCTTCCGCGCCGAGGTGCGCGCGCTGCGGCGCGCGCACGAATCGTCGTCGGGCCTGTCCTCGACGGCCGTGGCCGGCTTGCTGCACTACTCGCAGGACGCATTTGGAGAGCCCACGACGGCGCTGGATGGCCTGTGCTATCTCGTGCTCGAGCTCGGCATGTTCACGTTCGATCAGCTCGTGCGCGACGGGCGCAATGTGGCGCGCCAGCCGAGCATCACCGAGGTACGCGAGACGGTGCGGCTGCTCTTCTCGTCGCTCGCGGCGCTGCACGCCGACGGGTTCGTGCTCGCCCTCCACTCGCCGAAGCACTGGATGCGCTTTCCCAGAGGGTGGAAGCTCATCACGGCCGAGGCGCTGCGTCAAGCGGGCAAGCTCGAGCTCACCGAGGCGAAGGAGCCTCTGTACCGCGCGCCCGAGTACGCCACCGTCGCGCGGGGCACACACTACACACACGCTCTCGAGCTCACGAGCGCCATGGACGTGTGGTCGATGGCGCTGCTCAGCCTCGAGATGCTGCTGCCCGCGCCGCTCTTCAGCTCACCGTTAGACAACCTGGCGGCGGCGCGCCCGGCGGACGCGGCGCAGGCGTACTACCGTTGGCTGGCCGCCCAGACCGGTCCGGTCGAGCTGCCCGCAGACCTGGCGACCCTCAGCCCGCAGTTGGTCCACTTGATGAGCCAGCTGCTCCAGCGAGACCCGACCAAACGGTGGACGGCCGCGCAGGCGCTCGAGCATCCTTTCTTTGCGACGGGCCCGAGAACCGTTGAATCTCCGCCGCTCGCCACGGCGCTCGCCGCCACGCCCACCATGGCGCCCAAGCATCCTTTCTTTGCGACGGGCGCCGCCGACGCCGACGCCGCGACGCCGCGGGTGACGCTGCCGCCCACGCAACCCGCGACGCCGCTCGCGGCGACAACGGCGGACATGCCGACTGGCTCGGGTGGCGGCGTGCCCAACGGACAGTATGGCAGCGGCGCCCAACACGGCGCCCAGCCATTCGAACGGTCCGTCGCCACACCGACACAGCGCTCACCGCCACAGCGCTCATCGCCACAGCTCGCGACCGGCGCGCAGCCGAGCGCCGTCCCGAGCGCCGTCGGCGCTTTTGGCAGCGCCTTTGGCGGCGACGTTGGCGGGCACTCCGCCAGCGGACGAGGGCGCGGCTCCCCGCTCGCCGCCCCGCCCACCATGGCGCGACCTTATGAGATCCAGGCGGCTGCCGCAATTCGGGCGCGGGATCTAGCGCTCGCCGAGCTGCACACGTCCACCCTGCAACTCGGCGCGGTGCGCCAGCAGCTCCAGCAGCTCCAGCAGCCGCAGCCGCCGTCGCCGGACCCGTCGCCTGCGCCACCTGCGCCGCCTGCGCCGCCTGCGCCGCCTGCGCCGCAGGAGGAGGTGGAGCGCCTCAAGCGCGAGCTGCAGGCGGCGCAGGAGGCGCAGGAGGAAGTGGAGCGCCTCAGGCGCGAGCTGCGGACTTTGCTGCGCGACGTGGGCGCTGCGGACATCGAGCGGCAGCAGCTCAGCACGACGCTCGTCGAGGAGCGGCGCCGTCGCGAGCGCGCCGAGGAGGAGGCTCGTCGTGCGCTCGCGAAGTGCGACGACGTGTCGGGTCGGCTGCGCGCAGACACGGATGTGGAGAAGCTCCATCTACTCGACATCCAGAAGACCAACGAGGTGCTCGAGGCGGCGCGCGTGCGCATGGAGGCGGTCACGGCCGAGCTCGCGAGTGAGAAGAGGCGTGCGGCGGAGCTTGAGTCCAAGTTCTCATTGGACCGCCTTGGGAGTGTGAATGTGAACGCGCTCGAGATGCAGCTGTCTGCGGCGATCGCGGCCAAGGAGGCGGCGGAGCGCCATCTCGAGCGCGCGCTCGCAACGGCGCACGAGCAGCAGGCGCAGCTGGTCAACGCCGAGGGTGCGCTCCGGGCGGCGCGTGCCGAGATCCTGTCGAGCGACCGTCTGCGACGAGAAGCGGAAGCCCGTGCCCTTGCGGCCGCGGCGGCCGCCGGCACGCCCGCCGCCCTCGCCCTCGCCGCCGCCGACGCCCTCGGCGCCCATGACGGGGGCAGCTCTGCGAGCACGGCGGCGCTCATCGCCAAGACCCACCAGGAGGCCGACGAGCGGGTGCGCGAGGTGCGCCGGCGGCATGACGAGGCGCTGCGCGACGAGCGGCGGCGTGCGGCGGACGACGTGCAGAGAGCCGAGCGAGCGGCGAAAAAGGTGCAGCCCGAGCTGCCGTGATGGCCTCTGATGGCCTCTGATGGCCTCTGATGGCCTCTGATGGCCTCTGATGGCCTCTGATGGCCTCTGATGGCCTCTGATGGCCTCTGATGGGCTTTGTTGGCCTCCCTCGTCAGGTGCAACTCGAGCTGCAGCGCCAGCTCAGCGAGCGCGAGCAGCACATCTCCCGCCTCGAAGGACGCACCGAGCGCCGTACCGAGCGGCTCATCGTCGGCTCGTCTGCGCTCGAGGGCGAAGTCCAACGGCTGCGCGACGAGCTCGACGAGATGAACGAGGAGCGCGTGCTCGCGGACGAGGCGCGGCAGCTCGCCGAAGGACGCTTGCGCGACCTGTACGACGGGCTCGGGGTGGAGCTGCAGCAGGAGCGCGACGCGCATGCGCAGCTGCTCCGCAAGAACGAGATGCTGCTCGCGGACAACGAGCAGCTGGTGGCCGAGGTTGAGCAGCTCATGGTCGAGGCGTCCGAGACGCGCCTCGAGGCCGAGCGCAGCCTGAGAGAGGCCCGGCTCGAGGTCGAGAGATCTCAGCGCGAGCTCGATGGGAACCTGAGCGCCGTCTCGAGCGCCGTCGAGGCCATGAGCGAGGAGGAGCGCCGTCTCGAGCGTGAGCACCACATGCGCGAGCTCGAGCGTGTGCAGGCGGACACGCAGCGCTCGCATTCGGCCGCCGAACGGCTGCGCACGCAACTCGAGAGTTTGCGTGAGACCCATCGAGCCGAGTTGCAACGTGAGAGGCACAGCGCGGACCTCGACAAGGACCGCCTGGAGCATCTGATCCACACGCTGCGTGCGGACGTGAGGGACGCGCAGATGCGCGCGCACGAGGCCGACGCGCTCGCACGCACCCAAGAGTCCGAGACGACCTTTTTGCGTGAGAAGCTCGCGCGTGCGGAGCAGTCCGCACGCCAGGCGGCGCAGCAGGCGGCGACGGCGACGGCGGCGGCGGCGGCGGCGGCGGCGGCCTCGCCGGCGCAGCTCAGCACGGTCGGGGCGGCGGAGCTGCGTGCGGCGGAGCTGCACGCCGAAGACCTCGAGGCCGAGCTCCGCGCAGCCCACCGGCAGCTCGAGCATGCAGAGGCCGAGCTCCGGCTCGCACGCAAGCAGCTGCGCGAGGGGCTCGAGCGGGCGGGCGAAGATGCAGAGGCCCTGAAACGTGAGCTCGACACGGCGCGACGCGAGGCGGAGGCGCTGCGACGGCGCCCGCCGCCGCCGCCGCCCGCGCCAATGCCAATGCCAGCCCCCACACAGCCCCGGGCGGCCGCGCAGCTCGAGAGCGAGATTGCGCGGCTCCGTGCCGAGATCGCGCGGCTCCGTGCCGAGATCGAGCCGTTACGAGAGGCGCTCAACACGACGCGTGACCAGCGCGACGAGGAGGTGCGCCGCGCCGATGCGGCCGAGATCGAGCTGCGTCGGCTCAGCGCGCGCCGCTCCCCTGAAAGGATTCCGCTCGGTGATCGCCTCGCGCACGCGGACGAGCTTCACCAGGCGCAGCAGCGGAATGCGGCGCTCGCCGAGGACATCAAACGGCTCGATGCGGAGAGGGTTCGTCAATTGCGCGAGCTCGCCCAGCGCAAGGATACGGCGCTGTTGCAGATGCGGGCCGCGCTCCTCGAGTCGGAAGAGCTGCTCGCGACCGCGCGGGCGCACGCGCGTCGGGAAGGCGGCGTCGCGTCGTTTGCGCGTCGCGAGGGCGTCGTCGCCCTCTCAACCGCCGAGACCGAGATGGCGGCGGCCGCTCGGCTCCAGTCGTCCGGCGGGCCCCTCGCGCTGGCGGCCGCCACGTCGCCACCCCGACGTGGCGCCGAGCTGCGCACGCCACCCGGCACGTACATCTCGCCGTCAGCACCCGTGCCCGTCCGACCGGGAGAGCGCGCGCCAGAGCCGGTGCACGCGCGCATGCTCGCGCATGGCACGCTGCACCTCTTCCTGAGCCACGCGAGGGACCTCAAGTCGATGGACAGCAACGGCTTCTCGGACCCATACGTCAAGTTCTCGCTCGCTGGCAAGGAGGTCAAGTCCAAGGTCATCGACAAGAATCTCAACCCACGATGGAGCGAGGTCTTCAAGTTCACGGGTGTGCTCAAGGATCTGATCGCCGAGCCGCTGAGCCTGCGTTGTAAGGACAAGGACATGTTCAAGTCCGACAAGCTGGGTGAAGCGAGCGTCGACTTGGGTGGCTTGGCGCGCACGCGCACGGTCGAGTTGCAGGCGCAGCTCTCGACCCAGGGCACCGTCTACCTGCGCGCCTTTTGGCAAGCCGACGGCGACGAGTCGCCGCCCGCCGACTTTACCGCCGACGTGCCGGCGATCGCCGCGTCTCCTCCACCCGTGTCTTTACTTGGCATGCCCCGGCAGGCGAAGGCGGCGGCATCGACAGGTCCGTCAGGCTCGTCAGGCTCGTCAGCATTCCCCCGGCCCGACCTGCCGCTGCCGCCGCCGGACTTGCCGCCTCCGGAGCGCGCTGCGCTGGCGCCCATCGACCGCAATCGGATGATGAGCAGTGGAATGCTCAAGGTACTGCTTCACCGGGGCTCGGGGCTCAAGGCGGCCGACCCGAACGGCAAGAGCGACCCGTACGTGATCGTGCGCTGCGGCGGCATGGAGCGCAAGTCAAAGGTGCTCAAGAAGACGCTCGATCCCGTGTGGGATGAGGAGCTCACGCTGAGCGGCACCCTCCAAAGTTTCGTCAGCTCGGGGCTGCAGCTCAAGGTCTTTGATTGGGACGCGCCCTTGAAGAATGCTGGGGGCAAGGGCGACGACCCTCTCGGCGACCTGAACGTGTCGCTCGACTTTCTCACGCACAACGACACGAGGGAGCTCCTCGAGAAGCTGCCCACCCAAGGGTCGCTCGCCTTTCGCGTCAGTTGGGAGCCGGTGCACGCTCACATGCTCGCGCATGGCACGCTGCACCTCTTCCTGAGCCACGCGAGGGACCTCAAGTCGATGGACAGTAACGGCTTCTCGGACCCATACGTCAAGTTCTCGCTCGCTGGCAAGGAGGAGGTCAAGTCCAAGATCATCTACAAGAATCTCAACCCCAACTGGAGCGAGGTCTTCAAGTTCACGGGTGTGCTCAAGGATCTGATCGCCGAGCCGCTGAGCCTGCGTTGTAAGGACAAGGACACGCTCACGTCTGAAAAGCTGGGTGAAGCGAGCGTCGACTTGGGTGGCTTGGCGCGCACGCGCATGGTCGAGTTGCAGGCGCAGCTCTCGACCCAGGGCACCGTCTACCTGCGCGCCTTTTGGCAAGCCGACGGCGACGAGTCGCCGCCCGCCACCTTTTCGACCCCTGCGCCCGAGGTGCCGAAACCCGACGAGAAGACGGCGAAGGCGGAGAAGGCGGCGAAAGAGCAGGCGGCGGCCAAGGAGGCCGCGGACAAAAAGGCGGAGGCCCAAAAAGCGGAGGCGAAGGCGAAGGAGGAGAAGGCGAAGGCGGAGGCGAAGGCGAAGGAGGAGAAGGCGAAGGCGGAGGCGAAAGCGAAGGAGGAGAAGGAGGCGGCCGAGAAGGAGGTTCGGATCGCAAAAGAGAAGGCGGCGGCCGAGAAGGCGGCGGCCGAGAGGGCGGCGGCCGAGAGGGCGGCGGCCGAGAAGGCGGCGGCCGAGAGGGCGGCGGCCGAGAAGGCGGCGGCCGAGAAGGCGGAGGCCGAGAGGGCGGCGGCCGAGGAGCAGGCTGCCGCGCAGGTCGTCGGGCGCCGCGACGCGGCTGGTGACCTCAAGTTGCCCTCCGATGGGCCCACGCCGCTGCCCGCAGGCTGGCGTGAAGTCAAAGATGCGACCTCGGGCAAGACGTACTACTACCACGCGTCCACTAAGAAGACGCAATGGGTTCGTCCTGTCGAGGCCGCGACGGCGCCCACGCCCACGCCCGCGCCCGTGCCCACGCCCACGCCCGCGCCCACGCCTACGCCCGCGCCCGCGTCCGCGTCCACTTACCCCATCGGCAGTCGGGTGTACGTGAAGCGCAGCACCGGGGAGGAGACTCTCGCCTTTGTGACGGCCTACAATCTGGCAAAGCAGATGTACACGGTGGATCTGGATGCTGTTGGCTCTGGGAAGACAAAGCAGTGTCGGGCGGTCGATATACGTCCTGCTGAGGCCGAGGCCGCTCCCACGCCCACGCCGGCTCCGCAGGCCGGCGGCAGCGCGGCAGCGGCCTCGGCCCCCAGCCCTACGAGAAGCACGACGCCGACGCCCAGCGGAGCGCCGTTGGCCGGCGCGGGCCGCGGAGGGCCGCGGGCCGCGCCGCCGCCGCCGGTGCCCGCGGGCCGCGGCAAGCCGCCGCCACCAATGCCGGTGCGACGCCCCCAGTGAGAGGGCCTTGTGACTTAGTTTTGAAGGCAAAGGGATGAGAGTGTGTCCTGTCGGAGAGGGCGAGGCTCATATGTGCTGCTTTGGTCTGTTGATGAGACGTCACTTGCGTTGTAGCTACGGTGGTCGGTGTGTCACTTGACTTGTACTCCGGAATGCGTACCCGGCGTACAAAACAGCCGTATCAGCACCACGCCCATCGCGCACTGACGGCGCTCGACATGTACGTGTAACTGTAAGCGGAAGGTGGTGCGGAAGCGAAGGCGAAGCCACAACACTTAACGCAATCTGAACGTCTCAAAAGACCCCGTCTCTGCTACCGAACTCTCGTGTGTTTCTACCGCGTACCCGACCGGTCGACCCGACCGGCCGCACTCATGATGCCACGCTCCAGGTCCAGCCCCTCTGCACCACTTTAAGCGTGGCAGCAAGCGGACAACACTTCTCACATTGTTGGAGAGCTAGGTATGCGGTTGTCTCACATTGGTTCCGATCTCTTTGACCTCGTAGCACTTAGAGCACATGCCACCAGTGTCGGTGCTGCCGAAGAAGCCGCAGCCGGCGGCGCACGGCGCACGCGCACGAGGGGGAGAGGCTGGTGCATGCCAGCGGATGCTCAACACCTGCTTCGGGTCGTACACGACGTACTCCTGGCCTCTCGAAACGGGCCGGGCGATGCATACGGAGTCATAGCCCAAGGACTGGAGCTTCTGCAGCGTCATGTTGGGGTCCCCGGCGGCCTCAAGGGTGTGGATCGAACCTAGGGCAACCGTCGCCTCCAGGATCACGCCGTGCCTGTGCGCCTTGTGGCCCGTGAGCTCAGGAGTCGTGGCAAAGTAGATGCCACCCCCAGCCACCCCAACATTCCCTGGCTTCATCTGCTGCGTCTGAAGGATGATTTTGGCGGTCGCAACATCTGTTTGGTGGTAGAGCTTCGTGCCCCCTGAAACGAACGTCACCAGACGGCGACGAAGGCACATGAAGACGAGGGCGAGGGCGAGGGCGAGGGCGAGGGCGATGATGATGACGATTGAAACATCGATGCCGCTCGTCTCTACTGCCAGTTCAAGTGCCCACGGTGACACGAGCGGAACTGGCTGCGAGGGCGGCGGAGGCGAGGGCGGCGGCCGCGATGGCGGCGATGGCGGCGATGGCGGCGATGGTGGCGGTGGTGAGGGTGATGGCGGCGAGGGGGAGGGCGATGGCGGCGGTGGCGATGGGCCGACATAGAACGTGTGCGTCTGCGAGTACCCAGCGGTGAAGGTCGCGCCGTAGTTGACGCCGTTGATCGTCACGTACCCTCCGTGCCAGCCGTCCCCCACAG
>Ga0210245_100567_pt1 | contig 33666 bp, 26 predicted proteins | sample ChrtobMetaP3_4mM_FD_155450 | JGI IMG/M metagenome (GOLD analysis project Ga0210245, IMG submission 155450) | Chrysochromulina tobin associated microbial communities from unialgal haptophyte culture, Seattle, Washington, United States - P3_4mM | ecosystem: Host-associated > Algae > Haptophytes >...
AGGTGAGTCGCCTGAGACGAGAGAGTGTTAGGGTTAGCACGTGGACTCGACGCTACAGCCCTACACACACAGCTCTACCAAGCACCCATTACCTTTACCCTTGCTTGACGCGTGGACTCGACGCTACGCAAGCACCGTCTGTGCGATGGGCTCTTGTTCGACGTCCTCTACGCCTTCGATCATCCGGAGATTTATGACCTGTACCACCCTTCTGTACCCGAGCGCGACCCGAGCGAAGACGAGAGCGACGGTGTTCAGGACGATGAGGAAGAAGAGGCAGAAGAAGACAGCTGGCCGACACTCGGGCAGGCTCTCCGAGACTCGATTGCAATCGATCCGTACGAAGCGTACGATGCATACGATTCCACCGAGGAGTACGAGCGCTGGCTGACGCACCTTGACAACGGCGGAGCCGTGCATCCGGATGATCGTGAGTGAGTTAAGTGAGTGAGTGAGTGAGTGAGTGAGTGAGCCTCAGTAGGTATCTCGACCCGAACCCCGTATTGTTCCACGGTGTGTCTGTGTCTCAGAACCTCAGAAGAGGGGTCGTCGAAAATGTGTGTGTCTGTGTGAGGTCGCGTTAAAGTTTCTAGGGTGGAATGCGCGCGTTTAGCGTTTCACAGACCGTAATCCAGGCAACCTGGTTGTTCCACCGATGGATTAAAGCGGGTCCCCAGCCCTCGCCCCCTGGGCCCATATTACGCGCAACCACCATAAAACGATCCGATCGTCAGGAGAGGAGCCTGGCGTGTGCTGGCTCTCGCTCGCATTGCCCCCCGCACCCATTCACAGCAGATTTAGGAGAGTTCCGCAGTGCCTACTTCTCTCGGTAGCAGTGCCGCTCGCTCCGAGAGATCGCGCGCGCGATCCCGATCGCGGTAAGACCGCCCGCGGCCGTCCCCCCACAAGCAGAAGTAGCGGCCTGTGGCCTGTGCCCAAGCCTAGCGCGCCGGTGGCGATCAAGAGATCACGTACGACTCGACAGAGAGGGACGGCTCGTACTTGAAGGGCAGGGGGCCGCCGCCTGCCTCAGCCGAGCGCACCTCAGTAATCCCAAGTTCACAGAGCGTGGCGACGCCCGTGAAGCTGCAATTGATGGGAAAGAGAGCATCTGCGCTCGACAGGCCAGAAAGGGCAAACTCGACCGTGCCCGAGGTGGAGGTCGCGTCGATGATGGGCACGTGCCACGTGATCGCCGCGTCACGCTTGGAGAAGGAGGCCGTGCCGTTGGACGGAGAAATCTGCGGCACGGCTTCGACGGGCGCCGGGATGGTGACGGTCAGGTTGCGCAGCTCAAGCTTGCCAACATAGGCCGCGCCAAGCTCATACTCGACGTTCACCTCCCAAGCGTTACCGCCCGTCTGAGTGGGCCAGCAGTTGATCATGAGCGGCACGATGCTCTCGTCCGTCGACACCATCCGCCACTTGAGCACGCCAACCGCAGAGCCAAGCGGGAATGGTCGCGTCGGATCGCGAAGCCCGAGGATCGAGTCGGTTTGGAAGGCGGGCTTATTGATGTTGGGGTGCGTTTTGAACTGGTAGCCTGGGTTGGCACCAAGTGCAAGCGGCACGAGCGCCTTACCATGCGCAGCATCCGTCACGAGCAGCTGCAGGTCACCCTTGACCTCAAAGCTCTGCAGCCCGCCGTCGCGCGACATCTGAACAACGAGCTTCTCATCAGCAACGAGGGATACGCCCCCGCCGCCGCCGCCGCCACTCGCAAAGCCCCCGCCTGCCGCGGCGGCCGGCCGCGCGGCAGCTGTGCCAACCGCCTCGCTTTCCGCCTCCGCGGCCATCGCTTGCAAGAGGGAGGCCCCTGCGGGCCCCTTTTTCGCGCTGCCGAGCTGCATGCCGGTGCCCTTTTTCGGCGGCGGCGCACCATAGCCGCTGCTAACACCATACGCAGGTGTCGCAGATGGACCGACGCCTGGCATCGCCCCTGCCGCCTCAATGGATGCCTGCACCTGCGCGGCGCCGCTGCGCAGATCGTCGGCAAAGTCACGCATCGAACCGATTCCGCCGCTGCCGCCGATGCCCTTGGAGCGATTTTCCCGCGAGATCTGCTTCGCCTTGCGCACCATCTCCTGCTGTGCCTCGCGCTCCTTGGACTGGCGGATCATCTTGGCCAGCTTCTCCTCGTGAGACTCCATCTCCAGCGCCACCTGCACCTCGCGCATCGAGACGTTCTCGCGGTAGCCGCAGCCACATGCGATAATTTCGTCGAAGGCGAAGAGCAGCTCGAAGGCGTTCTTGCACACGGCTGCCTCGTCTACCTCACCGGGGCAGTGCTCCTGGGCGGGGAAATCGCACAAGTGTGAGAGGAGATGGACGACAAGGAGCTGTCAGCAAGTGCGCGGCGCTAGGCCGCAACGGGTCACAGTGAGCGCACCGGCACCATCTTGGCGAAGAGCCGCAGCGTTTCGAGATCCTCTACGATGTTGGAGTGCTTGTTGGTGACCAACACGAGGATCAGCGACTCGATTGGCTGGTATACGTACCGAACCTGCATTCGCGAGAGCGTAGAGCGGTCAGGGCCGCACGTGCGTTGCACCCTAATCGCGCGCGGGATCCAGCAAGCAGAAGCAGCCCCCAGTGCGCACCTCTGCAGTCTCTACCGTGTTATGCTGGCGCTCCGTGCCGATCAGCTTGGGGAAGGTGGCGAGGTGGTTCTCGACCTTCATCCGCGTCATCTCGACAAACTGGCGCGCAAGCAGGATCTTGCCTTGCTTCGTGAGGATTGCCACCGAGAGGCAGACCTGCGTGCGCACACCAGCAAGTGCCACTCAGCCATACTCAATGGAGTGAGATGCACTTTGAGTTATGTGCTGATCACGTAGCAGCTTGCCAGGCGAAACCAGCTATCTCAGGCGACCGATTGCTACTCTGCCGTGTGGCTCGCGAGCAGGCCAGGCAACGCCGAATGGAGAACACGAGAACTCACCATGGTGGCGAAAATGACCGCGACGGCGCCGTGCTTTTAGGCCGCCGGGGCGGAAAATGAGCCTCGTCTTCCTTTCATACGACCGCGGATGATCGTACCGGTGCATGAATACTTGTTGGCCGGCATCCTAGGGGTGCGGGCGCGCGTGGTTATGGGGAGAAAAGGGTGATTTGTCAGATGTCAGCAGTCAGCTCTAGAACTACATGTAGTTTAAGACTTTAACCAATTTAACCGCGCGGTACTGCTACACGTGTGGTAGGCAGCCACAGGTAAAGCCACAGGTCTTGATGACCATAGAAGTAGTTTGGCTGACAGGTGCCTGACACACTGCGTGGTGTATGCGGCTACATGCAGGCTCCAGAAGCAACCCTTCCAGGCCCATGTTCCCTATCTTGCCGTGTGACGCCCAAAGTTACACGGCTGTGACCCAACGTGAAGGGCCAGATTACAGGACGGTATCCATCATGGAACAACCAGACAGGGGGGATGCGGCGTTTGCGGGTACAAGCGGATCACGGGAGACGACCCAGAATGGGCCGGTCTCTCTTAGGTCTCTCCCGGGTGTTTTGGGGGAACCCCTTGCGCGGCGGGAACGGTTACGGTAGGGGATTCGCGCCCAGCGGCCAGATCTAAGGCATCCAAAAGACATCCTTCAACGGAAATTTAAGCGGGAAAGCCTTTGATAGGCCCTCGGATTTAGGCGGCGTAGCTACGGGCCGGCGGGCGGCCCGGGGCCCGCACCCGCCGGCGATCGCCGGTCGTCCACACGAGACTCGAGAGCCTGCCACCGGGCCCGCACGAGCGAGCCTGCTGCCTGGTCTAGCTTATTTGCGTGCTGCGACAGCGGGACACCCGGGATGTCGCGCTCACCAGGCTGCCGAATTGTGGTAGTTATTTGAAGAACCGCCGATCAACCAACGCGGGATAACGCGGGAGACCCTAAGTTTACGTGGCCCGACCGGGAACAGGAACGTCGCATGGTCACAGTTCTTTTTCAAGCTGGGACCCGCGCACGCTACTCGTGCGCGGCTCCCAATCGCAGCCACTGCTCACAGCCAAGGCAGAGCGTCGGAGCGCTTTGCTTCGCTGCTGGAACATGTGCAGGTAGAGGAATGGCAGCCCGGGCACATACGCGGGAAACACTACATACATGAGGATGGAACCGAGGGTGACGTCAGCCGCAATGTGCACACGGGAAAGAGCAGGCCAGGCCGCATAGTAGAAGAACAGCTCGCCTGCCGTCCCAATTGGGTAAAGGATAATGAACGTAGAGTAGCGCAGCCACGTGTGCATCGGTTGTGGCTTGGAGAGCAGATGGGTGGCATACCAAGAGTATCGCACCACCTCGGTCATAGCCCATGAGAGAGTGAAGAGAGCAATCGAGGGTTGCGTGTGTAGCTCGGGTATGCGGCTCGCGACGGCTACCAGGCCCACGCGTGAAGCGACCTGCAACGCTGTGGTGAGCACGTGGCTCTTCACGAGTCCGAGCGCAGAGTGCACCACCTCGAGTGCCGCGAAGCTCTGGAAACAGGCGAGCGGGGCCCCGAAGGCCGCCCACGCCGACGACCCCTCTATACGCTGACTGTAATGCACGAGCGCCAGTACGAGTACAAGCACCCAACCACCCGTCTGCACAAGGTTGTACATGACCAGGTAGGAGCGCACCACGAATTGGTTGAAGTAGTAGAGTGCCACGGCGGGCTCGGTTATAGATTGAAAGGTGTGCGCACATCTCCACGTGCCGCCATGAAAGCTGCCGTGCGAGAAGAGCTGTAGTGGGTTCACCAGGCGCATGGCGGGGGCGCCAGCGTGCATGGGCTGGTTGAGGTCGTGGAGCAACAGCAGGGCCATCGCCGCCGTTGAGGTCTCGGGCCCCGGCACCTCGTACGGCCGCCAAGCGGGCAGCGAGGCGTAGGCGCGCGCAAACATCCGGTTCTGCGTCACCGAGTGCGTCGCTGTCGACGGTGCAATGTTGGCTGAGACAATGCAGCCTTCTTCCCGCACAAGCATGGCCCTCCAGTGCTGCATGCGCTTCGCAAGTGCATAATTGGGCCCCTGCTGTACGATGAGCGCGTTGCAGTAGCACAGTGTCTCGCCGTCCATCGTCAGCAACTTGCGCCCATTCTTGGCACACCAGCGGCCGCGCGATAGCACCGTAAGCAATTTTTGCCACAGCGGCGCGCGGTGGTAGTTGGTCATAGCAGCCGCGTGCGCGGCGGCAGGCACGAGGTGCACATCCGTGGGAGTTCCGAGGAAGGCTACCGCCGCCTGACGCTCTTCCGCAAGGGCTTTTACGATCGCATCCATGGCGAGTGCGACTCGTGGGAATTGCTCGCCCGGAATGTAGGCGTATGCTCCCACGCAGAGCGGCTGGCCAAGATGCAGCGCGAGAAGCCAGTTGCGCAGCTCGGGTGTCTCGGTCAGGAGGTTGCAGCCAGCTGCTTCGCAAAGCGCCGCATCATCGCTGTAATCCTCTTGAGTCTTGCCGACGGGCAGCGGGAAGGTGAGCGTGCCACAGGAGGTGCGCGCTGCCTGCAAAATCGGCCTCCACTTGGTGGTGCCGCGACGCGCCACTGCGACCACGTTCGCACCGAGGGCAAGCAGAACGTGTAGAGGTCCCATGGCGGAGCCCGCGCCTAAGAGCACGAAGTACCTTCCAGACAAGTCCAACCAGTCAGCCCCACTCTGTGCCGCGAGGCTCATGGCCGCTCCACACGAGAACTCGATCGTCCCGCGATGCACCCAGTCCTCGATCTGCTCGAGCAACGCGTCTCCGTGGAGGACGCCGCCATTGTACGGCACGCCGAGCTCGAATCGGCTGGGCTTCGGCTTGCCACCCGTAATGAAGCCAGTGCCAAAGCTTCCAGGAAAAGTGTGACCGTCGAGCGCAGCGGCGAGCGTATGCGGTCGACCGTCGCGCACGAATTCGAAGCGGTTGTACAGGGATTTGAGCCCACTTCGAGCGATTCCGAGCGCGCACTCGGGCGATTCCGCTGACACTTCAACCATTCTCATGAAGTGGCGTGTATACCGAAACCGCCAATTCCTCTCTACCAGCACCTCTCTTGCCGCATTCGCGTCGAACGGCGCCATCGCATCTGCCAGAACCGCCTGGCCCGTGATGCTTGTTGAGCGCAGCTCGTTGCCCGTCGCAGCGTCACGACTAGTCACCGGGAAGCACACTCCACCGAGCGTATCCTCCATGGCGACGGAACTTGTGTAGAAAACTTGTTTTCCGATGGGATTTGTGCTCAGGCGCGCGTGAGAGCATGCGCGATGCAAACACATGATACGTAACCTCAAGAATTAACGAGCACTTGATCTCGCTCTCCTCCGTGCGTCGATCGATCGCGCCCGTCGCCGTGTCACCCTTTGCCGCCCGTCGCTGCTTCACGGCTATCTGCGACCGGAAATGCCCATTACGAATCTTACGTCAGCATACCTTGCCCTTTACAACCTCGCCTGCATGTGCGGCTGGGGATACGCCCTAGTGCTCGCTGGGCAAAGCCTCGCCAAGACCGGTGGCGACCTCTCGAAGGTCTGGGAGGCGATGGGCACATCCATTCATGTTGCACAGTGGGCCATGTCTCTTGAGATGGTGCATGCTCTGCTCAAGCTGGTGAATAGCCCATTTTTGACCACAGTCCTCCAGGTGCTCTCGCGCCTGCTCCTTATGGTCGTGATCATGCTTGCACCGACTGCGAGCAAGACCTGGCAATGTGGCATGATGGCCATCTCGTGGGCACTGGTCGAAGTGCCCCGTTACTGCTTCTACCTCAACGGCCTACTTGGGCCGGGCGGGCAGACGGGTGTGTTATATCCTATTTTCTGGCTCCGGTATAGTCTCTTCGCAATCCTTTACCCCACGGGCATTACAGGCGAGGTACACGCTCCCGGAAGCCGCTGACGAGGAACGCGTGCTCCGCCATCCAGACTTCGCTCACGGTTGCGCATCGAGTCGCACCATGCTTGACAGGTGATGACAATGATCGCGGCACTTTCCGATCCGTCTTTGAGCGTCGCTCTTGGTGGCTTTGCGCCTCTGATGGTCAAGGCCAGCCTCGCAGCCTACGTACCTGGGTCGCCCTTCATGTACATGAACATGGTCTCGAATCGCAAGAGTGCCTTCAAAAAGCGCTTCGCGCCGCCACCAGAGCCACCAAAGGCGCCCGTTGGTGTCGAATTCCCGATCGACGACAAGGGAGGGCGCTCGACCTCTGAGGTCGGCAAGCAGGTCTTTGCGGCGGCGTTCGCGGGCATGGGCACGCCGGAGGGCAAGGCTGCGAGCGCCAAATGTCTCGGTGTCAAAAACTGTGAGCGGGCCTCGCCAATCGCACTCACGCGCTGCAATATCTCGCTAGCGTGCAACGCCGCAACGCGTGTGCTGACCCACCTGTGGAGCCCTGCTGTGAACGTGCGCAGGGCGCTTTGGCTACAACAAGCAGATCGTCAGCCTCGTGCGCCTCGGGTGCGAGAGTCCCAAAGCGGCCCTGGGCTCCGCGCAAGCTGGCCTGAAGTGGATGAATGAGCACATGGTCTTTCACAGTGCCGACCAGAAGCTGCAGGGGCCGTTTGAGGCGACGGTCGACAAGGTCAAGGAGTCGTTCCACACGGGGGAAGTCAAAGGAACGAAGTCCAGAGCAGGCCTCATGTACCAGATCCCCTACGACGGCGGCTGGCACCCGACCAAACCACATCCGCCGCCCGCGGACAAGGTACTCTCCAAAGATGCGCTCAAGGACCAGGCGACGAAATGGGCCGCCGCCGGCATCATCGAACCCGACGCAGCGCAGGCTCTATGCTTCACCTCGGACTACTTCGCAGCTGGCAAGAGCCTCGAGGATGTATACGTCGTGATGATCGGTGCGGGCTCAGCCATGGGGCCGTTCCCTAAGCTGCTTGAGATGGGTGCGACTGTCGTGGCCATTGACATTCCGGGCGGCTGGGGCAAAGGTGGCCCGCGGCCGACGTACACGTTGTGGAAGAGACTGTGCGAGACCGCCAAAGCCTCGCCGGGCGCACTCATCTTTCCACTCTCTAAGGTGTCTGCAGCCTCCTTGTTGCAGCAAGCTCCGCTTTTCCGTGTGACGGCGTGGCGCGATTGTGCTTCTCGCTTGCGCAGCCCCAGTCCGAGTGCAAGACGGAGCAGGACATGTACGAGAGCGCCGGTTGTGATCTGATGAAGCAGCCCGGCGAGATCGCCAACTGGCTGGTCGAGTGGCAGAAGAAATTACCCTCTTCCGCGAAGGTGATGATCGGCAACTACACGTACCTCGACGGCGAGCTGCACGTGAAGCTTGCGCTGTGCGCCGATTATTGCATCGCACGTCTCCGCAAGGCGCGCCCGTCCACCGGCGTCGCCTTCCTCTGCACCCCGACCGACATCCACGTGTGCACGGACGCATCCGATGCAGCTGCGCGTGCCAACTACGGTTCGGGCTTCGGCTCGCTCGGCCTCGAGAAGCTTGCCAACCTCTTGTCCGGAGGCAAGTTCCTCATCAAGAACTTTTCGGAGCCCGTCCAGGCCCAGGGCGGCAAATCCATCAAACTTGTCGACGGCCTCTCGGTGGCGCAAGGACCCAACTACGCGCTTGCGAAGCGCATGCAGCACTGGCGCGCACAAGTCGAGTATGATGCAGGGGCGACGGTCTCGTCCATGGTGGCCCCCTCCACCGCTACGCTCAGCGTGATCCATAACAAGACCTTCGCGTGGGCCTATGGCGGCATGCCCTATTTCAAGTATGAGATTTTCAAGCAAGAGACGACCAACGCAGTAATGGCTGCAATGCTCATGCACGACATCCTCGATGACAAAGGACCTAAGAATGGCAAGAATCGCGCACAGTTCAAGATCGACAACACGCTCGAGCTCTTCTCGACCCAAGCCGTTCACGGCGGCTTGTGGCGCTCACCATACAAGGTGGATTCACTCGGCGAGGTGTCGGCTCTTATCTACTTTGGCGGCCTCGCGGCACCGTACCTCGCCGCCCTCGCTGCCCTTGGCGGTGCGGCGGCGTTTTATTTGGTCTGAAATGGGGCAGGCGGGCTACAGGTGGGCAGGGACAGGCCGCAATCGGGAACATTGGCATCGCCATCGCCATCGTGCAAGTTGTGGGCATCAGGCTAATCAGGCGACCAAGGCGACCAAGGCAGATCAGCATGATTGCGCGAGATGCAGGTAATTGTGAAGAGACTGCGCAAGAGGTCTTGAAAGTGGGGAATGCAGAGATGAACGGTCAGAGCACCGAGAACAGCCGAGCGGCCACCGAGAACAGCCGAGCGGCCACCGAGAACAGCAGAAGAATGCTATGGGCAGGGTTGGCCGAGCGCATTCGATCTGATGCAAGGTCTGCTACGGCTCGCGGCCATTCGTCATCGCTGGCGGCCGCGTGCCTGGCCCACAGGGGCAGGGAGTCGTGGATTCATGGATTCATCAGGCGCGTGTGCTGTGCATGCGGGGCGGCTACTTTGTGAGGCCCCAAACCGGGAGAACACCAGGGCAGCAGAAGAATGCTATGGTGAGGGGTCGCGGTGGGACTCTTGGACTTGGTCAAAGGCTGTGCCTGTGGCGGTGGTTGTGGGGAGGAACCCCACAGCGCCCACTGGGCTCCGCGTTCGGCGTCGTGCCCGCGCCTTCTTTCGACAAGGTGCAGCGCGAGATGTATTGTGTTGGGCACGAGTCTCGCCAGGTTGGTCCGCGCCGCGCGCTTTAAGTTCAACGTTAAAATTATAAAAAATGCTACGCAGCCTCGGTTACCCGCTACTGAGGCCGATCAAATTCGATTCCGGACCCGGCTCCGCCGTATCGGCACGATATCGGCACCGGGTACTGGGAGGGAAGATTAAGGTTTTTGAGCAAATTTATTCGAGATCGTCCGTCGTCGCCTCCGGTGACCGGTCGTCCGCGGGGCGAGTGCCCGCGCGCGAGTCCCGCCGCAGGCACAACCCAGCCTATGATGCTCCCGTGCTCCCCAGTTCCCCTCGAGCCCTCGACCGCCATTGTTTTGAAGGAAAAATCCGTCCGGCGCACCGTCTGGGACGAACCGGGACGTCGCCATAGAATACCACAAGTAATGCGTCGTGATCGTGTGTTTGTATCGAGTGTGTGTCCGGCTCCCCGTAGCTCCCCGCAGTGTTTAGCTGTTTACTTTCTGAAAAACCTGATAGGTGAACTAGGTGCGCTGGCTGTCAATGCTGTTCACGTATGGTGTGCTCTCTACACTTCATCCGGCGCCTCGCGCTACGGGCGAAAGGGGCGCCCGCGCGCGCGACAGCACCGTCTACGGAGGGTCGAGCACGAGCGCCAAGTCGTTCTTCGTACAGACCACACGCAGCAGCTCGCAGCGGCTGCGCAGGTGGGCGACGCGAAGGGTATCCGGAAGAAGATCACCGAGATGAAGATGCGCCTTATCAAGGACGCGCTTAAGGCGACCGGGCGGGGCTAAGCTATAAACGGCCTGGCCCGGCGGCTGATCGAGTATGGCTGTGATAATAGGGGGTCCGGGGGTCCCCGAGCTAATGGTAACCGCATCCGTATGTACGCCGGTCCGGTGTCTTGGGTGTCGAATTATAAACATTGGCTGTGAAATCTTACGTGTTGTGTGTATTAACACTGAAATCTCCGTCCGGGAACTACCGTATCACACACTTAGGTCGCCGTACGTACGGGATGGCGGCGTTTGTTGCTTGCCTCGCGCTTGGCTTGCTGGAACAGCAAACTGCGACACTTAGCCGACGAGCCGTGCTTACATCGGCTGTGGCGTTCGCCACCGCTCCGGGCCTTGCACGTGCAGTGCAAACGCCACCTCCAAGTATCGATCAGATAAAGGTGCTTGGAGCAAAAGCCAAGGTGCTGCGTGCCACGGTGCGCTCAAGCTCAGGCAATCGTCGTCTGCTGCCACTCGATCCGAGACCAGGCTTCAACAATTACGCGAGCGTTACGGACACGGTGGTTCGAGCGCAGGCCTCAGTGTTGGTGCCGCTTCAGGCTGCCATGGCTACATTTGCAGCCACGCCCTCTGGTCTACCTGACGACGTGCAAAAGCAGCTTGCAACTCAGGCATTACTCTTGAAAGGGCACCTTTTGGAGCTAAATGATGCGCTCGGCAAGTATCAGTTTGACGAATACGTGTCCAAGACGACCAAGATGACGTACTCCGGCGGCAAGGTGGAGCGAGAGCTTGAAGAGGTGTGCGACACTGTTGATGATTACATGGCTTTGGCACGCGGCGAGACAGTCGAGCAGCGCGAAGACTGAGTCGTATGCAGAAAATGCGAGCGTCATGTCACAGCCGCTCACGGCAATTTGAGCGCGGGATCCGGGAAGGTGTTGGCGGCTGCACGCGGCGCGTTCATGCACCCCCCCGCGACGACCGCGCAGACGCGCAGTCCTCCGCAGCGACCGCAGTCCCCGCGAGTCCGCAGCGCCCCCCGACGTAATTATACCGTGATACCGTATGCATGGCCGGCCGCTGGCTGCGTTCGACCTCGCGGCCTCGTCCAAATTCTGATTCGAACATTTAATCTCCCACCGTTTACCGTATGTCCGCGGGACGCTCGGAGTCGGCGTACCGGTTCGGCACCGTCGGCGTCGCCAGTGGGGTCTAACGCGTAACGGCCGGTGCGCGGGGGCGAACTCCGAACACGCACAGAGCGGATATGACCAACCCGGCGCGATCACCGAATCGACGACTGTGCGACGATCCGGGTGGGAGCGCGATCCGCGCCGATGCGACGCGTCCGGTCCTACGCAGGGGACGCGCGGCCGCACCTCTCGCGACGGTGGGGTGACCGGCTGACGCGCGGCGCGGCGCGTGAAACGTAGGGAGAGGCCCCGACATGGCAACAACGCCGCCAGCGCGGCCGCGGGAATCGCCGCAACCGCCCCCGGGCCCCAATACATCTCTTACAAACGCCGGCCTGGTCTACGCGCGTTGTCGGCGTCGCAAAGACCAGAGCTGCAGCGCTATCTGGGGCGACAGTCAACGCCTCAGTGACTCCTCCGCTCCGGCGCGCCCCCGCCACGTGCCACCGCCATCCGCCAACAGAACCCCGACACCCACGCCAACCCATATCCACATGCAACATGCCTTCCACGTGTGTGCGACGCAGCGAGCGCGCTGCCACGATTCACGTACTCAGTCGACCAGCAGCGCCGCCTGGCGCTGGCTCCCAACTTCATCCAGCTGCGCGTCACTTCGCAAGTTGTGCGTAGGGCGGTTGCTCACCGCCTCAGCTTGGTAGTGCGGTAGTGCACCCGCCGCCATCGCCTCACCGCCATAAGGCCAATCAGATCAGGTGAATACGCCCCTCGCGGTGCATCACCTTGTTGGCGGCCTCCATCGCGACGAGTGTCTCCTTCACCGCATCCCGCCCCTCCTGGACGGCGCGCGGCTCCGCGGCATACGCGACCGCGAGCTGCTCCTTCGTGCGGATCAGCGTAGCACTGTAGGTGACATACAGGTCATCGAACAGCTCATCGAAGGTAACATCGTCGCGATCGCCGGCGAAGAGCCTGTTGAGCGTTTCTTCAACGGCCGCCTCCATCTCCTTAGCCGTCATCGACATCATCGGGTGCGTCCGCTGACGCGCGCCGCCACCACCAAGCTGGCTCGCGGCAGGCCGCTTACTGCCGCTTCCGCCGCTTCCGCCGCTTCCGCCGCCGCCGCCGCCGCCGCCGCCGCCGCCGCCGCCGCCGCCGCCGCCGCCGCCGCCGCCGCCGCCACCGCCGCCGCCACCGCCGCCGCCACCGCCGCCGCCACCAGCAGGCAAAGAAGCGCTGAGCTCATCTTCGGCGGCAGCAGTGTCGTCGCGCTCGGTGGCATCGCGCTCCTCGGCGAAGAGGGCGTAGTGCAGCAGGCTGATGGCAGCTTGGGCGTCGGCTTCCGTGACGAGGTGGCGAAGGTGGCACTTCGCATGCGCTGATGCGAGGCGGATAAGTGTCTCGAGCGTACGCGCAGTGATCGGAAGTGTGCGTGCGCGGTCCGTTTCGGAGGAGGAGACGCGCGCACGCAGGTCGGCGTACGCTTGCGAGATAGCGGCAGCTGCGTCCTCAGAAAGCGCAGGCGAGTGCTTCTGCTTCGCATACTGAATGTACTTTTTGACGAACTCAGTTGACAGGATCTTGCCCGAGCCGTCGCCATCTCCGTGCAGGGCCTTGGTATGCATCTGCGTAGGCTGTGCGACCGCCGAGGGCGGCTCGGCCATGCCAACGAGGGGCGTGGACGAGACGGCGAGGCGCGACGAGTGCATCTGCAGCACGTGGCCCGAGATGCGCCGATCCGCCTCCGCGTCCTTCTTGTCGAGGATGATGAACAGCAAATCAAAGCGAGAAAGCAGCGAGTCGGGCAGGCCGATGTTGGCCATAGGCGAGCGGTTGGGGTCGTACTTGCCGTAGACGGGGTTTGCAGCCGCAACCACGGAGCAGCGCGCGTTGAGCGAGGCGTGAATGCCCGCCTTCGAAATCGTCACTGTCTGCTGTTCCATCACCTCGTGGATGGCCACGCGGTCGGCGTCCGTCATCTTGTCGAACTCGTCGACGCAGCACACGCCGCGGTCGGCGAGAACCATCGCCCCCGCCTCGAGGCGGCGGTCGCCCGTTTCATCGTCCTTGGTGACGGCAGCGGTCAGGCCGACACCCGAGGAGCCGCGGCCGGTGGTCGAGACAGCGAGCGGCGCGATGCGCAGCACGAAACGCAGCAGCTGTGACTTGGCCGTCGAGGGGTCGCCGAGCATCAGGATGTTCAGGTCACCACGCAGATGCGTGCCGTTGAGCAGATTCTTCTCGGAGCCGCCAAGAAGCATAAGCAGAAGCGCGACCTTCTCGTGGTCATGGCCACAGATTGAGGGTGCGAGCGAGCGGCTCAGCTGGTGGAGCACATCAGGCGCCTTGGAGAGCATTCGGATGTTGGTGAGGTCCTCCTTGGTAAAGGCGTCGTGCGAGAGCTCGCGAGTGAGCGGGCGCACCGCGTTTGCTAGGAGGAGTGTCTTGAACATGCCCGACTGATTGGCTTTCGATGGCAGCGCACGGTGAATCCCAGAAACCTGGATGCGGTCACCTGGCTTGGCAAGATCGCACAGGTCCGCCTCAAGCAGCACCTCCACGGAGCGTGGCAGCTGGCCGGGCGGGGCGCGCTCCGGCATCTCCTGCAATGTGATCATCTGGTGGTCCATGTATTCGCACATGCCGTACTCCGTCTCCAGTCGGTTGCCCTCAGCATCTTTCGTTGGATATGCTGAGCCCGTCGCGATGCCACCAAGAGTGGTGAGATCGCGGTACTCCTTCTGGGAGAATTTGGACGTCGTCGGGCAGTAGTGCGTCGAGCGCAGCACCTTCGGACGCACCGTCGTGCACCTGCGAAGAGCAGCCACACGCCCTTAGTCGGCGGCAAGGCGAGAGCGGGCCGGCTGGAGCGGGGCTCGAGCGGCCGCGCGCTGCGCACTTCGTGACGATACCCTCGACGCATACGGCCGTGTTTAGCAGCGGCGCGCCCAGGCCACGAGGTGAGACGTGGTGCGAGCCGAACGAGCCCGACAGCCCAATCTTGAGCGTCGAGAGCGGCATCGTCTTAGCAAATGAAGGGTCCTGATTCGCGACCGTCTCACGCAGCGCCTCCTCGAATGCGGGAAGGTAGTCGGCCGGCCGCCGCATGACTGCTCACGACGGCGCAGTGCGACAGTCGTGTGTGAGCAGAGCACAGGGAGATGCGCATGAGGCGGGAGTGGCACCCACTTTTTCGCGCGAGCCCGGCATCAAAGGTGCGGAGCTCGTCCAGCGAGAGGGCCAAGCGCGTCTGCTTCTGCTTCAACATCGTCTCGACGTGTTGCATGTAGTCACCCTGTGGGCAGGTACCGAATGGCCGGGTCAGAACAGAGGCCGGGCGAGAGCACACAAGCCGGAGTCAACTCGAGAGAGCAGCGGTGGGGCGGTACGACGAACTCACCTGGTCGAGAAAGTCCAGGAATGCGCGCTTCTCCTGGCTGCGGTCCGTCATGGTGCACCGGCTGTCAAAGGCGGCGACCAGCAGCGGCTTTTGACCGCGAAGAAACTCTTTTCACACTCGAATTCATGGTACAACTGAAGAGAAGTGAAGCGCATGAAGGATGTGTAGTTGCGAACATGTCGCATTGTGCTGCACGCTGTGTTTGCGTCGCGCCACCCCGGAGCTGGTGTGCCTTATCGTTAGGCAATTTTGGGCCTTGATAGACAAACATGCAAATCGAAGAGCGCGTTTTCAACGTAAGATAGGGCTTTCGTCATCGTTCCCAGAGCCTTGCGAGATCCTCTTGAGATCGATAAAACTTCCGTGCAGCGAGGACTCCGATGGGAGGACGCCTCCTCCTCAAGACGCTGTTCCTCACCTCCCCGATCGGCACGACCGCGGTGTCCGTGAGCATGCTGTCGCGCACGACACTTCCACTCGCGCGCATCGTCCAGCCGCTTGCCTTTCGCGGCTCTGTCACCCGCGCCGGCCAGCTCCACGCCTCCGAAAAGGGCCGCCTCCAGCCAGAGCTCTGGCCGGCTGAGCGTGTGCGCTCCGTCTTCATTGACTACTTTGCAAAGAAGCACGCGCACACATTCTACCCATCGTCCCCGGTCGTGCCCTACAACGACCCCACGCTGCTTTTCATCAACAGCGGGATGGCGCAATTCAAGCCCGTCTTTCTAGGCAACGCGGACCCCGCGAGCCCACTGGCGTCGCTCGTGCGCGCGGCCAACACGCAAAAGTGCATCCGGGCGGGCGGCAAGCACAACGATCTGGAGGACGTCGGCATGGACACATACCACCATACGCTCTTCGAGATGCTCGGCAGTTGGTCGTTTGGCGACTATTTCAAAGCAGAGGCCATCACTTGGGCGTGGGAGCTGCTGACAGAGGTGTACGGGCTGCCACCAGACCGATTTTACGCGACCTACTTCGGCGGCGACGCGCGCCTTGGCCTGGCGCCAGATGAGGAGGCGCGGCAGCTCTGGCTGCGCTTCCTGCCAGAGTCACGCGTGCTGCCGGGCTCGGCCAAAGACAACTTTTGGGAAATGGGCGATACTGGCCCGTGTGGCCCGTGCACCGAGATCCACTACGACCGCATCGGTGGGCGCGACGCGGCGGCGCTCGTCAACAATGACGATCCCGACGTGCTTGAGATCTGGAACCTCGTCTTCATGCAATTCAACCGCGAGCCGAGCGGCGATCTGCGACCGCTTCCTGCGAAGCACGTGGACACTGGGATGGGCTTCGAGCGGCTCGTGTCAGTGCTTCAGGACAAGCGCTCGAACTACGACACCGACGTCTTCATGCCGCTCTTCACGGAGATTCAGAAACTCACGGGCGCTCCGCCTTACACCGGCAAGCTGGGCGACGAGGATCCGAAGCTCAAGGACACGGCGTACCGCGTCATCGCCGACCACATTCGCACGCTCAGCTTCGCCATCGCCGACGGCGCGCTCCCCTCCAACGAGGGGCGCGGCTACGTGCTCAGGCGCATCCTGCGGCGCGCCGTCCGCTACGGTCGGCAGATGCTCGGCGCGCAGGAGGGCTTCTTCGCCGCGCTCGTGCCCACCGTCGCGGCCAGCCTCGGTGACACCTTCCCGGAGCTGCGCTCTCAGCTGGGCAAGGTGCAGGCGGTCATCGCCGAGGAAGAGATGGCCTTCACATCAACGCTGTCGCGCGGCATCAAGGAGTTTTCGTCGTATGCCGCCACGGTGAAGGCGCAGGGCGTCAAGACCATCGACGGCAAGTCTGCTTTCTTCCTGTATGACACGATGGGCTTCCCCTTCGACCTCACGCAGCTCATGGCGCGCGAGGCTGGCCTTGAGGTGGACACGGAGGGCTTCAACGAGCAGATCAAGCAGCAGCGGGCACGCTCGGCTGCTGCCGCACAAGCTGCCAAGGGTGGTGGAAGCCTCACGTTGGGTGCGGAGCAGACGGCCGCGCTTGGTGCGCAGGGCCACGCGTACACAGACGACTCGGATAAGTATTCGTGGGAGCTGCCAGCGAAGCCCTCCAAGCTGCAGGCGATCTTCACGGCGGACGGCTTCGTCGACCGGGTCCAGGCGGTGGCTGGCAATGCTGAGGAGACAACAGTGGGCCTAGTGCTCGATGTGAGTGCCGCACTGCTGCGCCGCCGAGCAGTGCGCGCGACTCGGCGACGACTCGGATCCTCCGTCTCGGCCTGGCTGCTCACGCGCCGCCCGCTGCTACGCGCAGAAACCTACGGCCTGGCTGACACATGCCCCGTGCGCCCACGTCCATCGCTCATGCGCAGAGGACGGCCTTTTACAGTGTGGCAGGTGGGCAGACGTGCGACGTGGGCTCACTCCTTTCCGGCGACGACGTTGAGTTCGAGGTGCAGCGAGTTCAATCGTATGGTGGCTTCGTGCTGCACGCAGGCGTGCTGCGACGTGGCACGCTGGCCATGGGTCAGGAGCTGAGCTGCAAGGTTGACATCGCGCGCCGCAAGAAGGTGGCTCCTAATCACACGCTCACCCACGTGCTCAATGCTGCTCTGCTCGCCGTACTGGGCAACGGTGTCGATCAGAAGGGGAGCGACTGCGACGACCAGAGACTGCGCTTCGACTTCTCGTACGGCAAGGCGCTGCAGACCGCCCAGCTGGAGCAGGTGGAGGCCCTTGTGCGCCAGAGCGTTGCGAGTGAGCAGGGCGTGCACTCGGCGGTCGTGCCGTTGGCGCAGGCCATGAAGATCGGGGGCCTGCGCGCCGTGTTTGGCGAGAGCTACCCCGATCCGGTGAGAGTCGTTACAGTTGGCCCCTCAGTCGCGGAGGTGCTGGCGGATCCCGCCAAGAGCCATGGGCCGTCGAGCTCCATCGAACTCTGCGGAGGCACGCACATAAGCAACACGCGCGAGGCCGCTGACTTCGCCCTCGTTAGTGAAGAGGCCGTGGCGAAGGGCATCCGCCGCATCGTCGGGCTGACGGGTGAGGCGGCCGTGCAGGCCATCACGCAGGGTGAGACGTTGCGCTCGCAAGTGGACAGATTGAGCTTGGTCCAGGAGGACACGACGGCGGACGCCCTCGAGGCAGCCCGCGCAGAACTCGCTCGCCTGCGTACCTCAGTCGACGAGAGTGTCGTCTCGGCGCATCTCAAGGCTCAGCTGCGCGAAATGCTTGCTACGCGCGATAAGGACGTCCAGAAGATGCTCAAGGGCTTCGCCCAGAGTCGCATCGATGTTGCCGCGTCGACGGCGCTCGAGAGCGCGGCTGCCGCCAGCGCGAGCGGCGGGCGCTTTATCGTCCTCGAGCTTGACGGCCTTGACGGCAAGTCTCTGCAGACGCTTGTCCAGAAGGTCGCCAAAGCGGAGCCCTCTCTTGCAGTGCTCGCTCTGAGCGTGGACGCGCCGGCCAACAAGGTGTTCAGCTTCGCTGCTGTGCCAGAGGAACTGCAGTCGTCGCTACCAGCGAACGAATGGTTGAACAAGGCGCTCGAACCGGTCGGCGGCAAAGGCGGCGGCAAGGCGGCCTCTGCTCAGGGGAGCGGTGCCGGCGTGGATGCGAAGGCGTCCGTGGCTGCGGCCAAGGCGCGCGCAGAGGCGTCCTTGGCCGCCGTCGGTGCATGACCATCCGCGACGCAGCGCTTCAGCCGGCCGTAACGGGCCCGAACTGGGGCTTACCCTTGTATTCGACTGTGTTCGTAGGGCACCGACCATCTATGCTCTGCCGCGTGGTGCTTGCGTTCGCACCCACCCCGTCTCGCGCAACGGGTCTGTGCGCTCCCCGGTGCGGCTGCGAGCCGGAGACGCGCCCGAAGAGCGAAGACGGACAGCGGCGCGATCCGCGGGTTGGTCTCGAGTAATTGCTCTCGAGTTCGCAGTGTAGAACGGTGAAGCATCAACGATGGGTGCACAGCCGAGCCGAACCGAAGCGGCGCGAGTACGCACCGTCGCGCCGCGCGCTGGCCGCCGCAAACGAGGCGCCGAGCTCCCTTGTGGCTCCCTTGTCGCGCGCCGGAGCGCCTGGCCCTGCGGCGCGCCGGCGCGCCGCCCGCGAGTTTGCGGGCGTTTGCGCCTCCCAGCGACGTAGGTGTCGTGTACCGTTCGACTTAGTTTCGTCCTTTACAACAGATGTTATACCACTGGCGGGTGGTAAAGTATCCAGTGAGGACTCTACGAGCGAGAGATGACGTTGAGCACTCAAACGTGAAACGATCGAGCTTCAATCGGTTACGCTGGGCTACACACGGTGGAGTCTCCAACGACGCGGGCTGGCCCGCTGGCGCTTCGCCGCCCTGCGGTGTCCCGGCGAACGAGAGTCCGGAGTGCGAGCGAGCGCCGTGGTCATTCACGCTTTCCAAGCCGACTGGGAAGGTGCCTCCTCGTGTTCTGCTGCTGCTGCTGCGCCCTGCGCGGCGCCTCCTGCTCCTCGTCCATGAGCATCGCAAAGGCAGGCGAGCCGTGCCGTGTGCATGTCCAGCACAGCAGCACGGTAGCAAGCAGGGCCGCGGCCGCAAAGGTCAAGGCGAGCGCGGACGCCAGGTCATTCTCGTTGGCCTGCTCCCAAACCGTCCTCACGGCGATGTGCTCAGGCCGCTCGTTATCAACGTACTGGGCATCCAAAATGCGCATTGCCGAAAGATCATTGCCGAGCGCCGTGAGCCGCAGCTCGAGATGTGAAAGAAAGCGGCCCTTGCCGTCGGCGACGACGATCCACGGCGTAACAAATCGCAAGCCGTGGATCGCGATTGAGAGCTTGTGTGTCTCGCCCTCCAGGTCGGCTTGCACATGCTCGAGCGTGGTCGTACGGTCACGCAGGAAACGGGGCTGCGAGGCACTTGGTAGCTCAAGCCAGTCTGTGCGCTCGCCCTTGAACTGCGTGCGCCGCAGCATGGGGACCGCGTCGCCCTGATCGAAGGAGGCCGCGGTACGCATAAATGAATTTCGTGCGAATCGAATACTATTGTATGCTTGAGGCAAGGGCGCTCCCAGCCCCTTGCTTGAGGGCGGCCTTGTGAGAGCAGCACATTCCTTGGGAGTTCCGTGTGGGGCAATGTCAAGTCAAGTTAAGTTCTGTAGATACGTTTGCATGAACGCCAGTAGCGCTCATATTTATTGAGTATATATTTGATGAAAACGACCAACATATCATTCATGTCGCAACCGTGGTCTAGTGGCAGAATTCTCGCCCGCCACGCGGGAGACCCGGGTTCGATTCCCGGCGGTTGCATGATTTTTTCACCCCCCTTCCGCAAAATGGGCATGGGAGAGTTCCTTCCAAATAGGTCGCACGAACCGTTTCAAGATGCAAGTTTGGCGGACTGCAGACGTGTTCCGCTGTCGATGGCAACTCCGAGGCCCTGGTCCGAGGGCGAGACCTGGACCAAGGCCCAGGTCCGAGGGCAACTAGTTCCTGGCCCCGCGACGAATGAGGCGGACAGAACAGCGAAGGAACAGGGCGTTACCCCACACCCGCCAATCATGCGCCTTTTCTTTCTCGTTTCGGAGGATGGCAACTTGCAGCTCGAGCTCCTACCCTTGATCGACGCTCATCCGGTGGCGCGACGACGCAAGCGTGTGACCGAGCCCAAGGGTACCACGAGCCCAAGGCGGCAACCGGTCTTGCGCTCCCACGTGAGAGCGGCACATGGCGCTCAACTGATCATCCGCCTTTGGTTCTTGGTTTCGAAGAGTGGCCACGCGCAGCTAGAGCTTTCCTATTCGACTGATGCACAGCCACTGCCGCGCCGCAAACGAGACACCAACCCCAAGAACTCGCAGTCCATGCCATCTCTGTTGCAAGCATTGAAGCCCCCGCTGCTCGGGCAAGTAGAAGGAGCCAAGAAGGGGCGGGAAGTGGTACGCTTGATGAGCCAGGAGCGACTGGCGGCGACACGCCAAGCGCTCGAGAACGCAAACGAATTGGCAGCTCTCATGGACGCTCGAGCAGCAGCCCTTCGACCCTCAGCCAGCGATTTACAACATCAGCAGCACGTTCGAGCGTCGCACGAGAGCAACCTGGAGCTCGGCCGTCTGTTGGACCAAAAGCGCAACAAGATTGCTGATCGGCAGGTCCGAGCACGAGCCGTCTGGGTAAAGGAGTCGTCTCTCCTCGCTGCGCGCCTGGGCGCAGTCAGCGCCCTCACCACGTCCTCCGTGCGCCCAATCATCCAGCCATCAAAGTCGTCAGGGTCCCTCTTGCCGCCACTCGTTCGGCCCACTCTTTCGACACCGCTTGGCGGTTCGCATCCCCCTCTATCCCCCATCCACAGCCATGACGCCGGTGAGCGGCCAAGTTCTCTGGCGGAATTTCCACGCCAGCACGCGCGTAAGCCTGGCCATCTGCCTCCCGTTGACGTGAGCGCGAGGCGAACTGCGAAAAAGGGGCTCGCCGCAACGGCAACGGCGGCGGCGTTGCCGCCCATTCTCCCCGACGCCCCAACGGTACCAAAGCCGCCGCGCATCATGCGGCTGGCCTTTCGCGTCAAGAAGAACGGCCGCGTTCAGCTCCAGCTCTCCGTCAGCGGCCGTTACCTTCAGGAAGAGCCAGCACTGCCATCACCACTCCCGCCACCCCCAAGCAAAGAACCGTCCGCCTCTAGCCCCGGATCTTTGCGCACTCAGCGGACGTTGCCTTCGTCCCGCTCGACGGTCATCGCTGATGAGGTCGCCGCACGGGCAGAGGAGGTGGAACGGCTGCTGTCCGGAGAGTGTACCCTGAACGACTCCGTGCTCGTGCCGGCGATCGTCACGATGCGCCTCGACACGCTGTGCGATCCGAATGAGATTGTTCAGCATGTGCGATTGGATCTGACACTGCTTGTGAACGACGACATCAAAAAGGCGAACGAGAAGGCGATCACAAAGCGGTCGAGCAGTCAGACGCGCAGGCCAAAGAAGCCGCAACGTGCGACGCTTCCCGCCGCTGAAGTGGAGACCAGTGCGGTCTCCGCGGGAGACCAGCGCAGTCTCGTCAACAATGGTGACGGTGATTTCCTGTCGCCATGGACGCCCCAGGGTGGTTTTCGTCGAAGCGAGCAGCACCTCGCAGGTTTCTGCGGTCTGTAGATTGGTGATCGTGGGGCTGGCGTACAGGGCCGTTCTTGGCGTTTGCTTCGCCCCCCCGGCGGCCCTGTACGCCGCCGTCGCCGGTGGCGCGCGGTGGGTTCTCAACATCGACGTGTGCGGATTGGGGTTCTCGTGCCCTCACGCGCATCCTCTCATCGGCCAAGCTGCTCCACTAGAGCCTGACGGCACCTTAACGTTATTGCAATTTGAGTTCGCCAACGTTATGGAAGCGACGACCAACGACCATTATCGATTATGCAAGCACTTAAAATATGGTATATGGTAACCATTCCGCGTGGACGCGATTTTCCCCTATACGACGGCGGCTGTATGGGACGGTGGGTCGCGCGCGACGGTAGAGCGCGTCGCGGACCCGCGCCGGTTCGCGATTCGTCGTCCCGGATCGTAGGCTCCGAGACCCGGTCCGCGGGGGTCATTTCGTCATACGACGCACATACACCCGGTGACCCGGAACCCGCCCTCGTCCCGCGCCGGGTGTTCCCCCGGGTTACGTATCCGTATTACGGCCGTTCGCGTCGGTCGCGCGCGCGAACGAAATAATTAATTGAATAACGTTAACTCACGACACGGATCACGGTACAAACGACGCGTAAAGTTCGACAATAACACCTGTCATGCCCATATCGGTTATCGCACGCACGTCGTGCTGACCCCGCGCCGGCGCTCCGCCGCCCACTCGACCCCGGCCGGACTCGATACCGCGGCTCCGCGGCACGTGTCGCGACTCGCGCGAGCACCCAGGCCCCCGGGGCGCGCCCGGGCGGCACCGGCAGCCGCTCGGTCCCCCGCGGGGAGCCTGGTCCAGACCCTGGTTTGACGATACCGCGGCCAGCCCACGGCCCTGGTCACAACTCGAGCTGGAGTCATCCAAGGGACAGAAAGTGTGCGCGCACCACACTAGCACCACACGTCACACGCGCGTGCGCCCCCCGCGACCCGAGATCTCGCGATCGGATCGGGGTCTACCTGATGGACAACACGCACCACGCTCGGCATGCGACCCCACCGTATCCGTCTCACATCGCGGAACGCACCCCCCGTGCGATTGGAAGCGCAACAGCGCCCCGCCCATCGAGACCCAAACCCAGTTCGCAGCAGCGAAAATCAGCGACTCTTGGACACGGCGATCGCTCCCGCTGACCTGCATCGGCTGCATCTGCATCGGCTGCACCTGGCGCTGCCTTGCCGTTTATCCTCGCCGCTTATCCGACCCGCTCTCATGCTGCCATCCCACATTTTCATCATGCCACGGCCGCCATCAAACAGGTACGTGAAACGCTTGGCTGGGGTGCTTGCAACTACCTTCCTTGTCGACGGGCCCTCGGCTATGCGACCTCCACGCGATCTCCACGCGGGATCTCAAAGCAGAACGAGCCCAACATCTCTGGGCTGGACAAAGGGCGCGCGCCAATTGTACAGGTAGTATTGCAAATTGCCGTCGCCGATGCCAAACTTGAGCTCCTTCAAAAAGGTCTCGTTCTGCCAACGGTGCGCGGAAGAAGGCGCGGCAGTCAGTCACGGATGCGGCTGAGTGAAAGGTTTTGGCTGAGGATAGATAGGCGCGCTCAGCGTTGCAGTCTCTGGCGCACCTGGAGGATATCAAGTGCGTTGAACACGTCGAAGTCGAGCCGTTTGGCCAAGACCAACGCGTCGTTCATCAGCTGCGCAAGTGGCGTGGCCGTGTGGTAGTAGTAATACGCATAGGCGGCGCACAACGTCTTATGCTTGTCGTTGCCGAGAATGGAAGAGGGCAGCGCGTAGAACGAGACCATGTCCGTCAGCTCCTTCGAAACGGGATCTTCCACCACATACGAGTAGATGACACCGGTCTGCGTGAGCATCCAATGCTTAAACTCGGCCAGGGAGATCTGTGGGGCGATCTTGAACTGCGTCAGGAAAGCGTTGAGCTTTGCGCAACACTGTTCGCAGTCGGTTTCGCGCATCGGCCGCAGCCCGGGTGTCTGTGGACAGAGGGCGTGGCATAGCAGCAGCAGAAGGCGACGTCAGCGGCAAGTGGCGCAGCGCGTGGAGCAGCGGCCGAAGAAGGTGGCACGCGCCTGCGGCTGCTCGGGCAGCTGATAGAGCTTAATGGTCCGTGTGAGCGTCATACGAGGTGCCAGTCGAGAGAAGCCCACCTCGATGAGCTTCTTGGGGTTGAGCGAACGGTGCCAGTAGCGGCACTTGGCTACCGGCTTCGGGAGCACGACGCCCGCCGTGTATGTGGCCTGAAAGAGGCCGCGGCGATTGACACGACGAGTGATCTCCTTGATGAGCACCTGAGGACAGCAGTGGAGGCGGCCGCACGCACGTGTCAATAGTAAGGGCAGGGCGACCTGGATCTCCAACACTTCGAAGAGCGGCGCGCGCACGGGCGCAAGCCGTTTGGAGCGCAGCTTCTTATGGACGCAGAGGAAGTTGACCTCGACCAACGAGCCGCCTTCAAACTCAGCGACCACGGCCAAGTCTGCCTCTGCTTCAGCTTCGCCCGCTTCGCCAGCAGCGGCCGCCGCCGCCGCCGCCGCCGCCGCCGCCGCTGCAGCAGCAGCAGCAGCCGCAGCAGCAGCTGCTGCGGCGGCGGCATCTGGAACAGTGGACGAGGACGATGCTGAGGCAGCAGGTGTGGGTCCAGGAGGAGGTGGCGTTGGCATCGCAGCACTCGATGATCCCGCAGCTGCAACGTCACCATCATTGACGGTGGCGTTGCCTTCGACTCCTACGCCGGTTGCTGAAGGAGCAGCAGCGAATGCATCAACCTTGTCCGTGGCGCTGGACGCGAGCGCGTGATGGGGCTGCACCCTGGTTCCATGCACGGTGAGCACGGCCGGCGTGCAGCTGATAAATGCCACGAGCTTCTTGGTCTGGCTCACTCGCACCCCCACCATCCACTCGATGAGTGATCCAGGTGGTTGCAGAGCCCACTTCAAGAAGGGCACTGAGTAGTCGAAACGAAACATTTGATCACCATCCTCAACATAGTTTTCATGCAGCAATGTGTAGAGCTCTTTGGCTTGTGCAGCGTCACCCAGGTCGACGTCGGACCACTCGAACGATGGGGGCAGATTGTACGGCTCTTTGCGCACGGCGTCCATGTCCGCCGGGTCGATAGGCCCCATCTGCGAGACGTCGATTGTCGTCAAGTCTTCGCCGGCGTGCGGCACAGGCTGCGTATCCCAGAATGCATGGGGCGCATCGTCGCCAGTTTCAGCACCCTCCGTGCGCTGTGGCCGCTGCGAGAGCGCCAGGCCTTCAAGGACCTCCTTCAGCGCTTGCGGCTCGTTATCACTATCCGGCATCTTCACGACGGTCGCGACGTCACCGGACCTGTCGCCAAGGATACGTTGCGGCGAGCTTCTGGGCGGCTAGCGCCACGTGTTCCCGTTAATCGCACCAAACCCGAATGGAGGTCTCCGTTCTGTTCGAAAAGGTTGTTGCAGGCGGACTGCCAGCACAACGCGATGCAACTTGCGGACCCATTTGAGCGGGATCGTGATGCGTCCGCCATGGCGGGTTATCCTAACAGTTACTCAAGCTCCTAATGAAAGAATCATGAGAATAAAATAAGTGGATTTTTTCCGGCGACGTTGCTCGTTTCTAGAATTCCTAAACCCCGAGGCGAGGTCCCTCTGCTGACCCGCCGCCTCCCACTGACCGATCGCGGTCAATCGTCTTCTAAAGCTCATCGCGATCGTCCGTGTCTTTCACAGACCTCGGGCAAATTATGAACCATCCCAGTACGTCGAATGAGTCGCCCGCAAATGGAGCACCAACTCCGATGATGGCACCCTATGGAGCAGCACCTTCGATGTTGGCCTCTGCGGTTGCCAACCAGCCCAATAGCGGTGCAGGAGCCGTGAGCCTGTCGCTTCCTGCAGCTCCACCAGTGGGCTTCAGTATGCCCGCTTGCGCCGCGGCGTACGCGCAACCGTGGCCCTACAGTGCGTCGATAGTCACTCCTGTCCCCGTCCCCGTTCCTGTGAGCGGCGGGCCCGCGCCGAGGTTGCGAAAAGCATGCGATCTGTGCCACGAAAATCGATTGAAGTGCGTCATGACGCCAACGGGCAAGTGCGAACAGTGCACTGCGCGGGGGTTCGAGTGTAAACGGTGCGCGACGGCCCAGCCCCCTACCCGGCCTGAGCGCGTGCGCGATCCTGCTCTCACGTTGCCAGTCCCGTGTGTTCTCTCGCAAGCAGCCGGTTGGAGAAGAAGCGCGGCCGGCCACGGGTGACAGCTGAGACCATCGCACAGATTCTCGAGCGCCGCACAGCTGCCCGCGCATACTCGAATCTCGCTCCTCCTCTGGTGCGTGTGCGTTGCCGTCCGAATGCCATCCAAGCGCTTGATGCCCAAACAGCTGGCTACCTTGATAGCATCTCTTGTCTCCCGTTCCCTGCGTGCAGGAAAGTGGCATCGCTGGGGCTGCTGCCGTCGCCGCTGCCGCTCGTGCATACGCGCCGCTGACGCACCCGCACCCGATGCATGCGTTCGGCGCTTTTCACATGGCCGCCTACGCGCCGCATGGCGTGCCAAGGCCTGGAGCACCGCAGCTCGAGGCCTTGGGATACGCAGCCACGACTCACCCTCAGCCGCCCTGGCCCCCGTTGCCGCTTCCGATGGCGCCCTTAGTAAGTCTGCACGTCTCCCCACTCTTACATCATTCGTACCTCAGAGTGCTGCACGTGGCCTGGCCTAAAAGGGAGTGACTGCTTGTTGATGAGCGTTCCGATTTCGCCTCTTGTGCACAGGACCCGACAAAGGCTGCGGTCTGCGATCCCAACATGGCGGCAGCGTGGGCTCACGATCCATCGGCCGTCTATGCTTTGCACGCGCACACTGCCGCCGCGCAGGCCGCCGCCGCGCAGGCCGCCGCCGCGCAGGCCGCCGCTGCACAGGCCGCTGCCGCGCAGGTCGCCGCCGCACAAGCTGCCGCAGTGGTGCAGCAGCAAGCCGCCATGCTCCAGCTGCAAAAGCAGCTGCAGGCACAGCCACCAATGCCACCGCCGGCGCTGTCGACCCAGGTGCCGGAGCAGCCACATCCTCAGGAGCTTCCTAGGCCTCCCGAAAAGGCACCAGAGAGGCAGCCGGAGTGGCAGCATGGTCAAGGGTCGCCAAATCAGAATACGCCGCAGTTGTCCACGGACCCAGCACCGCCAGCACCGCCAGCACTGCGTTACGCTCATCAGCTGCACGCGCCGCAGCATTTGCTTCCGCCCGATGCGAAAGCGCCTCCGGGGCTCCCTTCCGGTTTCATGACAGTCCCATACCCCATGGCGGCGCCGACGACATTTGTGCCAACGCCTCATGCTGCCTACCATGCGCCGGCGTCACTGCATGCGCTGCATTTCGCCCCGGGCCAACCAATGCCGCTCACGGCCCCGATGCCATTCTCGCCGCCGCCATTCGCAGCGGCACCACCTCCGCCAGTCCCAGCGCCGCTGCCCTCAACAACGGCGACCTTCGCAGCAGGTTTCCCCCCGGAGGCTACCATCGTCCCGACTGCCGCCGTGGCGCTGCAGGCTGTCAAAGGCTCAGAACCGGCGGGCGCCTCGGCCTCCGTACGCCCTGCAGACGGCTCGATGGGAGAGTTGACTCCCCCACATGAGTCTCCTGCTTCACCGCAACCGGAGCCGGACCATGCTGACGGCACTTAGCTCTTAGGTCAACGGTAAGGCGACGGGTTGTTCCGGCGGCCATGGGATTCGGGATTGCGCCTGCATTCGTCGGGAGAGCTTCACGCGTTGCGTGATACAAGGGTCGGGTCACGGCGTGTTGCACGCTGTTCCACTGTTATACCGTTGTTCCCGTTTGTGCCTCATGAATGCTGAAGTACTGTCAACTGTGGGTCGGACCGGCCGGCGACCGGCCCGGAGACGGAGGATCTCAGGCAAATTATGTTACTATCGCCAAGCCGCTCCAAGCTTGATAGTCGATCTCGATGGGACTGTTGGGAGTCTGCTGGCCCGTACATCCCGAAACATCCCGATAGACGATAGCGGACGTTATGATTAACTTCTGAACGCTTGCAGTGACGACCCCGGCCCCGCTCGCCCATTAAGTGTGAACACACCAGGCCCGTTCCACTGGCTATGGGCGCTCCAAGGTTCCCGCTCCATCGAACTGCGGCCGGCCCGATTTTGCGCCCGGTACGGCGCCAGCAGATTCGCCCTACCGATGCCCGGGCGCGACTCTTTAGTTGCGGCCCTCATCTTCACGACATACCTTGGCGTAAATTTGGGCGCATTGCTGCTCGCCGCGCAATCGCAGCGCCAGCCGCGCCGCTATCTCAACTCGACTGCGGTCACACTATCGGAGCTGATCAAGCTGGCTATCTCCGTGACTGCAATGTATGGGTCCGCTCCGTCGCTGCGGGCGGCACTCATTGCGGTGACACACACTCTCTTTGGCTCTCCCGATCAGCTAGCACGAGTCGCCATTCCCGCGCTTCTGTACACCATCCAGAACAACGTCATATACGCGGCGCTCGGCCACCTAGATGCGCTTACATTCCAGATCACGTATCAGCTCAAGATCGCTGCAGCAATGATCGCAAGTCGACTGCTGCTAAAAAAGAAGGAGCCCTGGCTGCGCTGGCTGAGCGTGGTGCTTCTGACTGTTGGTGTTGTCTTGGTACAGATGGGCCAGGCCGCCGAGACTGCGCCAGCAGTTGCAGCGCCCGCACCTGCTGACTCAGCCGCCGAGACTGCGCCAGCAGTTGCAGCGCCCGCTCTTGCTGACTCAGGAAATGGTGAGAACAGGAATAAAGTGCTAGGTCTCGTCGGCGTCCTTGTTGCGTGCGCATGCTCAGGCCTTGCCGGCGGCGTGATGGAGCTGCTTTTGAAGAGCTCGGCACTTCCTCTGGCTGCCCGCAACCTGCAGGTGGCGGCTGTTTCTCTGCTGCTCGCCTCTCTGCACATGATCGCGAATGATCGCGCGGCCCTCCAAGCGAACGGCTTCTTCCAGGGCTATACCACGTCCGTGTGGGCGATGGTCGGCCTCGACTCTCTCGGCGGTTTGCTCGTTTCTCTGCTGCTCAAGTATACGACGGCAACGCTCAAGAATTTCGCAGCACCGATCGGAATCATACTTAACTCTCTGCTTCAGCTGCGCAGTGGGAAGCGGCTCGGGCCCAAGTTCGTGCAGGGAACCACTCTTGTCATCTTGGCCCTCATTTTGTACGGCGCCTCGGCCACGTGAGCCTTACACGGTCGCGCCATGCGTGACGGCCATGCGCCGGAGGCCGTGCCCGTGCCCCAGTGTTGGCCGTGCGAACCGGATGAGCATCATCATCTCTTCCGGATCGAGCCCTGCGCTCGTGTTTTCTGATCGTGAGTGCCTTTTGTACTCGACTCACGAGTTAACACACCTGTGCATAACGAATCAAAAGACGTTTAGTTCGTCGTGGGAACTGGGATCTGAACGAAGGCCTGAAGACTGCCCGCCGACGGCCACGCCAGCCCTTTCGCGTCAGGTGACGTCGCACATACTTATAATTCATGGAAAATGTCGTTAGAGCTCTGGTGGATCGATGCAAGCAACGCGCTCGCATGGATGGCGGTCGGGCAGCGAGAGCAGTGATGCCCTCGGCGCAGTTGGAGTCATCCACACATGCACCTCACCGCAGTGCATGTGTGGATTGCAGGAGAGTCGGCACATGTAAGAAGCCGAAGTCAAGGTTATGAAGCAGATTTTCCTCGACACACACCCTGATCCGTTTGAACTTCACACACTCAAGCCGTTGTCCTGTTTCAACTTCACACACCCCCGCGCGCTTGCTGAGAGCGTCGCTGAACTATGTGGTCCTGATTTTTCTTAACACACACACACACACTGACGCACACTTTCCGCCCTCCGCGTTCATCGAAGCGCCCCCGCTTCGATCACGTGCAAAAAGCCGTGGCCTCAGACAAGGGCTTCACATAGGCCTCTCACCCTCGCACAAGTCGCACGACCCGCGACGTCCCTCAAGCGCCCCAAGCCCCTGACCTCAAGCGACGGAGCGGCTGCAGCGCTCAACCTCAACGGAGGTGCCCGTCGGAAACCTCCCCTCTCTCAACTGGGCCCAGCAGCTCTGGCACGCCACTATGAGATCCGGCAGCTGCGGCTGCAATCCATGCAAATAGCGGTGTTGTTCGTATGGTCGTGCGCCGCTTCGCACAGCCCGCTTCTTCATCACCCACCACACGCAGACGATAATGCGACAAGTGTGTACATGTGCGATGCGAATCGCACGTACATCGAGTCGCGCCTGTTCTCACTCGATTTCTGCAAAGCGAGCGTCCTTTATCTTGCGCGATGCCACGTACGCCTGACACAGGCATTCAACGGTCAGCCTCGATGCAAGATGTGGTGTTCCGGAACATGTCAGGCGGCCACTCGGCGCACCTGACAATTGGCAAAGTGTTTAGCAGACGGCCCTGCCTGCGCACTCTCCTCGGCCACCTGCTGCTCAATCAATTGGAGCAGAGAAGAAAGATAGGAAGGCAAAACGGCGGTATTCTTCTTTTCGAAATGAAAGAGGTACGCGTCCAAGATCTCGACAAACAGTGGCGTATGCGTCGAGGAGACTTTGCAAGAATCGGCAATTTTGAGGGCACGCTGCAGGCACTCGAGCACACGCCTTGGCTCGCGCTCTGCTTTCGTCGGCTCTTCAGCCTCGCCTTCAGTATTCCTGTTATTGGAAGCGAACAGCAGTGCTGCCTTGACGACCGCGCGGCACTGATCCGGCTTCTTCAGCAGGCGGGCTGAGTATTGGGTAGTCTTGGTAGCAAGGGTATCATACGTCTCGGCGTCGAACCGTTTGGTGTGGTGGAGGGTGGCACACGCAAGCGTGACAGCAGCCAATTGCGCCCGTGATTCGGAGACTGCCTCCTCGTAGGTAGTGAAAGCCTGCGTAAAGAATTCGTAGGCGTCTCCTTCCTCGCCGACAGTGTCGGCAACGTGCGCGGAAAGTAGGCACAGACGGAGAGCAAGAATCGGAGCGAGAGGCACAAGCGTTTGGATAATTGTAGCAACGAACGACAGAAGCTTGTGCACCCCCACCTCGACTGCCTCGCCGTTGTCGACGCGCACCTTGATCGCCCGCGCGAGTGGCAAGCATGCAAAGACGACGGGGACCAGAGCAAAGGGCGAGCGTCGGTGAGCAGCGTTAGATGCCTGGCGATGAGTTGCGTTGAGAATACGGCACTGATCGTCAGTCGACGGAGATGAGAATGCGTGGATGAGCCGCGAAACAGGTCCAAGCTCGGCGGCAGTATCCTCATCGATCGCCTTCTCCCGCGCCGCATCCTGGTCGACTTCGTCATCAGGGTCGTCCAGCATGAGAGGGTTCACGAATGCCAGCAACTTGCCGGCATCTGCAGATGCTGTGATCTGAACACCCTGCGCAATCACAGCGCCAACGAGCACCGCAGCCACTTCCTTCTGCTTCCCGAAAGAAAGGTGTGCGAGAAGCGGCGGCCAGGACGACAGCTGAAGAATGGCCAGGACTGCGGAGAAATGCTCGAGCGGCCGAGAGACGAGGCCGAATAGTACCTTTGCGGCCTTGGCGTTCGTGACCGCAAGGCCCTTGGGTGATGACTCCAGGAGAGAAAGGCACGCTGACAAGGTCGCCTCGATGTAGCCGAGGCGCTTGGGGTACACAGCGAGAGAAAAGGTGAGCAGACCGTCGTACAGCTCGAGGAGTGCTACTGGCTCGAACGTGGACACGCCCGGGACGGCCTCACCAGTCGCGGCGTCCGGAGCGAGACCAGCCAGATGCTCATGGAAGCGAGAAAACGGCGACGGGTTGGCCTCGTCCGCTTCTGCACCGGCGTCATCATCTTCGACTGGTGCCGCCTGAAGGCGGGTTAGCATACCGATAAGCAGCTGCTTGACTTCACATCCCGGTGACAGCCACTTTGTATGCTGCAGCCACAAATCAAGTGTCGGAATGTGAAATTCCGTCGGGAACACTTGAGTCAAGCATTCCATGAGGTATTGCTGCGCGATGGCATCCTTGCAATTCACAACCTGAGCCAGAAAAGATGTCGTAAGCCGAGGAGAAGACGGCATCTGGTCTGGGACTCACGGTCTCACGCACCTGCTCAAGGATCTGCGGGAAGACGGAGCTTTGGTACATCGCGAGGTCGACCCCTTCAAGCTTCGAGAGAGAGGCCAGGTTAGTACCAACCAAGATGCGCAGATCCATGCGCTCCTTCTCGCGCTGCTCGCGCTCGCGCACAGGACCTTGGTGCTGCATGCGGACCCAGAGCTTGTTCATTTCCGCGAAATTCGACAGGAGGAACGAGACTGCATCTGCGACCGTGCCTCCTGCGCCTTCATACTCAGAGCCAGTGTCGGGCAACTTCGACTTCGATGCCTGGGGGCTCGCAAGTGCGCGGGGAGGCACAAAGTGATATCAGATAACGCTTAGGAGCCGTGAGAGAAGGGAAAGGGGCTACCTGCGCGAGATAGTTTCGGAGGAACAGGCCACGCATCGGGTGCTGCACGCCGCGGCACATTTCCACGAGATCGGTCAGGATGTCTTTTGCCGCCGCTGCGGTGCGCAAAAGGTAGGTGGACACCCGTCATGCACGTAGACTCATTGTGCAAAGCAGCACAGTGCAGTGTGGTGCAGAAGTGCAGGCAGGGACTCAGAAGGTGAAGGAGTCAAAAAGAGCTTCCCGTTCCCGTCACCTTCCTTGGAGACGATGTATACTGAGCCCACGGTGAGCAGCAGGTAGAGACGCGGAAGCACATTGCCCGCATGCTGCACCAGCTCGTATAGCTGCGATCGTGCCCCCCACCAAAAAACAAGAATCGACGGGCAAAAGTTAGTGATGCGGCACTCACTAGGAGTGAAGGCGCACGGAGTCCAGCCCAAAGCGCACTGGCCGAAGCCAGTCGGAGAGGAAATCGAAGTCGCACCTCGAGCATGCGACGTCCGCGTTTGTGTTCAGCTGTAATGTAGCTCTCCATGTGACGAAGCTCATCTGTGGCGTCGATGTAGAGGCTGTAGTAGGCCTGCATCACCGACAATCGGTCACGCGGCACAGCTCATTACAGGGTTTGTGTAGCGGAGCCCGAATCATTCCCGCCGGCTTTCCCCCCCGAGGCAGGCAAGCCTAAGTCCCCCAAGCGAATGTGCAGCATCAGCGGCATCAGCCCCCACGGGCGTGCGTAGCGCCACCGCGGACTAGTCCATTCACCTTGGGGCCAAGATTGGAAGTGCGGAGCTCGCCGAGCATCTGCGATGCATGCTTGAGTGCATCGCGCAGATTGCGCTGATCAAGTGACCGTTTCATGTAGAAAGCCTGCTGCTTCACGACCTGCCTTGCCTCCGCCAGGCGCTCCTTTTCGGTGCCACCACCTTCCTGCTCCATATTGTTGGTGACGCCGCTGACTGCGAAGGAGTAGGTGCCTCCGTGTGAGTGAGGCCGTGAGAGACGTGTGTGGCGGTTCGGGTGTCCCTGAGCAACTCACCGAAGAGAAAGTGACGCGCGGCAACTCCGATCGTCTTGCGGCGTCTTTCCGAGGTCACACGAAAACTTGGGACATGTGTATCGACGACCCTTTTTTTTCATAACGGGGAACTGGGGGGTCATACTCACAGGGGGGGGGCTCTGAAGGTAGTTGGATCGTCGAAGCGAAATCTCAGAGGGACCCCTTTGAGGAGGGAAGGAGGTAGTTGAGCTTGGTTGAGCCGGCCCCGGCAAGCC
>Ga0210245_100568_pt1 | contig 33621 bp, 28 predicted proteins | sample ChrtobMetaP3_4mM_FD_155450 | JGI IMG/M metagenome (GOLD analysis project Ga0210245, IMG submission 155450) | Chrysochromulina tobin associated microbial communities from unialgal haptophyte culture, Seattle, Washington, United States - P3_4mM | ecosystem: Host-associated > Algae > Haptophytes >...
TATGGACGCCACCACCGCCTTCCTGGTTATGGCCACCGCCACGTGCACGCCGTGCTTGTTTTCGGGCCCAGACGTGGCGATGGAGGTCTCACAGAGTGGAGTCTCATCATTGGGTATCAGTCGCCCAAGATGTAGCACGGAAATGTTATCATCCCGGGTGGCTCCCAGCCTCGTGGCGATGACCTCGTAGAGCTGCTTCGTGCTGGTGCTCATCTCGAAGTGTCTCATCACAAGTGTGCCTCCACATGGTTGCGGGTGCACCGATATGTCCACGACCCCCCCGTACTTCACCTCCACTCGAGCTTGCCCTTTGCGTAATTGTCGCGACAGTTTTTGCAACATTTGCCAGAAATGAAGACTGAAAATTGTCGTGTCGTGTCGCGACATTTGCCTCCATTCAGTGTGTCCCGTGCGAAAATGTCGTGTCGTGTCGCGATATTTGCCTACATTCAGTGTGTCCCGTGAAGATATCTCAGGTAACGACACCGACCGTAACGGCCATGGACCGCTTCACCCCCAACACAAAGAGTGGATATCGAGCCTCCTGATTGCGGCATCGACGGAGGCGGCGGTGGACTCTCCGAAACTTTATGAGCCGGTTATGAGCCGGTGCCTCGTATGTCCCCCGCGCGCGAATCAGGCGCTGATTCTATTTTTGATTCATTGAGAACACAAATGTCATGTCGTGTCGAGACACTTGCCTATGAATGTGTGTGTAAATGTCTATGTTGTGTCGCGACATATGCCTAAGATATTATGATTTAAGACATAGACATTTGCCTAAAATTTTTCGACATCTACGCAAAGGGCAAACTCGAGCCGACGCGACCTCATGCAGAGCGATCCTTTGCGCATCGACAGCCTCGCCATCCGCCGCGAGCTGGTGTCGGAGCTCGGCATTCGTGTCGGTCGCCGCCTCTGGCTGGTGTCGTAGCTCGGCATTCGTCTCGGTCGCCGCCGCGAGCTGGTGTCGGAGCTCGGCAATCGTGTCGGTCGCCTCCTCGAGCGCCTGCGACTTGGCGCGCAGCGTCGCCTCGAGCTGCTCGCGCGGCTCCCGCTCGACGACTGCCTGCTCGCGGCTCAAGGCGAGCGCCGCCTTGTCCGCCACCGCCCTCTCTTCTGCCGCCGCGAGCTGCTGCTCGAGCGCGCGCAGCGCAGCGGCCTGCTTGTCGAGCTCGGTCTCATGGCGCTCGGACACGGCGCGTGCCTCGTGCTGCGCCTCGCACAGCTTCGCGCTCCACGCCTCTTCGCGCTCGGCGAGCACGCGCGCCTGCCCCTTCGCCGCCTCGGCCGCACTTCGTTCCTCCTCCTGCATGTCCGCATGCGCCGCGCTGCTCACCGACGACGGAACCATTGCCATGCCGATCTCGGAAGCGACGGCGTCGGACGACGCCACCACGGCGGACGCTACCACGGTGTCCGCGGCATAGGCCCCACGAAGCCTTTTGGGGTTGGTGGAGGGAGCCACCCATCTCGCGGCCATCCCAGTCGCCGCGTCGAGGTACTCGCGCAAACCTTCTAGCTCCACATCCAGTCCTCTGAGTCCTTCTGCGAGAGCAGGATTATGTTGACCGCGGGGGGTGGGGTTGAGAATTCGACTCAGAGAATGTGCAACATGCACTGGATGCGGTCCACGCAAACCACCCCCCATCCTGCCGCCCCCCGTCATGCCGCCCCCCTTGTCGCCCCCTGTGCCGCCCATAGTCCGAATGCCGCCACCCTCTCCACTCGCGGGTGGAGTGTTGTTTTTTAACGAAAGTGGTGTTGTTTTTTAACATACGCATTCATGTGCATTCGTATGCATGCGTGTGCATACATATGCATTTCATTGTTTTTGCATGCATTCAGACGCGCTGCATTCTACAATTCGGTTGCATTCGAACGCATTTTGCAACCACTTTGAGCTGCTGCATTCTTCCGATGCGAGACGGTTGCATTCTGATGCATTTTCATACCTGCAGCATTCTCGACATGTTACATTTTGATGCATTTTCATGCATCCAGAAGGTCCGCTTCATGTTGATGCATTCGCCACGTGATGCATACGTGGCGTGACGCATTGTAATGCATTCTGGTGCAGTTGTAATAGCTGCATCTTAGTGCATTCCGATTACGGTGCATTCATATGTATTATTGTGCATTTGCAGTGCGTTGCATTCTACATGAGTTGCATTCAAATGCATTTGTATGCCTACCCACATAAGGTGCATTCTGTCAACACGTTGCATTCTGACGCACTCGCATTCTTACGCATTCAAGCGCATTCAGATGCATTCACTCACACACGCATTCACTAGTGTACGCAGATGCATTCACTCGTGTATGCTCACTCGTGTATGCATTCGATGAAGACTTGGATGACATGTAGTGGCACATGGGTGCTGTTATGGCACGCCTTATGGCACGCCCACAGCCCGTCCAGCCCATAACCGTCCATGTGAGTTTGGCCTTGAGTCCGCTCGGCTTCTCTTGTGTAAGTATGTGTCTGTGTGGTCCCTGGTGTATTCTGGTGCATTCTGACGCATTCTTGTGCATTCATGTGCATTCATGTGCATTCTTAAGCATCATGAAGCGAGTAAGATCGCGCCCCGGCGCTCATCGAAATCGGGTATTTTCCCTCCTAAGTGCACTGGAATACATAATGATGCATTCAGATGCATCACAGGTAGAATGCAGCACATTCAAAATGCACCAAGCTGATAAATGTATTGGAATGCGTTAAGATGCGGCATGTATAGAATGCAACATACAAAGAATGCACATGAATGCATCTTGTGCAATGAATGCACGAGAATGCAACAAGCTAAGAAAATGCAACCAAAATAGGATGCATTCAAATGCACATGAATGCACCTTGTACCAAATGCAGCATTGAAAATGCGTATGAATGTAAGCAAATGCATCAACATCAGAATGCATCATACACGAATGCGTATAAATGCAATAATATGCAGTACCATGCAGCAGGTGAAGAATGCATTTGGATGAAATGCAATGAAAATGATGAAAATGCATCAGAATGCATTGATATGCATTGGAATGCGTATGTTAAAAAACAACACCACTTTCGTTAAAAAAACAACACATATCCCCCACCACCCATGCCGCCGCCGAACCCGCTGAGGTTCGATGAGAAAATGCCATACGGATTGGCCCGGTATGGCTCACATGGCGATGCCATGCGGCCGCCACCTATGGGTAGCTTGCCTCTTTGGAGCTGCTGCCGCTGCTGCGACGGCGGCGGCTGCTGCTGCTGCTGCGGATGCTGCTGCTGCTGCTGCTGCTGCTGCGGCGGCGGCGGCGGCGGCGGCGGCCGTTGCTGAGGCTGGTGCTGCACATGCTGCTGCTGCGGATGCTGCGGCTGCTCGTGCTGAAGCTGATGCTGATGCTTCGGTTGCCGCTGTTGCTGACTGAGCGGCGGCACGACACCGAGGTCCTGCAGCCGAGCCAACTGCACGATTGACATACTCCATTTCATCACCTTTCGGTGGCAAGTATCACAGTGGGGTCCTAGCCGCGACCGTTTGTGACTCGTAGGCAACGACTTCGTCGCGGGTTGGGCATCTTGCCGCTCGAAAATATGGCAGTACACGCACATTGTTGCCATTTCTCCGTGTTTTTTGAGCAGAGACCTCTTTACGCCGCAAGACCGATTCCAAAATAGGCGGTGGATGACAAAAGACCCAATGCCGCAAACCCCAAAATGCCGCAAGACCGATTCCAAAATAGGCGGAGGATGACAAGACCCAATGCCGCAAAACCCAACATGCCGCAGGACCGATTCCAAAATAGGCGGAGGATGACAAGACCCAATGCCGCAAAACCCAAAATGCCGCAGGACCGATTCCAAAATAGGCGGAGGATGACAAGAACCAATGCCGCAAAACCCAAAATGCCGCAGGACCGATTCCAAAATAGGCAGGGAACGACAAAACCCGCAACAAAACCCATAACAACTCTCCCAACGAAACTGCCCCCGGCTCTTGTTTCCCAAACACCCAGGAAATTTACATAGATCTCTACGCTCTCGACGTCTGGAGTAACCCCGGGGCTCAAAAAGCAGCCCGGGACTCACTCCACCCACAACCGCCACGCATTTCAAACTATTATGTTCCACGACACAGTATCTTGCCGGCGCCGGTAGCCCCTTCGCCCCATTGCCGGTACCTCTCGTTGGTACCTCTCGGTGCGAACCTCGTCCCTCCCCACGACCGGCTGACGCCAAAGTGCAAGCCGCTCAGCACGCCGCGCACCTCGGCGGCCATCCACCCGTTGTTGTTCCACGCCATCTCCCTGTAGCCTGAAGCACGCTCACAGTATCTCGAGCTCCCGCGCTCGCCTAACCCATGCGAGGCGTCGGCCGAGATAGAGCATGAGCACTGCGAAGAGGACGTCGTAGACCTTCCACGAGAGCCACGGTGCGAACTCTTCCCCGATCGCTGAGAAGATGGGGGAGATGGTTTTGAGGAGCTTCCCGAGCCGACCGTCACCGGCGCGGATTCCAAGCAGCTTCCCGAGCAGCCCGCTCCGATCCTCGTGGTCGCCGTCGCCGTCGCCGCCGCCCGCGCCGCCGCCCGCGGCCTCCTCGCCGCCCGCCCTGGCTGGTGTGCTGCCGCTTCCGTGCGCAGAGCCGCCGTTCATGTGCGCAGCGCCGTGGTGGGGAGCGCCGTTGGATGTCGGGTGGCGGCGCACGTCAATCGCGGACACCTGGTTTGCCACGCTGCTGAAGGGCCGTCGGTAGTCGACGGCCGGCGAGCCGGGCAAGGCTCCAACCATGGGAGACGGCAAAGGCGAGTACATTGTCGAGCCAGGCGGCGCGGCCGGCGACGACGCGGCCGTGCCGGCAGTGGCGGCTTCGGACGGCAAAGGCACTGGCAATGATGCGAAGCGCGGCGTGATGTGGGTGCGGCTCGCGCCGGGCTCGCTCACGTCCGGGCGTGCCGGCGACGTCCGCGGGGCGGCGGCACGCTGCTCGCGCAGCGCTACCGCTTCCGCTGGCGATACTGGAACGCTCACGATGAGGTGGCGATCGTCCTCGATACCACGGAAGTCGGCAGAGGTCCGAATCAACTTTATGGAGAGCGCGGCCGTCTCGCCCGGAGCCAGCACGCCACCGTTTGGCCGCACCGACCAGCGGCGTGGAGCGTTCGTCTTCAGCTTGAAGCAGTGGTGCAAGGACGTGCCATTCGAGAGAATGAGGGCGATCGAATACTCCGGCGCGACGCACTTGACGCTGAGCTCGGTGCTATGGGGCTCTGCCGTGAGCGCGACCTGCGTAGCGGCGGGCAATGTGCTCGTTGACGGCGAGCCCGCGGCTGACATTTGCGTGTACGAGACGCGCGCGGCGCGCATCCGGCGTCTAAAGTTTACGCGGCAAGACTCGTGCGGCAATACAAATCGGTTGAGCCTTCCGAGCCTCCCGACCCGTAGATCGAGTTTGACTCGTCCTTGCCTGATTTGACGAACGACTTGCCAAACTTGCACGCGGACGCGATCGGCGCGCCTTTCCCCTTCGCCGAAGCACATGTCGATGCCGACCTGGGACCCGGATGATCGTGAGCAGGAGGACGATACGTCCATGTTCGCGCGCATCGAGGCCGAGGAGCGCGCCAAATATACCGCGCGCGGACTGCAGCCGGCAGTCGAGGCCGACGAGATCATTGGCGATGACGAGGTCACAACGACCCCTCAGACGGCGCAGAGGGCTACATACGGCGGCGGCGGCGGCGGCAGCGACGACAGCGCGCAGGTGTCACTCGAAGTCGTCGCCAAGCGCTTCCTCCTGCTGGGCTCCATCGCCTTCGGCGGTCCGCCCGCGCACGTCGCCCTCATGCAGGTGCAGACGTGGCGGCCAGAGGTGCTGGACGACGCGGCGTTCGCGTCGCTGTTCGCTCTCACGCAGGCCCTGCCCGGGCCGTCGTCGACGCAGCTCGCGGTCGCGCTGGGTGTCCTGATGGGCGGGCTGTACGGCGGCCTCGTCGCCTTTGCGTGCTTCTCGCTCGTCGCCACGACGTCGATGGCGATCCTCGGTTGTATCGCCCATGCGTCGGCGGAGGCCTCGCTCGGCCCGGCGATGGATGCGACGCTCAAAGCGATCGACATGGGGCTCGGCGCGGCCGCGGTCTCGCTCGTCATCAAGGCCGCTCTCGACCTCTCAACCAAACTTGCGAGCGAGCCTATGACGCGCTGCCTCAACGTGTTCGCGGCGGCGGCGACGCTGCTCGCTCCGGGGACGTCATGGGTGCTGCCGACCTCGCTGTTCATCGCGGGGTGCGTGAGTGCGTCCAAGGCTCGGTACAAGGCGGTCTGGCTGCGCGTCGGCCTCCTTGACCCAACTATGTCCGAGCAGGACGACCGGGATCCGCCACAGGCGCCCTCGGCTGCAGTGCGTGACCAGCCAGTCACGAACAAGCTCGCAGCGATGTGCTTCATGGCATGGGGCGCGCTGCTCGTGCTGCTGATGCTCTGGCAGGCGCTCGGGCCGCCCTGGTGGATCGATCTCCTCGAGCGCTTCTACCGGGTCGGCTCCCTCGTGTGGGGCGGCGGTCCTGTCGTCCTCCCGCTCCTCCTGCGTGAGGTCGTGCCGAGGTTCGTGACCGATGCGCAGTTCCTGCAGGGCTTCGCCTTCGTGCAGGCGATGCCCGGCCCGATGTTCAACTTTGCCGCCTACCTGGGCGGCGCGTACGCGGGCCTGATCGGCGCGATCATCGCGTGGGTCGGCCTTTTCCTTCCTGGGCTTCTGCTCATCTACGCCGCGCTCCCTTTTTGGGCCGCCGCGACCACCAACCCCGGCGCCCAGGCATTCCTTAAGGGTGTGAACGCGGCCGCGTCGGGCCTCGTCGTCGCAGCGGCACTGCTCATGCTCGACGTCGTGCGCACGCCACCACAGCGCACTATCGCGCTCGTGTGCTTCACCATTCACCACTGGCCAGGGAAAGATTACTTCGGACCCAAGTATAATGCGCCGGCCACCGTCGCGATCGGTGCGGTGCTCGGCCTGCCGCTCTGCCTGCCGTACGTCCTCGCGCATCCGAACCCCTGAGGGTGCGGCATGGCCGAGAAGGCGGCATGGCATGGCCACCCTGTGGGGCAGTCGTGCCGAGGTACGCAACCGCGCGCCGCTGCCGCAGAGGGTGTGCCCGGACAGTGCGGACCTGTGTACAGGGGTGCGCGCGCGCGGAGGGCAAGTTTACGCTCGGTACTGGGATTGTGATGCGAACAAGCACATTGCAACAAAGCGCCGTGTCAAGCCATTTTGGGTCCATGCACCAGAGAGTGATGCACGGCGGGCACCCCCCGTGTAGCACCTCCACGCGCAACTGCACGCACAAAACTCTTAACGAGTTCGATGCGAACCCTCGCTGCACCACCGCGGTGCACCTTGCTCGGCGGTGCCTTCGCCTATTTGCTACAGGCCGGGCTCATGACGGCGGCCATAGCCACGCTCGTGTACAAGCGCTCCACGGAGAGGCCACGCCGACCATGGCTCGTGTGGTTCTTTGACGCCTCGAAGCAAGCCTTCGCTGGCGTGCTTCAGCACTTTGTCAACATTGCCTTTGGCGTCATCTTTGCGCGGTCGAGCAGTGCGAGCGAGTGTTCGTGGTACCTGGTCAACTTCACCATCTCCGTCGTGTGCGGGGTGGTGATCCTGTGGGCGATCATGAAGGCGTACAACCACTGCGTCAACAGCTGCCAGCTGACGCTGCTGCGCTCGGGCGAGTACGGCGACCCGCCCAAATGGCATGCGTGGTTGGCGCAGCTGCTCATCTGGAGCTTCTTCGCATCGGCTGAGAAGGTGCTGACGGCGGCCGTGGTGATCGTGCCGCTGCATGCGGACCTGGATGAGTTTGCCTCTTGGATCGAGCAGCCGCTCGCTCCGTACCCCGAGCTCGAGCTCCTCCTAGTCATGGTCATCGCACCTGTGCTGCTCAACATGGGCTTCTTTTGGGTCATCGACAACATCATCATGCGCAAGCGCCATGCTGCGGACCGAATCCACCCCGCGGCAGCCGACGATCACTGTGGCGCACTGCTCCACACAGACTACAGCGACGTCAGTGAAAGTGAAGGCCGCCCGATTGTACGCGGAGCCCCTGAGTAAGGATGTTCCGGTGCGCGACGCGTCTGAGGTTCTGTGCGTGTTTTGACGCGGCGCCCGCAGCCGAGACGTTAAGCCGAGATCGCCATGCCGAGATCTGCAGCTCGGGATCGCACCCGAGGCGTCCGAAAACGTCTGTCCCCCCAAAACTGTCGACATTCGATTCATACTCTGTACCATGGTTTCAGTCGGTAGTCACTGGTAGTGGCGTGCTACCTGTACCCGCCCTCTCCTCGCGGGCACACGTGTCACACGGTAGCAAGACAGTCCCAAGAGACGAGCAACACGGGCCTACCGGACGCCTGCACCGCCGCAAACGTCGCCTTGTCGGTCACCCCACGCCAGCGCATGCGTGCGAGCGTCTGGCCGATTGCACCGCCTAATGAGCTCCCTGGCCCGAGGAGCACGAGAACCTCTGGGTCCAGGGCCTCGATGGCGGCCTCGACCGAGCGGCCGAAGTGGTAAGGAGTGAGCACCTGTTCGCGGATAGTGTATTGACGAAGCGCCCCGAGCGTTGCTGTGTCGCCCGCAGGCCAGAGTCGACCAGTGCCGTCCACGAGCGGAATGGCTGGCGGCGCAAAGGGCGGAACGGACGGGGCCGCCTCGAGGCCCAATTGCATGCGAGCCATGAGCGGCGTGTGGAAGGCACTGTGACGCGGGAGCACGAGAGGGTACTTGATGCGCCCGCGTGTCACGGTGGGCAGGGCTTCAAGTAGTGCCGTCATGCCCGCGTCGTCTGCGGCGAGGACGGTAGACCCTCCTGAGGGAGGCGATGAAGGGAGCGATCAGTCGTCATCAGAGGTCACAGAGATGCAATGAGTGTAGTCATCAGCCCACCAGGTTGAGGTGCGCCAACGGTGACCATCAGAGCTGGGCAGGCAGTGCGAAGCAATCAGGAGCCATCAGTGATCAAGGACGGTCGCTCTACCAAGCTCAATCGAGACGGACGCGTAGCCCACTCCTGGCCGATTCGCAGCTGCCAGGGCGTCCTCGATCGCGGCGCTCAACTCGGCGCTCTCCTCCCACTCGGCACCCAGCGTCGGGTACACGAGCTGCCCTCCAACCTGGGGCTCTGAGCGCTGGAACCGACTCGTCGTGAGAACAACGTCCAACCCGCCGCCAAAGCTCACGGAGCCCCCTAGTGCGACAGCCGTGTACCAGCCGAGCGAATTGCCGCAGAGGCCAACGGGCTTCAAAGATGTTGGTGAGTGGTCGCCACCTGTGCCGCGACCGAAGCGTGAGGCAAAGTCCGCCGCCGCGATCGTGTACGTGAGCGCCGACGAGTGCGCTGGGTCCATGTGCGCCGAACGATCGAAGTTCGGAGCCGAGTCGAGCTCCGAGACGCTTCGAAGCCCAGCGGCCGTGCATGCAGCATCAGCTTCGGCCACTATCGGCTGCCAGAGCTCGGGGTGTGCGAGGCGGTTCAGGCTCCCTAGCTCCGCTGCATTGTAGCTACCTCGGCCTGGGCAGATGACGAGCGCCGACTTGGGCGCCCGTCGAGTTCCGCGTGGTGGGGCGCTGTCGTGGGCACGGTTGGCAGCTGGGCGTTGTACAGGGCGCTGCACCGCGTGGTCGGCAGCGAGCGGCGCAGGCGGCGCAGGCGGCGAGGGCGGCGAGGGCGGCGAGGGCGACGAAAGCGGTGTGGAGGCTTCGAGCTTCGCCTCACCAGCGAACCGAGTGAGCGCAGTACCGATCTTGTCGGCAGAGATGAAGGTGAGCGTGCGGCCCAGAGGGTTATATGTTGGCGCGGCACTCAGCAGTGTCCACCTGCTCGGTAGGGCGCCGGCCTGATGCAGGTGCGAGGCCAGGTGAGGGAGCGGTCCGCCTCCCTCCCGGCAGACGTCGACAAGCATAAGAGCAGCGTAGCCGCGCGCACGGAGCAATGGCGGGAGTGCCGCGGGGCATCGTGAGAGCAGAGGGCAGTCGATCACGTCGCAGGCGAGACCAATCTGCTGTATGGCCTTTAATGCATGGGGCACGCCGTTGCCATACGTCACCACTACCATTGATGGCGCTGTCGTGGGCACTTCCGAAGCGGGCACGCGCACAAGGCCGCTCGACGTGCCGCCACCTCCGCTGTCGCCGCTCGTGACGGTGAGAGCCGCCGCCGGCGCCTCACCGTGCCTGTATAGAAGCACGTCATCGGGCTCGAGCTCCTCGGCGCCGCCCACGCACGCTGCCGGGTAGGCGAACTCCCACGCGCCGTCTCGGGCGTCGGTGCACAAATGGCGGCGCGTGAGGAGCGCTGTCGAATCGAGGAGCATCGAGACGCCGCCCACCTGTGGGGAAGTGGAAGGGGCGTCGTGGTGAGCACTTGCATGCTGGAGGAGCCATGCTCGAGGAGCATCGAGACGCCGCCCACCTCGGCGTGCCGGAGACAACTTCGCAGGCCGCGCGCCCAGTCGCGACCGTTGGAGAAGCACAGCACATCAAGGCCTGGGATGCCGAAGACGGGTGGGCCGTTGGCCGTGTGGAAGTGGCCGCCGAAGATGCCCTCGTCGAAGCCCTGCATTCGGAACACCATCCCATTCGGCTGCTTGCCGTCCGAGAGCCAGTGCAAGAAGCATGCCTCCACAAACTGATTGTACCCGCAGGACAGGTACGCGGCATACGGGATCTCGATGATGGGCAGTCGGCCGGCCTGCGCGAGCCCGATGCCTGCGCCCACGAGGGAAGCTTCATCGGGCGGCCAGTCGAAGCAACGGCGCCGCCCAAACTTGCCCTTGAGCCCTTCGCTGACGCGATAGTACCCGCCGTGCTCCACATCCTCGCCCACGTACACGATGCGCTCGTTACCGCCCATGAGCTCCGTGATGGCTCGAGTCATCAGCTGGCGCATATCCGACGGTTTCGTTGTGCGCGAGGCGGAGCCAGCCTCGGCGCTGGACGCCGACTCCGTCGGTGGAGCGCCATGGCGAACCGCGTCGATGGCTTCACGTTTCCGACGCTGCGGCCCGCAGCGCGCTATAAGGGCCGCCTCCGTCATCTCACGCGGCTCCGCCCTCGCTGCCGCGAATGCTTCCCTGGCGAACTCTCCGATGCGAATGTTCTCCTCGAGAGCCGCATCGAGGTTCGGCACGATGCCGGCGTGGATGGCAGCGGCGAGCGCGTCGACGACCGGGTCGCGCGCCAGCTGTGCTCGGATCTCCGCGTCGGACAGGTAGGCTGCCTGCCGATCCGTCGCCGCGTGCCCGAAACGACGCGACAGGTTGTTCAGGAGGAGCGTAGCTGGCTTTCGGGTCGTGCGGACGTACTCGGCGGCGTCTCGAGAGGCACGAAGCATCGAAGCGAGGTTGGAACCGTCTGCTTGATAGACGCTCATACCCAGCCGCTGCTCCACCCATCGCGATGCCCAGCCAGCTCCCTTGAGCGAGATCGATAAGCCGTTGTCGCTGATGGCAAAGAGCACGGGACACGCTCGCCGGCGATGCTCGATGTACTCGGCCGCGTTCACCGCTGAGAGCCACTCGGAATTATTGATCGAGCCGTCGCCGCACGAGACGAACGAGATCGCATCTGTGGGCCACTTGCCCTGTGGAAGGTGCCCGATGGCCAGCGCACGCCCGACGGCCTGCGGTCCTTGGCTGGCAAGGGTGGACGTGACGAGGAAGTCATACCTCGGGTCACCGCCGAGGGAGCAATGCACTCCACCGGTGACAGGGTCGCTCGTCGCGATCGTGTAGCCGCGTGCACGATCCAGGAGGATCTGCTTGATGCCCATCCCGCGCTGCATCTGCCGTGCAATAGTGCAGCCCAGGTGGCGATAGTGCAAAGCCGCGGGGTCGGTCGGCCGCAGCGCCAGAGCGAGCACCGACAGGAGCTCCTCGCCGCACGGTCCGATGGTGTAAAATCCGTTTCCAGAATATGCAGCAATGCGGCTCTGAGTGTGAAGATGTGTCGTGGCCATCGCAGCCGTAAGGGCTCTTTGTACGAGCTCCGGCTGCTCCTGCAATGTCGCAAGGTCTGCTGGCAGAGGTCGGCCCGCATTCAGTGCAGCCACCAACCGCTCTGTAAATGAGGTGGCGGAAACCACCTCTGGTAATGCGAGCACGTCCTTCTTCAAGCCGTCAAACACGCGCGCAGCACGAGCCTTGTTCAAAGCCACACGCTCGGCATCATTCATACTTCTCATGCGCTCCTTGAATGCGGCCGATGTGGCAGCGTGCCACTCTGCCTCCTCGTCGACAGCGTCGACGATGGCCGTCGATTGAAGGCGCTTGGGAAACCTTGAAAGAGGGCTGGCCGCGAGGAGCGGGCGGATTGCGCGCATCTTCGGGATTTCGTTCGCAGCTCCTCCCCGATTTGGCCTAAAGCACGCAACGAATGACGAAACCAAACGAGCTCGCATTTCCTGAAGACTCATGATGCGTCGCTTGGAGACCCTGGGCCTGGGCTTGCGCGCGCGCGGCGCGACAGCTGCCACCTCGCGTCGGATGCTCTCCACCGAGCCGCTTCCGACGGCACCCGTCTTCGAGAAGTCGATGCCCTCACTTGCGACGGGGACTTTTGACTGGCGGGATCCCCTCAAGCTGTCGGCATCACTCACAGATGAAGAACTGGCCATGTACCAGACCTCGCGCGACTTTGCGCAGCGGGAGCTGCTGCCCGGCGTCGTCAATGCCACGCGAGCCGGCACCTTCGACCGCGGCATCATGAATGCCTTCGGGCAGATGGGCCTTCTTGGCTTGACAGTGCCGAGTGAGTACGGTGGCGCTGGTGCCGGGTATGTGTCATATGGTTTGTGCGCGCGCGCCATCGAGCAAGTGGACTCAGGCTATCGTTCGGCCATGTCGGTGCAGTCCTCCCTCGTGATGCATCCCATCTCGCTTTTCGGCACAGAGGAGCAGAAGCAGCGGTGGCTACCTCAGCTGGCCAGTGGCGCAAAGGTGGGCTGCTTTGGCCTCACAGAGCCCAACCATGGCTCGGACCCGTCGGGCATGGAGACAAAGGCGGCGTGGGACGGCTACACGGGCGAGTGGGTTCTGAGCGGCTCCAAGACATGGATTACCAACTCGCCGATCGCGGACTTAGCCTTGGTGTGGGCGCGTGCCGACGCGGACAACGGCGCGGTGCGCGGCTTCCTCATCGACCGGGCAGCGGTGGACAGGGTGCAGCCGGGTGCGTTCGCCACCCCGGCGATCGAAGGCAAGCTCTCCCTCAAGGCCTCGATCACCGGCTCCATATTCCTCGATGGAGTGCGGGTGCCTAGGTGCGCCATGCTGCCATACGCGCGTGGCCTCGGCGGCCCATTTGCTTGCCTCAACTCGGCGCGCTACGGCATCTCTTGGGGTGCGATGGGCGCGGCGGAGGCGTGCGTGGAGATTGCGCGCGGCTACACGCTCGAGCGCAAGCAGTTTGGGGCGCCTCTTGCGGCACAGCAGCTGATCCAGAAGAAGCTTGCGGATGCCGTCACCGAAATTGGTCTGGGTCTTCATGCAGCCCTCGCCGTTGGCCGTGCCAAGGAGCGCCATGACTTCTCACCCGAGATGATCTCCCTCGTGAAGCGCAACTCGTGTGGCAAGGCTCTCGAGATTGCACGCAACTGCCGCGACATGCTTGGCGGGAATGGCATTCAGGATGAATACCACATCATGCGACATTCGACCAACCTCGAGACCGTCAACACGTACGAGGGTACACACGATGTCCACGCTCTCATCCTCGGCAAGGCCATCACCGGCGAGAATGCATTCGTCTCGGGCGCGGCGTACCGTCGCTGAGCGGTGCGTGGCTTGAGAGCCCTCGTCCAGAGCGGTCTGTCAAGGGCGTCGGGCGTCAATATGTTGGGGGCGATCGTACAGAGAGTGTCAATCCAATTTTGATAAGAATTTATTCCATTAAGTTTCCCTCTCGCACACTGAGACAACGTAGACAGCCCGCCACTGCCACACCAAGACAGCTCCACCTGGTCGAATCAGATCGCCATGACAGTGAGATCGCACCTCGAGATCCGGCCATGCAGATCAATTTGCATGCAGATCGCACCTCGAGGTGAGATCGCACCGGCCACTTTCAGGCTTTCGAAGCAACATAGATCATTCTTCAGCCGCATCCACTTCACAGCTTTAGATTGGAGTCATCCACTTCACAGCTTGGAGTGGAACCCCACTCTGGCCTTGTCCACGGCCTTGGCAGCGCTTGTTGCTCCTCTGGGCTCATGTCAAACGGGAGCAGCACACTCACCTGTCGGGAGTGGGGGGGCGTCCTGGTGAGCACTTGCATGCTTAATTGCATGCTGGAGGCTCATGTCAAACGAGAGCAGAATGCTACGTTTCCGTCAAGTGCCTCAACATGGTGCCACCACGAGGGTGGGACATAGACCAAATCGCCTGGATGAAGGTTGCATTCGTATTGCATCGCGTGCTTCACCGCCGGATGCAGCGCCTGTTCCCGGCGGTCCGAACGGTTCCACGCATGCAAATCGACACGGCTGGTTCGCGGCGCTCCGGATGCCACAGAATGCGGGTAGAGGTGCTCACTTGCGCTCGGGGGGCATACGATAATGCGTTTGCGCCCAAAAACTTGAGCGATTACGGTGTGGCAATGGTCAAAGTGCAGAGGCGTCACGACCCCGGTCGAGCCCATCCAAAACGTAGTCTCGCCTGCAGTCTTCGGCCCGCTCGTCTTCTGAATGCCAAACACGGATTCGGGCAACCCGAGGCAGCCCAGCTGCGTTGGGATGGCGCATTTGCAGTAGATCTTCAGTGCTTGAGGTTCGTGCCTGTCGATAAGGGTGGCGTCGGCAACTCGCGAAGCGGACATGCGAATCGTGTCTTCGCTGCGTCGGTAGACTGCAGGGAAGATGCGATTATCTGGCGAGACCTGGACGCGACGCTCGATGAAGTCGCCCCCGAGCAGTTCCACGAGCTTGGCACGGCTCGTCCACATGTCGACATTGTCGCAAGCTGCCCAGTGAGAGACCAGGCCGGGAAACACGCACGGTTGAAAACCGCGGATCTCAGATGCGAAAGATGCAGCGCTAATATCCACGGCGCTTTGCATGGGCATGCAGTTGGAGCTCAATTGCCCCTTCGGATCCTCCTCCTCATTCATTTCTCGACGCGGTGGCGGTGGAAGGCGTCTCGCCGGCAGCGATGTGCGCCCACGCACCGATCGCACAAGGACGTGCAGGGGCGATCTCTACGAGTTTGTTGACCGCCTTGAGAACTGTTCGGAGAATTGTCGAGAATCAAGGAGGTTTTTTCCACCGAAATCCCAACTCACATGAAATGTCGCAAACATCTTTCCACACTGGGCCGGGATTCAGGCCAGCGTGCGACATTTCGTGTGAGGTCGTGTGGAGGTCGATGGGCGTCGGCAAAGCACAGTCCGTGTGGCGTAATGCCTGTGCGGGGCGTTCCCATAGCGTACGGGTCCACGAGCGAGGGGTGACGAGCATGTGCTGTCGGCTGTGCTGGCCAGGATTCTGACTTGTCGGGAGTGCGAACGAGTCACATGATCTGGGTGTCGCGGGGCTCATGCAGGGGCTCATGTGTTCCCCACAACCTCCCCCAGTGATGCTTGGCGAAGCGACATGTTCAGTACTGGCGTCCCTGAAACCCATGCTAGGTGCTTCTTGATGCGCACGCTCATTGCATGCTCCTCGCCGAGCGCCTGCCTGCTCGCCGCGAGGGCCTCCTGCAGCAGCGCTTCGGCCTCGGTGGCCTTGGAGGCAGCCGCCAAAGAAATGCCCTGCCCTTGCATACCTTGGCTGATGGAACGAAGGACCGTCGCCAAGCCAAGCGCCGTCTCAAGCGTGTCTTCGTTGTTCAAGCCCAGCGACGCTCGCCTCTCCATCAGAACGCGCCGCAGCATCTCCTCCGCCTCGGCGTCCTTGTCTCGAGAGTGCATCACCATAGCGAGAGTCTCCATAGTGGTCAGAGTCGTCTCGTTGGTCGGGCCGTACAGCTCCGTATCTGCCGTGAGGCAGCGGCGGTAGAGGTGCTCACACTCCTCCGTGCGGCTCGCATCGGGCTTGAGCCCCTGCTCCTGCTTCAGCTGCCGCTCATGCTTGAGCAGCGCCCCCAGGTTCTTCATCAGGTTGATCGAGATTTTGTTCTCCTGGGGCCCAGCGCGCATGACGGCCTTGAACTCATCCAGGTCGATCTCGCCGTCCTTGTTCGTGTCCGCCTTCTCCACCATTTCCTTGATGAACTTGTCATCGAGTGGCGGGCCAGTCCCCGTTTCGTACACGCTCTGGATGTATGCTTTCAACTCGTCCAGGTCGATCTTGCCGCTCTGGTTCGTGTCCACTTTAGCGAACGCCGCCTCGAGGCCCGCATCCGACTTGTCGACTCCAAGAATCCCCTCGCCAAACACGACCAGGAAGCCCATAGTCACGTCAGCCGACTTGCCTTCAATGTCCTTGCGCGTCTGTGTCAAGGCCTCGCGGTAGAGCGCCTCCGCCTCTGCGAGCGCCTCGCTTCCCTTGCGCTTCTGGAGCACGAGGGCGAGGCTACCCATGGATGCATACAGGTCGGTTTTCGCATACGTGTCCGCAGTGGCGCTAGCGAGCTTACGGCGCCCCGCGAGGGCCTCGCGCAGCAAGGGCTCCGCATCATCAAGCTTCTCCTGCTTGTCGAAGAGCCCGCCGAGGCCCTGCTTGAAGACGAGGGTGTTCTTATGGCTCGCACCGTACTTGTCATTGCAAGCCGCGATGACCTCGCGGAAGAGGGCCTCGGCTTCGTCATATTTTGTCTGGGCGGAGAGCGAGCTGCACAGAAAGTTGGCCACCTTGAGTGCATTCGAGTCAGCCGCGCCCTTGGCCGCTCGGTACGCATCGTACGCCTCACGCAGAAGGCGTGCCGCCTCCTCGTTCTTACTCTGGCGCCTGCACGCGTCGCCCAACTCGGCGAGGACCTTGAGCGTGTCCTCGTGCTCGGCACCGAGCAGGTCTGTCCTGATTTTGAGCGCCGTGCGCAAATCTACCTCCGCCTGCGCATGCTTGCCTAACTTATTCAAGCTCTTGCCGCTCTCGAAGCATCCGTCGGCCATCTTGAGCTTGAGCTTCCTGATGAGGGAGGCAATCAGATGTCATCAGTGGCCATCAAGGGTTCATCAGAGGTCATCTTCAGCAATCACATCACGCACCGCTCCCGCTCCGGCCTGGTCCGTTCCATCTCAGCCTCATAGGCCGCTAAATCAGCTGCCGACTTGTCAGCGCGCGCCTTATCAGCTGCTGCCTCCTCGGCAGCCTCGCTCTCTGCCTTCTCCTTCGCCTCCCTCTTCGCCTTCAAAGCCGCCGCCTCCTCCGAACTCAACTTCGCCTCTTCAGCTCGCGACGCCTCCTCCTCCGCCGCTCTGGCAGCCAATCTCGCAGCCTCCTCTCGCGCCTCAGCCTCGGCTGCCACCCTGGCGGCCTCGGCTTCCTCCGCAGCCAACCTCTCCGACTCAAATCGCGCTGCCTCCGCCGCAGCCACTCTGGCTGCCTCCGCCGCAGCCACTCTGGCTGCCTCCTCCTTTGCAGCAGCGGCCGCCTTCTCAACTGCCGCCTTTTCGGCCGCCGCTCTCTTAGCCTTCTCGGCCGCGGCCCTGTTAGCATTCTCGACCGCCACGTTCTTGGCGGCTACCTTTTCGAGGGCGGCCGCCCTTTCGGCTGCCGCGTCCGCTTCCGAGCTTTTCACCGCCTCGGTCTTTAAAAACGCTGCGGTCCTGGCTGCAGCTTTCGCCGCCAGATTTGCTTTGAATGCGTCCGTCTTCTCTGACTCATGGAGAGGGGTGAGCTGCTTGTCGGGTACGCGTTGCCTCGACGATGCGAGGATGCGCGCAGCGCGCGCTTGGGCCCCTGATTTTGGTGTGAGTATCGCCATCGGTGGCGGCGACACTGGCTTCAACGAAGCAGGGACGACGTGTGCTAGGCCGACCTTGTGCTCAGCGACATGAGAGTCGGGAAGAACGAGCGGCCTTGGCTTCGCCTCACGAGCGATGACATCTGCTAGGCCGACCGGGTGCTCAGCGACGTGAGAGTCGGGAATATTGAGCGGGCTCTTGGCAAGCTTATCCCAGTTGTAGCTGGCGTTGATGATCGAGCGAGGCATTGGGCGCGACGGACCGAGGCAACTTCACCTTTTGGGCAGAAGTCCGCAAGAAGTCCAAGAAGTGACGAAACAACGCCTTTTACCGTTCGACGCCTCTCTGCATACCAAACCTTAGTATGGCGCTGCGAGCGCGTCGGCGTACAAAAAGTGTGAATGAACTGCTCGAACACCGTGCGAACGACACCAAGCCCCGCACTGCCAGTAACAGTAACGGCCCTTGATTGACGATGCCGTCCTGCGTCGGTCGCACGGGAATCAAAGTGGCACGACGCTGCGCATCAGCCGCACAAGGAACACACAGAGAGAAGGGATCAAGACACCCCGGAGCGTATGCCGAGCACCAGGAGCCCCCCTTCGCTCGCCCGCCAGTAGCTCGCTAGCTCTGCCGTGGCCTCCGTCAGATTACTAAAGATGGTGCGCGCAGCGAGCCAACCAGGCCGCAAGGACCGCATGCAGCCGTCACGGCCTGGCCGCACGCCTCGACGGGCGCCGCGCTCCATTCCACCCAACTGTCGCGCCCATGGGCCAGCGGCGGGTGCATGGTCCATCGCACAGGCCGTCGCCTTCTCCGCAGGCGCGTGGGGTTGCTAGACGGCCGATAAAATCAGCGTCGCGCCGTTGCAGGGGAGAGTGGGAGCGGGCGGGGAGGGGGGCGCGGCGTGCGGGTGTGCAGGGATGGGGAAGACGGGGAGCGGCGCGAGCCGGAACGATACGGCCAAGGTTATGGATGTGCTGCCGCGCCTTTGCACGGCGCGCCTGGCTCTGCGGGCCGTGCCTATGAGGCGGCAGCGTGGCTGCACGGGCTGCTCTGGCCGCGCTTTTACGTTGCGCCATCGCGTGGCTCGGGATGGCCAACAAGACGACGCGGCGACAAAGGGGAATGGGTAGGAGGATACGCTGCGTCCGTGCGGCGCGCCCGAGGGCGAGTCGCCCCTTTTACAAGCCGATCATCATGCCGGAGGCGGGAGCCGCAGAGCGTGCGGAGCGAGAATGATCTCCTGGAGAGACAGGGATGTGGGCGTGTGCCCGCGGCGAGTGTGCGCGTGCGGCGTACCGGGCCTGTCAAGTGCCAACCAGCGAGCACGAGCGCCTCGAGGTCCTAATGAAGGTCCTAATGAAGGTCCTAATGAAGGTCCTAATGAAGGTCATAATCAGCACGAGCGCCTTGAGGTCCTACTTGAAGCCGTCGACGAGTTCTCGAAGCTGCCCACCATCGAAGCTGCCCACCATCCAAGCTGCCCACCATCGAAGGGGTCGCAAGCACCTCACCACACAGATGACATCGTGGCAGCCCGCTCAAAGGCCATCCTGGCTATTCACACCGACCTGCAGCCCGCTCAAAGGCCAACCTGGCTATTCACACCAACCTGCCCAACCTGGCTGCCAGCCGCGCCGCCGCCGCCGCCAGTGGCTGGAGGTCCTTCCCTGGCGTAACGACTCTTTTGAATGGCTCGCGCGTCTTTGAACTTCTTGTTGAGCCAATACTGGTCCGAGCCGAAGTCGCCATGCCCCACCTTGAGCCCCAGGCTGTTGTACGTGCGGCTCTGTGTGCTCAGCACGGCGCGGACGGCCAGCTCGGGCGGCAACGGCCAATCGTCTGCCGCGAAGTCGACCGCCACGGCGGCGTAGCCCATCGCCCGCAGCTCGCGTGCTTCGGCGGCACACCCTGGCCCGAGCGCCAGCGACGCAATGAAGAGCGCGGCCTCGCGACCCGCGCTCGCGGCAGCGCTTGCCGCCCCTGCGGCAGCACCGTCGAGTGCCAGCACGGCCGCCTCGGAGGCGAACACCATCTCCGGCGGCGCTGGACGCGCGAGCATCGCGTGCAGTTCGGCCGCAGACGTGCACCGCGTGACCACCAGCGGCCAGCCCAATGAAACGGCGCCCTCCACCTCGCTGTAAGGCAGGACGACGGCCGCGGCGCCGTCGGGCGCCTCGAGCGGTGTGCTCAAGAAGGGCTCGCACAGGACCGGCATGGGACTCGGGAAGTTTCCGGAGGCACTGCGCTGCTCCTCGAGAACCAGCTGTACTTGCCTCAAGCTCGGATTGCGCAAGAGTAGCGCCGCAGCACCCGCTGTGCGCAACCTCTCCGACAGCTCGAGCAGCTTGTCCTCCGACGTGCCGGGAAGCAAGTCGATGCGTGGCACGACAGCCACGGCGGCGTGAGCTGGCCTGGTAAGAGCACGTCGGAGTGCATTCGCCGACGCGTGATCGATGGCAGATGCGCCATCAAGCAGCACAAGTGTTGCTGACAAATGGCGCACCGATCGCGGAGCGCAGAGGCGCGTCATGATGAAATACACGAAGACGCGCGGGGCTGCTTCGGCTCTCCTGGACTTTTCCGCGACGCGACTTACGAAAAATCCTAATTGGATGCGGATCGCGGGCGGGCGGTGTGGCGATGTCTTCGGGTTGATAAGCCCTGTGGAAACCCGAATGCGAGGAGTCCGCGAGGAACGGAGGCGAGCCAAACGGTCCCCACCGCGGTCGCGAGGCCCATGGGTTGCGGTGCCAGCATCTTCGGCCGACGCGACAGCAAGCGGCAGCCCCTGCTATCTGCGCGTCGAGGGCTCGTCACTCCTCCACAAGGAAGCGAACGGCCGGGGGCAAAGGGTGCTGGACTTTGGATCGACACCAACCTTCCCAGCCGCAAAGACGTGGCCGTTGCTGAGACGCCCGTGGGAAAGCAGGCCGAGGAGTACAAGTACTACTGCCCTCTGTGCATGTGCGCCAACGCCAGCTCTCAATCAACAACAGTCCTGTCTCGTGCAACACTCTGCCATCCGTGGCGCACACCTGTTACGAGCCTGCTCTCCGCCCATTCACAGGATGTTCTTCAAGCAGGTACTGGAGATGCCGTGCTGCAAGCAGTCGCTCTGCACCTTCTGTCTGCACGAGTACGTAGCGAAGCAGCAGGCGAAGCACCAGCCGAGCTCGAACGACGCGCCAGGCGATGCGCTGACGGTGCCGACGGCACGGCGAGCACGCGGTTTAGCGACAGCGGCGGCGCTGCTGCCGGAGGGGATGGCATGCCCTCAGTGCGCCTCGAAGAGCAAGGCGCCGCTCCATCTCAAGCTGCTGCAGAACGGCGAGGAGGCTTCTACGCGATACGTGGACTCCCCGCGGACGCGTGCGGAGATGGACAGAGTGCAGCAGAAGCAGCAGAAAATAGCCGCGTCGCTGCCGGGTCAGCCCGCAAACTCACCGATCAAGGCTGGGGACGACTTTAGCGCGCTCTCGCGCAAGATGCTCCCCTTCAGCGCGATGCTCGTAGAAGAGCCTGATGAGTCCAATAGCGTGACCCCACGATTCCCCGACTCGGCCGACGCAAGCGCTGGCGCCGCTCCCGGCAGCGCAGCCGTTGCGTCTGCCACTGCCGAGGGGGCCGACTCCGGCGCGGGCCGTTACGACTCAGCCGTTACGTCTGCCACGGACCGCTACGACTCGGGCGCGGGCCGCATAACGGGCGATCCGACGGAAGCTGGCGGCGCTCTCGCCGCAGGTCCGCCACCCGGCGCGCATGAGGCGCCCGCTGCCGTGATGGACGCCCCTGATGCTGCCGTGACAGCTCGATTGGCCGCTGGAGCTACTGGCACAGAGCCGACCGCACCTACTGCGTAGTCTTCGCATCGTTCGACCGCTCGTTGCGCGGTACGTGCCACCTCACGTCCTCTCGTACTGAACGTTCACTAGACGAGGCAAATGTCAACATGAGCGAGGACCCCTGGGCTTCACCTGGGCGGGCTTCCCGAGATCGATTCCCGATACCGAGACGCGAGGACCGATACAGCTCGGCTCTGTAGTGACCGGCGCTGCGGTCCGCGTTCGTGCTTATCGTCACATTGAATTTGCTTGTGCGAGAAAAGAAGGAAAGCATCGCTGAAAAAGAGGTGGCTTATAAATAATTAATATAGGCTTATTACCCATGCTTATTACTGTGGACCTCGACGTGGACCCCGCGCTCCCCGGTTTCGAAGTTGTCAGAATTAGCAATTACGGAGATCTGACGCCATCACGCCAGCAACACCTGACGTAACACTGACGGCGAGCATCACCATCTGGGCATTGGCCGACAGGCCAAGGCGGGCTCACAGTCTTATGGGCACAGTCACCCCGGGCGACCCGGCGCGTGGGGTACGCCGAGAAGAAGCTCGCAAAATCTCAATAGTATCTCACGGTCCAGATTTGAGAAAACGCCAGAAATGGAGGCAGAGATGCAGTTCGATTCACGAATTCTCCAGGATTCGTCTTGGAAAGCGCACTGGAATTGCTTCCCCGACCTTCCTTCGGCCCATGCTGCGCCACTTCGGCTCCCGCGGCGCACGACTGGCGACACGCCTCCAAGCACGAGGTGCGCCTCTCACACGGAGCTCATCCGCTCTGCGTTCGGAGCAGCTCTCTCCTCGATGGGACGTGTCCACGAGTCTGAAGGTCGAGAACGATGCGCAAGCTGAAGAACGGGCCATGCGCACCACTGTGTCGGTGACGCACACACGCAACCCCAACATTGACACGGTGATGACGGCCGAGGCTGCAAACGATCTGCTCAAAGCCATCGTGGAAACTCGGGGCCGGAACACCGGCTTGCCGAGTGAGTGGTGGACTGGCCTGGAGCCGGCCGAGTGCCCCGGCTGGACTGGTTCGCAACTGACTAGCCTGCCGTTGCTCAACTTGGAGACGTGCACGCGCGCGGACGTCCTGGCGTACTTTGACAATACGTGGACGCTTACCGAGCTGCTCTTCAAGTCCTTTCAGCACGAGGCAGCCTTCTACCTGCCGTCGTACCACAACCTGCGCCACCCGCTCGTCTTCTACTACGGCCACCCCGCGGCCCTCTACATCAACAAGCTGCGCGTCGCCAACCTGATCGCGGAGCCCATCAACCCGTACTTCGAGGTGCTGTTTGAGACGGGAGTCGATGAGATGAGCTGGGACGACCTGTCTCGTACCCCGATCAACTGGCCTGACATGAAGGAGGTCCACGAGTACCGTCAAAAGGTGTACGCGACGGTGCGGAAGCTCATCGAGACCCATCCGGGGCTTGCCGACGGGCATGCGCCGATCCTCGCTGACAGCCCCCTCTGGGCGCTCGCCATGACCTTCGAGCATGAGAGAATTCACCTCGAGACATCGTCCGTGTTGATGCGGGAGCTGCCCCAGCCGCTCTTCGGCGGCAAGCCGCCCGTCGGTTGGGCGGCGAACCATCCGTCGATTCCTGCTGCGGACGTCTTCGACCCAGAGCCCGGCCGCGACTACCCCATCAACTCCATGGTCAACGTGGACGAGGGCTCCGTCAACTTGGGTAAGCCGCCCAACTGGCCGTCGTTTGGCTGGGACAACGAGTATGGCCTGGAGACGCGGAACGTACCAAAGTTCGCCGCGTCGCGTCACAAGGTTTCCAACGGCGAGTTCTTCGAGTTTGTCGCGTCGGGCGGCTACCGCGAGCAGCGCTTTTGGAGCTCGGAAGGCTGGAACTGGCGCAAGTTCCGGAACAGCAAGTGGCCGACGTTTTGGACGGCGGTTGGGCCGGCGGGTGCTCATCAATACCGGCTACGCACCGTGCATGAGGTGGTGCCGATGCCATGGGCATGGCCGGCGGAGGTCAACTTCCACGAGGCGAACGCGTTCTGCAAGTGGCGCGCAGAGCGCGATGGGTTGCCTGCTTGCCGGATCCCCACCGAGGGCGAGCAGCGGCGGCTGCGCGAGGTGTCGGGTGCGCCCGAGCTCGACCCGGTGATGGTGGAGAGTGGTGAGGGCTTCGGTCGGCGCGGCTTGAACACGAACCTCGCGTACGGCACGCCAAGCCCCGTCGACAGCGACCCGATTGGCGCGATCGGCACTGGCAACGTGTGGGAGTGGTGCCATGACATGTTCCACCCTCTCCAGGGGTTCGAGGTGCACCCGTACTATGACGACTTCTCGACGCCCTGCTTCGACGGCCAGCACGCGATGATCTTTGGAGGATCTTGGGCGTCGACGGGCGACATGGCGTCCACGTGGTCTCGGTTCCACTTCCGAAAGCACTTCTTCCAGCACATTGGGTTCCGGCTGGTGGCAGAGCAGCAGCAGAAGCGCGCGGCGTCCACGACGACGACGACGGGCAGCACCAAGACGGCGGTGACGGGCGCAACCTCACCTGCCGCCGGCCCCGGCGCCGCCCTGTACGAGAGTGAGAAGCTCCTCAACGAGTACGTCCTGCTGCACTTTGCGGAGAATGCGGACGCGATGCCCTTTGCGAACATTGGGCCGACGGAAGCTCTCCGATTTCCTCAGCGCTGTGCGGAGCTCGTGAAGACCTGGGCGGCCAAGGCTGGTGCACCCACGACCCGCGTGCTCGACATCGGCTGCGCGGTCGGCGGCTCGACGTTTGAGCTGGCCAAGGAGTACGAGAGCGTCGTCGGCATCGACTTCTCGCAGAGCTTCATCGACGCCGCGAACCGCATGAAGCGCGACCGTCAGCTCCCCTTTTTCCGCCGTGACCAAGGGGAGCTTGGCGTGCCGCGCGTCGCGACGCTCGACGCTTCCCTCGCAGTGGACGCGCCGGCTCGTGTCGAGTTCCTGCAGGGCGATGCATGCAACCTTCCGACCTCGCTCGGCTCTTTCGACGCATGCCTACTGGCGAACCTCCTCTGCAGGCTCCCCGATCCGCACAAGTGCCTCGCGAGCCTCGGTGGCAAGCAGGGCCTCATCAACATCGGCGGCTTGGCGGTGATCGTGTCGCCGTATTCGTGGCTGCCGGAGTACACCGCTCCGGAGCGGTGGCTCGGCGGCTATGCCGACGCGAAGACAGGCGAGCGCGTGCACTCGAATGAGGTTCTGTCGGCGGTCATGCAGAGCAACGGCTTCAGCCTACTGCACGAAGAGGATATGCCTCTTCTCATCCGAGAGCACGAGCGCAAGTACCAATACATCGTGTCGCACGCAATGGTCTTCCGAAGGGAGAAGTGAGACGGTTTGTGAGACGGTTTGTGCGAGAGGGCGGACCTGCAGCTCTCTCTTGGCTCTTCTCAGATTTGGCTACCTAGCCGGCGTCCAGGGCTTTGGAGAGCTCAAGGCCAGAGGACCAACGGCACCAACGGCCATCAAGGGTCTCCAGTACGTGCAGCCGGCGATGCTTGGACGGGATCTGAGATGCAATCTGAGATGCATGGGGTGATGAGCGGGCGATGTTGTAGCGTGCTTACGGGGCCAGGGGGGAGCCTCTTGTCTGTGACCCGTTTAGACCCGGGGTGGCGCAGCGGTGTCGGCACGCGGCCGATGAGGTCCCTGGGCCGCCCTTGTCCATGTCCGCGACCCGCGCCGTACTGGTGCGACGCATTAGCACGAAGCATGACGCAGTGCTCGCCCATGCGCCTTGGAACAGCCTCACAGGGAGCCTGTATGCATACGTGCGCCGCCAATCCGACCGAACCGTAGATTTAAATGCGGTGGGGAAGATCCCCCGATGAAAAGTTAACCGAGTTTGCACGATTCTTCATGTGAAATTGAGCGCCATCGTGGGCGGATTGTTTGGTGCGAACGGCCCCGAACGACTGGCTACGGCAGGACGATCGGCACTCACTCATGTCTGCAGATGCAGGACGTGAGCAGATGCAGGATCTGATGCAGGATGCCAACCTCGTGTTCGCCGAGTACCTTCAAAAGTACACCGCCGCGTCGGTCTCTCTGCTCGGCCGTTGGCCCGCGTTCATCGAGGAGAAGGACCGCTACGCGGAGACGCTCGAGCCAGGCCATCTCGAGCCGTTCATGATCGATCCCAAGATGACCGATGAACTCAAAGCTCTGAGAATCCAGGGCTACAAGCCCTCGAGTCGCCGCGGCGGAAGCAGCGCCACTTCTTCTGCGGAAGCACTTGGCACTGGCAACGCGGCCGCGGACATGACAATCGGGCAGCTCAAGTTGCAATTGGACAAGATGAGCGCGAAGCTGCGCGAAGCTAACCATGCCAAGCAAAAGGCCGTGGATGAGCTCGCATCAAAGAGTCGGGTGCTCGACAAGGCGCGAAGCGACGTGGAGACGATGGAGGTAGAGGTGAAAAGGCTGCAGACATTGCTCGACGCGTCGCGGGACAAGCAGATGGCGCTCGCGTCGGAGTTGACGGACCTGTATAGCAGCTCGAGCAATTCGGACGAGGCCATGGTGCGCGAGCGCAAGGCCAAGTTCTTGTGGCAGACCAAATTCGAGAAGCTCGAGAAGCAAATCGAGCCGCTCCAAAAGGAGAATGCGGTGCTACGCGCCGCGAACGCGGAGATGTCTTTGGCGACAGATGGTGCTCGGCAGCGCGCCGCCGAGGCGAGCGCCAGGGCTCGCGAGCTCGAGGCGCAACAGGAGCGCTACAAGAGAGAGGCCGTCGACAAGACGCAGAGAGCGAACGAATTTCGAGAGAAGGAGGCGTATAAGGACATGCAGCTGACGCTGATGGCGGACCGGCGTGATGAGCTGATGGAGAGGATCGAGGAGATCGAGGCAGAGGCGGCCGAGCGGGCGAAGGCGCTCGCGCAGCTGGAGGCGGCGCGGCTCCAGGCCGTAGCGAAGGCAGACAAGGAGCGCAAGCTGCGTGAGACTGCAGAGTCCGCGGCGAGCGACGCGGCGGCCGCGACCGCCGAGGCGATGCGGCAGGTGGCCCTCTATAAGCAGCAGAGCGCGGCGGACCGCGCGGAACTGCAGGCGCAGAGGGAGCATTGTGCCGCGCTCCTGACGCAGGACGGCGTACGTGAGGCGGAGCAGAGGAAGCTCTTCGACGCCGTCTCCGAGCTGCTGGCACGCGCTCAGTACCTGGGCGAAGTGCCCGAGCACCTGCTCGGCATGAGCAAGATGGAGGCCCTCGAGCATCGTCAAGAGGCCATCCGGCACCTTCGACTGCTGCGCGAGGCGCACACGCTCTCTGCGTTCGGCCCGAGCCTGACACTCAATCACGCCACCATGGCCACCGGCGCCGCCATGCTCGCAGCCGCCATCTCCCCCAGAATCTCCCCACGAGATCACAGCTCCCCACGAGGCTCGAAGCCCGACGCCAAGCCCGCCGCCTCGCCGCGAGACCCGAGCGCCGTACCGGGCGTACCGGTAACGGCTTCCAAGGGACGGCGCGCGAGCTCGGCCGAGGGCGCCGTACCGGGCGCCGCCAAGACGCTCCCCCCGGGCTTCGGCGCGTTTCGAGCGGAAGTCGAGGCCAGCCTGGCGAGCGAGGCGGCCGTTGGGGGCCAGACCCTTGGCGCGCGCCCATCGCCGCGCGGCCGGCAGCGGGCCGGTGACCCCGCACGAGAGCCTGTGGGCAAGCTTGGAGCGAGGCAGAGTGACGAGTGGGAAAAGCAGAAGCTACTCGGGCTGATGCAGGCCACCGACCTGTGATCGTGCGCACCGATGAAGAGACGGCTGTCGTGTCCAGTCGCTCGTGGAGCCTCCCTACGACCCCCTCGAAGTGGTCCTTGACTCCTGCTCGTGTACCACGTGCCCGTGGCGCACCGCGGCCCTCTCGGGCTGACAATCTCGGTCTGAATCTCGGGTGCTAGGCAGCCGGCCTTGTTCCTCGCGCGGGTCCGAACCAGGTGCGGGGAGCGGGCCGGGGGGTCGCGTGCACGTCCTTTTAATAAAAGTCTTTTATAATTTTTTAGTAGACCAGAGTTTCAGGTTCCGTGCCGCACGTTGGACCACTCATACTTGTTTTCAGCACACTGTCACTGTGACCGGGTCCGGTCGTACAACTAGTATCAAGAGTCCATCGCCTTCCCGAGTTTCCACCTCGGAACACCTCACGTCGGGCTCTCTCTGGGTCGACTGATGAGTCTTGAGCGCGTGTGCACGTCACATGCGCACAGACACGGCACATGCTTCGTGTGTGGACGCACCCAGGCCCCACCCGCATCACAACTTTTCACACACGTTTGGGGTCATGTAAGGTGTGTGTATTCTGAGCGGGCAGTAACAGTGCCGTAGCGTCGCGTCTGTCGTGTTAACGTTCACACAGAGACAAAATCACGAAAAGCAAGCAACTCCAGTTCGGTCCTCGTTGGGGCCCGGCCTCATCATCGCAGAAAGGTTCTCTCCTCGGCTCTCCGCCTTTCAGAGGAGAACATCGCCGACGGCGATGGTAGTGGCAGCAAGAGTAGTCCTCGTTTGCGCAGTCCTCGTTTCTAGTGGCACGCTGAACGAGATGCTTGAGCAGGCGGAGGATGAGGCGGCGAGCCGTATGGGACAAGTATTTTCTCGTGAGCAGATTGAATCTCGCGTGGCCGCAGCGGTCGGCCATGCTGGATCCGCGTCTCCGACCTTGAGGGCCTCGGATGATTGGGCTGCCGTGATGACGGGGGTGACGTTCGCAGTCGGAGGCGTTGACGACGAGATCCTCCCATACATCGCCGTCGGCGCCACCGAAGCCGATCTGAAGGAGGCTCCGGGTTCGAAGGGCATGGCGGTGCTCCACCGAAAGAATCGATTCGCCGGCTTGCGCGTCCAGGTACTTCAGAATCAGTTGGTGGTTCTGAGCGGCGCGGAGAGCCCAGTCGAGAGCAGGGCGAGGCAGGAGGCGGGACTTGGGCCTGAAAATGCGCTTGCGAGCGAGCTGGCGGGCACTCCCATCAACGGGACGGCCATGTTCATGATTGCATAGTGCGTGAAGCCATCGCCTCACCCTTGCGGCCGAGGCCGGTGTGTCAGGGTGACGCGTGGACAGAGGCACAACTCATCGTCACACGCTCGAATCCCATCGTTTGCAGTCGTCGACCCATGGACGAGCCAGGCCACATCCATGAGATCACCTTCTTTGATCGGCCATTGTGGGAATCATTTGTCACGTACATGCAGCGTGCAAAGGCGTCGGGCTACAGCCCACTGCGCATCCATTGGAATGTGCTCCCGGCGGAGCAGAGGGTCGCGTGGACGCTCTCCGGACCGAGTGTCGCGGTCGTTGCGACTCCGGACCTGCTGCCGCCCTCGCCAAACATTGCGTAGGCATCCGCCGCCGCCGCTCTGCGCGTCGCCGCGTTCAGCGCCGCAGTAAGAGGGTTGCAATAACTGAGTTAGCCCACGGGATCGAGTATACTCTTCAGATTTATACTTGTGTTTGACCGGGAGCGGCGGAGCCGTATGACGCGGGGAGGGACCGCGAAATAACTGACTGACTGACGGTGGGTTAACTGACTGACTGACTGACTGGATTATTGAAACTTGACTATTTAGGAGTTTAGAAATTTTTTACCTCGCCACATGTGATTGTGCTTGTTCACGCGGTCGGAAGGCGGAAGGCTCGGCACGCAAGTCGGCGAGAAGAAAGAGAAGAATACACCGGCGACAAACGCGATGAGCATCGGCAAGCAACCGGCAACGTCCGACCTGCGATTGCTCGACGAGACCGAGCGGGAGCGGCTGCGGGCTGAGGGCTGGCACTTCTCGTCGGACAAGCGCAAAGCGGTCGCCACGACCGACGAGGACGTTGATCCGCTTCATCTCGTGTGCCGATCGGGAGCACTCGCGTCTCCGACGGTGCTCGGCGTGCTGCGGAGCCTCACGCGGCCCGTCGAGTTGAAGGCGCGCGCATTACTCGCGGTGGCCACGCTTGCTGAAAAGGGCCACGGGCGAGGCATCGTCCTATCCCAAGGTGGTGCGGACGTGGTCGTCCATGCCATGCGTGAGGGTGCCAATCACAGCACCCTGGCCGCCAACGGCTGCGCGGCGCTCGCGAACCTGGCGCTTGGCGAGGGCGCGTCGAAGGTGCTCGCGGCGCAGGGCGTTGAAGCCACTCTCGAGGCGATGGCTGCGCACGCTGGCCACGCCGCAGTGCAGGCAAAGGGCGCCCTCGCCCTTGCCAACGTGAGCTTCGTCGATGAGGGCGAGGCGAGGGTGCTCGAGGCTGGCGGCGTGCGCGCCGTGGCGGGCGCGCTGGCGCTGGCTCCCTTGGATGTGGCTGTGGCGGAGGAGGTCTGCGACTGCCTCGTCAACCTGGCAAGCAGTGCTTCAGGCCGAAGCGCCCTCGACGCGTTTGCCATGTGGGGCGGCGACGGCGGCGGCGGCGGCGGCGGCGGCGGCCCGGCGACGGTTTCAGCCGGGCTGCCGGCTCTCTTGGCCTCTGTGCGCGCGCTGTGTCGGGCGCATCCGGAGTGCTCGAATGTACGCGAGTGCCTTGCATGCATCGAACGCGCCGTATCGGTCGGGTGCCCATCACGGCGCTCCGTGCTCGTGCGTTTCACACCGGTGCCGCCTCGGCTCGTGAGCCCCGACACGGAGCCCGCGGGCGCGCTGTCGTGGGCGCGCGCCGAGCCGGTGCTCTTGGGCAGCTACCACGCCAACAGCAGCGCGCACCGGCCGCATGTCGAGGCCAGGCTGCTCCACGATGGCCGTTGCCTCTTCGTGCGCTTCGACGTGCACGAGGACCGGCACGTGCGCGCCCAGTACGGCGCGTGCAACGACCCCGTCTACCGCGACTCGTGTGTCGAGATCTTCCTGCAGGTGACGAGATCGCCCTCAGATTGTGAGAGATCGACCTCAGATTGTGCGACTCAGATTGTGTAAGATCGCCCTCAGATTGTGCGAGATCGGCCTCAGATTGTGCGAGATCGGCCTCCGATGGCCTGTGATCGAGGATGGCTCCGCTGTGAATGCATCTTCGACGCCCCCTCTCACTGCCTTCGGATGGCAACTCTCTCTCTCCGGCAGCGCCAGCCCGGCGGCCCGTACGCCAACATCGAGATGAACTGCGTCGGGGCGGTGCTCCTAGGCCGGCACGCGCGGCCGCGCCAAGGGGGCGATGAGCCGCCCTCACTGTGGGATGCTCGCCTTGAGCGATGGACGTCGCTCCAACGGCAGCCCGACGATCTCGCACAATCTGAGGCCGATCTCGCACAATCTGAGCGATGGACGTCGCTCCAAGGGCAGTCCGACGATCTGCGCGAGGAGATCGAGGGTCCGATTAATTGGACGACGACGATGCGCATCCCGCTCGATCTCGTCGTGGACGAGATCCTCGCGCCGCGCCCGGGGGACCCCTCGCTACCCGCCGCCGCGGTGGGCACGGCCCAGCCCGCAGCTTCAGCTGGGCACGCCGCGGCGGTCGGCCCAACGGATGGAGAGTGGCGCGTCGGCCTCTTCAAGTGTGCCGACGACTCGAGGACGCCCCACTGGGGAAGCGCCTTCCCCATCGGCGAGCAGCTCAACTTCCACCAGCCCGAGCTCTTTGGGTCACTGCGCTTCGAATGAGGCTGGGGTAGGGCGGGCTAGGATATGTGGGTTTTCTTGCTGTTGGTTTTGAAACCGAGAAGCGATGTGCGCAGCCGGTCCTTTGGGACGGAGTGTGATGAGCGCGGGGGGACCGCGACACAACTGAATGACTTCTGAAGTTACTTGTCCGTGTGTGGCCTCTGTCAAGTCATGTCAAGAAAAATGGCTTGACTTGACTTGACATGACTTGGCGCGCTTCACCTGTGTTCACGACAACCTCGCTCGACCTCCGCTCCCCCTGGGGGATGCTGCCCGCGTCGATGCTTCTGTGCACGTGCACCGGATGGGCGCTGCATCAGGCTGTACCCCACCATCAGCCCCTTCCTCTGACACTCTCTCCGCTGCTGCGTCGGCGCGCTGCGCCTCACATGATGGCCGATGCCTTCGTGCTCGACCGGCTCAAGGCGATCAAGGCGTCGTACATGGAGCTCGAGGCGCAGCAGCAGGATCCGGACGCGATGAAGGATACCTCTGAGCTGCTGCGAGTGAACAAGGAAATGGCCAAAATCGAGGGCACCGTCGCCGCGTACGACAAGTACATCTCGCTGACGGAGGCGCTAGCCAGTGCCAAGGAGCTCTTCCAGGAGGCGGACGACGCGGAGATGAAGGAGCTCGCGCGCGAGGATATGAGGGAGTCGGAGGCCGCCCTCGCGGAGCTCGACGGTCAGCTCAAGCTGCTGCTGCTGCCAAAGGATCCCAACGACGAGAAGAACGTGATGCTCGAGATCCGTGCGGGCACGGGCGGGGACGAGGCGGCTATCTGGTGCGCGGATCTGCTCCGGATCTACACCAAGTACGCGCAGACGCAGGGGTGGCAGGCGAAGATGATCTCCCAGTCCGACTCGGAGGCGGGTGGCTGCCGCGACGTGACGCTCGAGATCTGCGGCAACTCGGTCTACTCGAAGCTCAAGTTCGAGGCAGGCGTGCATCGGGTGCAGCGCGTGCCTGCGACAGAGACGCAAGGGCGCGTGCATACGTCGACAGCGACGATCGCGGTGATGCCCGAGGTGGACGAGGCCATCGTTGAGATCAAGCCCGGGGATATCGAGATGCACACCGCGCGCTCGGGCGGCGCGGGTGGCCAGAACGTGAACAAGGTTGAGACGGCCGTCGATTTGACCCACATACCAACAGGTATCCGCTTCAAAGTGACCCAGGAGCGCTCGCAGCTCAAGAACAAGGAACTGGCGATGCAGATGCTACGCGCCAAGCTCTACCAGATGGCCCAGGACGAGCGCAGCGCGGCCATCGCCTCTACTCGCAAGATGCAGGTAGGCACTGGCTCTCGCTCTGAGAAGATCCGCACGTATAACTACAAGGACAGCCGGTGCACTGACCATCGGCTCAACACCAACTTTGCGCTCGACCCGGTGCTCGAGGGCGAGATCGATCAGCTCATTACGAATTGCATCGTCCTCGACCAGCAGGAGCGCTTGGCTGAGCTCAGTGCCGAGCAATGAGATTGAATTGGCACAAAGGTCGCCAGGGGCACGGAGAGACCGTGGCAAGCGTGGCACGTGGCTCGTGCAGACAAATGGTTTAGGTTACGTGTGTCAACTAAGAACTAGCCTCTCTATGACATGCTCGTCGCAACACCGTGTCGAGACATTTGTAATGCTGACAACTCTCACAAAGCCAAATGACGAGATACCGTCGTGCTGCGTCCTCGTGTCCTCGTGCTCCGTATCGCTCGTCGTCGGGGCGGTCGTGCACCAAAATGATGGAGGGTGCAAGAGTTACTTTGTCGATCTGGTAGGTTTTGCTTCTCTTAGCTGCGTGAATTGCCGCACAATGTGCCGAATGGTCATCATGGAAGGCCTCGCCGCGTCACCAGCTCGGACTCCACGATGCGTACGTGGCGTGCGGTCGCTTTGCCGTTGAGGTCGAAGTTTCGGCGCGCCTTGTCTGACTTCTTGCGACGCTCCGGCACCTGCTTGGAGTGATCGAGAGCGTCGTGCTTCGGCATGTGTCCTCTCTTTCAGCTCGGGGTCGCTCGTGCCAAGCAAGCTCGCTTTCTGCTCGCTTTTGCACGCCTTGGAACTCATGACGAAAATGGTATTTCGTATTTTAGTTGGTACCAGCTTAATCGGGGTTAAGGCCATCTTCTCTTCACGGCGCCGTAACAGCGCCTCCGATGCCCGTTCCGATGCTACCGTACTGTTCACCGGAACCATACAGGACATTGGTAAGCTACAGGGCCGGAAATACGAGCGCCAGGATCAACCCGATCACTAGATGTGACGCGATAGGATCGTGGCGCGGAACGAGTTCAGGCCATGT